>Ga0065711_1029822_pt1 | contig 34700 bp, 19 predicted proteins | sample Hoacrofraction12_FD_59098 | JGI IMG/M metagenome (GOLD analysis project Ga0065711, IMG submission 59098) | Hoatzin crop microbial communities from Cojedes, Venezuela - Epithelial fraction 12 v2 (version 2) | ecosystem: Host-associated > Birds > Digestive system > Esophagus > Crop | place... | reverse complement strand
CGAGCCGCCGCACCGGGCGCCGGAGGGGGGGCGGGCAGCGGGCGCGCCTGGCTGCGGGGCAGCGCCTGCCCCGGCGGCTGCGCTTCTGCGAGGAAGCGTGAGCCGCGACGCTGCGGGGAAAGAAGCGGCCCGACGGAAATACCGGCAGAACCGGAGCGTGCCGGGTTGGCGGAGCTGGCGTCAGCTGCAACGAGGTGGCTGCCGTTCGGTGGTGGGTGCCACCGGGCTTGTTACATAAAGCATGCAGAATTTTAGGAAAGAAATGAAGTGCTAGGCAAAGGGTTCCTCGGCGTGAACTGGAGGGTGCTGCTTCACTCGTCGTGAAGGGGTGCATTATGCCCATCATCCCAAGCGAGTGTCACGGTGTGCTGTTACGTATGTGCTGTGCATATACTGCAGGAAGAGAATCCAGTTTCTATTCATTTGTCTGAGTTAAACAACCGAGGATGACTGATTTTAATCTGAAATGCATTGCACAGAGTGTCTGGTAGCTGGTACTATGCAAAAATTCTCTTTGCCTTCGTCTGTGGTTTGCTTCAGTGATTTCTGCTTTTGAGTCCATCGTGGCATTGGATACACCTGTTTTAAACTATTTGTAATAAAGTATTTTCACTTTAGCCGTGGTAGCATGAAGTCTCCAGAGATGTATACGAGACATTGCTTGCGTATTCTTAATAAATGAAACATGGTGGAGTAGATAATTCTGTTGTGTAGTATGCCGTTTATTATATACATCTACATTTTCATTAGATAGTTACAAAGTTAACTACTAGAAAGAACCTAAGTCAAAACATTGGGAAGAAAGCACTGTACGGCCTTTTTTTTTTAATTGTGCCATGTTCTCGATTACGGTACTGAATATCCAGAAGAATCACACTTCTGAGCTGTGGGGTTAGGTCTTTTCCCTCTCGAAAATGGATCACTGAAGTATGATGCTTGCCAGAACAAAAACTTGGGAGTAATGCTGGTGTTCTGAAGAAGGCACATCAACTTGCAAGCTCCCAAAGCCATTTGAATGCCGGAAGGGAGATGTCATTTTACCACCCAGGCAAGAGATGGGGTGCTCTCTCCTGCTCCGAGAGGCGCACTGAGCAGGGCCCCCGTTTGGCTGGGTAAGACTGTCCTTTCCTCTGCGTTTAGGGAAGACTGGTAAAAGGTGGGAATCGCATACCGGCAGTAGACAGCATGGAGCATTTCCAAGCTACAGAACGCAGGACAAAAGGAGAATGGAGACTAGGGAGATAATGTGTTGATAAAATTATCCTCTGGTGACTGTGCAAGATAAAACGTGGCAGGCATCAGATACTCTTCACCTGATCCTGTGGCTCCCCTCTTCGTCAGAATAATTTGCATTGAATGGTTCCTTTAATGAAAAATGTTAGAAGAAACTACAGTAAAAATTAAGGGCTACTCACACAGATTAAATTTAGCCAGGGAAATTAACCTCCTTTTGTTTATCCTTTAGCCAATGGGATGAGGTAACTTTTTCTGCAACCCAGAACAGCTGAAATATTGTGTAAAGGCACTGACTATAAAAGAAGCTCTGGGAAATTAGTGCCCTAGGAAAGAGCTAAGAATGTCACTGACTATTATGACCAAACTTCATAACTTGAAAGAAAAATGTATACACATTGCTCTGACCCTGCAGAGCTTTGGTGGCATATTTTATGTTCAGGAAGAACTTTATGCAAAGTGGAAGCTGGTACGTAAACTTGTCCACTTAGGGAAGTGCTGTGCTTCAAATATATGCCTGCTTGCAGATTGTTCTTTTCCTATTGCCACCTTGTGACCAGGAAGATAATTTACAGCTGGTCTTTGAGATGAGCATGCACTGCTTTAAGCCACTTTGCCAACAAAATGGCTGCCTGAGATTTTATGGGATGATTCCACTTTAGCTGGACGGTCCCTGAAACAATCCAACATGCCTTCAGTGATTCAGGGAGCACAATGACACTGCAGCGTTTTGGGCCGGCTTATGATATCTGGGTGTCTTACCATCCAAATGATAAGTAGTTTCCCAACTATGGAGCATGAGCCCAAAAGGAGATAACATATCAGCAGACAAATTACTCATATTTATATTCATTCTTATGCTCAAATCTTTTCAGGAAACTGAGGCCTATAATTTCATACAAAACATACTTACGTTTTTACCCTTAGTGACAACATTTTTCATGCAAATAACAGATATCAAAACATTCAGCTGCAAGCACAGCTTTGGGATTTGCTCATGTAAGCACAGATGTACGCATATGCAGCTCCACTTTTTGAAAATGTGGCTCAGTTAATGCTTTGGTTCATACGGGAGGAAGAATTAAGATGCACCAATTTGCATGTAAAATTCTAGGGCTGTGCAGCTCCACATAATAAAATCTTGAAGCAAACTAAATAATGGGAACATATTGCCATCATTTTTAAGTCCCATATCACCGGAAGTACTAGACGTTTTCTTTGTCCTGTAACATGTGTCCTGGGTTCAGCTGGGATAGGGATAATTTTCACAAGAAGCCGGTTGGGCTGACCCAAACTAGCCAATCCAATGGGATATCCTATGCCATGTGATGTCATGCTCGGTATTTAAGTGGGGAGCTGGCTGAAGCATGGGGATTTGCTACTCAGGAGCAAGCTGAGCATCGGGCGGTGAGAACATTGCATGCTGTATATTCTTTTATCAGTACTGTTATTTTCTTCTCTCTTTGCCATTCTGTTAAACTGTTTTTATCCCAGTCCAAGAGTTTTGCCTTTTCCTTCTGGTTCTCCTCCCCATCGCACCGGGAGGAGTGAGTGACCGTGTGGTTCTTTGTTGCCAACTGGGGCAAAACCATGACAGCATGTTAAGAGCTCCCATAGCATCTGAATGCATCCATAAAACTGCAGATTACTTAATCATTTATAAATGTTCTTTTCTATGTGGTTTTTATGCTTTGAAAAATGAAGTGTTGTCAGAAAACGGTAAGACCTGTCTGAGTGAGGACCTCAACATTAGGTCTTCTCAGCTTTTCCTCCTTCTGTTCTGTAGGTAAGCAAATGGATGCATAATGCTGGAGGTTGGGTACTGAGCTCCAGCACTGCTTTTACTTGCCAGGCTCATGAAACTGGTTCCCTGCTACCACAGTCCTTTATCACTGTTAGTCCAAGGAAGAACAGCCATCGACAGGCCAAGCTCTCTACATAGATGTTGGGTACTTGATATTTCCAAAATACCTTGAGTTTGTCAACCAAGAACTGGCACTTGACTCATTTCTTCAGTGCTGTGTCCTGACTACCCTTGGTAGATGCGTCCGATAAAGTACTGGCTGTGTATCTCACTGCCCACTGAAAACTGACTTTTCTTAAGACAAATGGAAGTATTTTAAGCAATTTTTTTTATCTTCACAGCGCTTAGACTTTCCTAAAAATCTCCAAGGAAAGCTAGAAGTGATTTATTTTCAGAGCTCGGCAGTTCCTCTTATTTATATATGTGTGAGGACACTCCAGGATGGGAAAGAAATCTTGATCTTACCAAGTCTTCATCCCCAAAATGGCAACGAAGAATGCTGCCTAAGTCAGCACACATATTTATAAGCCAATCTTTGCAAGGCAGTAGCTTGTGAATAGCAATTTCTCATCTTCCTTGCTATGCTGCAATTTAGTCCCCTGGAAAGACATTTTAGGTAAATTTACCAAAGGCAAATGTAATGAAGATGATATATTAAAAGCTCCCAAGCTGGTTAATCTTTAGAGGCAATAGAAATTTATTGAGAGCAATAGAACAGCCTGTGCTAGCCTCCAGTCACAAGATATAAAGGTGTTTATTTTTAAAAACCCGAGTGAGGGTTGAGCTTCACCATCTATTTTCCACACTATTGCACTGATGTCAAGGATCCTTTGGTGCTAGACACAGAAAATGCAGCAGCCTGGATGCCCAGTGCTCCCCGAACATCAACGGGGTCTCAGCGTCAGAACTGAAATACAAATCCCCAATAAGGTGAGCCAGGGGGTAACCGTTCCTCTGAGATGCCTGTATGCAGGACTGTCGCAATAACACACGTAGATGCAACACCTACTGTCTAGCATCTCATTCTGTGGGCTACCAGAAGATATAACAGCTTACGTGATAGTCAGTTGATGGTCTGTACACTTTTTTTATTAATGGAGGAGAAAGAACCTCTAATGCAGAACTGAAGAGCTTATTTAAGGATGTGTTTCTCTGGGGAAGTTTATCATCTCCATTGGTTTAATTACATCACTGAGAATATGTCAGCTTTAGTCCTCTTGTGAACCTCTATGTGATTTTAAGCTTGTTTTCATTTTGGCTTAAAGTACTTTTGAAGAGACATATATTAAACTGAAAAGAGACATTCTAAATCCTGAGAGAAACCAGCTACAGGAGTTGTCGCGCTGCCTCAGTAGCAGCAGTATAGATATATTGCTATAGCTGTGTGGATAATTTCCCTTCACAGGCAAGTTTCTGCTTTGTAGCAGGGACTCTGTATCCAAAAATACTACCATTTTATTTCCCTGGGGTAGCAGTAGTCGGAAGCTCTGCTATGACTGGTGAGCCAGTTACCAGGCAGGGAGGGAGAGGAATGTTGATCCAACACTTAGTAGGTAGTTATGATGGCTATATAACTATTTTCACTAATGGAAATTTCACTAATGGAACATAAATTTTCACTAATAGATTCCCACCAGAAATTTTTTAATAGGTAGAAGCTCTTTTGTAATACACCATTTCTGACTCGCAACAATTGCAAATTACAGAGGGGCTGGAAAATACACCAGAGCATCTGATTCTCTTTCATCTTGAAGATACCCAACCCCAATTACTGTACGTAAAAAGACCTGAAAAGAGATGAAAATATAATGTACCTTTAGACAGAGCCTTTACTCCACCAGAGTGACAAAAGCGGCCTGAGAACTGGAAGAGCCAAGTTTACAGTGGCTGTAGATAAATGGAGAAAATGTGGTATTACTTGGGACAGTACTAGCAGTTGAGAAATGACATGATGGAACCCAGAAGCAGAAACCAGTACATTAAAAGGATTCAAAGTTGATATCTGTTCTTCATATAGTTGTAACAGGGTTTGTTCACAGAACTGGGAACTGCAATTACTGTAAAGATTGAGCATATGAAAAAGATCAGTGTTTGAAAAAGATAGTGCTTTAAGAAGTGTGATAAAATTGGAGTAACTGAAGCATGATATTGCAAAAAGTGGTTTAATGCTGGAAAAAGCAAAAATTTAAAATATCTCATCTATAAGCTTTCAAGCATTACAATTTCTAAGCAGAGAGGCAATCTCCTAAACCAGACCTCTGCTAAGCCCCAGAAGAAAAGAACAGAAGTATCAGGAGTATGTATCTGGCAAAAGGCCTATTTTTCTGTCCCTAGTTTGTGATCGAGGGTGCAATATATACATATAAATATATAAAATAACATGCAAAAATGTGTATATGTTTATTTCTAAGTCCAGTGATTATACTGTACAATCAAATAATAGTGACATCAAGACAATATTACCATTGAAATATCCAACTTCAGTCACAGCTTTGGTATCTAAGTAGGTAAATACAGGCATGACACGGAGCTCTGTCTTCTGAAAATCTGGTGTTGACAAAATTGTTGGTCAGGTGGGAGGACGGACTACAGACGCGTCAGGCTGCATGTAAAACCCGAGGGAAATACAGCCCCTAATAACATAAATATGGACCATACTGCAGACAACAGGCTAGCAATACAGCTGCTTTCTATCACAACAGGGAGTTCAACTGTGATGGTTTCAAATTCAAACAATCCAGAGATTTTGTTGCTATGGCAACATCAGCCCTCCACTGCAGAAGGCCAAATACATGGGATACCATTCAAGTCCTTTCACACGTGCCCATCTTGTTTCATAATAAAAGCCTGGAGAGCCAGCATTTAACCGTGCTAACACCATCACTGCATTGAGCAAAGGTAAAGGTATTGCTTCTAGGAAATACACTTTGCGGCATTTAGCTTGATGACGAGAACCATGACTCATAGCATTGAAGAATGTTTTCATGACTAATAATAGGCTGCCATTAATATTTTTCCTGAAAAACAGTTTCTACTGTTACATAAGTCTGCAGCTGATGATCTTTGGGACTATATGATATTTTATTTCTGTCAGTCATATGGTAGAATACTCTATAAAAATTGAACTGGGTTTTATTTATACTTATGTGAGTTCTACTACTAGAAGAGAACCTTGCATCTTTGGTGTGTTCATTCTCTCACTGTCCCTGTGAAACAGGACAATGTTAATTAAAAGTTCTTTAAACCTGTGGTTCTTGCTTGCCAACATTTGAAATATTTCTGCGAAGTGTGGCACTGACTCGTGTGTATTCGGCCTGGCTGAGATGGAGTTAACATTACCCACAGCAACCCTTGTAGTGCCGTGCTTTGTACTGGTAGCTGGAAAGGTGTTGATGCGCAGCATCCAGGCTGTCTCTCCAACATTTCCCCCTCACCAGGAGGCTGATGGTGGGCAAGATCTTGGGAGGGGACACAGCCAGGACAGCTGACCCCAACTGACCAAAGGGATATTCCATGCCATATGATGTTTGCTCAGCAGCAAAAGCTAAGAGAAAGGGGAGGGAGGGCATTTGTTATTAAGACATTTGTCTTCCAGAGCAACCTCTATGCGTACTGAAGCCCTGCTTCCTGGGAAGTAGCTGGACGTCACCTGCTGATGGGAAGTAGAGAATAAATCTTTTGTTTTCCTTTACTTCCGCATGTGGCCTTTGCTTGTGCTTTATTAAACTGCCTTTATCTTGACCCATGAGTTTTTTCCATCGTATTTTCTTTCTGCCCTGCTGAGGAGGCGAGTGATAGAGCGGCTTGGTGGGCACCTGGTGTCCAGGCAAGGTCAACCCACCACACTGTGACATATATGTATGTATGTTGGCTTAGCCAAGAAAAATAGCCCTTCTCTTTTTTCAGATCACGATGCTGTTAACTGGTTTCCTGCAACAGGGAACTCATAGAGGGAGACAAAGAGATTTTTGCATGGTCATGGAGGCATGTGACAGGAAAATTGATCCCTGGTTTCTTGTTTTCACGTTTAGTGCCATAGCACAAGGCTGCTCTGTTCAGAGTGTGCAGCTGGGTGCTGCTGCGCTGTCCTTCCACATTACAAGGAAACCAGCGGCGCTACATCACTTTCTTGTCATGCTGAATTCCCGGCAACTTCAGAAAACCATTTCCAGCCAGTTGGTTTGTTTTGCTTGGTGGACTGAATGTTACCACTGCGAGCTCTACGTTTGCCTAGGCTTTCCTCTGCCCACTCTGAGTACAAAATCAGAGGACTTTTGTATGGAAATGTCTCACTTTTGACAGATTTCTCAAGATACTGTCTGAGACACAAGATCTTGGGCTGGAGGCAAAGCATTGGATAATGTGGATGAAGACACTTTCAAAATAATGTATAGGAAATACTGTGAGATCTCTCAAGCTTAGAGACTCCTGTGTATTTTTTTTCTCTGAATAAGGACTACAGGGTGGCAATAGGTAACTTGTACATACTTATGAGTAGCCTGGAAGCATCTCGTAATTCTTCAGTTGATTACTCACCATGTCCTTTACTTTTAGAATCAGATTTTAGTGTATGTTTGGGTTTTTTTCTTTGTATAATGAATTTTGTTGCCAGGACTTGGCAGGTCTTTGTAAACGCGACGGTGAAGACGTGGGCACCGCAGTATGTTCATGTTAAGACTGCACCGCACTTTATTCCTATCAATTTCCATAAGAGAAAAATGGCATTTACCTTCAGGTTCTGGAGGATAGGATGGCTTGCAACCCTCCCGCCAAGACTGGAATTACTCAAGCTAAAGGGAAAAGAAATCTCCATATGCAGATTTTACTGAATTATTGCACCGGAGATAGAATTTTTCGATCAAGTACAAGGTCTGAGATCTAAGAGAGAGGGAAATCAGTGAAAGTGGAAGAAGGCCTGGCAGATGACTGATAATCATTGTTTGGAAAGTGCCTATTTGTACCTTTTTTCCAGAAATGAAGTATATAGGATCTTATTTATATCCTTAAATCTAGACTTTTATTTAAATTAATACAAAGGTTGAGACAGTTGCAACCAGAGTACTGAAGGCCTTTTTATACATTAAAAATAAAAGCAGATGCTGCATCAGTCTTTAAAAGAGTTACAGAGTTTGTTCTGAGGATCTGAGTTCTGTACGAAGCAAATCTGTAGAAACTACAAGAGAGAATAAAAATCTGTTAGTGGGTGAAGTGTAAATGTGAGATGTAGGGGGAAAATCAGCACAGATTTCTTTTTATTTGCAAGTTTATTACACTCTGTTGAAGGTGTCAATGAGCAGATGATTACAGTTGTTCATACATACTGATTTTCAAAAATATTTCGAAAAGATTTCTTACCAAAGGCACATAAAGCTGTCATGACCTAAGGCAGAAGATCTTTCAGGGATTAATACTGTGTTGAAAAAAGGGAAACAAATGGTAAGAGTTAATGTTCTGTTTTCATAAATACATTTCACATTTCATGAAATTCTTGCGATTCATCTCAAAAGGGTTGTACTTGAGCTGGGAAGGATTCTGAGAAGAATGGCAACAATGATCTGCAAAATGAAACGGCTTCCACAGAAGAAGTGTAAGTAATCTAGAGCCCTTCAACTTGGAAAACAAACTCTGGGAGGGAAGGGGGGCATGTGAGAAATTTTATAATATCATGAATGATACAGAGAAGGTGCTTAAGGAGTGACTGTTCATTATCTCTCACAGTATGAAAGCTACAGAATACTCAGTGAAATTATTTGGTATCAGGTTTAAGAGCAAACAAAAACAAGCTCTCTTTCCATAGGGTGCATGATTAAACCATGAAACTCAATGCCATAGAGTCCAGCGTATAAGGGTCTTCAAAAAGGATTCAGAAATGCTCATTGGAGACCCTCTAGCTCATGGCATCCTAAATCAGGTGGCTGCAAAATGAAGCAGATAATTAATGACTTTGAAGACACTGTAAGTTGAGGATTTTACCTCTGACATTCATGTCCCGGTAGTCAGTCATTTTGATATAAATGTGACATATTAATCCTATGACTGTTTCCCAAGGAGATCTTTCAAGTGTTGTAGGTGAAAATCAAGTGCAGTAAGACACTGTCACCTTAGTGAACACCTGTAAGTGAGCAGGCTCCAGAGAATTGCATTACTTGAGAAATGTGAATGCCCTTATGGACACTGTGAGTGACTTTTTGTGTTTTATTGCTGTGAAGAAATAAATACATGCCTCTTGCTCAGCTCAATTCTGCAAAAACATATTTCCACACAGCTACATATGAGACGTGGGGTGGATTCCTGGTTTTGTTTTGTTGTGTGCATGAAACACTATGTAACATCCTCATCTTCTTTGGAAGAAAAGACTGGTTCATTCACCACTCCTTCAGCTAACTAAGAAATGATGCCAGGAAGTTTTAAAGTCAGTCTCTACACTGTCTTTTTCAGGCAGATTAGCAACAGTCCCCTTTTAGAGACTCATAGCAGATGTTTTTATACTGCTGGAGAGCAAAATGGAGCGCACAATGCCACTCTGAAAGGCTGAAGCTAGGAATGTGGGTGAAAAGAAATCCAGGCTTCTTTCTTCCACTCTCTCTGCACTCTTCTCCTCCCTAATCCAGTCCAGAAGGATACTTTTTCAATTTATTCATCTGCAAGAACTATTAGTTCCTAAAGCTGCCAGTTGGAAGGCATTTAGATTCCTGATGCATCCAGCTGAGCTGCTAATGCGATGAATCACCTGCAGTACGCAGTGCTGTGCTCAGCATCGCTCTGCTTTCAGCCTTATCAGCCTGCTGAAGTTACGTCCCTCACACAAACCCACGGAGTAAGGGTGTCATCTTATACGGGCAACACTCCCTACTGCGAAGTGGGTCATGTCTAAAGAAATCCAAATGCACCATCTGGCATCTGAGTTAGCAGCACGTATTGGCTTCCTCTGAAGAGTAAGAATTCAGTTTAAAAACTGCAAGCACTTTCTGCGTTTTGGGGTAAAACTGAGGGAAGTCCACAGATTTGTTAAGGACTTAATGACCAAAGTAGCTTTGGCAAATGAAAGCAAAAGAGAACAATGCTTAGAGTAAGATTAGCTTATCATGTGCACCATATACATTAGGACTCTAGAACGATCTTTTCAGAGTATTTTTCTTATATGTATGTGACAAACAGACAGCTCGCTATTTTTGACTGGTTTCCCCCTGAACTCAGGCTTTTTTACTCATCTCCCTAGTCTGGCTTTCCTCCCTTGCAGCAGAATCATGGTTTACTCTTTCCCATCTCAAACATCTATTCTTGACCTTATTTGTTTCTCCAACCCTTTCCCCACCTTATTTGACCTCACTAAAAATGATTCCACATTCTAGATCTTATTCATTATTTTTGCTTGCAGCTCCTGGCTTGTGGAGCTTTTATCCAGCCCACTGCCTTCCTTCTGCCATGTCACATCGCAGAAGCAGCGCTTCTTCATTTTCCTCAGCCTGGTCTAGGGAGGTAAACTTAATTTCTTTGTGGTTGGGATGTACACATGTACAGGGGAGGGAGAAAGAGGGAAACATCCACATTCAGCCTGCGAAGCCTGCTCCCCGAACCCGGCACCATGCTTACAGGTGCAGCCACAACCTCCTGAAGCTCTAGCATCCTGCAGTGAGTCTGGATGAGATGCCTGAATATCCCAGGGTCCTGGCCCACTGTGATTTGTTGAAGGTCAGAGAGGGAGTTCGTGGTAAGGAACTGCAGGCTTGTCAGGTAAGAATTTTAACCACTGGGACAATTTTCATCTCACTGTCACACTCTACAACTGCTTAGCTCGGAAGATGTAGGAAATCCACAGCGGGAGGCTGATGGCCTGGAGAGGAGGATCAGTAACCCTTTTAACATTTGTTCTGCTCGTATAACTGAGAGTGACATCAGTAAAAGAGGAATCCTTTGTAAAGGCTGCTAGCCTACCTGCTTTAATAACCTCTGAAATATTCATATGAATAACTGAGACTTGGGAAAAAGGAGGGAGAGTAATCTTATTTCATTTTGCAAATGAGAGTAAACGTAGAACTTATTGAATAGTAGATAATGTAGAACATGAATCTGTTGGTTTAAGTCACTGCTTAGGCTGTCAATCACATTTTGAAGCCCCTATATAACACTGTTGATTATAACAACTATTAATTAAATCTGGATTCTTTTCAGAAAGTCATCAGTGGTTTTTTTAAAATTCATTCAAGAGCTCAACACTCCACAGATATTTTATTCTTCCCACAGAGTGAGAGCATATGTGGACACAACCAGAAATATCCTGAGCTCCCTGGAGAAGAGGTGGCCATACTCGTTTGTCCCCTGCAACCCAGAAAGAGAGAAGCCTGCCTTCTGCACAGTTTGAAGCAGGGACAGAAGTGGTCCCTGAGTGAGTAGCAAATGTCACTGTAATACGCTGCTGCGGTGCAGAGTTTATGATCCTGCAGCCTGAATAACCATCATCACGATATGAGACAGGATTGGGAATGAGAGACCTGGCAGAGGAAGAAGAGGGCTAGTGTTGTCCTTGTTTGGGGGTAAAAATTGGATCCTAATCCTCCCCCTGCAACCCGTTCACTGCTTTTCTCCTCAAGGGGATTTAAATGTGGAACATGTATTCGATGTAGTTGTTAGTGCTGAGAAATTAGCGTAAGTGGTTGAACAAGCATGATATCCTGTTAGGTATTAGCTTAATTCACCTAGAAGATGTCAAAGCAAAATTCCTTAGGTTTTCATCTTGAATAAAGGTGACTCATCTGAGATCTGCAGAACACAATTTAGGCTGCCAGCACGGAGGGAACATAAGAACTGATTATTCGTGCTGCCTGGATAATGAAGACTAATGTGCAAGGCAAGAGCTGAAGTGCCATCCTAAAGCAAGGCTAGGAGCTGCAATAGTTCCTTCCCCTTGAGTTATTAACCCAGAGGGTATATGCCCAGCTAATTCCTTTGTCAAGTATGGTAATCTCAAGCAGGAGATGTCTGATTAGCCACCTATTCCTTCTGCTAAGATGGTAAAAGACTCTGCAAAATGACACAGGTATGAAATGCATATGTCTGAGAGGAAAAGTTAGGTTGTAAGCCTGCAAAACCAAAAAGGAGGTGTTCTGGCTCACCTTGGAAATATGTGCATGGATAAAATAGTGACCAAGAGGATGAATGAATGAGTTGCTTCCATGGCTCTTACGACTGATTTTCCTAATGCCTTTGAAAATACTTCTCTTTGACCGGTGGTGCGCAAATCTCACAGGACTGCCACAGAACTCAGTGCTGTCCCCAGATCCTCTCCGTCTCCTTTTGCTTCCTTTGCTGCTGTATTCAGAAATGAGTTTGGAAGTTATCTGAGCAGGAATCCTGGGCTCAGACATATCCAGCATGCTTTCTGAGCCCCTTGAAACTTAAGTATAATACTTAACATCCTAGACTTGAACCTGCTATTATCGAGAAACAACCCTGCTTATGATAATGTAAAGGTGAAATGATAAACTGAGCGTAATGAATTGCTTCTTTGAAAACTTTCTAGGAGGCACCCATGAAAAATCAGGTAGCTGACATTAACCTTCCCTGTTCTGGATGGTCTGTTGGGCTTTTGCGACATGTCACAAAAATGTGGCAGGCATCACTACGTGCAGTCTTGTCTGTTCCATGTGTAAAAGTGATCACACATTAGCTTATCATTGCATCTCAGCCTTCAGGTCAATTTTTCACTTTAAAAGCAGTTCTGGGTGATGGACTTGTTGTCTACTAATAGTCACATTTATTCATGGTCAGTCACATGCCTGCAGTTTGAAATCCTCTGTCTACTGGCATAAAGGTAGTACACATCAAATGTCCAGAATTTCTCTGTCAATCACTTTTTTCTCTGGAGCTAGATGGACTCCCTTCAGAAATCAGAGAATAGTTTACTTCCATGCCCTTTGGATTCTTGCTCTGAAATAGTACTGAAATAAAAAGGAGCCCACCTACTGGGTTTTCTAATAATGTAATTATATTATCTCTTGTTTACAATATCTCTACTACGGTTTATCATCTGCCATTTGTGGTGTATCACAGCAAAAAGGCAGAAATTAGGAAATTATACAAGAAAGTTAGAGAAAAGGAAAAAGATAATCCCAACCCACCACCAACAAAAATCAGTGAGCATTTTACATTGGTACGGAATTACAGAATCATAGAATAGTTTGGGTTGGAAGGGACCTTACAGGTCATCTAGTTCCAACCCCCCTGCCATGGGCAGAGACATCTTCCACTAGACCAGGTTGCTCCAAGCCCCATCCAGCCTGGCCTTGAACACTGCCAGGGAGGGGACAGCCACAGCTCCTCTGGGCAACCTGTGCCAGGGCCTCACCACCCTCTTTGTAAAAAAAAGTATTCCTTATGTCCAGTCTAAACTTACCCTCTTTCAGTTTAAAACTGCTGACTCTTGTTCTGTCACTACAGGCCTTGGTAAAAAGTGGCCCAAATCCTCAAGCCTGTCAAGGTCCCTCTGGATGGCATCCCCTCCCTCAAGTGTATTGACGTCACCACTCACCTTAGTGTCATCTGCAGACTTGCTGAGGGTGCATCAATCCCACTGTCTATGTCATTGATGACGAAATTAAATAGTATTGGTCCCAGTACAGACTCTTAAGGATCACCACTCATTACTGGTTTTCACTTGGACATTGAGCCATTGACTGTAACTCTTTGGATCCAGCCATCCAGCCAATTCCTTATCCATCTAACAGTCCATCCATGAAACCCATATTTCTCTAATTTAGAGGTAAGAATGTTGTGGGGAACTGTATCAAAGGCCTTACAGAAGTCCAGGTAGGTGACATCCATAGGTCTTTCCTTGTCCACTGATGCAGTCACTCCATCATAGAAGGCCACTAGGTTGGTCAGGCACAATTTGTCCTTGGTGAAGCCATGTTGGTTGTCTCTGATTACCTCCCTGTCTTCCATACGTTTTGACATATCTTCCAGGAGGATCTGTTCCATGATATTCCCAGGCACAGAGGTGGGGCTGACAGGTCGGTAGTTCCCAGGGTCCTCCTTTTTACCCTTTTTAAAAACGGGCACAATATTTCCCTTCTTCCAGTCACCAGGGACTTCGCCTGACTGCTGTGACTTTTGAAATATGATGGAGAGTAGCTTGGCAAATACATCAGCCAATTCCTGGGATGCATCTCATTAGGTCCCATGGATTTATTTACGTTCAGGTTCCACATGTAGTCTTGAATCTAATCTTCACATAACCATGTGTTCTGAATCACGTTCTAGGGAAATGAACTGCTTTTAAAATTTGGTATTTATTCCCAACTCAGATATGCTTCTGAACGAATAATAAAAAATGTTTCCAGTTTTCAGATAGCAGGAGTATCAGACCAAAACTGTGAATTTTACGCATAAAATAGCAGTTTTCTGAGTTTGTTGTACTATTTTCTGAGTATGTTAAACTCAGATATTCTATCAAAATCTATGATCTGTTGGAAACTGTGAAGGTTGCTCTTTTTACATTTCTTATATGGTAACTATATTATACTGTCTCGAAAAGTTAAATAAGAGAAAAGAAGACAGCAAAGTCTTAAGTAGTGATGGTATGAAATATTTTATTCAGGATTTTTTCACTGTCTTATTCCTGTAGGTTTTAAAAAAGATCTCCAACTGAAAGCTTGTCAAAATCAAGTGTGTTAAATGAAGCAATAATGAAGAAATTTTAACATGTGTTAGCTTGACCAATTGGGAATAAAGCCAGGTGCTTACTATAAAAATATGAGCATCAAAATATATTATGCCTTTAAGGAACAATCCAGAGGCTTGTTAGTCTCATCATTTAGCAGGAGGGAGAAATATAAAGAGAGAACTAAAAGACAGATTGTGTCACTTGAGAGAGGGCAATCTTGAGAAAATATGTCCCTTTGTGTCTTTTTTCTGCCCTTATTTCACTGAAAGGTTATGGTGTAATCTAAGCCAACAAAAGGAAAAAAAATGTAACTACTGAGCATAATTTTTCCATGTCAAAATGCAGCTTCATTAGAGGGAACACCTACAAATCAAAATATAGTTTTCAGAGTCCATGCCCGGAGAAGAACTGGATAGACAGGAAAGCTACGGTGACCTTTCATCTGCTAGCATGAGTTGTTCCCTACAGTGTACCCCCAGGGGCACTAATTTCATCTGAAGCATCTCAGGCAAGCGGCTTTCACCGTGCTCTGAACACTTTAAGAGAATGTATTTTTGGTTTATAATTCTTGTGTTATAAAAATGGACATTTTTTCCTTCTATACTGTTTAAATCTTTCTTCCCCAGTGTGTTTTTAAGTACTTTCCAAACAACTCTTCTTTCCGTGATGTTTTTATCCTTTCTAGATGAGACTGACAAACCCAAAAAAGCTTATTGCTATTCTTACCAGAGTCAATAGCGAAAGCATTCGGTGTTGCAGGTTTTCGTCTGTTGAAGTCAGTGGATGTGACTACTTGCCTGACAGGTGCTGTGGAAAATCTGCACTGTCCTTTCTGGGTTCATCTTTCTGTGGAGACTTACAAGTGCTTGCATTTCTGGCAACTGCAGCAGCAAAAAAGAAGCTTGCACTTGGATGCAGAAAATTTGCTGTGACCTTATTTTGGAATTTAAAACAGAATGACACAAGCTAGGCTGAAAAAAATACAGCACCCTGCATCCGCATTCCTTCCACACAGCTTCACAAGCAGCAAACACAGTCTTTCCCACTGTGAAAGCAAGGCAAATATATAAACTAAATAGAGCAATAATTATTTTCCACCAGGAATGCCAGTGTTGATTTTCAGTCAGCACAACCTATCCCAACACCATGCATAATTTACCCATTTTAAAGTTATTGAGTTCTAATTAGATCTAGTCAGATTACCTCTATACATTCTTAACTCATCCCTCTCTGAACTCTGCCTGAGAGTTCAGCTATTAAGAATTAAGCTATTACCACAAAAATAACGATTTAGATTTCCAAGGAAATCCCCTTCTGAGACAGGGACAGCTTGCCTTTTCACACTGGCTTCAAAAGGCTTGTTTACCACATTAAAAAGGAATTGTGTCTAAAATGAGGAGAATGTAGCAAATTAATACAAAATATGTAATCCAAGGGCCTGGTTCCATGGACACGAAGCACATATTTAACCTTATTCTCAGTGAACTGCTTGGTTCAATCAATGGTTTACTCATAAGAATAATACTCTGCACCTTTTTCTGTGTGCAAGCTCACAACCTTCTGTTTAGAAAATCATATTAATTGAACACATCCTTGATAACAAAGGATGAAAATTCTTTGTTTCTTGTAGTTTGTATATTATTTAAGTTATTGCCAAATGAAAGAATATAGAATTTTATTGCTATGAATGTTACAATGGATTTCTACCTTAGATTATCTCCTAAAATGACAAGTTTATGATCATTCAAAGAGGAACACAGATTTTGTCATTGATTCTGACAATGACTGAGATATTCGCCAGAGACCAAGAATCCCTTTTTACGCTAGGTTTTCAGGAAGGGATGAGAACTCTGTTATAGTTGTCTGGACCGATAAGCAATGTACAGTGGTTAGAAATCTTCATTAGTTCCTCAGAGGAGACCCAGAGGATTCAAGGACCATGTTCTCCCAGGAACTTGGTGGTACTCGTTACAGTGCTAACTTGATGACCCTCCTAAGAACCTCCACCTGCCATTAGCAATTTGATATTCAAGTACCACTTTTGGAGCACAGGTGATCTTGAGCCTCTTTGGAAGAAAAGGATGAAGATATAGATGCCAGGGTCCTGACTGCACTAAGCAGCTCTGCAGCCTCTTCCCTCACCGCCCCAGGGATTTAGTGGCCTGTGTGTTGAAGGCCAGCCCTGATATGGTGTAGCTGCATATCCTGGGACCAGGCTGCTGTGAAAAGAGCTGTGTAGGAAAGCTGTGAGATGTCTTGTCAAGCACCTTCCCTTCCTTGGCTTGGGAGCTGCATTAAAGTTCAGGCACTCACCTTTGGTCATTGCCTGAGTGATGTTGTAGGTACGTCTGTGCCTGGTCTTGTACCTTGCTGATTCTGACTCTGCCTTGCTCACTTGGCTTCCCAGCTTGACCTCAAACCTGCCTTCTCACTAAAAACCTCCCTGCCAGTCTGCACTCTCCACTGGCCTGGGTTAATGTCACTGAACTTGCTCTGCTCTTTGTGTTTGAGAACTGTGGGACTGCACTTTTGTTGGCAAGGTCCCTGCTCCTGCCTGCCTTGCTGTCACTCCCGGCTCCCAGCTTCCTTCCCCAAGTGGAGCAGGCCGCTGCTGCTCTCCCACAGTGAGGGCTGCAATGCAGCAGTTCTACCCTCGCACCATTGTTCCAAGTAGCAATACTGCACTAAGACACCCTTCACTAAACGAGAACAACGAGGATCACCTAGTGTGAGCAGGAACAGAGCAAGACCCTGTTCATGATGGCAGTCTGCACAGGGACCCTACTCCAGTCCCTAAAGCTGTTGTCAGTAGGATGGGGCGGAAGTCTGGCAATGAAATTTGTAGCAGCTGAAGACTTGGCTTTGCTGGAAAGAAATGTATACCTTGAACATCCATGCTAGGAAGTTGTGTCAAAACCAACATTATTATATCCAGTTGTGTCTGGAGAAAGAGAGAATGACAGATGTGCGTGTAAGAAGCAGGAGCCATGAGCTGAGAAAGAAGCCCTGTAATGAGTTCAAATTAGATTAAGGAATGCAAACCAATGCTTTGGAGAAAAAAAATCCTACCTATACTTGTGCAATGATGGGTTTTTAATTACCTGTTACCACTGGGGAAAGAGATCCTGCAGTCTCTGCACTTAGCTCTATGAAAATATCAGTGGAAAGCAAGAGGAAAATCAAATGGCAGGAATTATTAAGGAAGGAAGAACTAACAAAACAGGAGGCAACATTATGCTCCGGCATAACACCAGGAATGGTGTGTGTGGTTTTGGTTCCCCGATCTCTAAGAGATAAACTCAGAAAAAAATTGAAAAAGGATTATATTTTTCTTGCATTAGCCTTGGTATGGTAGCAAACATCTTACATGTTTTTTTTCAATGGCCCAGATATGCTTTTTAGCAGTTTAATCCCTTTGAAGCTGGCTGTTGCAGCTGTGAGTGGCACTTTGTGTTGAGTTTCCAGCACTTGGGCTCTTTCTCTCCTGGCCATTAGACAGCAATTCTTACAGTACTCTTGAGGCAATTCTCACTAGACAGAGTTATGATTAGTGCTAATTTTGGAAAAAGGAAGTCAAGCATATAGCTGGGAAACGGTTGCAACCATCTGTGATGTGTCAACCATATAAATAAACTTTCGATTTTGCTTTTCTTTTACTAGCAAAACACCATGAGGACACAAACTCATCCTATTTCATGGTACATGAGGCAAAATTACCAAGCCCTGCTAGACAGTTGAAATTTCTCAGAAACTCTCCTGAAGCAAGTAGGAAATCAACCTGCAAAACCCCCCAATACAGAGTTGGAGCATTTGCAAAGTTTCTGCATCAGTACAGCCTAATATTTGAAACATGAAGCAGCAGGACTGGTTGGGTACCTGGCTGCAAGCTGCTGGCTCGCTTGCTCCCAGTTATTTAAAGACTCAGCAGAAATACAGTGCCTATCTTTCCAGGGATGTATCTTACAAGAAATGGTATGACAAACAGCTGGAAAGCAAGATTAGCAGGTAAAGCCAAAACCGGGATGGGGATTTCCTCTCGTGTTGTCCCTCGGACACGCCTGATTTGACATTGTGTGGGCTCTCCAAATGCTCAATGTTACCTGCACATGCTTTTATGCCCTAGATGGGCCACTCTCATGCATACGAGAAAAGCAGGCTGCTGGAGTTACCAGGGATGTGGAACACAACTGAAATGACAACCCTTTCTCTTGTATGGAATTTCTGATTTTGTTGCAAGACAAGTGTACTACAGCTAATGTATTCATGCACTTAAATAGATCAGGAGCTGCTGTCTGATCTCACAGATTTATAACAGGGTAAGTTCTTTCTTTTGAAATTTAAGTTAATCCTGATTTATACAAGAACAAGGGAGATAAGAAACAAGCCCCGCATTTGCAGCTGGAGGCCTTTTTATTAAAGTTGTCATTCTAGCTTTCTCATTCCCCGTCTGTAAATTTACCTGCAGCAGTTGCAATATTAGTCTTTATAAGTGTTTGCACAGCACTGAGGAAGCTTCTAATAGTAGCTTCTAAGAGCTACCAAGAAAAAAAAATGCTTGTTTCCTTTTCTGCAACCCTTAACCCCTCCATTAAGAAGGTCAGATTTTTCATCAGCTGCCGTGCTCCATTGCATGGCTACTCTCTAAAGCAATCTAGCAGCAAAAAATGGGAGCTGATATTGCTGACAGTCAAAAATCAAGTAGAATTAAAAGTGTTCTAGGGAAAATATTTTGTGCAGACATTACTGTAGTACGTATGATGGCATGGTAGGTCGCAGATGGCTTCCTTTAGAGCTTGCAGCAGTAAAAAACAGAATAACAACGGTGATTTCGCCTGAGATACCTGTGAAATGGAAAGTAAACAAGACCTTTGTTTTTGGCTTTGCCAAGTCAACTTTGCATGGCATATTAACATATTCCATACTTTGTTGGTACACTTAATGTATACTACAGAGTACACCCCTTTCCTTTGGGAATGTCAACACTTGGCAAGATGCTAAAAATGACTTGAGAAAGGATCTAGCATCAGTACTGCACTATTGTTTTCTCTGGGTGTATGCATGTGTGACAATATTGGCAGCTGCCTTGGAAATCTACTGTACATTCTTCCTCCAAATTATCTTTTTTTCCCCCTCTCGTTTTTTAGAACTGTAGGTTTCAGATAAAATTAGCTCCATGTAGGGCAATAGCCTGTGTTGGTTCAGGTGAGATAATACTGAGAAAGCAGGTTTTTTTCTTTTTACTGCTACTGAAGGCAGCAGATTCTATTCTCTTTGCTACTCTTAGCTCAGCAAGTGGCCCCAGCCATTTTCAGGCATTGGGGGTCACTGAATTTGACTATGAATTAGAGGTGCAAATCTGGAAGTACACAAATAAATAGCAAAACTGAGTGGCAGAGCCCTCAAAAAGACTGATATCTGCTGAACTGCTCATATTCAGGTGTCAGAAATAGGTATTACTGGATATATGAAAAAATTCCCCAGTGAACAAAGGGTTTAGATGGGAATTCAGTCCTTATTCTGAGAGATAGTCACACCATGGAAAAGACGTACAGATTTAGGTCCAAAATAATTATACCACAGTTCTAGAAAAAACAAGGTGGAAGCAATCTAATTGAAAACTCTTTTAATAAGCAGTAAAAATATACCTCCAAATTTGAATGAAAGCTATTGCTGGTCTAAAATATCTGTTTTTTGGAAATAGAGTTTAAATAGGACAGATCTGAACTGAGAGAAGCACAGAAAAATAATCTAAAAATAACCAGCCACTGTTAGCCATTACCAAACATGCCTTGGAACTGTAATGTAATTCAGCCTGGCCTGGAACAGAACCCTCCCTGCAAATCACAGTCCCCAGGTGCCAAGGTAATAATGAGATACGTTAGAAATCGTACAAAAATAAAAAATCAGATGATACCATGGGCATACTGAGCACGTGCAGAATTAATGACATTTGGAGGACTCCATCTGAGGATACTCTCTCTCTCTCCACAGCAGAGAACAACACTCTGAAACCTGTACCTAACGTACCAGGTATTCACCACCTTTTGTCCATTTTCAGGCAGATTCAGTTGAAGCAATAAGGCAGGAAAATCTTGGGAGTTCAGCAGCTGGAGAGATTTAAATGAATTCTTGAAGAGATCTGGAAATCATTAAAGAGGTGGGAGTGGGAGAAAAAGTTAAGGGCTCCTCTCTCTATGGTGCTGTGATCCTGGCTGTTGCAGCAAACTTGAAATAGCGAATGGGAATTTGCTCGTAGGCATTTTCTCTAGATTTGCTCAGTGTCAACGAGGTAGATTTGTTATTGTCTCAATAATGACCTGTGCTTTAGTTACTGCTTGTAACTAGAGTAATTGTAACTTGCAGTTCTGCACCTGGGAGGGTATTCTGCCCCTGGATGGCATAATCCTGGAGGTACATGTAGGTTGGGAGACAAGAGGCCAGAGTGCTCCCCACAAAAAGGGTTCTGTGGGTTTTGGTTGGTGGTAAGCTCAGTGTGAGTCAACAACGTGCCCTGGCAGGGCCAGCTGTATCCTGGGGTGCATTAGGCACAGTATAGCTAAGTGGTAAAAAGAAGTGATTGTCCTACTATACTCAGCATTGGTGCGGCCTCACCTTGAGTACTGTGTGCAGTTCTGGGCTCTACAATATAGGAATGGTATTAAAATATTAGAATGCGTCCAAAGGAGAGCAACAAAGATGGTGGAAGGACTACAGGGCATGACGAGCGGCTGAGAACTCAAGGTTTGTCCAGCTTAGAGAAAAGGTGACTGAAGGGTGACCTCATCGCTGTTTACAACTTTCCTCATCGGGGGAGTGAAGAGGGGTACACTGATCTCTTCCCTCTGGTGTCTGGTGATAGGATGCATGGGAATGGCTCAAAGCCGCATCAGGGGAAGTTGAGATTGGACATTAGGGAGAAGTTCTTCACTAAAAGGGTGGGCAAGCACTGGAACAAGTGCCCCAGGGAAGTGGTCATGGCCCCAAGCTTGTTGGTGTTCAAGAAGCATTTGGACAACGCTCTTAGATACGTAATTTAACTTCTAGGTTTCCCTGTGTAGGGTCAGGAGTTGGACTGGATGATTTCCACAGATCTCTTCCAGTATATTCCGTGATTCGATTCAGTGATTCAGTGATTGTATTTTAGTACAGTGGTAGGAAGGAGCTGAGATCAGGGGCCCACGGTGGTAGACACAAAGTAAGGGAACAGCCTGTAGTCTGAAATGTTACAGGGTGGCAGTCTCTGAGCAGAGCTAGAGGTGAAGATCTCAGTTCGGGCTTGTACCAGGAGCTGTCTACAGTGTGAGTGTCTATGTGTGAGTTTGGTGGTGAAGGTGCTATTATAACCACTGGTGAGGTACTGAGGATTCAGTTGCCTAAAAATGGGCTCCTGGTACTGTCTGAGATGACTCCTCAGCTCTGGGACATCCATGCAGGACTGTGTGTATGACACAGGACCCACAGGAGACATTTACTCTTCTGGAACAGCAACTGGGCACTAAGCAAGGTAAGATACTTCTAGTGCAGACATTAGACCCCATGTCTCCTGGGGAACCTGCCCTTGCAGTGGATGAGTCTAGAGGATTATTGAACTGATGTCAGTGTCTGCATTCCCAGCTACATTGACTAGGGACGTGATTCAGTTGCCTAGACAAGGATATCTGCATCATTATTCGGTTACCCTCATGTATTTATGTAGTGCCAGTTGAGGTGGCCAGGGTGCTTTGCCTGGACAAGCATATTTATTTGCCATTTCAGAAGGGCATATATCTCCCAGAGGTCCTGTGCCATGTCTTCCAGCCTTGTACACACCTTGAATTTCCTAGGGCATCTCAAATGGTAATAGATGCCCGTGTGGGCAAGCGGAGTCCCAAGCCCAAGGACATCCTGCCTGGCCTCTAGCAGGATCTTTGCCCTGCAGCAGGACACAAATTGCCTGTGAGCTCTGTGTAATAGCTGCCCTGGGGAGTCTCAAATAGCACAGGACACCTGTGATTTAGGAAGCCGAACTGACCCTTCGACCTGCTTTATGATAACGGTGCCATAGACAGCTGCCTCATCATAGACACCTGCACTGTATGCACCTAAATTTAGGTGTCTGAATCATGTCTTCTAAAGTGATTCCAATCCCAGCACTAGTGATGCCTTCTTTAGTTAGAGCACTTCACTGCTCCACCTCAGTTTTGGTATCTGTATAGCACCAAAGTTACATAAATCATGCAGAACTCCAGTTTATCTCGTTAGTCCAGCAGGCTGCATGGGATCGGTACATAGAATCATAGAATCAGAGAATAATCTGCGTTGGAAGTGACCTTTAAAGGTCATCTAGCCCAACCCTCCTGCAATGAGCAGGGACATCTACCTCTACATCAGGTTGCTCAGACCCCCATCCAACCTGACCTTGAATGTTTCCAAGGATGGGGCATTTACCACCTCTCTGGGCAACCTATGCCAGTGTTGCACCACCCTCATAATAAAATATTTCTTTTGTGTATCTAATCTAAATCTAGCCTCTTTTAATTTAAAGCCATGACCCCTTGTCCTACCACTACATGCCCTTGTAAAATGTCCCTCTCCGTCTTTCCTGTAGGCCCCCTTCAGGTACTGAAAGGCTGCAGTAAGGTCTCCCCCGAGCCGTCTCTTTTCCAGGCTGAACAGCTCCAACTCTCTCAGCCTTTCCTCACAGGAGAGGTGCCTCAGCCCTCGGATCATTTTTGTGGCCTCCTCTGGACCTGCTCCAACAGGTCCATGTCTTTCCTGTGCGGAAGGCAGTATATGTTGCTGAGGGCAATATACAAACATAGGTGCATGGTGAGTAAAAGAGGGAGTCTGGAAAAGCGTCCAAGACCCAGGCTGTGAGCGCATGACTGGAAAGCTAGCTGCAATCAAAGAAATTCAGGAAATATTTCTCAAGGTTAAAAAAAAGGAGCCTTTTCCTGGTATTGTCCCATGCAGTTCATGAAACGAATAGGAAGAGCTGTATATAATTAACTGGCAGTGCAATAATGGGTTGAGATACGAGATGCTGCATGAGTTTCTTCTAACTTTTAGAAAGTGTTTTGAAGGTACTTGTTATTATTCAGGTGTGACGGAAAGATTTACCCAACCTGGCATGCTGTACTTCCCTCCCTAGAGATCTGTTGGACAGGCACATGCTGAATCTCCCAGCTGCTCTCATCAATGGGCGACTTGTGGCCGCGATGCCGTGTTTCAGATGAAAGCTGCAGGTGGTGCTTCATGGAAGCTTTGTTTATGCTGCTGGAGGGACTCGTCTCTCTCACGGATGGGAAGGGCACTTTTCAGGCACCAAGGACTTGCCACAGCTGGAGGGGAAAGTCCCCAAAACACTTTCTGCACTATAAGGAGTTCTAGTTTTCATAGCAGACTCCAACTAGCAGAAGCTATGGGGATATTTAGGCCCTCCTAATACAGCAAGATGGGCCTTACTGACCCAACTACTTCTCAGAGCAGAAGAATCAAGTTAGTCAAGTTAATTAGCTTCAGCAGGGGCCAGGAGAAGTCGGTGCAGCAACATGTTTAATTGGAGCTGCTCCCCTACCTTTGTGTCCCTCTCCAGCCCTGGGTCACCAACACTGCGTCAAAGCAGATGTGGTCTCTGGCAGCTGGTCTGATGCTCCCAAAAGCTGTTCTGACTTCCAGGAAGGGCTTTGGCGGTGGGCATCTGGTACCATGCTCCCCACCTGCAGGCAGTAGGGCTGATGGAGCAGGGACTGTCTACCTTCCAAAGCTGTAAGATGCGCTCTGCGCTGGTGCGTTAAGGTCACCAGCTAAGTCCTTACGACAGCTTTGTGCTGATGAGGGGAGCAGTACAAAGCCTTGCTGTGGGACAGGATCTAGCCCGTTCTGTCAACTTGTCCAGATGTAATATATATAGTTCTTCCCCAGTGAATGGATGGCATGTTTATTCTGTCCCTCTGGTTATGTATTACCTGCATCTCCATCCCCTTTCAGTGTTCTAAAGTGTTCCTTGGAGATAGGAGATCACAAATGTACACTGATAAGATGTGTGAACCTCTTCATATAAACTCAGAATTTGTCCCAGCTGAAATTTCTGGAGTGAATTCTGGAAAAGGCAGATTTTGTCCCCAAAAGGATTTTGTCCCTGTGCTGTTCAGTGTTGAATACTGACAGGTCTCTGTTACAACAGTTTAAAGTACTGTAAATTTATTGAAATTCTATTCTTAAAGTGATTAGAAAATGACAGGTAAAATTAATGTAAAAGAACATGTCCTACAAAATTTCTGTCACCCTACTGTGGACATCCCCGTAGGTTTGGAGAAACATGAGAGACTTCTGGCTCAGTGAGCCTCAGAATGTTTGCACATTTGTTCATTATTTATTTCCACTTATTAAGACCCTTATATTGCTTTAAGGCTCTAACTGCTAGATTGACCATTTTTACTGTAAAAGCATATAGAAAGAAAATGTCTCTTTTCTTTTTTCAGTTTGCATTGGTGAAGAAGACAAGTGTATATTTTCTGTGTATTTTCTCTAAATAGATGATCTGCTGCAAATTTAGAATGACTCAGTAGATGGGGCTGCAATTATTTCCAGTTAAACTAAAAGCCCAGTCAGATTCCATATTCTCAGCCAGCAATATGTTTGTGGGAAACTCTATTTTTAAAAAGATTTCACAAGAGATATTTGGAACTTCTTGCTGTGTTGTGCAGATGACTGTGTTACAGAATACTGCCGGACTTTTTTTTGAGCACAGATTTTGGAAGGTTTTTATCAGCGTTTGGGGTCTGATTGATTTCTGAATAACAAATGAGCTTACCTGAATAGTATGAAACAACGATAACCTGCAGCTGTCTGGTTAATACTTAGGTAACAGCTCCTTCAGCTGCTGTGCCGATTTAGCATACAAAGTCAAATGATTTATGTGAAAGTGCAAACCTGAGAGTTTTGTGTTCAATTATTTTTTTAAAACTTAAAAAAGCCCCTTATGAAGTAATTAACATTGTAAAAAATATTTTCTAAGCAAACGGAGCTTCCTTGGGAGCTGATTTATCTAGGACATGCAATGTGCAAAGGTTTGGAATTGCAGTTTAGTATCAAAAATAGTGAATGTGCTGAAAAATTTAGCCGTTTCCTCCTTATGAACAGGGAAAAAAAAAAAAAGACTTGCAAATTCCATGGTATGTGTAACCTGCTGTGTCTGTTCTGGGATCGTTTAACCGTTTCTCAAAACTTTCAAAATCCCTGTGATTTCCCCCTACCTCCTGTGTTTCTCAGCTGTTTCTGTGATGCAGCCGTACAGGAGAAGAGCCGTATTCCTCACACCGTAGCCTTCACACCTGCAGTTATTCTCATCCTTTCTCCGCTTTCTACACAGATTTTTTGTTGGCTTGGTTTTTTGAGCAGAGCTGCTCGCTGTCATGCAAATATAAAAATAACTAGGTTAATATGGCGGGTCAGATTCAGAGCTGAAGAGGAAAGCTGTATACAGTTCCTGACGTGACAAGTGGGTAAATGGGTGCTCTCCGTAAATTCCCAGGGTCTTTGGGCAGCTGGCTGGAGTGCGGCAGCAGTCACCGTGAAGAGCAATGGGGACAGCAACGAAGAGAGCAGTGACAAGATCCGGGCACTGCTGCCTCCCTGGGGAGCAGTTTTGGGCTCCCTGTGCACAGACACTGCTGCCTCTGCCCGATGGCACGGAGCTGGGGTACGGCTGGGAGGCACAGGGGTTAGGCTGGGTCTCCTGGCTGAGGAGACCAAAAAAGTGAGGTGAAAGAAGGGCATGACTCCTGTCTGCATGAAGGAGTTGTTATGCAGCTCGTGGCATCATGAAGCCTGAGGTGTGAGAAGGCAGGGTTACATTCTCTCTGTGCGACTTTTCTACAAATCTTCAAGAAACTCACCATAGATTAAACTGGACTGTTTAAAAGAAGCAAAGAAACTAGAGACAACTGGATTTTCCCCTCTTTGTGTATTTTCATTTATGCTGAAGTAGAACAAATCGTGGAGATCGGCTTTGACAACAATTCAGGACCTGTTTTTCAGGCTCCAGAAATTTCAGTGCAAACAAAGTGAGTCAGTATTTCAAACTTTTCCTTCTCAAACACTCTGCTGATTTGTGAGACAGATAGCCAGACAGAAGGGGCTGGGATTTACTTATTATTGCTAATGAACTCTTTTAAAATTTGAACTATTTTTCGGAGGATCTTTATTGTTATTTTCAATAGGACTTTTTTGCCCTAGCATTACAATGAAGCCTGTTTGTTGCTTCATGAATCTTGGCAAAGAAAGGTAATTTTCTATGTATTTCTATACTCTTTACCTTACTGTAAGAATTAGCTTCCATGTTTTTTCTTCAAAGTTTCATGAAGGCTTAACCACATTAATATTGTGAGAGTTGCCAGATGGTGTTTTTACAGGTACTATTTACAATCCCATTGAAATGACAGTGTACTCGGAGCTTGAAGAAATAATTCTTTTAATTGGGCTGCAGCTGTTTTTAAAAGCCATGTTAAGTTTCAAAAGCCAGCAAGGCTACTGAAATTCATTCTTTAACTCATTCAGCCCAAATTCTGGAAATGATCCGCTAGGAAGACACGTAAGGACCATGGTGACTAGAGACAGACTGAAGCAAGTGAACAAATACTTACCCAGAGCTGGGCCCCCAACCAAATCCCTTTTAGGACTCATTCTGTGACTGCATCCCATAAACCCGCAAACAAACGTGTTCTCAGAGCATGTTGCAACTTAAGTTATAAAGTGACTAATTAGGAGACACTTGCAGACAAATTTTGTATTTACTTTTAAGCAGCTGTTTGCCAAAATTGGCAATGGTTATAAAACGCGTATATGAGAGCCAGAAATCTTCCAAATAGGCATGCTCATATGTACATTGAGATAAACTCAGAACAGTTATTAAAATGTGTTTTTGTCTCTAATGGCTCTAAACCAAATCTTTCAATTATTACTGAAGTAAAAAACATAACAAAACAATGGTGTGCCATAAATAGAACTTTGGATAAACTTCTGGCATCCAGGATTACACAATTTAGCCTCTAATTTCCACCATCTGCTTTAGATTGATTAGCATAGATAGTCAATACTAATTATTTTGAGGTTTAGCAGCTATGTAAAATATAACTGTGAATCTTGATAAATTTCATGGCTCTCAGCCTTCCATTTCGAAGCTGTTGGTAACCACAAGGCATTTAGTTGAGACTTGGTGTTTTATTAAGGTTAAAGCATATGCACATCTGAGACAATCTTCTGATTTTCCTCCTGATTTCCTTTAACTGGATTATCATACAGTTTGCGCTACTTTACCCACCGGTGGGTGAATTTTTTTGTGTTAGTGACCTGAATGAAAGCCAGCTGCAGAGAACTCTATATGAAGTTGACATCGAGAAAAACAACTGCACACAAGAAAAAGAGCAGGAGCTTTTAAGTGCCTTACCCATAATTCCATAATTTTGACACCTCTTCCAAAGCTCAACACCCTGTATGTATAGCGAGCAGGACTCAGCGTTGTTGCCTGCCTACTGCTTCTCCCCACTTTAAATTTCTGAGTCAGATCCACCACATCACCTTGCGACGGCTGGCCGTCAGGCACCCCGCAGCTCATCAGCCCTGCTGGCAAAAATGACAGTGGTGCGTACAAGGGCACAAGGACCTTCGTGTCAGCAATAGTGTTCACCAAAGACTGGAGGCATGGTAAACCAATAAGTTTTATGCCTTTTTGCCAGCTGGAAAATGTAACTTTTTGTAGGACTTATGGATGAATGTGGAACTAAACAAAGCAAAATGATACTCTTCCCAGGCCTCAGCTAGAGGAGGGCCAGTATGTGATCAGCTTGATCAGTGCAAAAAGTTGTAGTACGAGGTAAAGGCAGTAAAGTTCATGGGGATGTTGGAACCCTGTCCTTTAGCAAGTACTCATCAAAGTAGAGAGAAGTGTTGCTCTGTGTGGGTCACCTCCTGGTGAAGTATGAGCTTGTGAGGAGCAGATCCTCCCTTTTGCACTCAAGTTCAGCAACATGTCTTGTTGCTACTGATTATCTTCATATAGAAACTGCAGATCCAAACTTGTAAATCCTGTTGCTCGGAGGTAGCCTTTCAATATGTAAGGGTTCTCGCAACAGAAGCATACTCGTGAACAAGGAGTCGCATCCCTGTCTCCAGTATGGCTGGTGATGAAAGAAGCTATTTAGGACTTTCCTTGCTCTTGGAAGTGTTATGGAATACAGATTCAAATTCTGCTTTCCATCTGTCCTCAGGAACTGTGCTTAGGAAATGCTCTTTAGCATCACTACCTTTAAAATCACCAGAGACGGGTATGAGGTTGGCTCCAGGTCAACAGTCCCAAGAGCTGAGCAGGCTCAAAGCTCCTGGGTGGAGAACGATGCAAACCACACCATGAAGGGCAAAGCGGATGTATGGAGTGAATCCTTATCTGGGCAAGGTATACTCAAATACAAGCATCATTACATGTGGAGAAATGACAACTAGAGACAAATAACTAGAAAGAAAAACTTAATATTATAACTCTGATGTTCAATAGAACATTACAACTCCTTGCAGGAAACCATGCTACCTTCAGCATGGTTAGAAAACTGAAAGAAAAAGTATTTTAACTCAAATGAAAGCCCTCACATATATTGAAAACATTTTTTTGTATGCATCGTTTCTGATTAAGACCTTGTTTTCCTCTAAAACACAGCAAAAAGAGAAGGAAAGCAGAATTAGATGCCATGGAGCTGTGATTGTTTCTAATTCATTGGACAGACTAGCTGTCAGCAAGATAAATGAATCATCCATAGATAACTCATATTGCCATATTTATGTGAATGAGATTGAAAAAAGAGAAACAGTCAATAAAAATTAAATTGAAAATGAAAATATTGTTGCAGGACAGTTTTCCAAATGCATGTGACGAGTGAAAATAAGATGTAATAAAAACAGAAATGTGAAGTCTTTTACTTCTTTCTACTATTGTTTATATTTTTTATTGTTTTATTGTTTATATGCCAAGCATCAGCTCGACATGTTGGCTCATGAATTTTATCTGTTTCTTATTTAGACATTAGATGAGTGACATTGGTATAAAATGGGTAGATTTTCCAAAGAACTTTTACTGCTGCTACTGGCAATGGAGAAACAAGTTTGTTAAGTTGAAGTAAGACACCTAGTCAGGAATAGATTTGGGCATTTATATCAGACATTTTGGGAAAAAAAAAAAAAAGTCTCCTTAACAGAGGGTACATTATGTTTAGCAAGTGGGAAGGCGAATAAGAGGGGATCAAAATATCTAACAAGACTAACTGAGGGATGCTGGGGAGAGAAGTCATGAGCCAACCTGATCAGAAGGGAATGAAGCTCCAATGCTCGAGCAATAGAAAATATCCCAACTTCCCTTTCCCACCAGTGACGTGAAGGAAACAAAGGCAAGCCTTGCACAGCACCATGCTGAATGTATTGTGTATGTCATATCTCTTTGTCCAGGTTTTCTTTGTCTATTCTTAGTAAGTTTGTTTTGCTTACAGCAGCAAAGTTTTAGGCTAGTCTGAGAGGCTTGAGACGATACGCTGCATAAAATAACCATTAGTCAGAAATCACTGCTAGATAGGCATTTGTGTTGAAGACTCAGGACTGATTAAGTGTGGGAAGGGTGTGGTGCTCTACAGACGTGGAGAATGCTGAACAAGCTCCAGATGTCCATCACTGCACCTAAGTACCTCTGTATCCCAGCAGCCACCTAATCACAGTGCTGAGCCCCAGTCCAGAGGAAGCAGCAGAGAAGGTGTTACATTAAGCTAAACTCCATCGCACATGAGGTCTGGAGGAGACGTTGCAGAAAGTTTGAATGCTGATCCCATCAGTCAATAAAAGAACTTTAAAAACACCCTGAGACCGACATCCCCCTGTGTGGACGAATCAGACAATAACAGAATTTCTAGGGGGTATTTCTAGTGGGTAGCCTTACAAAACATCAATATAATGCTAAATTAACTTGCTTCAAAAGCATACATCTTCTATGTAAAGAGTGCTGCCTGTTCTATACTTAAGAGGCCCGAGTCTGATCCCATTCACAGCTCAATGAATCAAGGACGCTCCCAGCAAGATCCGCAGAATTTCTTTAATGAAGAACGAGTGAGTGACAAACGGCATCCTGGGCTCATCTCGGGAGCGGAGCATGTGACCCATAGTTGAGTCTTATTCTTTTATGGTAAAAGGCTTTTTGAAATCCATTTAAGTCTGTTAGTACCCCCAGAAAATTTTGCACTCACTCATTTTCTCAAAATAAATATCCTGTACTTAATGGAGCATAGTGTCCTTTCACTACCAGTACCCAAGAACTCCAATTATGCATTATTTAGCTATTAAACTGAACTGAACAGAAAGAACTGGCACTTGCGGGCAAATCACTGTTCTGAAAAGCTCAGTAATAAGCTAAGGAAAAATCAGCAAGCAGTTATAAAACTGCTGTCTCCTACCAGCTGCCATCATTTTGTTTTCTCTAACAGCTAGAACACGTTTATGAGCACATCTTATGCATGCACTCATATACACCGAGGGAGACGCACACAGAGGTCTGTCTACCTGTGCTGTCACAAACTGAGCTGGCAGGGGATTTCAGCAAGCCAGCTCACTCTTGAGCATATTGTAGGCTGGTTCCTGCAGCATTTCCCTCATGAAGACAGTGTGTCCTCTGGAAGTTTCTGAAATGCTCTCTAAAACCAGAGAGCACATAGGCCTCTACAGACTTCAGGATATAAAGTGAAAACCTTCCTGAGCCCCCAAATAGCTGGCAGCATATTTTGATTACAAATTAATCAACACTGGAGCTTCTCTCTGTTTATTATTCCATTTGGTATGCAGGGAATGTGGAAAGGCGAAAAATCAGACATTGTAAACTTGTCACACTCTTGTAAGATGCTATGGTCCATAAACTTGGGATTTCCAAATAAAAAGTGATGGCAATATTGTAAAAGGCTTCAGGGATGTGCAAACATCACACATGCTCATCTAATGCTTCACCTGCTTGATAAATCAAAGAATAACTAAGTTATTGTCGTTGACTTCAATGCTAACCTATGCCCCCACTTGCTCTACGCCTCTTACTTCGAGTGCTGTTCAAAATCCACAGCCAACCTTCGTGATCTTTGCTTTACACTAGATTTCTGGTAAAGCAGTACCTTCATTCTTTTGTCTGCAATGCTGACATCCATTATTATATATTTCATTTATTTTGTTACTCTTTATATTTTTATTTTCTGACAATGATTTTATAGATGACAAACATTCCTTTGAGTTATGACTGATTTGCCTCCTCACTGTTTCCCTGACGCATGCATTAAAAGCACGTTTGGGTCTGCTTGCTCAAAATTGCCACAGTACGGAGTGAAAAGAGCAAATAAAAACGTTCATTAATTATGCAGAGCTGATGGTGGAGCTAAGCCAGAGCTACTGCCCTTCTCTACTTTAGCACAGTGCAGTTCATCTCCATGGAGTTCTATTGTCAATGAGACCAAGAAGAAAATACAGTCTCCTGAAAGGGTATAACGAAATGTAAGTTTGTATCACACCATATGAAGTTGTAAGGAGTTCACAATGACTGTGCTGATTGCATCAATGAGTAGTTAAAAACTGATGACTGCAAAGACATTTTTTCCACTCATGGATGAGCTCAGCACCCATTTCATGCAACGCTGCTATGGGCCACTGCAGCCTAGTACAGTGTACCAAGGCATAACCTGTTCACCGGCCAGACTGAAGGAAAAGCACTGAACCCTTTTTTGCATCGTCATGCAAAGAACTGGCTAGAGCTACCATTTCCAAAGCATCACCCCTAAGATTTGATACTGGATTCCCTGTTTACATGCTTTAAGTATGAGTAATCTGACTGCACATTTGCCGAGCACTTACGGACTTCTTGCGACTATTGAAATGAAACTGCCTTCACCCACATTTGTTGACATATATGGTCAGCATGTCTGGGTGCACGACTGAGGCTTTAGGGATTTGTTTGGTTGATGCTGTTTCGGGACAGGGTAGGGATGCTGGCTTGTAAGGGAAGCATCAGGTAGAAGACCGAGCTGGGCTTCTCAACTTGTTCCAGCGGGCTTTTTTCCTTCTTTCCAAATACAGAATCAATGAAATACATTTGATACCTTTTTAAGTGGAAACTAATGATAGTCATAACTAGAGCAGCACATAATAATGGAAATTATGTATGGTCATTTCAGATTGGGACAAGGCTAAATGTACACTTACTTATTGAGGAATGTGGATTTATTGTTCCTTATTCTCAGCCATTAACACTGTGAAAGGAGAAACCCTCTCCTACAGTCAAAAACATACAGCTATTCAAATGACCTTTGCATTTAATAGATGTTAGTTCAGCTGGAGGTAGGCAGGCATTGATTCTCTAGGCTGCAAATAAGAAATCTGGGACATTATAAAAAGGCTTACATTTTTGTTATACACTTTGTACAAAGAAGTGTAGGATATTATTTATTAAAGTAATAACTTCCCCAAATCCACTCACAGAGTTCTCATTAATTGGTGTTTGATGAAGTGTTTAGTGTTATGATATTTAAAAATACAGACCAGAACAAGAAAGCTATATCTCGTGAACTCTCCTGAAGAGCATTTAAATGCATGGGAATTAGATGCTCAGAATCCATTTATTTATGCTCTTTCACTTTCTGTATTTTTTTTTATCCTTTCCCAAGCCTGCTTTGGCCCTCCCTTGGAAGAATGTAGGAGGCAGACATATCCAAAGGTTAGTGACAGTAGAGAAGTGTTTTTTGAGATAACCTGTAAAACAGAGAGAATGATACCACAACTATACTGCATTTTCAGTTGTTAGCCTTGTGGCTTTTGATTAGGAAGGGAAGAACTAAATAAAAATATTCCAGATGTTAAAATAAGCCTTCACCTTTTCTGTGGGATAGTTGTTTACCTCTTCCGTTTTAACTGTTTCCTTTATAGATATTCCTGTGCTCTCAAGCTTCTTATTTCCTTTGGTTCGTTTTTCCCCCTACAAGGTTTCTCCATTTTGCTAGATTTTGGAAGATTTTTATTTCACTGAGGGTTTTTTCCTCTGTTCTTTAGGACCAGAAGTCTGCATGGATTGATTAACAATGTATCTGTTGCTTCTCTGTGCTATTTTTTTTCCCCGAAGCACTTCTCAAGAGTATGGAGGAGAAATGCTAAGGAGCGTAGATTGGAGGATGATCAGTTTCCTGCATAGGTTTTTCCTCTTCTCTGCTATTCCACTTGTTCAGTTCTTCTTCTTTTCATTGTACTGGCGCCAAGGAGCTTGGTTCATTGCTACCTTGAATCTTGTGTAGATGCTTATATTCTGGCAAAAAACGTTTTGCTCACAACAAATGAAAATTACTATGTTAGGTGCAAGCGGTGGAAAGAAATGCTGGGTGAAAACACCTTTGCTTACACCTGGCTTCTGGTATTGTTGCACTTAAGAGCTCGCTGGATACTGGGTGCTGCAGGCCCTGGGCACTGCAGAGGTGCTGGAGAGCTCTCCTGAAGGAGTGTCCACACACTTGCGAGAGCCCTCGGGGAGTATGGCATCCAGCAGCCTGTGACCTCCATGGGGTACCTGCATCTGTGTCCATCTCTTGAGCCACGGGAGTGGCTACAGGGAGCCAGGAGCGGCTGTCAGGGCTCGGGAGGCCTGGATGATTTGGGGCTGAGTGACAAAAAAATGGAACAGTTTTCACAAAATTACTCCCCCTTCATAGGAAAGATGTCGTCCCTGTCCCCGTTCCTGTCTGCACCACTTCTCCCCAGCTGCATTTTCGGCCAGGCCCTGCAGTCACGCTCCTCTCTTCGGCCAGGCCTTTGAGAAACGCGCATCACCTGAGCCTAGCGAAAAACCCCAGAACCGACATGTTTTGATGGAGGGGGGGGCGGCCTGCCCGCTGCTGGAGGCCCCTCAGCCCGGGCCGGAGGGCGGCTGGGTGCAGTGGGCAGGCTGCCGGCCCGGGGACGCCGCTCAGCCCC
>Ga0065711_1003202_pt1 | contig 34701 bp, 22 predicted proteins | sample Hoacrofraction12_FD_59098 | JGI IMG/M metagenome (GOLD analysis project Ga0065711, IMG submission 59098) | Hoatzin crop microbial communities from Cojedes, Venezuela - Epithelial fraction 12 v2 (version 2) | ecosystem: Host-associated > Birds > Digestive system > Esophagus > Crop | place... | reverse complement strand
CCTGAGGCTCTTGTCTATGGTTCCTACCAAGAGAATCTTAACCTCTTTACAGCTATGTGGATATATGCTGTACGTCAAGGTTTACTGCACCTCCGGTGCTCTGTGCAGAATATGTGCCCTGGCACGTTGTTGGCCTGTTTTTGCAAATGGAACCCTGCTGAGGATGGGGAGGCTCGATTCGCCTCGCCTCTCCTCACCTCGCCTCGCCTCTCCTCTCCTCTCGCAGTGCTGCCGGACGCGTGCTTCATTCCCTTCCCACGTAGCTGAGCGACACAGCCATTCGTCACGTCACCCTGCCACTGAGGAGGTCACGGCTTGGCACATCTGCGAGCACAACCTGCGTAAGGAGCAGAGCCAAAAAGCAGGCTCTGAGCAGCTAGGCATGCAGGAACTTTTTTCCCATTTGCTTGTATTTCTTCCTCCTTCTGCATTCAACAGTGGAAATTTGACTGTATTCGCACAGTGATATGCTTCAGCAGGATGGTTATTTAGCTACTGAAGTGTCAATTGAATAATGTTACCACATGGGTCAGGAGCCTTGTGCACCTCTTGTGTAAAGATGAGCACTCTCTTCTGTACAACACCCCTGTATAAACAGAGGTTGCACATGGGCTTTTGCCTGCTCACTGGATAAGGTACCCTGGGAAATACAGAAGATCTAATCTCTCTCTATACTTTCTGATACGACACTAGTATGACAATTTTCTATCAGCTCTGTTCAAGGCTTTCTCACGGTCACAAAGGAAGTCTATACTTGGGACGAGCTCTGTATTGCCTTCCAAGTCCAACACATTGGCCTTTAACCCATCCTTTCGCTAAAGAGTTCACTGGTGATTAGAAAGGACACGCTCAAAGCCCTCCTCTCATCAACAAACTCCCCTTGTTGTGCTTTCTGATTTTATCCATTAGGAATCATGAATAATTGCCTACTGGAGAGGACAGATGTCATTCTTTTCACATCCTCATGCCAGAGACAAGTGCACATCAACACTCTCCTTGTTTTGTATTGCCTTGTGTGCAGATTCTGGCTGGATGGTTGAACACATAATTCTTCGCATATCTTGATTATTAATTGCTTTTTGCATCTATGTGTGCTAGTATAAGTTTTGGTACCTGATGTTATTTTGTTCTGTACACACTTCCCCACATATCCTCCTGTCTGAATACACAGTTGTGGGATGGCACTGCACACACTTTTTCACATTTTCTGGAGCGCGTTGCATCACTAAAGGAATGAAATGGGGGAGCTGCCATCCTCTTGCCTCCTGTCTTGGGTATTTATTTCTGGGAAGATTATGCAAGCTTAATTTATTTTAATTTTAAGATGGAGGGTGATTTAGAAAAAGCCTGGTTTTACATAAGTGTGGAGCTGCATTGACTGAGGAGTTAGGTAGAAAAGCTGGAAGAGATGGCAGGAGGAAAAACGTTGCTGGAGGAAAAGGCAGCTTCAAGAGGGAAAGGCCCAGGCTCCTCCGTGCCTCAGCAATGCAGAGCATAACCCTGCTAAGCCATTTCTGCACCCTGCTTTGTTTTTAGCAGAGGGCTGTGTGCATTTGAGCTGACCTCTAATGTCTTTACCCTGTAAGAGACACAAGAGCATGGGGTGCTATTTCTTTTCCTGAAGACACTGGGAAATCTCAGTGCTGCACTGCAGAAACTTAATAATATATTTCCAAATATCAGTCACTGAGATCTCATTAAAGTCATTCTTTCCCAGGTCTCCACTCCATTTTCTATCAAATAGTTATTCCTTGAATTGAACAATTAATAAGTAATGGTCAGAACTGTACTGATCTCATAATACTCTGTAAACTTTTAAAGACTATTTCAATATATATTTCAACAGCCCATTTGGGAACAAGTTTAGTCCTGCGCAGAGACAGCCTTTTGGTGTGAGCGGAGCCTTATCATCTGGCAATTAAATCAGGTCACCAGTGGCACGTAGGAAAAGGACAGGGAGTGAAGCAGGTAATAATGGACCAAATCAACTGAAATTGATGTGGGGCCTTTGCAGGACAGTTGCTGGGTGAAATGGGGATCTGTCCCCTACAGACTCTAGAAATTCGGCAGAGCTATAAGTGTTATAAATGTTTAAAAAAAACTTCAGTACCTGCCCTTGGTCCAAGTCAGAGAAGACATGCAGAAACAGTTTGGAACAGATGCTTTTTGAAAAGAAGAGGTCTGTGAGCTACTTGAATACTCAGAATTGTTCTTCTGTCTTATCCTACAACAGCCCAGCAATAGCAGGGATAACTTGAAAACCAAAGATGCAGCGCTGGGCTCCCACCCTCCTCTCCAGCTTGCCCTCTAGCCTGTGGCTCCAAGGCAGCCTGGCTTTTAGCTGTGCTGCCAGTCTCCCTGCTTGGTGACTCCAGTGATGCACAAAAGCAGCCCGTAGTCCTTACACTCCCAAATTTACTTATATTGCTTTTCCCACCTACCCAGAATAAGTCACCGTTTGTCCAGGAGATGTTTCCATTCCCCAAGACTGTAGCTGAACCCCACAACACCTGCCAGTGAGAGCTGTGCCCCTTCCAGGTCAGGCTCAGGGACATTGAGGAAGGAATCCTGAGCCAAAGCATCCTGCATGCACCTACTGCCTCACCGGCCTTTCTGCCCTGATTCACACAGGGAGAGACGGAAAAAAAATTACGGTAATAGGCTTGCTCAACTTCTTCCTCTCCAAACAACATCTCAGTAAACAGGGAACCATTGGCATGAGGAAAGGACATCTTCTTCCTACTGCCACTTTTTTTGGGACTATCCCCAGGAAGCACCCACATTGCAGGGATAATCTCTCTCCCTTGGTAAGAGAATGATGTTCGGTGTCACTTCTCTCATATGCCCTGCAGGAAGCAAGAGCAGGATTTGACTCTGATAAAAGACTCAAATGACCCTTGTAAAAGCAGGAAACCATGCTAGCTTTCAGAGTAACAGAAGGATGGATAAAGTGCATGTCAATACACCAGGTCCATACATTTCACTATTTCTCTCTGACTTACAAATCACTTTTCAGATAGTCTCAGCACTCTGGTGTAGGGTAGAAATCACAGTGGGGTCATATAAGCCACCAATTACAAAACCTCTCTGAACTCCTGGGATGAAAAACCTCCTTCTTTTAAAATGTGCATACTCAGTGTGTCCTGGGTGGAAGTCCTGCTTCACTTCACTGCTCTGCAGTACACAGGAGGCAAAATATTGTTTTGTGTGAAGTGTTTATTTTGGAGACTGTTTGTACAGGGGGATGACAATCCCTATATACTCTGTTTTTGAAAATTAACCTGTCTTGGTTTGAGTGTGCATGTGTTTGCTGTTTCTGCCTTTGAAATGGAATGGAGAGGTGTCTGTGCTTAATCCAAATGTCACATCAAGCCTGACAGCAGGAGGCACATTTCAGTGATAAAGGAGCCAAAATAAATGGAGTTCTAAGGAGAATAGCCTGGGATTCGGGTGGGGTGGGACAAGGCTCACTGCTGGGACAGCTGACCCACAGCATAAATTGTGAATGCAGTGCTCTTTCTCTACCATGTACTAGATCCTTCATCCCATCTATTGTGTCCATTGTTGTTCTCTTTATATCTTGTCTTGCCCTATATTTTTTACCTTTTTCTAAAGCCTTGCTAAAAAAATATTCACAATTTTATAAGGGAAAGCAATACATGACAGTTTCCCTCCAACCATTATCTCCCAAAATAAATTCGAAAAAAATCCTTCCCTTCTGTCACACAGCAACTTCCAAACTGTTACTAACAGCAGACAAAGTCCATAAATCATTCCTAAATTGCCTATCAGGCCACAGTTGGGCTTTTATCTACAAAATAAAGTAGGGCAAATATATAAGGTCTATAAAGTTTAAGGACATTCTATTTACCATTGGTAATTAAAACCCAAGTGCTCTACAATAAGAATGCTGTTACAGTGGACTCCAGGCTGATGTAAATAGGCAGAGCTCCATTAGCCACAATGAGGCAGATCACATTAATTTTAGCTGAAGATTTGTTCCTTATACATCTTACTTTGCTACCAAAAGACCAGGTGGTGCCTTCCTTACTTGCATTATATAATCCCAAATTGATTTCAGTGGGACTATTTGAGACGCAAGGTACTACTCAGCTTGAGTAGGGATGGTTGTACTTGGCCTTTGGTGTGCAATAGATTTTTTTGTTTAAAGCCTATAAAACCAGACATTTTCTTTACATACTCTCTTCAAGGACTATAATGTAAGTAGTTATAAATCTTCACATCATTTGTCTTTCTCTTATTTTAATGGTAACGACAACAGATGGAAATAGTCCCAATCATTGAATTAGCTGCTGCAACTGGCTTCCTCAGACATTCACACCAATTAAGGGTTTAAGACAATGGAGTGATCCCTGTCCCCTCCCGGTACACATAGCGTGCTAATGTCAGATTTCTGAAGTCACACCACTCTGTCAGCTCTCTCCCTGTCAAGCAGGTGGTGAGTGAAAAGTTATTCGAGGGTGGTGTTATGTACCCATCATGAATTATGCATCTTAAACAAACTTACATGATCTGAAGCACTCAAGTGGAAGCCTTTTAGCTAGAAGCAGGCCGCTGGAGAGCTTAGCTACAGATCTCCAATAATGGTTTAAAATAGCTTGCTGTAGTACGTCTGCTCTCGCTCCCTCTTTGACTCAGTGTCCCATGCTTCGCTTCATTTACTTGCTGCCGCTGCAATGGAGCTTCTGAAATCCCCCTAGGATCCCCATCTTAAAACATCTTCAATGGTTGAAAAGGCTGTGCTTCTTTCTGCTGGGGCTTTGTCTTTTGATGGGCTTGGGGCGGACGTGCTGCCTTGGTTTGGTTTTGTTTTGAAGGAGTGAGAAGGAGAGACAGAAATTCTGCCAAGGTCACTGGTTTTTTCCTTTTCATGAAAAGATAATGAGTGTTGTTTTAATATTTGCTTTCAGTGAAAGGAAACCTTGCCGTGTCTTCATTGCAGCTACGAACTGGCTGAGGAAATGTATTAGTCACTGTGTCACCTAATCAGCCTGTGACAATATTACCTGGCACTAATTAATTATTTCCTCTCCAGAATGCATTACTTGGGTGCAAGATATGGCATCTCATTTTTGATGCTCTGATGATGTTAATCTGGTGGGAAGATGGGTGGACTGCCTACCTGCACTCCATAGGCCATGGCTTTCAGCACCTGAAGTTCCTCAAGCAGAGAGAAAAACTGCCTTTTATTTATTTAATTTAACTTCATCATTCTGTGCAGTCATGCTGGAAGAAGGCTGCTTTCTCTAGACATCAGGTTGTGGTTTAGTTATGGATACATCACCAAACTGGCACTGGAAAGGCTTTATTCCACTATAAGCTCCCTCAGCCTGATATAATGCATTCCAGATAGAGCAGTAGCATACAGAGGAGGACATTACAGTACAGGTTATTACAGACTGATTTCAGGAGCACCACTCACTTGGTATTCAGCCTGTGCTGGTGGTGTCAATACTATACCTGGTTTCTCCTTTGGTTCTTGTGTATTTCTTTGCCTGCCTGTGCAAAGAACAGCAACACCTATTAACCAACGACACTGTTTATTCAAGCTTGTCCTGATCCTACGCAACCACAGGCAATGGCAACTTGCTACTGATTTCTTTGCGGTAGGAACCAGCCCATACTCATTACACCCACAGTGGCGGCGTTACAACCGCTGCCCCCAGAAGAAGCCTGAGGTGGGCTGTACATCCTCCTCACATGCCAGTGTGGAGACCCAGAGAGCAACATGTAACCTGACCAATCCCAAGAGGCCAACTCATCCTGCTCCTGACCAATCCCATGTAGCCAGCTCACCATGCTCCTGACCAGTCCTGTGTGGCCACATCACCCTGCTCATGACCAGTCAGCTCCTGACCACCCTTTGCTATTTAAAGGCTGAGAAGGGCAATGGGCACCTTCGCTTTGTGGTCAGGTGTCTTCTGTGGGCTAGTGTCTATGTCTCTCACTTGCACCTTCTGGCCCCGCTTCTTCCTGCATGATGGAGCAAGAGACGCAGTTGGGAGATGCCAGTTCTAATGTAAAAGGTCAGATTTTAATTTGGTTTGATAGCGCTGTGGCTGAAGTTGCTTGGGCTCTGTGTGGCTTTCAATTGTGGACAATCAATGAACTTTGAGATGTGGCTTACTTGTGGGAGCAACCTTGGTGGGGGCTAGGAGTGAGTAAGGACTGCAAGTTGGATACACGAGACTGTGCAAACAGCATTGTGTATGCATGGAATAGTTATATTATTCAGAATAATTCTATTTTTGCATCAGTGCATTTGGGGAACTGGTATTACGAGGTCAAACTGTTTTTCAGACTTCTGGAGTGGCATCATTTTCATCTTGTCAAGCATTTTGTGAACAAAATCTTCATGGGGTATTGTGAAACTAACATGTAGCTTAAAAAAACTCCCAGCTAATGCTAATACATTTTTGTAAAACCACAGGGGGAAAACAATCCATTTTCTTTAATGGTTTGTAACAAGGTGGGGTAATGGGGCCTTTCCACATTTCATGCTATGTCAAAGATGCAGTTTGTATAAATCTGCCAAAAGAGGAAGAAAGAAGAAAAGAAAATCTGAGAAGCCTCAGTGTAAAAAGAAAGAAATGCTTGGGTGAAGTTTGCAAAAATGTTGTTAAAACTTAGAGGATATTGGGATTTTTATAAGCCTATTTATAGGGACTTAGTCTGGTAAGGTGCTCTGTACCAGGACTTCAGAGCACATAAGCAATCCTTGCTAGCTCCTATAGGAATGGCTTGCGTTTGGAAAACCTGGCAAAGAATGTGGGCTTGTGTGTGAGTTTCTGCCCCCTGTACCCCACATCTGAGTGCTTGGGTCATCACCGAGGGTTCAGTTAGGTGGAGTGCGGCAGGTAAAGCAAGATCTGACTGTCCTTCAGGGTGAGCTCTGTTTAGGTGACTGGTTTCAAAGGATGTTGCTACAGTTGAGCATTTTTTAGGTTCTGGTTTGGGAAACGAAGGGTCTGGAAAACAACATTCACTTCTTACGGTGCAAAGTTGCTGCGTTGGATTTGTGCTCTTTCCCCTTCATCCCCAGGGTGATGCAGTAGTCAGTGATGAAGACTGCACTTCAAAACTCACATTTCCTATAAAAATCACAACTTGTTCCCTGCCTGTGTACAGGTTACCAGACCTGTTTTTGTCTTTAGCATTTGTATAGCTGTAAAAAATATTTTCCCTTCAGGTAGAGATATCTTGGAGTCAAGTTTCTCTTGCTGACAGAGAGTTTCTCTTTGCACTCCTGCTGAGTGGCTGAGGAAATGCATCCTTTCACTAGGTTAACTGTGTATCCAGCCTTTTTGCAAATATATTTCTGGAAATACAGCTTAATATGAAACTTCAACAGCTTGAGCAAAACTGAATGACACAGAGAGAATTCAGGTTACAAGAATCTAGATGTGCCACTTTCCTCCATACTTCTAAAACAAATCTGAGACAGTCTAGCTAGCCAAGCAAGGGTTTAATTGCCAATGTGTCCTCAAGAGAAGAGCTAGTTTTATTGAGTGCAAATGTTTTTAAAAAAATCAGAAGAACAAAGGAGCTCAATTTGACCCTGCAAAATCCCCCTTTAATCACTGCTTTGATCAGCCTTTTCCCCATGGATCTCCCTCGGTGCTGGAAAACATCCTCCCTGGCACGCAAGCGGGCTTCTTCTGGAGTGGAGCACAGCAATCCGCCAGACACCTGGCAGAGCAGCATGTTCGCAGGGACTCTTACCGCACCAGCTCTGCCCTTAGCTCACCCTGATTGCCATTTCTGGACATTCTTGTCCTCAGACAGGGACATTAAATCTATAGGGTCTGTACAAACCAAAATAATTTGGTTAATGTGCCTGTAAGTAAATTCCCGAGGACTTCTGAAAATGGATTTTTACAAATCTGATTTTTCTCAACTGTAGGTGTAGTAAAAGTGCAAATTAGAAATTTGGAAAGCAATTACTGCAATTATTTAAGAGTGCCAGGAAGCTGGAAAGTCCTTGTCTTCTTTGAGACCAATCTGCTATCCACATTACTGCATAGCATTCTTACTTGGGGAAGGGAGAGAGGAGGAAATGGCAGTGTTTGTCTCTTTGTGGGTAAATTGGCCTTGATTTCCTTCACTGACTTCTCCACTATTCACAGTTGTTCTGCTATGACATTTTGTCTTGGAAGTCATTCATATTTGCTTAGCGCTGGACACTTATTAAAAGGTTAAAGTAATTTCTCTAGCTATTCTTTGACCAAATTCTGTTTGGGGACTGCGTGAGCCAGACTGTGGTCAGAGCCCCTGGTGGGAAGTTTGCCCCCAGGTGGGAACCTCAGAAACCGATGGCTTTGCTGAGACCAGAATTTGACCTTTTAGCTAAGCACCTCAAGTTCATGCTTCTTTCATCCTGCTCTTTCTAGAGCCAGTTAATGTAACATTAGAAAGCCAACCTACAGCTAACTCATCACAGTAAATAAAGAGAAATCATAATTGTATAATGAAATTAACCCCTAGTCCCTAGTTACCTGGTTAATCCCATGGAAGAGAGTGGGTTTGTTCCTGCTCTCTTCCTTGGGCATTACTGAAAATAAACCTGCAATATTCTTTTAAGTGTTTAGTTGGGGATTTTCTTTCAGATAAAATTCTAATTTAAAACCAGCTATTCTAGTTTTGTATGGTAAGTAAAAAACAAGCAAACAAACCAAAAAAACACCACAAAAACCAACAACCCAAACCCAAAGTGTATCCATGAGACCAAAAAATGATATGTAATTGTCACAAAAGTAAATTTTTAAGCATGTGTAATGTCCTTGATCTAACTTGCTGAATGGCATTAAATATCTGAAAAGACAATCTTATACAGAATTAGACTGGATTTAATTGAGTTTACCTTAATTTACTTTCGAAACAACAATCAAATTATTGTTCTTTTAATCACGAATAACCATGCCTACATAAAGATAAACATGATTCAACAAATTCATTTTACACTGGGGTCTAGTTTTAATTTGGATAGATTTCCCTAGTTTTGCAGGGTAGACAAGTTCTACACCAAGGTAAACTGGGAATAAATCAAAAGTTATTCCAGGACTTCAGCATTCAGCAAGACAAATGCACAGCTGACCTGAGCTAGTGTTGGCTCTTGCGTGGAGCAGGAGCTTGCTCTAGATGACCCTTAAAAACTCCTCCCTCTCCAAATTACTGATGTGCACCAGTGTAACTGAGCACACTGTGCTAGTTGTCCTCACTGTCAACTTATTTTTAGAGAGGAATTTTTATAATGGGACTCTTTAAATATTTAGGTAGCAGTACTGCTATATTTTTTAAGCTTCCAGATATTTTTTTTTTAATATAGATATGGAAAACAGATAATTATGTGGGCAGAGTGGCATTCTATCATATGATGTTAATATCTCAGCTAGGTTTTTAAAGCTTTGAATTTTGTTTTAAATTTAAGCAAACTTAAACTGTCAGAATAAATGTACTTCATTATGTATGGGGATAATGCTAAAGCCTTTTCTTTGTTTGGCATATACAAACAAAATGGGGAAGATATATTGATGAGAAGTTTAAAATGCTCTGGGGATAACACAGAATCCATTTAAATCAATAGGAAAAAAGTCACAAAATCTGTTTCTTAGAGGTTTTTGGATTTACAAGCATCCTAAGGGAAGAATTTTTGGTAGCACTTGTGTTGCTGAATTACACGGGCGCTTTATAAATCTCACCCTTTATCTCCAGTAAAGTTCCACAAAAGCAGTCTGCTGGGTTTGATTTACTCAGACCGCCAGGGTTTTACACGACTTTTTCAGGCAGGCTTTTACTGGGAAGGGGGCTGAGTCTTCCCCTGCATTTCACATGGTCTCCTGAAAGGTGGTGACTTTTAGTTGCTGCTTCTCAGCCAGAGTGCCTTCATATCCTCTGTTTTTTAACTTTATACCTCTTTAGAGTAACACCTGCTTCCCTTTATCAGTCAGTGCAGTGACTAATTACTCGAGCTAGAAACCTGGTTCCCATTCACACGAACACAGAGATGTCCTTTGGTGTCAGCCCAGGCCAGCTTTCATCTCTACAGAGACCCTACACTGCCTTCAAACTCACCAGTGCCACAGGATTTGCGAGCTAAATGTGAAATTATTTTGGTCACAAAGCTGAATAAAGTCGTTAGTGTTTCACTGAAGCCCTTTGTATGGTCTTGAGAAAAATTACTATATTGGCTTTCAGGTCTTTTAATCCTGCCTGCAAAATGCTTTGAGTTCAAGTGTCAGATATTGGTTAGAATCAAAAAGAATAAGGAAAAATAAAACACAATAAGAACAAAGAAATATTTTGTTTTAAAATGATAGATGACATTATTCCTCTCTCTGCTCCTGGGACTTAGCCGCTGGCTGCAATGACCATTTTGGGACCATGCAAGTGCTTGCTGCGATTGCACAGCCCAGGCCTTGAAGTAACCAGAACAAATTTTCTATTGTAACCTTTTGTCCCATCCTGTAACCAGCACAATTTCTATTTTGCGACCTTTGAGAAATGATCCATCTAAAACAGTACATGGAACCAACCAAGAAACCCAAGAGTAAGTAACTTCCTTTACTCCACTGAAAATTACCCTTACGTGCATCCTTGGAGGATCTAGCTTGTTTTGAACCAAGTCTTTCCCAATCTTGCCCTTGAAATACTGTTAAATGGTGGCTGACCTGACTGAAATAGGACACCTGATTTTTACCAGCTGAGAAACTTTTAGGTTAAGGAGAAATCTGTACTTCTAATAGTCTTCAGAACAGACTTCTTTTATTCCTGTCAGGGCCTACAGCACCCATTTTTAGATGCATTAAGCTGATTGTCTATTTTTTAATTGCATCAGTAATATTTTATATGTGCTGAAGTGGTATTCAAGTTTAAATTATTTCAGCAAGCTAATAATTTATTTTCTACCTGGCAGACAGACAGTCTCTTATGCATAAGAGTAGACAAGAAGAGTGAGAGATGGTGTATTAAATGTACTTTAAGACTAAAGCACCTTCTGCAATCCTGGAGGGTGAAGAACAGACACTTTGATATAGTCATCGCGGTTTATTGATCCTATTAACATTATCTTGTGGTAAAATCAATGCTGGAGTTTCAGTCTTGCAGGAGACATGTAAATGAGAAGAAGAAAAAACATGCCAAGGCAAATGGTTTCCTGATGGAAAAAGAGATATGAAAAGAAATAACAGGAGGAAGATGTGTGTTAAGTGAAGATAGTACTTGGAGACAGGAGACTGGGTGCAGGACCTTGCCAAAGTCATCCTCAGTGTTTGATGCAGAATATGGTCTGCTGAAAAATGTCTTTACTAGCTAGGAGGTGGCCTTGAAAGGCATAAAGTGCTGACATCTCCTGTTATTTGGACAAACCCTGGACCCATGTGGTCCTTTCTTGCCTCAGATCCTGCACAAATGAGGCCTTTCTGCAAATCTTGCATGTGTTTATGCATGGTCTGTCTGGGCCAGGCACCCAATAGCAGCCCCCTCCTGCCATCAGTAAGGCAAAACTAAATACAAATGACTGTCGCATGTCTGCAGTGTTCTAACCAGCTCACTAGTCCATTAGGTGGGGTTTTTTTTCACTTTGGTTCCTTTACACACTTATTTAGAGAACTAGGTTGTCACTCAAAGCTTCTCTACTGCACCTGCAGCCCACATTTAAGGGTGATCTTAGCCCCTATTTGATGGCAAGAGGAGAAGGGGGACTGCTCAACCAGCTACCTTGGGTTGGAGGTACACCTTGCCACTGAAATGTGCTGCCCGCCTCCCTGTCCTGTGTCTGGTGAATGCTGCAGCCACAGAGTATTGGGCAAACCCAAAGGTGTCGAACAGGAAAGACAACACGAAAGGAAAAACCTTAGGAAAACCTTGCACTTATTTTGAAGTGTTTTAAAGGATTTTTACAATCAGATTTTCAAGTAGCTGAAACCAGCTGCCAGGCATTCACTCAAATCATGACATTAACTTGGAATTAAATAGTTCTTGCTCTTCCCCATTGCATTTACTGAATCTTTTCTGTTTTAACCTGAACAACTCTTTGAAATCAACTTGAATTTCTGCAGTCATGTGGCTGAAGGAAGCTGCGGTTTTAAAGGGAACTACACAGGATGTGCTCAAGAAATGAAATCTGGCTCAATGCATAGGTTTCACTGGATGCTGAAATCTGTAGGTAGCTCTGATTTTTACTACTTTTACCCTTTTGCATTGCTGCATAGGGCAGCATCCCTCAGACATCAGTGAAGGCTCGGGTCTGCAGGCAGCGATGCACCCAAGCTGACAGGGCCAAAATAAATCTGTGTTCTGCTATAGCTGAGTCTGAGCATAATGAAACGTCAGTGTCCTCTAGATTGGTTTGGAGTGAATGGTGGCTTCTTTTTTCCAGAGATTCAGGAGTTTTGGTCTTCTCACACCAATAAATCCACCTTTATAACAACGTGTTCTTAATGATCAATTAGCCAGTTTCCAAGCCACAAACCATGTTACAGAATGACAAATTAGAAGTTTCTAGTGACATCATTTTCCCCTTGTAGTACATTTGAATTAGTATGGCTTCATTTGCTGGGCAGCTTGATCAGAGGAGCTGTCTGCAAATGAGTGAATGTATAGCTACATTGTTATTTTTAAAGTTCATTTGGTCTGAAAAACCTGAAGTTCTCTAGTTCCCTGTTCTACTAGTTCAGCCATGTTATCAATGAAAAATAAAACAATTTTTGGTACAAATTGCAGTATGACACACAAGTTGCAATGAAATCCTGATCCCTCCCAAACCCCTCTTGTCAATACTTACAAATCCATCACCTAAAAAGAACCAAGGAAGATGAGAGCAGCCGTATGGGGTGTGAGAAGTGTCCTATCCCTGACAGCAACCAGCTGCAGGCGGTTAAGGACACAAGGATGGGCAGGTCTAGCTGGTTGTTCTCTGATGCCTTGGGACAAGCCTGTATTAGGGGCTCCACCAAACTTGCACCTGAAAAATTAGGAGAAAACCTTCCTATCAGTGATTGTCTCTTCCCTGTTGTACTTTGAATCAATTTATATTTTTGGTCTGTACAATATCTTTTTGAGAGGAATTTTTGCAGGGATGTTGTTCAAGATTGTATTTCCTTTTGTTTCATACCTGCTCCCTGGTACATTCGCTGGGTCCTCCAGAGCCCCTATTTTTTATGAGAAACAGGGAATAATCGTTTCCTGTTCAGTTTCAATTCACCATTCATTGTAGATCTATATTGTGTCCCCCCTCAGTTATTTTATTTTTAATTTTAGGTACATAAATAAAGCTATTGGCCACTGTGTGCTTAAAAATAAGCATGTTGTAAAACACTTGCCTGAGTCAGGGCGAAGGCTTTTGTGCCAGTTAGCTTTCTGTTCCCCATTAGCCAGAGAAGTATTTGGATGTGGAGGCACAGCACAGGGACTCCTTGCTGGTCCCTTTTCCCCATAGATATGAAGTGCTGCTGGGTGAGAGGTCCCTTGTGCTGAGCTCCTGCCTGCAGCTCCTGGAGACGTTGATGGCCTCCAGCACCTGTGCTTAGGACCTGGAGCTGCAACCAGCGGAGCAAGACCCTGGGTGCAGCTGAGGTTCTGACCTTTCAGCCCTACAGTGCTCCTGGGATTGGTCTTTATGTACAGAACAAGGGGAGCAGCAGGTTTGGCCCTGGGGGGCTTGCTTGCGGGCTAGGTCCTGGTGATCCCCTGAACCCCCTCCACTGAGTGCAGGGAACAGAGATGACTGGAAAGGGGTGTTGTGCCTCGCACTGCATCTGCTCGGTCCCGATGAGCAGCTCCTCTGTGGTGCCTTGGGTCATAGAATAGATAAAGGCTGAGCAGACAGGATTAGCCCTCAGTCCTGTTGATTCTGAAGCAAACCTTGTTCACTCTGTCCCTCTGAAGCTGTATTCACGCAGGATGAGGCCATAGACCCATTGCTATGTTACAGCATTTTTCCAATAAAAAAAAAAAGAAAAACCCCTATAGTTCAAGAAAACCCAACAGTGACTAAACAAATAGATCAAGACTCATTAATAACTGCAGACTTCATCGCCAGTTTAACATGAGGAGCAATTTAATTGGGACCTAGACTGCTTTGTGTAGCTTAACGTAATTGAGTAATGTATATTGATTTTTCATGGGGCTCAAATATTTTTTTTCTTCATCTCTTATAAAAAAGCCTGTTAACGAATTATTAATCACACTATAATTGCTTTAAGATCTATGCTCTAATTAAAACCATAAATTCTTTATTACTTCTTTATTTTAATTAGGCATCCAGAAAGACAATCATTTTTACAAGAAAACTCGTACAATAAAATCACCCCCGCTTAGCAATGCTTCGAAGAGCCTATGCTTAGGACACACAGACTCCAATAGGACTTCCTAAATGAAGATACGCGTGAGTCCAGTCATAATCAGAATTAAAGTTATCCTATGAATGTAATGAAGTAACTTTACCATAAGATCTTCTCTATGAAACAAAACTGAGTTCATCCACAGGAGTAAGACTTTACTTTATCTTCTTGTTTTTCTTTCGTCTTTTAAAAATCTAGGATTGAAGAAGCATGTTCTGAAATTTTAAGAGTCTAATCAAAGGTTTAAAATATAATCCTACTCTAATGAAAATAAGCTTATTATCATAACCACCTTCTGGTATTTTCTTTTGGGTCTCTCTCTTCCTGCTGTGATAGGTACTTTTTACATACCAGGAGGAACTGAAAATAAGCATATTCTTCCTCCATGTCAAAGGACCTGATATTTCTCTCATTTAACCTATTGGGAAACTAGGTCCTGGAGAGCAGAGTCTAGCCTATAATTTGTGTGGGTGGTTTTTAGTCTTTTGAACTGTGAGTCCTGTGGGTTTTTGTTGCTAGAATTTGAAGATACTTCAAAAGCACACAGTTTCACTTTTTTTTCTAAGATTAAAATCATTTCTGTAACATGAAATAACACCGTGGTTTAACAAATTAGCTAATCGACAATTTGCTTGGGTTTAAATCCAAAACTCTATCAGAAAGGTCAATGACCAGCTGACTCAAACTGAAACTTTTCTTAGTATCTAAGCGTAATTGAGAGTTCACCTTATTCTAGTTCAGGACAAAATGTCTCAGAGTGCTCAAAATCTTCACAGAGAAAATCTTGTAGGTTCCCCACTTGCAGATGGCGTGTGCCAGAAATGCTTATCCCGATTCTGCAGTCTGTTCTTGCGACGGGTACTGTGCCAATGGCCATAGTTTCACTGCAGCCAGGTAAGGAACCTGAGCTAAACAAACCATACTTTTATCTATTTTGTGGGAGAAGAGTGTCAGTTCATTCCTCATTGCAAGGCAGATTTTAAACAGTGGCTGTGTGCAAAGCACCAGGTGTAAACTGCAGTGATACGCTTGTAACAGAAATGAATGCCTGTATCCCATTTTCCTTGAAGAATCTGCAATGTGTCTCCTTTCAAATCCCAGAACGCCACTTCGGAGTGATGTGTTACTATTTAGACCGACAAGGTCTGCCTGAAAAGCTAGCTCATAGCCTGGCAGTTGGTAAATGGTAGAAAGATAGGTTTATTTGCCACCAGCTTCTCCGCTCAAGGAGGAAGCTGGTACACAGCCAGTGCATTGCCTAGACACATCACTTGTCAGATAATGTCTGGACGGTCACTTGATGCTCATTCAAAATAGATGAAGTAAGGTGTTGCTGGAGGGTTTATTATAGTAAAAATTAGATTTGCATCCCTGGCTCAGTTGTGATCCTTACCTGTGCTGAGCAGTGACTGCTTATTTGAGTTGTGCCGCAGAGGTACCCAGGGCCTGCAGCTCCAAGCTGCGCTGATGTGGGTGGAAACAGAGAGAGGCACTTGCAGACAGCCTGGTACTTTCTCTCCTCTCGTCTGTCTGTCTGTTTTTTTTTTTTTAGCACCTGCCACTCTTTTCCAGCATTTTTAATGCTTCTCTTCTTCTGTGGCTATTGCTTGAAACTCACCTCTGCTTATTTATGGACTAGACTGCTAATGGTTTAACATCTCCAAGGCAGGCATGGCAGATGCTGGCACAGTACACAGGCTCAGGGTTTAGGTCCCCCATATTCAAAGCATGGCCTCCACCTGGGGCCTGAAGCCAAACACACTGGCCCATTCCAGTCCAGACCATTGGTTTCAGTGGGCTTTGAATGAGGATAACTTGACACGGTGGAGGAAACAAGTGAGTTAGCTAAGTGTGAACAGAAACATTTGAAAAATACAGACGTATTCCCTAGAATGGTCTGCCTTGGCCATGTGTGGCGGTCGGTCAGAAGGATGATGGTACCAGCTTTCATCTAAGTGATAATGAAGTTATGGGGGTGGGAGGATGCAGGAAAACCTGTGCTTAAGATGCAAAGGGCTGTCTGCTGCAGACAGATTAGCAAATAGATCAAACAGCATTGCCAGCCGTGCACTCCTCAGCCTCAAACGTTTCACTTATTCGGCAGTCTTTGTGAAGTTTGTAAGATGTATCCGCTCTGGCTCCCACTTAGAGAGTGGCAACATGACTTTTTTTTCAAGCTTGAGTTCTGAGGCTTTGGCTTTCTTGATCTGCCTTTGCTTTGCCTGAAAACAACTCAGCAGGTCTTCTATGGGAATTAAGCAAACAGACTACAAGGCAGGGAGTACATTTTGAATACTTGAGCTGAGCAGCTGAAGTATGGAGTGAAGGGTTGTGCATCAGCAAGAACTCAGCGTGAGCTATATGTCCTTCTGTGGGGAACGGTTAGCTGCATTTCTGGTTTTACTGTTGCTGCATAGGTAAGCTGAAGTAGAGCAGAATATGGCATTGTTCATTGCTTGACTGGTCCCCTCAAACATGAGTTAGCTTCAGTTATACTAGTAGGGCTATTGCAATTCATGAACCTGTGTTTACTGACATTTTCCCCCCAAAAATAGACAAAGGTGGCCAGAATTTACCCTGGAGATTGCTAACAAGCAGAGACAGAGAGCTGTGGGTGGAACATATTAAATAACATTAATTTATAGGTATATTAAAAGTTATTAAATAAAGAATAGTTAATTCTTAGAGACCAAAGTACAGTGAGCCGCTCAGCTGAATTAATGTGATCAGTGTCTGAAAAATATGGGAAACTTTTAGACACCTCTGTCAAGAAAGTAGATATGTATTTGATCTTCTTGCTACCCAGATAGAAATCAAAACAATGAATAGGCTTCCCTTTATGTAGGAAATTACATTATTTAGCCTGTCGATACATTTCAGCAGTAAATCAAAAGAGTTTTTTGACATCTGTGGTTTTTGAGCTCCGTTAAATGCTTGAGACCTGCGGTTCATTTCATGGGAATCCCTGGATGGATATCATATGCAAAGATTCAATATCCATTTCTCTAAGAATCAAACAACATACATTAAGCAATTATTTACTCAGATAATTTGTATGTGTTTAATATCCCTGAGTCACTGATCTTATTATGTATATAATCTGTTTTCCCCCTTTGAGAAGCAGATAACCTTTTTTACTGTTACAGATGTCAGGAAATGGTTATTCTCAGTTTCTCACAAACGTGATGGAGGGAGACATCACATGACACTACTGACTAGAAATATGAAAAAGGAAATGCATGATGAAATTGTGGAACTCATGGCCACAGGATGCTGCAGGACTAAGGGAATAAAATGCAATGAGAAATTAATTGAAGAAAAGTCCATTGGAGGTCATTAAATGAATCTCTAGCTTTCAGATTTCTAGCAAATGGGGAGATCAGACAATTGAAGACCTAGCAGTCATTGTGAGAAGTGGGACACCAGTTACTGAACAATTTGGAGGGAGGTTACTAAGCTAGAAAGGGTCTTGCCCTAATCTATGTTGCATGTTTTTAAATGGCAGGAGAAATAAATCAGAAACTTATAAATGATTACTTGTATGTAAATGTTTGCCCTCGGAAGATGAACTAACCATCCTTGTGTGGTGGACTCTGGGCAGGATTGCAGCTCTTCACGTGTGGCTGCTGCTGAGCAAGCCCCCAGTACTACAGCTTGGGGGTGCTTGGCTGGTGCAGCCCCACTTCTGCTCAGGGCACCCCAACACACAGGCACTTGCCAAGCGCTGCAGCCTCCAGATGGGCTCCCTGCGATGCCAGCTCAAAGCCAGTTCTTGTAAATGGGCAGCAAAGGAAGAAATGTCCAGAGCAGTAACTCTTTTTTAAGCACGGCCAGCAGAACTGAGAACAGCAAACCTAGCCAGGTGTCTGTGTCCTGTTCGACACGGATCAGTGAAAAGCAAGGTCTTTTCCCTTCGCTCCTGGCTCTGCCATGGGTGGTGGGAGTAGAGCTTTTTAAGAAGATGATATTGAGGCTGTTTTGTAATACTATCCATTTTAAAGTGTTCATGGCATGAAATTAAGCCCAAATTCCTTGTTCCTAAGTAGTTCCTCTGCTCTGGATCCATGTGGTGACTCTAGTGTTCCAAATCCACCCTGCTTGACCCCAGCCTAAGGTAATCTGCAGAGATACAGTCTTTCTACAGCTGCATCCATTTCTCCTCTGGTCCTGTAGAGGTGACCCTCCACACTGGGCAACTCCAGACTCCCCCGTGTCCTGTGCATTGTAGATTTTAGGGTGATACAAAACGCATCTTTCCGTTCCCTTGGGGTTACATTGGCTTCCAAACTCCTGACCTGGAAAATACACCAAAACACCTCTTCTCGTGTTCTGTTTTCTTCAAGCAGCAGCTAGCTGCCTTTGTCATTATAGCTGAGTACACGGACCGCGTACTTGCCCGTATTTCTTGGGGACAGTGTGACAGGGCTGCAGAAAGAATAGACTGAAGACACTTCTCCTCTGTTTTTATGGTTCCTGTCTGCACTATGGATCTTTATTGCACAACCCCCACTTGTTCTGCTTTCAAAATGTCTCCATAGATATGGATGCAAATTCCACACATTAGTACACTGACAGGTATTTAATATGAACAGAGAAAGCCAAGTGAAGATTGAAATCTTCAATCCTTTAGACATCCATCCGAGCAGTGAAGCTGCTAAATGTTATAAATGCCTGTTGACAGTGAAGCTGAACACCAGGTCCATAGGAGTAAAGAGGCAGGAATTTTATTGCTTCTGTGGTCTGAGAACACCCTGAAGGCTGCTTGTGATGACACAGATTGGCAAATATGGATTAGAAAAAGTTGGGGAGCCTGTACTCCACCCAGCTGCTGTTAGCAGCTCCAGCTCAGGTCCTGCCTGCGGGCCCTGGGTTGGGGATGCATGCGGACCACGGTGCCAGTTGCTCACATGGGGTAACTGGAGATCGTTTTATCTGCCCACTGATTCTGCTGAGCTCTGATGATGGAAGAAAATCGATGTGGTAACCAGCAGTTAAGTTGTGTGGAAAGATGCATTTCTTAACTCCGTGCTATTGGGAGTCAAACTATGCCAGAGCTTTATGCCTGCTCTCCTCAACCATAACATCTCTGCCTGCCTTCCCTAACTCCTTACCTGGCAGTGTGCCTTTTGCTTGACCTGCCATCTAATCAGAGATTGTACCTGCCCCTCGTTCTGTCAGTTTGCCCCTCCTGTGAGAGCAGACAAGACAGTGAATTTGGCTTTGATGGTGCCTAGAGAGCAGCCAGGCTGCCCCAGGCTCCCCAGTGTAAGCGCAGGAGCTGCTGCAGTGCAGCCAGTGGCCAAGCATCCAGGTACCTGCAGGGAAGGCTGTTTGCCAGCTGGACCAATCCATCCAGCCTGCTGCCGCCTGGGAGTGGAAGTGCTATTTTGGGTGTGAAACCACAGAAATGAGCATCCTGCTTGTGACTAAGCCCTCAGCTGTCAGTTTTGTGGGACTTGAGACCCGGAACGAACCTCCAGCCCTGCAACTACTGAGGATGGACGGCTCTGTGGAGCCTGTGCCATAGCCAAATGAAAAATGCCCAGTAAAGGCAACAAAAGGGAGAGGCAGCTAAAGTGCAGAAAGTGTTTTGTCCATCAATTACCCCCAATTCTTCATCCAGAAAGATTAAAGGCTGTTTGTTTGCAGTTATGTGTAATGTCATGCTCTGTTTGTCATCTTAATAGCTCTCCTGGGATCATAAGACATGCTTAAACGCTACAGTGCCACCTTTCAGAAAAGAGCCTACTAAAACTAATTAATAGTGCACCCTAGTTAACACATGCAAACTTGGCATTATTAGTCTAATGAAAAGGATTTTAACAATCTGAGTTCCCTTCTCTCTCCCCCTCACAGATTCCAACATACACAAGTCAAGTAAATTAAACCCATTAATCACTGTTGGTGCAAATGATATAGGTGCCTGTAACATGGGCTCGTCTCAGAAGAGAGACACTAACAGGCCTCATTAGGTTTAATTTCACTCCTCAGCAAAGGATAATAAATACAAATTGTAACATCACAATAAAATATTAAATTATTCACTAGTTTGGTAAGGAACGTAATTAGCTTACTGGTATGAGTCTTCATTTGGGTGATAATGGATCCAATTTAGGAGCTTAACTGTTTCTGGATAAAGGTTGAAAATTAGAGTTTCTCCAGGACTTTATTGCTTAAACATGAAGAGAATGAGACCATTTCCACAACCTCCATTACCTCCCGTGGAGAAAGCGGTGTGGCCTTCCCAGCCCATAAGCCTAAGAACGTGTCCTGTGTACCTGGAGCTCTCGTGCCCAGAACAGCCTCGGGCTGAGCTCTTCAGTCTTCCGGAGATACGGGAAGCAGAGGGCTGATGGTGTTTCCAGAGATGAGACTAGAGCAATCCCAGAGAACAAGATGTCAGTATCTTAGGCTTAATGTTGGTGCGTTTTTAATTGCTGCATAAAGACTCTGCTTTGGGTTTTGCAGCTGATTTGAAATTCAAGGTTTTCCTTTCAGCTGCTTGAAGGATGAGCCACTGTTGGGGAGGACCTGTCAGAGCACCAGGAGTGGTTTAGGCTGTGTCCCGTTTGCAAAGAGGAGTGGACTGGATGCAGAGGGGTTTATCCACTCCACTACCCACCCCCCCAGCCCATCCCTGGACACAAGTCTAACACAAATGTCCCAGGAGCTGCTGGTGGGTGGGCCTGCAGCTTGCAGAGGCAGTGCTGCTGCAGCTTGGGGGTGCAGGAGTTAACTGGGTGCACTGCTTGGTGCAGAAGGTGACTGTGCCGGCAATTTAGTGGCTGCCGTTTGCTTTTATGGGATCCTAATTTTAGTTATTTTATGTTCTCCTTATTGCACGTATTCAGGTGACAGATGTGTACGTTCCTTAATCTCTTTCTCATTACCCTATGAAATGGTAGCTGCGTTTTGACAGCTTTCAGACAAAGATAAAAGAGGAGAGGAAAACTTCAAACATATGGAAATTTGCAGAGACCCTGAGCTGGCTCCTGGTGGGGAGATCACTGAAAACGTAGTTAGAGGAATTAGTTAAGACTGGTGGCCCATGGGTTCATGGTGTCTGAGTGCAGACATAAGGGAAAGCATTGCTCAAGCAGCCATGATCCCAGCTTGCGATTACGTACCATACAGGAGCGAGGGAAGCTTAGGACTGGATTAATGCTCTGAACAGATTAATTCAAAATTGTATTTCCAATGCACTTGCCACACACCTCTGCACTGTAACCCTTGTTTAAGGGTTAAAAAAAAAAAAAAAATAAGGCCAGGAAAAGCTAGGATGTCTCAGCACCTCCATGATGCAAATTGTACAATCTGGCTTACTTTGTAAGGTAATTAACAGTGGGGAGATTGATAATTTTGGCAAAGTATGGTGTCTTACCACAAAGGGAACAGGAGCTTTATACCAAAATTAAGACGAACCAGGCGCTGTATTTTTGCTTGGTGTGAATTATTTTGCATTGTTACATTTTACTTACCTTATCTTGTTGGCCCCTTCACCATTTCTCATTTCTAGGGAGATTTTCGAAGAATCCCCTAAAACATGAATTATATTGTCTTTCTGAAAAAGGCATTCAAATTAGGGCGAGGGAGTGTGACTATAAATTTGCAATCAACATTATGAATGCAGTGTGAGTGTTATTTCTTTCTCCATTAATTCTTCTGAGCAAGATTTACTGTCTCAGTGAGGTTTTTTTAAACAAATTAAATATAACATGAACTAGATAGTTGTTCACATGGAGCTAGAGCTGGAAAGGCTCATTAATCACTAGTTTAAATCCCAGAGTATCCAGTCATCCTAATTAATGATGCAGTGCTGAACTTTACTCTGGCAGTGGCAGCAGAACCAAGCTATTCCCCACCTCGGCTGACAGGGACCGGGCGAGTCAGAGGAAACGGAGCAGCCCTTTGGGCTGGCGAGGCAGAGCTTCCACCACCCAGCCGGCTCCGCTCCAACCTGCTCCCGCTGCGTGGGCAGTGCTGGTGGTCACTGGTGCCCAACGCAGCTCCTGCCACTGCCCAGCAACCCCGTTTGCAGCGTTCGGCTGGCACAGGGTTCAAATCACGGCCCTGTGAGTACTGTGGGGTAGCCCTGCACCTCTCTGGGGTGAAATGCATCCAGTCGCTCCTCCTCAAACAGCAGTGGGCTCCCAAATATGCGGTGAGATGGAGCAAGAGGTTTAAAATGATCTTGCAGTCTAAGTTCGGGCACCTGCTAGGGAGAAAGGTCATACCTGTCTCCAGTGGGTGCTCCAGCGACTGTTTAGGTAAAATGGAGCCCATTTATGGGGCATGAGGGTTTCCAGCCCACAGGATTCCTGGTATCCCACTGGCTAAGGTGCTCCTTTTGATGGAGATGCAGGACCCCAGGCAGGGGAGCATTCTGAAGCTGTGTCTATGCATGGTGCCTGAGGCCTCCTCTGAATTCTGTCTCTGGTCCTGATGATACTTCATGCACAGGAACAGAGCAGCTTTTGTGCATGCCAGTGCATAATTAAAGGCTGCAGAACTGAAACGCGTTCTTGTAATAAGAAAATCATAAATCACAATCCTATTATTCAAATGAATTTACCTGCTCTTTAGGGCTACATTAGTTCTGTATTTCATTTATCTGTGTTTCTGAGGCAAATAATTCACACTATTTCAGTGCTTTTTTTGCTGTAATGTTTTAGCATGTAAATGCTTTGCATTCCTCACAGATGCCAAGGAAAGGACATCATCTTTTGGTTTCGTTGTGGATGCTTTCTTTATAATATATTGGCAGGTAACTCCACTAGGAAAGTGTTTCATGGTGCCTTAGAGAGCAAGAGGCACACTCAGGCCCTACATCAGCAAAGCAACAGATTACAAACTCCTTTGCCTTGCTGCAGTCCTGCAGCCTGGAAGTTAATTAATCAGGTGGTCTTGAAGGGTTGAACTTTGCTGACTTCAGGGACAGCAGGATTTTTTGTTTCTTTTTGTTTTTTTTACAGGCAAATTCTTACAGGACAAAGTTAGCTTGAACACGGTGCATGGAAAATCTGCAGAGAATGGGTTTTGCAGCTGCATCATTGGTTTGGACTTAAAGATTTTGTCAGCTGTTGTTATCATTAACTTAACCATGAGAGCTTTAAGGGCTCTACTCACGTAATTCTTAACACAGAATCAGGGCCTTGCAGCAGCAAATAATTTTTATTCTTGTTGATTTCTAGCTTGGCTAGTGGGAACTGGGAAATTTTAGCGTATGTAATTTGAATTATTTCATGAAACATTTAACAAGGGCCTATTTCATTCTTCGCTAAGGCAAGTTGATACAAGGAGGATGGTGTTATGGTTAATGTAAATCATAATTATTACCAGGTGCATCACTGAACTGGGAAATTGTGCTAAAAATGTAAGTTTTGCTCCATTTCATGTTGAAAAATTACTTTGTAGCCTGACAGCTATTAATCTCTGTTATAGGAATGTTATTCTTTATTTTGGTAAATTACAGTGCTAAGACATACCAAGGCATAAATTATCAGGCCACAGGAGTCCACTGAGCTAAACTGGGCTCCAGCAACCCCTGACAGTGAGAAGAACCAAGCCATCTGCACCCCCAACCAAGTGCTGTCCACGCTGGGGGCACTTCAGGTCCCCACAGAGCCAAGGCTTCAGCGACTCCGGTCCCTGAAACTTGTCTGCTAGACTTACCTAAAACAGATTGTCGCAACAGTGGTCAGCGTCCTCATAGCACCCATGAGGCTGAGAGATTCGTGGGATAGGTGCTCTTCATCTGTTGGCGTCGCTAAACCCCTGCTAAGCACAGGTTTTCTCATAACAAAGGGCTTCAGGAAGAGTTCCCTTTTTGTCCAACAGCTTCATTCTTAAAGCAGGATGGGATATCTGCATTTGGTATCGTGCTCTGCAGTGGGCAAGGCAAAACTGTATCGCTTTATTTACACTCATGGGATGAATTGGCTATTCCAAGGCAGAAGTTTGAGGTATTTTCTGGCTTTTCATAAAGCTTTTGCAGAAGTGAGTAGCTGTGTGTTTGGCTTAGTGGAAGGGGAACCACCATGGCAAGCAGGACTCCAGCAGCGAGAGCACTCATACAAAGGAATATTTATTATAAAATAGCTAAACTTCCTCAGAGCAAGTTGCTGCTCTTCTCAATTCATGCCGTAACATCAGGGATATAGAGTCCTAGTAGATTTTGCTTTATAAGCAGAAGCAGCAACTAAACATGCTTTTCCTATGGCTGAATTATTCAATAAAAGGGTGTAGGTTTTTGAGATGGTTCTCCACCAGGCTTTTCATGTGCTTCCAGAGAAATAGTTTTGGTTCGATCTACTTGATTTACAGCAAAGCCAGCTTTCAGGCTACTGACTCCATGAATGGTATGAAATTCAGAATACTCATTACTTTTGATAGATATATCTTTCTGCATATAGATGACACCTCTACTCTTCTTCCCAAACACTTTTGACAGCTATTCTAAATCAGTGTGATCATTGTAACTCTTCACAGTAATGTTTTAAATAACATCATAGGATTGTTCGTCAGCACGCCGTGACTTGCTGTGAAAAGCTTAGGTCTAAGTGGGTGAATCTCAGTTGCTCTCTATGAAGCGCCTCTGAGTATCTCCCGTTTTCTTAAAGCTCGGTTCCTTGTGCTCAAAACGCTGTCCAAAAGCCCTGAGGGCCTCTCCAAAGCTCTTTATTGATTGTGCAAGCAATAATTCTCAGAAGAATCTTTATTAAATCCACCCTCAAATCTGTTCTGCGCACTTCATCTTTGACAACTTTCCAAGACAGGATGAACAGTTTTGACAGCATAACTGAGGGATAGACCAGAGAGAGGTCTGTCTGCCTTTAGTGACCATTTTTAACTTTCATTATGTCATCCTCAGGCTCCCAGGGAAAGGGGCTGGACTGGACATGTCTCTATCTTGGCATCTCTGGTCTATTCATTTGCAAAAAGCAATATTGAAAGCGTTAAAAGTGCAGAGCAAAGCTGAAGTGTGGCCTGTGAAAATGATGATAACAGCAAATGGGAAACCATTTAATACTAGATGTGTTGGTCAGCTTGACAGCACTGCAAGAATTTTGCCAAACCTGAAATGTATGCTTTGATAGTGCGGAGTCAGCAGAAAAGACCCAGCCAGCTAAATTGCCATGCTGTGTGCAAAGAAATTGCAGCAACAGATGCAAGTGTTGTTGCACTTCAGGGTTTGCTAGAAACGTATGAGAGCGATATGGAGCTGCCCTTTACCTAAGCAAGGCAAGTGAAATTATGTTTCTCTGAAGTTGGTAACTCAGCCCAAATTGTGTTCAGAGGCTCATTAGTAACTTATCTGATCAGATTTAGTTTGCATAGGAATGCAATTATGTGCAGCTACCTTCAAATGATTACTAAAAAATCATTGCCATTTTCCATACTTTAGCATCTGGCATGTGATTATATAGAAGGCTTATTTCTCCTGGAAAAGTGTTGAAGTGAAAGGGTATTTAGCAGGACTGTTACCGTTTGATAGCAGGGAATACTGCACCACAAACATTTCTCCATGTGCCATTTTCTGGGCTCTTAAAAGAAATCTAGTGTCTCAGCCAGCCAGAACAGATGTGAGAAAATTGCAAAATGGTTGCCAAGCATTATGAATTAACTCTGCTGGTCAGATGTTCAACAGCCCTGGCTGATTGTGTGCTAATCTAAGAGTAGAGTAAATCAATCATTATTCAGGCTCAGAGTATCTAGGTAGACCATAGGAAGCCTCTTGATTAATACGCACATCCTCACCTAGATGATGGTTTGCTCTGCAATTCATGCTTAAACTGAAGGCAGAAAGAATTGCTTTTTAATAACCTTGATAATAACCCTTCTGATAGCTCCATTTAGGCATCATTATTGAATAATAGCCTGTGCATGTCATCAAGTCACTCTGACATTAGAACAGAAAATACACAAATACCCTGGTCATGCCGCTGATCAAAACGGGAGACAAATCCTCTACTGGGGCAAATTAACATAGTTCCCTTGATGTTAACAGAATGGAGTTGAATTTCTAAACAGACTCCAAACCAAAATGACGCTTTAAATTTTGATGCAGTATCTAAAAGATTTTATATGTACAAGATTCTTAAAAGAGCCTTAACTGTGGCTTCTAAACTTGTGCTCAGTGCATTTGTGATAGACTTGAAGCTGCAGGGTGAAGCAGGTGGACAGACCCCACAGCCAGGGGGGACCGGAGCCATCGCAGCCCACAGAGGTGTGGGGAGATGACCAGGGCTGTTACAGGGCGGTCAATCAAAACTGTAGGTCTCAAAGGCTTCCAACCATTTATCACAGCTGCTGTTGTGGCAAAGGAAAGCAAGTCTGGAGAGACAGTTGGTACACATGCAAACAGAAAAACAGATGTGGAATATTCTGCACCACTCAGAACACCTTAGAGAGGGAGATGTGCTCGTTACTGGAATACGCTGCTGTCAGCTCAGCAGTGCCAGCATCAGTAAAACCACAGTGAATTGCATCAACCACTTATTATCTGGTTCATGACATACTGCATTTGAACTTGCTCCCAACACTGGAGTATGTCTGCTGATTCCAGTGGGAACAAGACTGCGTCCAGCATGAAGCAGCTGATACTCTTTGCATAGTTAGAATAACTTCAGCCATGCATGGCATGTGAAAAACCCATTTCATGGAGGCTTTTGTTTATTGTTTTCCTCCATTAAAGCAATTACTAGCTAATCATTTTGTATAAAATAACACAATATGACATTATTATATGTGATCTGTGCAAACCCTTTATGTATAACAGTCTTGGTTTAATTTCCTTTGTAGGATTAACAAACAAATCTAACAGCAAAACTGGCATTAATGAAAGCAAAAAGGAAGGCAAATAGATGTCACCCATGTTCAAGGCAGTGTTAAATGATAGAAGTTTTATTTAAATTTTCAGCTCTGGTGACATGAAGCTAGGAGGAATCTTCATGCCACACAGTCAGCAAAGACAAGTAAAATTGTGCGATCACATTATTAGTGGTTTGTGTCAAGCTAACGCTCCATGGTCCCTGTCGAAGTCCTTTCCTTTTTGTGTTAATCCTGCATTTATTACAGTAACAGCGCTCTGTATGTGCACCCATTCCCCTGGATGGCCCCTGAATGAAGCATTTACTGGCTGGGCAGAGCGGTGAGACCTGGGTGAACAGCACAAATCAATGAGAGGAGAAGAGAACAAAGAACCAAATATGGCCAGCCAGGTATGTGGATGTGACAGCGTGCCTTCTGCCAGTTGTGGGCCCCAAGGAGAGCTGACAGTGGCAGAGCTGGAGGAAAGCCAGCTCAGAAGCCAGAGCTGCAAGAGGTCCCACAGGGCACTGCAAGAAGTTGTGATAAACCCCGTCATTCACCACTATGCACTGCTATGTCCCAGGGGTGCTTTGCCCTCATCCCTCTTGATGCATAAGCCATCATCTGTTTGGTTTGCTGCTTAGAAATTAATGTCAGACATCGATCCCAAGGGGCATGTTCAGGGAGATCAATATTGTCCTCCAGTTCCAAATCGGCAAGCTGAGGGAGGAGGAGGAGAGGTGATGTATTGATGTTGCTCAGCACCTGCAAACCAAGACCTTTCTCTTAGGTCTCTCAAACGCTGATGGACCGCTCTGTCCTGCAGCAAAGGCTGAGCAACAGATGGCAAACAAAGTCAAGGAGGTGATGGTGGAAAGAAGGCAATATTCAAGTCACTTTCTCTTTTATTTAGATATTTTTCCTGATCTAGGAAATTAAAGACATATTTGCTCTAAGTTTTGTCCCCTGGCTTGCTCCTTAAGGGCATGCTGTAAAGCTAAGGTGACAAAGCAGTATTTCAGAACAGCCTGACTTTTTGAAGGAGGATTTGAAAGCGTATTTGCAGGGTGAACATTTCATATTGTCCTCATTCAGAGGGCTCTGGCTGTGTTAGGGATGAACAGTAACAATTTTTCTTGAGCTTCTGAGTCCTTCACAGCTTGCTGTAGTCTGGTGCTTTGCAAATGCCAGTGAAAAACTCCCTAAAGAATCAAATCCCAGCCTAGCTAAATCAGAGATATAAACAGAAAGGTGCCTATAAATCACAGCATGCTTTCGTAACTCCATTCATATATGAACAATATGCTAGAGCCCCTATATTAAGCAGTGCAGCTCTGTAGACAATTCTGTATTAGCTGCCAAGAAAATATGATTTATCCTAAAGCTTTGCATACAGAAAAACTTATACTGATTCCCAGGTGGCCTTTTTTTCCCCACCCCTGCTACTTATGACAGAAAGCAATGTTCTGAGCTGACAAGCCAATCAGCTGTCAATTAGCTGCTTGACATGCTCAATGCTAAACACCATGCAGCAGAACAAACTGTCACCGTCCTGGAACCAGGAGCTGAGTTTTAGCACAGATCTTTCCGCCCTGCTTCTTTTTAAGTGGCTGTGAGGATTCGATCCAGAGTAGAAACAAATTTTGGTGAAGAAGGGCCCCCTTGGGCTTTGCGCTTGCACTGAGTCCTCAGCCTTGTGTGTGGAAAGATTTAGAAGGTTTTTGCTTCTCTTTAAGATTTGCTTTGCCAAACTTCAGAACCCATGGTAGTAAGAGTGATTATGGTTTCAGAATAAAATCATNATTGCTTACTGGGTTGGGGTTTTTTGGTCTACTTANGTTACCTCTAGTAATNCTTATTTACAATTACATTTATTCCCAACAATTTTGNGGCAAACTGACACNCTTAGTTTGCTGTAAATAATATGTTTTTTTAACTAGAGTACCTGGAGTTCTTTATTTGCCTCCGCCTTCTGTGAATATGTAACACGCAGTCGGATCTCCTTCTTATGCATTGGTTTTACATTACAGATTTATTATTCTCTATTAATGGCTGTTTATTCAGTTATGCTGTGGAAGGAAAAAGGATGCAAACCTGCTAATATTAGTATCATAGGACCTAAATATACTTCTTCCTTGCTTTCTCTCTCACTGGAAAATGACTTCTAATCTCCAAGCTTCATGTCTTCAGAAAGCCGTATGATACCCTTTTGTCTGTGTTTTGGCGTTGTTCAATAGCTCTAGGACTTGTTCCCCTTAAATACTGAGGCTTAAAATTTTCCAGTGGTTTAAATCAGTATTTGTGATGTAATTTTTTTTCACATTTCTTTAAGTTTCCCTTGAGAAGTAAAGACAAATATTAATCCTTTTCAACAGCGAGTAGGTCTCTTCTCTCATTTATTAGTGTGATGGTTTTGAGGTCCTGACAGAGGACAGTTAATCTTGAAGGACAAGAGTGTGACTGGAGAGGGAGGTTCTCATTTCACAACTGTATTCCACAGACATGTCCCCGAATCGGTGCCTCAGCTTTCCCTCCATTTCTGTGGTGTTTGATGGGGCAGTTTAGCAAAGTGGTTGTGTGATGCCTACAGCAAGCGTATATCATGACAGGGCACATGGGAGATTGGGGGGAATATCCTGAATTTCTCTTTACAATGGGTGCTTGGAAGCACTTCTTGGGTGTAGCTGCAAGACAGCAGAAACAACTGCCCGGCAGTTTAGCAGGGAGCCATTAATGAGGGTGTTGTGCACAAGTGAGGGAGTCTTTGACATGGTTCAAGTGGGATGTTGTTTTCTGCTGGAGTGCAGTGTCATTGTTATTTGAAGAGCGATGCAGGTTGGAGAGGAGCTGAAGTAAGAGCGTGTTTGATTTCCTGGGCTGATCACGATCCACAATGTATTCATTGCCTTCTGCGAACATTCGTGTACAAACTTGCCCACTTCCCATTTCCACTTTAATGTGACAGGTACGAAACTCTTCTGTTTGAGAAAGTAGAGGGATCCCAAACCTGCCTGCGCTGGTGTCGCAGGGAAGCAAAGGACGTAGGAAATGTGCCGCACCTACACATTGAAAGCAGGGACAAAAGGTGCTACTGTACTTGCAGGATGTCCTCCTCTTTTTCCAGCTGTGACATGATATAAAGAAAACATAATGCAGGATGCACAGGATGAATAATTTAGGGGGAAACAAGGGTGTAAAATTGGTCAGCTGTGAATATGCAGCCAAGACACACTGTCTTGAAGCTGTGTATGTGCATCATTTTCAAGGCAATATTGGGTTTTAAACTCTTATCTCCAGATGTTAATCCTTAATGGGAGCAAAGCTGGAGCTTGGCTTCCGCAACTCAATTTGTAAAATAGCAGCCGCATGTTCCCTTCATCCCCCATTGTTTTTATCACATAAAACACAAAATTGCAATTCCCCTGCTTAATTTTTCTCCAATACAGTCTTGCCATATAAAAGAGTTATCATCCAAAAACCCATTAAACAATGTTTTTGTCTCTTATTATGGGAATATCTAGTTTTACTGCAAAGGGTTATGATTTACAGAGTTGAGCTAGCCTCTGACTCTCTGCCATTTCATCATGAGTCCAAATTATTGATCCAGATGGATTTCTAGAGGCCGGATCCTTACCTGGTAGAGACTAGTCCAACTCCTTAGTACACGTGGGGGCTGCCGTGCAACACACCAGTCATCCTTGGCCCCATACCTGCTGCTGTGGGCAGCAGAAGATTACTGTCCTACTTGTAGTCATTACAGCTGATTTTGCATATAGTCAGCTACACAAAGTGAAAATCCCTTTTTATTTCCACGCTTCCATTTTGAATGAGGATTCTCATTTCAATTAGTCTGCGCAATGAGAGATGAGCACTGATGAATAGACAGGCATCTAGTTTAGCTCTACAAGGAGGAATACCTAAAGTTCCACCCCTCATTTATTTGTGCGTCCCTGGGAGAAAATTGCTTCTCTGTCACAGTGGCAGCTGTCGAATTGGAGGGAAAGAGGATTAATAAAAATTTGTACGCAAGAAATTTGGTAAGGATGGACAAAGTCATGCAGCACTGAAAGGAAACTGATTCAGAATCGATCCACAGTCTCAGCCTTTGGGGCTGCAGGGAAGAGCAGTTGGAAGAAGCAGGTAAACAGTTAATGCATTTTCCTTCTGAGGGGCTGACAATATCAGTGACAGGATAACAGCAGCGTGATGGGAGCTTTGCCATCCATGAGCTTCCTGGCTCATTGCAGCATGGCATGCTGCTTGCCGTGTGCCAGACGGGACATCTGCTCTGTTTGGAGGGGAGGCAGGAGCCTCTTGCTCCCATCCTTTGTGCCTGGGTTTCCTTTAGGTAATAGCTGCCTTCCCCCAGTTTCTCCAAGGCCTGAGGAAACCACAGGGAAAACACTGAGGCACATCTGGAGTGATGCAGCAGCTGGGAAATGCCTAATGCTACAGGGGATGGCGGTATCATGTGGATGGCTGTGACCTTTTCAGTATTCCAGATTTTGATTGATTGGCCATTTCCCCTCTTTCCCAGGCTGTAAACAGGGGAGCAGTGAAATAGGTGGCCAAAATAAACACAGAGTTACGTAGGCTAAAGCAAGTTTATACTGAATTTATGAGAGATAAAATTTTCTTGCCTCATTCCACACATAAAAATTATAAGGAGAACAGAAAGTGATATAAAATCAATCCATTTCCATGACAAAGATCATTATGAGAAGAGAAAATATAGTCCCACATTAACTTGTTCTCATTACTGTTCTAAGATTTATCATGTCAGGTGCAATGTGCAAGGGAGGAAAGGAAAACCTTCCTTGCCCTTACCTTAAAAAAAGCAAACAGACAAAATAAGCCAAATCATCCTTATCATGTTCGGTGAACATATATTTTGCCAAGCCTCACAAGTGGCACGATTAGCTCAAAAGGTATGACTTTGAGAAGCCCTTCCAGGCTGGATGCTCTGGGGCAGGCCCTGCCCTGGCTGTCACTACCAAACCAGCTCTTTCCCCAGCGTTGGTGAAAGCTGGCTCTCTGGGAGGAAGATGCCACTTGAGGGCTCGGCAAGATGAAGGAAATCACTTTGAGTCTATGACATCACACCTCTTCTAAAGGGTGGCAGGAAGTGTCACAGCTATGAAAGTGCATGAAGTTTTTTAGTATTTATGAACCAGTAGCATTAAAGCAGATCATGTGTTTCCTTTTCTGTGCTACTTCATTTATTCTGAAATGGTTGTTTAATGTAGCCACTAGCTGTTTTCTGGCAATTTACCGTAAATGTAGAAGTTGGGAATCTATAGAGGGCCATGGATATCTCAAGGGTGCTAATTATTTGGCTTGCAATTATACCAGAAAAGTTTTAATTGGAGGAGTTGCTTGGCAAAGCACAGAGCTTTATAGCTCCAGCTAAAACTTTGACCCTGCACTCATTGACGTAGTGGCATTCAGGTCAGATCTTGATTGAAACAGCTGTGAGAGTAAGTGTAAACAAGGTTCCTCACACTGCAAAAACCAGCCCAGACTCCCACGCAAAAGTAACAGAGTAGCCCAAGTGCCCCTTCAACCAAGTGAGTTCAAATACACCACGGACCAAGATCCTCTGGATTGCTTATCGGTGGTGGGTGAGTTAGAACTGGTCCTTCCAATGTGTTTCCAATAGCCTGTCAGGAAAGAGCCAGCTTCCTTCTGGAGGAGCAGGACTATGGAGACAAGCAGCTGAGATGGAAAGACTGATGCATACCATGTCTCTGAACTTCGGCTGAACTTGACCACCCACTGATGTGGCATGAGGTACCTGTGCAACAGGGTGGAAAGCTTGGGTGGATAAGCCTTCCTTGTCCCAAAAGCCCAGGAAGGAAGCCATCTGCTCCAGCCAACAGGCAGAGCAAGGGGCTGCTGTAGATGTAATGTGGAGTGTCCTGTCACACCACCTAGCTGGTAAGGAGCAGGAGCTGGAGTAGGAAACAGCCGATGGAACAAGAGCAGACCGAAGTAGCTCAGACCCAAGAAAGTGAATTCCCGCTCTTAGGCCAGGCCCAAGGTCAGTTATTTTGGCTGACTGTTGTATTTTACCTGCAGTTCTCGTTCTCAACTCAGCTTAAGCAGAACAAGTCCTAGGAGAGAAATCCAAACCTGTCTTTGCAGATGGACCCGTTGCTGCATTTACAATGCAAGTCCACAGCCCTGGCTCTGCGGGGCCGTTGGAGAGCCTGGCCTCATCCTCTCATGCATTGCTCCTCGTGTGCCGCTGAACAGATGCAGTTCATTTTGGAGCTGACATCTGGTGCTGTCAGAGTACATAACTGGTGCTGATGTGCAATGCAAGCTGAACGCTCTGACCTTTTTTGGTGCATTCAAAAGAGATGATAGTCTGTACGCGCCATATAGCTAAACTAGTCAATCTGCGGGGTGTGCGTTTGTTTGCAAGGATGACGAGGAGAAAGTAAACACACAAAATGAAGCCTGCCAAATTTGCAATGTAAAACCTCACTGGCCAGCTGAAGAAGGGAAGAGATGACAGATAAATGGAGAGTATAATGCCCTGATAAACACAGACATTTTCTCAAATTGGGATTACAAATACTGCTTCTCAGTTCAATCAGCCTCCTCCTTACTCGTGCAAATAACATTCCTAGCCCTCTGCCCCAACCTATAGAGGATAGCACAGAAGTACAGTGATGCTTTAATAGGATGGTTGCCTTCATCATTCCAAAATCCTGGAGGGCAAAATGAGGTATTACTGAGGCTGGGACAAAGGGAGCCATGTCAGGGGTATCTCCACTTCACAGCATAAAATGAATCCTGACCTGTCTGTGAATCCTAACCTAGCTCTGACTTGAATGGGAACTTTTATATGGGGCAATGCAACATCTGGTAGAAAGGACAGCTCCAGTCTGGAAGTAGGGTCTCTCAGGACAAGCTAGGCTTGCTTTCCCATATATGGCTCTGGGATTTATACTGTTGTATGGCTGGAATTTCTTGGGGTCTTTGGTCTACCTATTTTGTCTCTGCTTTGTGGTGTGGTCTTTGAAGATCTCAGTCTTTCATGCATTTATCCCCACGTGTCAGATTATGACCTGGGGAATAGAGAGAGAGGCTCTTTAGCAAGAGGCTTTGCTTTACTGGGCTTTCAGCATTCAACCCTTATGCACCCCAAAGCCTGTTGGCACAGGAAAATGTAGGGTCAAACAGCAGAGACTGTCAGCTATCAGCTGAGAAGGGCACTTCATGTGAGTGCAAGCAAGGCTTTTGACACGGTCTCCCATAATATCCTCCTAGAGAAGCTCAGGAAGTGTGGGCTGGATGAGTGGTCGGTGAAGTGGATTGAGAACTGGCTGAATGGCAGAACTCAGAGGGTTGTCATTGGTGGCGCTGAGTCTAGTTGGAGGCTGGTAACTAGTGGTGTCCCTCAGGGGTCACTACTGGGCCCAGTCTTGTTTAACTTCTTCATCAACGACCTGGATGAAGAGTTGGAATGTACCCTCAGCAAGTTTGCTGATAACACCAAACTGGGAGGTGTGGTAGATACACC
>Ga0065711_1029821_pt1 | contig 34704 bp, 23 predicted proteins | sample Hoacrofraction12_FD_59098 | JGI IMG/M metagenome (GOLD analysis project Ga0065711, IMG submission 59098) | Hoatzin crop microbial communities from Cojedes, Venezuela - Epithelial fraction 12 v2 (version 2) | ecosystem: Host-associated > Birds > Digestive system > Esophagus > Crop | place... | reverse complement strand
CTGTGCAGCCTGCTGTAGGTGACCCTGCTTCGGCAGGGGGGTTGGACTAGATGACCCACAGAGGTCCCTTCCAACCCCTACCATTCTGTGATTCTGTGATTCTGTTGATGAGGGGGGTCTGGCAGCAGGTGCTGGCGACCGGCCATCCCCCTCTACGGCCAGCTCCCAGGCACTCACAGCACCGTCGGCTCCAGCTCTGGCCGATCTCCCAGTGGGGTCACGCCAGGAGGGCAGGGCCCCTCGGCCTCCCGCACATTGCCCTGGGGTCACAGGTAGCCTCCTTCATCCCCAGGGATGCAATGAACCCGCAGGCAGGGCTCTCTTAACGAGGGAACAAAACGAGAAGAACTCGCACAGCTGTGGTGGCACTGTGCGCAGATGGTGGGAAGAAGATACCAATGCCACCACGGGGAGACCAGAAACGCGCCTTCTGGCACAGGGGAGATCGGCCGAGGGGTCCTGCTGCTCCTGCCAGCCCTTCCCAACTCCTGCAGGCAAAAGCTCTCTCCAGCCCAGGCTCCAGCCACGTCCCAGGGCGCTGAGCTGCCTCGTGCTGGGGAGCAGGGCCAAGTCTGCTGAGTCGTCCCTTGAGCCCCAAGACCCGGGGAAATGTGGGAGGGAGGACACTGGGTTCAGACCTCGGCTTGGAGAAACTCTTTGTCCCTCCTCTTTGTGCTTCAGCTGCCTCACGTGTGGAGAGGCGACAACAGCCATCCTGCTTTGGTTATCAGCAGTGCTAAGCAGATGGAAACTGCTGTCTGCTCTCGCTGACAATACACTCGCATCTGCCTGAGGGCTGAGCTCCTCCCAGCTGCTCATGGGTACATGAAGCGATTCAGAGGGGACAGGACCTTCACCTCCCTCTGTGCCGTGTCCTGCCTCCAGAGGACGATACAGTCCTGGCAAGGTTCTCATGTCTTGTTTCCTACCCATCCCTGCCTCCCAGGTGGCAGCTCAAGCATTGGTGGGGAAGGAGGCAGGGTCTCCAGCCCTTTGGCTCTGCTTGCCCTGTGGGCTGTAGGCGACCAGCAGCATCCGGTCATAAATCAGGGGAGAAACCACAGGACTGCCCTGCACCTGGGGACTCTTGGTGTGTGGCTCTGACAGACAACATGCTCTTCTGTGCACAGACAACATGCTCTTCTGTGCACTGCAAACCCAACACCCAGGGGCATTCCTGTCCCCAGACAACACACCAGGGCTCACACCTTGGGAGAGAAAGAATGTGCGAAGACTGAGTACAGGAAAGGATTTTCACAGGCCAGGAAGGAAGAACCTAGATGAGATTTGCATAGCTATTTTCCAAAGGTCATGGGAAAGGGTTCAGAATAACTCCTTGCACTGGTCTTCTGGTGCCCGATGCACTATAGTGGCTGCTATTGTTTCAGCAAAGCAAGGCGATAATATGGCAGCAGCGCTATTTAGTGCATCAACACCACCATTTCTGCTGCCGTGCTGGGCATGGAGGCAGATAACACATCAAAGAGACTGCCCCTGAGTTGCTGAGATAATGAAAATATTGCGTAACTGGCCAAACTGCCTTTATAAACAACATGCCCATTCATGTCTGCCATTAAAGAAAATGCTGTTTGTTGGGTTTCTTGCTTTCTTTTTTTCCCCTAATGCTTGCGTGTGAACAAGATGTCAGTTCCTTCCCAAGAAGAAAGCAACAGTATGGTCATGGGCAGAGAGATTTTGGCTTGGACTCTTGGGAAAAGTTATGGGACACTCTTAATGCTCTCAGAGAGTTAAGGATATGGGTCCCCAAGGATGGCTGGGAAGAGTCAGAACCAGAAAGTTGCATGGGCCTGACTCCTCTGCTTTGCAGAACACAGGGGAACTGGACTCGAGCCTCAAGCAGTTTTGTAGTATCTTAGATATGAATTAAATCAGCTTGATTCAGTCACTTGTACAGAACTAAATCTGCAAGACAAAGAGACATACTCAAGCCACTCCTGCTGGTACCTAGCAGGACCAACTTGCTTCTAAATGTGCAACATCTCTAGTTTGCAGGCTGAACATTGCTGCCAGCTCTCCCCAGCAGCACCGTAGGAAGTCAGTCTAGAGCATCTGTACACAGTCTTGAAACACTCACCATTCTCTGGGGTTTAGATGCTAGATAGGCACCTAAGTAAATCCTAAGCGCCAGAAGGAGTCAAGAGATCTCATTCTGTGAGAAGGCCATTCAGAAGATTTAAAAAACTCCTACAAAGACTGACACCATCACACGCAGAGCAGTCAGACTGCGAAGTTCAGATATGAAAGACATGGAAACAGTAGTGGCTTTGGCAGTCCCCTGTCTCCTCCAAGTAACAGGGGTAAGGTCAGATGTTCTTTTGGGTTTTGTATTCTGCTTGTAAGAAGCCCTCCTGGTAGTGCGGCTGGCCAAAGTGAATGCCATCAGAAATTAAGACAATCTCTTGACAGGGATCAGACAGGTGGCAAAAAACAATTCTCAGCAAGCTCAGTGGGGGCTGAAGGAGGACCCAACGTTTCTTGACTGAGACCAGTCTACAGTAATGGTGAGACTGTAAATTAGTCTAGAGACATAAGGACATTTTTTTCAGATCTATGGCTCTACCAAGGTCCCAGTAACAACAGGAGAGATCACAACTGCCTAAGATATGTGCTACAACATTTACATGTTGCTAAGCCCCTCGAAACTGAGCTCTTCATGCAATCCATGGGAGAACACCACTATTCAATCACTGATTATTTTCCACAAAAAGCCTATGGAATACCTAATTTTTGGAATCTAAGAAATTTCCAGGTTGACCGCAAGAACTACAGATTTTAAGCACCTAGAAGTTTAAGGCAATACTGGAAAATACACAATCATCTCAATCACTGTTTGCAAGTTCGATGTCTAAATCCCCACTTGGGCAGGATTTGATGGGGTCTAGTTTTGCACCAAAGCTAGCAATCGATGGGATTTGCCTTTCCAGAAAAGCAAGAGAAACAGAATCCTTACTTTAACAAAGCTCATTCGAATCGTACACATCTTGGTCAGCTCATACACCACTTCGAAACCATGATTGACTGACTGGGCGAGCAGCTGGGCGAAGAGCTGATTGTTGAAGATCTTGAGGCTGCAGCCACTGGGGATCTTGCAGACAGTGGCTGGGTGGAAACCATGCTGATAGTTACAGTTGCGGCTTTGCACAAAAATACTGCTGTCACTGACACATTCAGCATACACTTCCCCACCAACGTAGTAAAGATGAACACCTTGAAAAAGAAAAAATGACGGGTATCATTTCTCCGTTGTTCACAACACACTTTTTATCAGTAATTCTTTAACTATTTTACTTGTGTGGGCATACAAGCCCAGGATCATTCCAGGCACTCAGTGCCTATACACTGCCTTTTAAAAGACAGCAAACTTTGTGTAGATCTGTACAATGGACCCACCAACATTACGAGGAAATTGTCATAAACGCTATTTACAGGTACCTGGCTAGGAGAAAAAAGTCTTGGCAAGTGATGTTCTGCCTTGTTTCTCAGTGAAGGTTGGTTTACTTATTTAACCCAACAGCATAGTACTTAATGATACACACACGCACACACACATGAATGTCAAACATATGTCAACCCTTTACAAAGCATGGATCAAAACCACCAAAGAACTGACAAATCTGTTACGCATTACACATCTAAATCAATTTTCACTGTTGAGCACATGCACGCTGACCGAGACCCACTTCACTGCACGCTATTTTTTTACTACAGGATCCCATCTCATGCAGTTCAAACACAGCATGGTGTGTACTTAAACTAGCTTTTCTGTATTTTTCTTTATCCACCACATCAGAACCATGTATTTGCATTTACATGACGTGACTTACTCATCAGATCCTGTTCAGAGTGACCTTTAGCAAGAAAATGACTGATTTCCTTCTGGACTTTTCAGTGCCTGAGTGACTTACCAACACTAACTCTCCAATTTTTACCACGCCTTGGGGAAATGAAGATGGAAGCACGTCTATCCATTCAAACGCTGTGGTGGCCCCAGGATGTCTGCTTGCATGAAAATATACCTACATTGGTGGGAGAATTTATCTTAGCCCAATCCAGCAGCCCTAAAGTTAGGGATCTTGTGTAAGCTAATGGTGTAGATGCCTTCCCTAGTTGAGAGATGATGAGAGGCACCGTGACCAGACGATTCATTCACTCCATCCGCTACAGAGTGCAGGCTCACAGCCAGCTTAAGCTGATGGAAGTCTGTGCAGGTGCTGAAAAGGCTCCTTTGCTCCCTGCCTCTGCTGCTTCTTCCCACACCTCCTTTCATGCCAGCAGCAACGGCTGGGGACTGAGCAGCCATCCAGACTGGGGAACTGAATCAGCTAATAAACTTCAAACCAAAACAAAGAAGATTTATTTGCAGTGAGACCATCAGTGCAAGCGTCGCGATGGGGACCCAGACTGCTTAAACGTGAGCATGAAACCACACCCTGAAGGGGGATGAAGCATTCTGTGAACATGCTTAGACATTCACCTTTCCCATGGCTAGATTAGGTGAGATGAACCCCTCCCATGGCCAAGAGAGGTGGAAGAACTCAGTTCTTTGTTCTCATAAAAACTACTTCCAAATAAAAATAAAATCCTCCTCTCTATTCCCAGGTATGGCATTCAAAAACCTGCACATAAATGCATGTGTTCACAGAGTCTCAGTGGACTGCCTGCAAAGCTAGTGATAACTATGCTTTAATAATCCAGTTGTAATTAGTTTTATTCCTGTTGTCTTTCATACAAAAAAGACTGGTTACATATTCCCAGTCTGCTCATCATTCTGTGGTCACCACAGCAAGGGGCAGCAGCACATCCTTGGACAAAAACAGCCTCTAAACAGAAGTGGGAAAGGCTTGGGGAAAAGCAGGTTGAGTGGGAAAGAAATCTGGGAAAAATACGCTCTCCCATAGACTTCCAGAGTGACTCAGACGGAACCTTGAAGTCTGTCTTCAAGCCATCACTTGACTTTTACTTCTATGCACCCACGAGCTCTCCAATTAAATGTGAGTGGCAGGGGCGTGTGGCTCAGAGCACACGCTAGTTTTTCGCTGGGAACACAAGCAAGATGACAGCTCCGTAAGAGCAGTCGTTAGCTCCAGTCCAACCGCACCAGACATTATGGGGTGTTGTGTGTTGTGACTGCTATTACTTGACCTATGTCTCCTTCCCCTTCCCTGGAAGATGGATAAAAGGGAAGGACTGAAAACACAAAGGTCCTAGCTGACCTTGATGGAGTCCATGTAACCTTCCGAAATAAACAGAGTGAGAACACAGGGTAGGGAAAGAAGAATAAGGACATAAATGTCCATCACATTGCAAATCTTCAGGTGTGGCTACTGATTTAGGGTGACCACACTTCTGCATGCTAAGGTGAAAAATTTTAAAGGCTGGATTTTCAGAGCATATTGAGCAACGCAACTTCTGAAAAAAATGCACTGCTCAAACTGCGTACTACAGTACCAAAACCACCAAAGTCACTTCCGAAAGCAAAGCCTACAATTTGCTTTGTCCTTGTGGATTTATTAAAAGCAACAAATACAGCAGTAGTGAAATGTCAGTGTGTATTTCCATTCTCCTGGTATTCATTTACCAGAGACAAGCACCCGCAAGGAAGACAAGCAGCTGGATACACATTTGTTGAAGACCAAATCAAGGGTCCATATGTTTTAGCGGGACTTCATTGCTCTCTGCAGAAACTGGAAATTCAGCAGTCTCCAAGCATCCACATCTTTTCGACACTCTGATCAGAAGTCTCCTTTTTGTCCTTGAAGTCTGACTGCTGAAACAGGTCCAATTGCTAGTAGATGTTACATTGTGTTCTGGATTGTTTTTAGCTTTGATGTGGTATTTCCAGGAAACCGTTTCACGCTGATACACTACATGACAATTCAATCACATATCCTTATCCTACTGAGCTAATCTTGTTTACTCACTCTTTTTTCTCCCCTGTTAATATGTGACAATTGTATCCATTTCAGTAGCTTTCATCTGTTCAGCATGCCTTTGAACTACACACTTTTGGAGCTGCTCTGTGCTCTTCTGCAGGCCTGTACTGGTGCCACTTCTATTCCATTTGAACATGTATTTTTCAGATTTGCATAAACAGGTAAGAGCAGTAAAATTAAGGATCTCTGATATACTAAGCGCCTCTCTAGGCAACCTGCTCCCTTCCCTTGGGCAGATTCCTAGTGTAACACTTAAAAGGACTTTTAATCAATGAAGACAGATCTTCAGATTTGAATGGATGAGGACCATTAGCATTTACCTCATTTTCTTTCTGTTCTGTCTCTTCCTCATTTTGGGCAGAAAGTCACAGCATGTAACATCCTCAGATGACAGATTTGACTGGGATCTTTTGTTGTTCTTCTTTTAGAGCTAGGCTCAGCTTTGATCTACACCCCTGACAGCTTATGCTGATAGAGAAGATTTGCTTTATTTTCGGAGTGAGTTAGAACTAGATGTACAACTCATTTCCACCCCTCACAACAAACTACCATGACAGACACTTGCAGCAACACACTGGCTTCACACAGCACACCTGCAACACAAGTGCCTTCCCTTCCGGAGAAAAGTGCAAGAGCTAAGTACAACCTCTCCTGCGCTAGCCTTCAGATCCACCGTTGTTTGTCAAAACTATGTCACAGTTGTCTCAGAGCTTCCTCGTGTTCAGTCATTCAACACCAGACTATCAAGAGCCAATTAGAATACTGCTCTAGGCCTGGGAAATGAGGTGAGGTTGACAAGATAATAGGAGTGGAACAATTAGAGTTAATTAGCCCAGTGGGAAATCCATTCCCAGGCAGCTACTGGTGAGAGGCTGGGTTGGCAAGATAATGAGTCTAGACTGGATATACCAGAACAGGCAAACCTTCATCTGTAGAGAGAAATGGCCAGTACAGGGCTTCTGACTCACCACCACAAACAACAGTAAGTTCTGGGAGAATACCAGGCCCTACACAGAGCTAGTGAGCTGGGATGGAGTGTGTGCGGCCACGCATGTCCAGGCGCGGTCTCCTCATACTCATCACCAGGAGCGTATGACCCCATGTGCACAGGGTACGTGTAAAACAGAAGCGGAGAACACAAGGAGAGCTGCTGGAGGGAGAATCCAAGACTGAGTTTTACTGGTGAGAAGTTGACAAGACAGGGAATGAGAATGACAGGCAGGTGAAAGCTACAAAGGCAACTCTGGTAGAGTTCTTCAGCTAAATAACTCAACTGCTAAGTGTTTCATCCATCTCCCTTTGTTATTTGGTAGCAGGAGAACCAGCCCTGAGGCACCAGCAATTATCCTTTTAGTGGCATTTCAATGGCAATATTCCCAGTTGCCAGAAGCTCTAATAAATAAAATGAAAATACATACTGCTAAATTAGAACACACAACTATAAACAACATTCTTCTCTTTGCTGGCCAAGTAAATAGCTTTTGTAAGGAGCTGCTCTGCTGATTGTTACCCAGTCTGAAAAGAATCAGCTGCTTTTCTTCTATTTCAGCAGTAATCTCTGAGCTGTGGTTTTAAGACAAGCACGTCTGACAAATCAGCTGGGTTTGTTAATGCAATGCACAGTTCTTTCAAGCTCTGAATATTCCCAACGAGAAGAGATTTCCTCTTACCTTTTCCTATGTGTCTCCTGGTGTTTTCTATAGTAGAGTTGCGGTTTACATTTGAGAGCAGTCCCAGGCAGAACCTGTTTTTGTTATTTGAGGGATCTGTAAATCCATCTATAAGGATACTTCGAGAGGAAGCCTGGAAAGTCTCCCCGACCCGGTTGTTGAGTTCATAGTAGGCAACTGAGCACCAGTGCTGGGGTTCCTCATAGCAAACAGGCCGAAAGTCTGTAGGAAATAAAATTAATCAGCTGCTTGGGTCTCTGTAATAGTTTTTAAACAACCATTCTCTGTTTTCTTTCCTCCCTCCCACTCCCACTAGCTCTTCATCTAAACAGTCATTTATGTCACGCTTCAGCTCAACAGCAGCTTCTGTTTCTTCTTAATTTTATGACTGAAGCCCCAAACTTGCAAAGGGCTGGTACACCAGCTTCACTCTAAGCCGCTGAGGAGTCTCACTTGTTCTTAAAAATGGTAACTCCACTGCATTAGATTAGGCATATGCTGTCATTCCTTGCTGAACCAGGGCCCAACCTCTACACTGAAAATAGTAAGGGATACATCTGCTCTGCACACCAGCAGGAGTTAGGGATGACAGATGGGCTCAGAGCAAGTCAAAACTGAGCCAAGCCTTCAGCCTAATACCAAACTCTGAAGTTCAGAAGTAATCAATCCCTCCCGCTAATGTTTTGTGTGCTTTGGGACTTTCCACTTCCACGTGGGACCATAGGCAGAAATGTCAGCAAGGTCATTTCCACTGGATCTACCCCTGCCCATGTTTTCTAACTCTGAGACAGAGAAAGACTCAAAAATGTAACAAAACCTCTGAGCCTCATTTGTCGTACAGGAATTAGTGGGAAACTTTATCCTGCCTGCCCACCACAGGCATGTGAGTCCCCCTGCCCTCAGAGCACCTCTGTGCATAACCTCTAATAAATGTCCAACTAATATTCACTTGGGCAGTGATCAGGAATGGTAAACTGTGGTAAAGAGATTAAAGTATCTCGACAATTTATTTGAAAGTATTGGTGTCTGATAACTAGTTGTTATCTGGCCATTCTGTGTACCCATCTGCAATGAGCACTATCACCTTCATCTTCCTTCTGCTCCAGTTCTGTTTAGGACTACAATATGCTGGACTAGAAGAACAATGGTGATTTCTTTGCAAGAGCAGGAAGCCAAAGGAAAACCCAGCAGAGGAACTCCATTTCCCCTTGCTGCTCTGCAGCAGTCAGCTTTGAATGATGGAGGCATCACCTGCCACTACTAGTCTGGAGGTAGTGGAGACCATGCTGGAGAGGTCATGAAGTTGCTCTGAGGGGAGCAAGGAAGATCCCAGAGCCTTCTACACCGACCATCCATGCCTTGTCCCACCAAATCATTCTTATACGAGGACAAAGAGTATGGTCTTCTGTAAAAATTTCCTGTACTTCACTAAAACATGTCCTATTCTTTTCTAGCCAGCCAGTAATGTAGCATGAATACAAAGATGGCAGTAAGAAAGGTCTCAACCACAAGGCTTTAAAGTACTCGAAACACAGAACTGAAGGTGATAAAGAAATCAGTTCTGATATTGCTAGTGCTCTTGTGTGTTATATTGCCTCACCTTCCTTGATTTGATATCTTCGTCTTTATAACGCAGATAACAGTGTTTGCTTTCATTAACAGCTTTCTAACTGTAATAGTCCATAGATGCAAACCAGGTCTAAAATCTGTAACGTCATACTTAATTCACCAAATTCTTACATCAACCTATTCTGCTGGCTAATGGATGGGCCTAGTACACAGCCTTACTGCAAAACTGTCTGAAACCTGTTATTACAGGTGACTGAACCTTCTTGTTCAAATAACAATTTTTTTGCTTAACAGTTTTTCTTTGAAGAATAGAACAAATGATTATTTACTTTCAGCTTCTCCATCGGCAGATTTACCTCCATTGGACAAAGACAGCACTAGCTGACTTTCAGCTATTGCATCCATTGACCGCCCATTGTGGGTTCCTGGAGGTTCTCTTGCATGGTAAGGTGGGGGTGGCGTTTCCACTATTAGAAAGAAGGAAAGAAAGAAAAGAAAGAAAAGACAACTAAATCAGTATGTTGATAAATTCTCCCTGGCGTTTCCTGGTGAAAACACTTCTTCAGCATTGTTTAGCTAGAGAAGGGCTGGAAACAGAGCACAAATCTGAACCCGACCTCCCTTCAGTCTCCAGGTTAAGATCATCACAAGTTCAGTGAGCACAGGAAGGAAGGGCTGTCATGTTGGACATGCTGCGCTTGAAAGAGAGATGGACAGTCACAGCAGTGCCTCAGGCCTAGACCGGTGTCCAGTCAAGCTCTCTGCTAGCACCAGTTGTTACCCTAAGAAAGCAGCACAGTTTGATCGTTGTTCCAGACTTCGCTTACAAATTTAAAAACTCAAGAGGATGATTTAAGAGTATCCTAAAGAAGCTAACTTTAATTGATCCTCTGGGAGAAAGCTCTGTTTCTTCACAGGCTATAAAAAAATCCTATGGAAAGCCTTTACGCTCTAAAATCATACTTGGCAAAACTCCGTCCAGGTTTGTCCTTTTTACCTCTGTCCTACAAGGGAAGGCTGGCCCTCTTCCAGTTTGCTCAGTCTCCCAACAACGAGCAATGGATGTGATGCAAAAATATGGAGAAAAAGTATCAACTTACAACCTGTCCAGCTCCTGAGTTGTTCCATTTCTGGCACAGAAAGTTAGAAAACAGAAGGTGACTCTATAGTGGGGATTCTCAAGACAGACAGGAGGCTTTAGAAAGCCAAAGAAAAAGGGACATGATTTTCATATTAGAAAATGCTGACATTCGCTGCATAAGCACTAAAAGCTGTAGTTGTATTCATTTGAACAGAAACTCAGTGGGCTTATGTGTGAATCAGAGCCATATAAAAGTTTGCAGGACCACAGTCCCCTTCAAGAAGACCAGGGTTTAACTTGGTTCCAGGCTGAAATTTCCTCTTGTCTGGGGTCTGTTGGCTGGCCCTCAAAACAGAGCAACTTCACCCAGAGTGGATAAATGCGGCCTGTCTCATAAGACAACCATTGAATCTTCCAAGTAAGTATTGCACAGGAATGTTATTCTATTTAAGCATTGTTCAGAATTTAGGAATTTCATACACTATATGATATTTCTACCATACAGATGACATAACCCTCCAACAGAAAATGCAACAAGTTAGAATATTAAAACAAAATCAAGACAGAATGGAACAGAATGCAAGTCACAGAAAGGAATATAATGTGGTTATACAAGTATTTTTGATGTCTACACCTAAGCTAGTCACCATAAGCTCTCCATATATCCACTAAAGAAAAACAGGCACCTGCAGACACGGTGCACCTCAACCACTTTAGACACATACCTTAGGATGCAATGAATCTTGTTCTAAAAGTGCCTGTTTTCCTCCACTGATTAGAGAGAGTATAGACAACTGCACGAGATGCAGAAATTTGCATTGCTGACATCTGTATTTGGTCACACCAAACCCACTGAGGGTTCTTGGTGTAACTCTGGTTTGCTTTAGATAGTCTTCCATCCCTGACTGTTACACAGGCAAATTATGCTTATCAGCATGTCGTGTGACACGGAAGCTCAGGCTGAGCCACTTCCATTTTTAAGTAGCTTTGCAAGGTCCCAGGTTCAGTTAAATGCACGAGTCAGAGCCATTACATAGTTGGAATGGGTCTGATTTACCTGTCAGGACCAGCTCTACTGAATCTAGTTTGGTTACACAGAGGTGAAAGAAAAAAGACGGGAGAAGACAAACAAGTCCTACTACTTGCTGAAATGTTTTGATGTTGCTAAATGTGATTTAATCTGAAGTATAGATTTAGAGAAGAAATGAATGAAGGTCCATTCAATGAATGGAGAGCGAAGGAAAAACATCACACTGGAAAGTGTCCAGCTCAAAAAGAAGTTCAAATACTACAAATACCTTGTAAACATAAACACCTTTCTTGCACTTAAAATCAAAATATGGTGTATCATTAAGAACATGAATTTAAATGCTTTGTAATTGAGACATTAAAACATTAAGCTACAAGATTCTGATCTGAATTCATCTTATGAAAAAGTTGAGATCACTGAAACTATCTGAGAGTTACAACAAAGTGCAGAAGTGAATCTGAACCATACTTCGATATTAAAGCTATCTGCCAGCTGTGCTGCATGACAACTCCTTGGTATACTTAATTCTCAGGTAGTCAGAGCAGTACTAAGGAGTTAACAACGCAAACAATCTGAGCGACACAACCCTGCTGATCCCAGAACTGTGGAGCTGATTAAACACGTTCCAAAGTCATAGGAATTTGCCTGGTGGCTTCACCAAGTGTTGGGCCAGATTGTTAAACACCTTAATTTCCTGAAATTTATACAGTCAATGGGATAACCATACATAAAAAACATTTCTGGGTACCAATTTCCCCATTTTATCCTGTCTCTCTTGATGGAGTTTCTAAAGTTCCCTACCCTGACCATCCCTATTACAGGTGCCTAACTTAGGTGCTGCAAGTGCTCTTTTCCGTGGATTGTATCAGAAGCATGGATGGGCAGCTTTAGGCAGAAGGTGGCCTGGCACACCCGCTCCTCTCCTCAACTTTCCCCTTACACTAATCATGTAAGGAACTTCCAGGAGTGGCACAACTGCAACTCTTAGTCCCATGAGCATCCATCAGAAGGACTGGGAGACAATACTATGAGATAGTCACAAGAAATCAGTTTCCATATCCATCCAACATTTCAATCTGTAGCTACAGTCTGGGGGAAGCACACAGAACTGGCACCTGACCCCAGGCTCTGGCAAGTCCCTTGACCACCTCAGTCGGGATGTCTGAAAGCTCATTCGTACCAGTGAGCTGATAGGGACTTCCCGGTCCAGAAGAGCTTCCTGGTGAGTTGGGGTAGCTGATGCTGTTAGGCGACTGCGAGAACATGTGGCTGGGTGATGATGGAAAAGGGGTGCACGGAGGATGCTGGAAAGAATCAGGATAGGTGGCGTTGTGCGGCATCAGCGGCTCGCTGTGCAGAGAAGTGTTTCGAAACTTGGCGAGGAGGCTGAGGTGAGGGTTAAACTCGCTGTGTCTTGGAACGAGTACAGGAGGTAGGACTGAAAATAAAAACAAGAACAGAAAAAATCTGGTTAAAACTGCACTCTCGAACGTGTATCTCTTTTTAAGTTAAAAAGAGGTATATCCCATGCTACCAAAATATTGCTGTCTAAATACAAGTCACTAAAGGGCAACAAACCTCATCAAAAACCAGAATCAAAAGCTGATTCTTGGAATTTTTCTTTCCAGATTTGCAGCCAGGTGCAGCAATTCCATATGCAAAACACGGACTCATTCCTAACTTGAGCAAGGTACCATAAAACTCACAGGTATGGCATGCGCACACAGCCCCCTTACAGAAGTGCAAGTGGCACACTTCTCCCTGTCAAAATTACCTGTTCCTTCCTTCCTGAAAGAGTGAACGTGTCAGGAGATTGCTAAACATTATCACCAGGATTTGCCAAAACCACAGTCAACTTTAATAACAATTAATAGTGCTCCACAATGCACTGCATATTTTACCACCAGTGTTTTACAGATGGGCAAAAGGAAGCAGACCTGAAGCTAGACACCAGATTTAAAAGGCTTTCAGGTACTTGAAAATGCTGCCAGACAGACAGTGGGATCTTTAAAGGGAAATATAAATGGCAATTCAAATATTGCAGCAATATTAATTTAGCTCTTGCAATATAGTTAGAAAAGATCTAGCATGAAGAGGCAAATGTCAATGGTTGGTAGTTAAGACCTGAAAAAGACAGGTCGGAAAACTGAAATCCAAATTCATCCATGTAAAAAATTGTCTAACAGAAGGTATCACCTCTCTTCACTAACTCTGTTCACTTACATCTCTTACTGTCAGTGCTCTTAACAGCATTGCTCCATTGAGAAACCTGAAGTTGACCCAAATTATTTTGGATCCAGAGTGGGAGCGAGAGCAGAATCAGAATCAAAGCACTTTAGAAAACCCACCTGGTGACTTACCTATGAAGATGCAGCCCCTAGGCTGGAACACAAACAGGCTTGCTAAATGGTTCTGCATATGGGATTTCAACGTGAGGCTTTAACCGGGTCTCCCATCATTGCTGCGGGGAGAACAGCACCTACAACGGGCGACTCGTGCACCCCAAGATGTCTCTATTAGTTGCTAGCTCACATAGTGCCTAATTATCTTAGTGAAGGCCTTAAACACAGGCAGGGAGAATCCCCAGTTGCTAGTGTGCAGATCTGAAAGCCACCAGAGAAGATAAAGAGGCAATCTGAGTTATTGTGACAAGGATGAATTGTCCCAACACAGGGAACAATTCAGCAGGCTTGTATCGATTGACCTAGTGCCCAGAGCTCCTCTGGCCTAAAACCCAGCAGCACGTAATCTTTCAGTCCATACTCACTAGCTTACGGAAACAAATAGCAGTGTGCGCTCTTGGTTACAAATGCTGCCAGGAATATATGGTTTGAACGTGTTTTAACATATTGTTTGAGCCCAAAAGCTCTGTCTAGGTAAGGCAAATTATTTTTAGGTAGGTTGGCTAACACCTTTTAATTACGGTGAATTCTCATTTATCCAGCATAATGAAAGACTAGAACAATTGCTATAAAGCAAATAATAAAGATAATGCAAAACATATGCATGAGAAGAGGCTGCAGAAACACCCTCCTTGGCGTGCACCCTCGGTGCACATCGATTGCTCAGAGAGCTGGGGCAGCCTGAGCAGGAGGAGGAGGACCAGTGCCTGGTACCGATGGCAGGTTTACAGCTTCTTGCTTGATACAGCACTACACCGCACCCAGGGCAGGGTTAAACCACGCTCCTGCCCACCCACTGGCATACAGCATTTGGGAATTTGCCAGTCACCCATGAGCTGAAAAACGGAGCCCTAAAAACATAGAAAAGATTGGACCGATGACAGGGGGTTCACTGCAGGAGTTCTTCTTACCTGCCTGGAAACACAGGCTCTGGGATACCTGTTGAGAGACCATATGTCGACCCTTCTCCGCTCCACTGCATGTCTAATTAGCTTCTGGCCAGCTCAAGGATGGTGCTCTGGAGACTACTTTCTTACCTTCTGCCTCTGCTATGCCCCTACCTGTGGGATGAAGATTTTTGCTGCCACCCTCTTTAAGACCTTTGGCAGAGAAAGGTATTTCTGCTTCTTTACCGCTTCTTTAGCTTTTTGGATTTCCTAGACTCCCCAGATAGGACTCATACAGGCAATACAGGTATTCACATCTGAGTTGTATTGCCCAGAACCCCATGGAACTCTTCGTAGCCAGTGGAGAGAAAAAAGACTCTTTTAGTGCTGAGTTCATCTGCTTTATACTGGGACAAGGCCAGTACCACCACTGCAGATGTGGTTTTGCTGAGCTGGACCCCTCCCATCCCATGCTCCTGCGAACAGCTCCAGGCTGCTGCTGCTTCTGGAGTTTTCCTCTGCTGCTCCATGAAACTGGTATGATGCTTGCCAGGTCTGCCGCTGCTCAGCCAGCTCTGACCAGCAGCCCTAGGGAACGGGGAACCGGTGATCCCTTTGTACCTAGCAGAGGTGCAGAGCAAGGGACAGCTGCACTACAGCAATGCCGTGCAGCGCTGGGAGCCTGGCACCTTGCTGCAGCTACCACCGCTGAGCAAGTGGCTTTCTTCAGCCCTGTGAGAACCCAGCGCAACCCCTTCTCTAAATGAGAGCTGAGAATCTGGATGTGTGAACAGAGAGCACTTGCCAGGGAAAGCCTTTGACTCGCCCTGAGTGAGTCAGCAAGAGGAATTTTCAAGCCTTGAACTTCTTCCCAGCTCTGACCAGGGCACTTTTAATTTCTGCTCTGCTGTGCAGTTTTTGCCAGCTCACTCAATCTTTCCAGTGACTGCTTTGTGGCTGCCTAGAGGGCTAAAGCCTCTGTGGTGGTGAGGAACTCAAGAGATTTTCTTGTTTGTGGCTAAAAATATTCCCCAGAGGGCCTTGTTCTCCTTGTTCTTTTGGTAACAGATGTCACTATCCAGGGCTGAACCACTCTGAAGGAAGTGTGACCAGAGGCACAAAACTGTGTGACTGAGTCCATTGGGACCTGCCTGTCCTCAAAATTCACCTGTGTTGTCTATGCTCAACGCGGTCCTCTTCTACCCGTTATTCTCCACCGAGAGCCAGGGGTGGATCCTTCCTTATATGCATGGCCAAGTGTTGATGATCTTTGTTCAACTGGAGACAAATACAGTCATGTCCCGAGTCCTGCCACTGCCTTTCCTGCACTAGGCTTTCTCCTGTTCCCTTTAGCTGCAACAGTTCTTCCTAGAAACCTGGCTGTGCCCAGAGCCTGGGACTTCAGGTGCTGGTTAAGAAAACTATCCGTCTCACAGTTTAATTCCAAGTACAACATCCACACTGCAATTTCTCACACATCAGCCCACCTTTGCAGACTTTACTACCTTTGGAGACCTACCCTCTAGTGAGATCCATCTGTTCCCTATGCCCCTGACCATTCACAAACACCAAACACATGGCCAGCAGTGAGATCATCAGGTGGTCTTCCAACTGGGAGGCTACCACACCTTAGTCCCACTTGGGCTTGACAAAAGCAATCAGTTAGTCTAAGTCAAAAGTTCATATAGGCTCCTACTGTCTACAGCAACAGTTCACACTACAATTTTCAGTATCTATACATTACATAAAAGAGCAACAGGTAAATGTTTAGGCGGCTTTTATGTTTTTCTGAAACTGCAGCTTCTCCTGACAACAAACCGTTCAGACTTCTGACCAGCAAAAAATGAACGGAGCAGCAGAGCCTAACCACCATACCCATCTCCTTTCGGTTAGGTGGCTTAACACCCCTCTGTAGTCGGATGCTGCACAAACAGAAGAAGTACTCGCTGCTTTTTTATAAATGGCAACTGCTGCTCAGCAGACACGAGAATAAATCTGCTGGGGACACCGGTAGCAGCAACAAAAGCTATGCATAACCTGTGCAATCTTGGTCAGCATAGACTAGAATGCGGCTGGGCAACCTGAGGACACAGCAGAGGCAATGAAACCCCTGAATCTCAGATCAGAGCCTAAAGCTGCTCGCTATTAACAAGAGGTCTAGGCATCTGCCAGGCCATTAAAGCGAGGGTGAGGCCCTCCCATCTTTGACTCAACTCATTCATTCTGAATAGAAGTTAACAGATCTGGTCACAGAGTGCTTGATTCAGTAAGACAGACTGCAGTGATGGAAAGCGAGCCCCAAGAGGATGGACATTTGTATGAAAATAATGCTGGCTTGTGGATTACACAGAAATGCACTGCTGACTAATTTCATGGATGGATTCTTTAGCTCCAAAAGATGAGACTCAGAGAATCCCACTTAAGCCTAAAATCACCAACAGCCAAGATGCAGAAGATTTCCTGTAGTAAAATGACAACTGCTGCTGAAACAGACCGGCACCTAGACCAATCATTCCCAGGCTTTTCTGTGGTGATCTCACTGCTACCGCTTTCTCCTCAAGCTCATTTCTTCTCTTACCTCACCACCCCCTCCATGCGGCACTGCCTTCTAACTGCTGCTGGCCTGGAGCTGCATTATTGCCACTTGCAGCAGTGTAAGTCACCCCTCCTGCTGCTGCCCCAGCACATCTGAGTAGCTCTACACCTTGCTACACCTCATTTTCAGCAGGGGAGCGACTCACTTCTGAGCTTCAGCTTCGAAGCTGTTCCCGTAAGAAGAGCAGTAGGGGTGAACAGAACAGCCCAAAAACAACTAAACAATTCCAGGTCCTGTGGAGAACTGACACAGCACAGCTTGTGTCCTCGCAGCTGCGCTCTCTTTCACCTCCAAAACAAGGTGGTCATGTCCAAAGTGCCCAAAGTCCCTCCTGCAGGCTAACCCCTGCACCCTGAGAACTGCCAGCCCATGCGAGTTCACGTGGGTCAAAGCCATCCCCAGGAGCACGCTACCAGTTCAGCAATGCTCAGACCAGCACCTCGGCCCCGTCTCCTGTACTGGCAGGGATGCAGCCAGCCTGCTGCACAGACAAATGACAGAGACATGTTCACAGCTGAAACCTTCTGAGGGTTCCTTCAGGGTCAGCACAACAGGCCTTGGCAGCCATTTGGCGGCATCTGTAAGCTGGCACTGAACAGATCAGAAGACCGGGGCTGAAAGCGGCACTGTGCAATGCTGTCAGCTGCTGCACTGAGGAGGAGACTCCATGAACTACACTGGAGCTACACCAGAAGAAATGAGAAGACACTGAAGACTGCAACCTTCAAAGAGAAAGATACACAAAATGGGGTATTTTATGAGCATCTTCTCTTAGATTCTTGAAGAGTTTATTTCAGCAAGGCAGGATATCCGCTCTTTCCACTGAAAACTGTCGACAGCATACACCAATCACTGCAGCTGTAAAATTTTAGTTGTGACAATGTTTACAGCAGTTCAGATACAACTTCAAAATGACAGCTCTGCTGCAGTGGACGGACTATCAGAAAAGCGAGCAGGCCCTTTTGTTTAACAAATGTTAACAAATGTCTTTCCCTTATTTCATCTGTGTGAAAAGAAACATCCCACAGTTCACTTATCTGATCCTAATGTCACCTCAGAGTAAAGTTCATGCCAGACAAAGAGTAATCACAGAATAATAAGTATACACTTACCAACCATATCCATTAGTAAATTAAATTACTGTGATTTTTGGCAGCAAGGGAGAGCTAGGTTAGACATTAGAAATCATTTTGAACTGTAAGGATAGGAAAGCAATAGATTCACTTGCCTGGGGAGGTTGCGGAGCCTCTGTCACATGGGATTTTTAGAGTTCATTAGAAAAATATCTGTCAGGAATGTACCTGGTAATTTGTTTTGGTTTGGGAGTGGGAGCAGAGGAGAAGAGGATGACTGCTCAAGATCTCTGCCAGCCCTGCTTTCTAAGATCCCTGCAGAAGTCAACACTGAACACTTAAGATTTTTTAACAGATGTTTCATTGACACAAAGCCCAGTTGAACAGCCCTCCAGCAAGGTCATAAGTTTTCAGGGCTGACCAAGTCCAGTCTAAAGAGGACCATCAGTGGAAAAATTCAAAGTTTTATGGGAATTCGGGGGATTTATTTCACATAAACTATCCATTCAGGTAAGTAAATCCCACTGAAGGCAGACTGCCAGGCATTTTAGTAAGCATCAGCTGACCTGGTTTCCTATCCACAGCAAAATACGCCATCTTACTGCAACTCTAAAGGGAGAGCCAGTGATACACTGTTCCTGTGGATTACTGAGTCGATCGACGATTTTCAGACAATGAGGCATCAATCTAGCCAGGGTGGTCAGCCTGGGACGGTGCCCAGACTTCAGGCAGACGGACACCGGTCTGCGGGGGGGGGTGGGGTTCAGGGGGCAGCCCTCACCCACGCCCACGGAGAGGAGCTCGCTTTCAGCACCTTGGACAAGATCCGGGCACCCGCGGGGCTCCGGGGGGACGCCGAGCCCATGAGGGGGGACCCTCCTCACTCCCTCCTCACTCTCCCCTTACTCCCTGCTGGCTGCCAGCGTCGCGATGCCACTGGGCAGGGGAAGACCCAGGATCCTTCCACCAGGACAGGCTGGATCAATGGGCTGGGGTCAATCGTACGAGTTTCAACCAGGCGAAGTGTCGGGTCCTGCACGTGGGTCACAACCCCATGCAGTGCTACAGGCTTGGGGAGGAGTAGCTGGAAAGCTGCCCAGTGGAAAAGGACCTGGGGGTGCTGGTCAACAGCCAGCTGAACATGAGCCAGCAGTGTGCCCAGGTGGCCAAGAAGGCCAGCGGCATCCTGGCTTGTATCAGGAATAGAGTGGCCAGCAGGAGAAGGGAGGTGATCGTGCCCCTGTACTCAGCACTGGTGAGGCCGCACCTGGAGTACTGTGTTCAGTTTTGGGCCCCTCACTATAAGGACACTGAGTTGCTGGAGTGTGTCCAGAGAAGAGCAACGAGGCAGGTAAAGGGGACTAGAGAACGAGTCTTATGAGGAGCGGCTGAGGGGACCGGGATCATTTAGTCTGGAGAAGAGGAGGCTGAGGGGAGACCTTATCGCTCTCTACAGCTACCTGAAAGGAGGTTGTAGTGAGGCGGGTGTTGGTCTCTTCTCCCAGGTAACTAGCGATAGGACGAGAGGCAATGGCCTTAAGTTGCACCAGGGGAGGTTCAGATTAGATATTAGGAAAAATTTCTTTACTGAAAGAGTGGTCAGGCATTGGAACAGGCTGCCCAGGGAAGCGGTGGAGTCCCCATCCCTGGAGGTGTTCAAAAAACATGTACATATGGCACTTCAGGAGATGGTTTAGCAGGCATGGTGGTGTTGGGTTGATGGTTGGACTTGATGATCTTAGAGGTCTTTTCCAACCTTAATGATTCTATGATCAAATGGAGCCTGGCTTTTCAAATTTCAGCAGAAGCTCGTAGGATGCACCAAGACTAGACCTGTCAGTGCAAGAGCTAATAGAGACGTGAATCATTTTACAGATGATATAATTACCTGGGGTTTCCACCCGCCGGTAATGGTAGGGGTTAATGCACACTTCTTTCTGTTTTGAGCCGAATGGGAACTCACAACATTCCATTGGTTTCAACTCATGGTGAGACTGCAAATCAGGCCAGCGCCACACTCTGCAGTAGATGACGTGGGGAAGCCCTTTGCGGTGAGACACCTGCAGCCGCCCATCCAAGGAACGTGGAATCGTGACACATTTACTGGGCTGACCCGGGCAGCTCAGAGCCCTCTCCAGTTCTTCCATGGCACCTTTTTTTTTCTTTAACTTCTTCACCAAGGAATCAACAGCTTTTTCTGCCCACTTTTCCTCTTCATCTCCTTGTTTCCAGCCCAGCAGTCTTTTCACTGCAGGGCTGGTGAAGGAGAACAAGGAACTGATAGGGGTGCTGGAGTGCATAAGAAGCAGAGATTACACACGAGCGTCAACGGAAGCACAAATCGCTCTCCTGCCTTGCAAGGCTTGCACGGAGTTTGCACAATCTTGAGATGGATGCTTCCTTCAAGGAAATGTTCTTCCAGACATACGTTTTTGTAGTCTTACGCACTGGTTACAAGTAGTCCAACTGGGTGGGTCTCAGAACTTTCCAAACATCAAGAAACTGCTGATGAAGCCTGGAATAACAAGACAATACATCATTAGGCTTCACACACTCCTTTCGTTGTTCCTTCAATAAAATCTTATGAAAGAGAAATTATTCAAAATGTGTATTTAATTTTCAATGGTTTTCTGTTTGGGTTTTTTCTGTTTATTTTGGGTCCAAGCCTCTCCTGCTCACTACCCTCCACAATAATTTTAGAGTTGGAGCCCAGAAAGCATTAAGTGTCCAGTCACTTCAATTTGTGTTTAGAGTTTAATGCACTAAGCAGATTGTGGCAGGGCTGGGGTTATATTTACTACAAAAGAAAATGTACCTTTTTTTTTTTTTAATGCCAGTAGCTGTAGGCTCAGCTCAAGCATCTTCTACAAAATTAAATCTGTAATATCAAATTTTATGGAAGTAAGGAGGAGAATATTTTTCTGATTTCAACTCCCTGCCCCTCCAATCTCACTGGACTGTCAAGAGTTGTAAAATATTAACTGCAAAATTAATTTAAAATTCAACTACTCACAGATTTCATCCAGTGCCTCTGAAGATCTATCACTATTCTGTAAGCTTATTTACATTGTCTCATATGCAAGAGAAAACTTTGTTTGCTTAGCCAGTCTGTTTCACTCGCGCCAACAATTCAAAGATTTTTGGATGAAAATCACAGACTTTTGGACACGGTTTGTGCTGGATGGATCCTGATTTATTTCTGCTAGGAGCTGCTACATCTGACAAAGTCCAACAGAAAGAGTATAGTTCTTGAGGGTTTTTCGTGGGTTTTTTTTTCTTTTCTTTTTTTGTCTTTTTTTTAAATGTAGCTGGAACCAGTATAATTTTAGTGGAAAATGACATATTTCCACTAACTGGAACTCTGAGGAAAAATGTCCTTGAATGTGAAGCTATTTACTGCTTTAAATACACTTCATGGACATCCTGTGCATACCAAGTCCAAAGGCCCGAACTACACAGAGGGCACTTAAAGCAGGAGGTGCGTGCAGCTTCTAAATGGATGCCTCCAGAGAAGCAGCTCCATGGCTGCCCTACTCCACCCTTGTGGAGGACTTGGGTCCTTCTTGCCCCCCACCAGTAAAGGCCTGGACATAGTCCTTGGCACTACTTATATGCAGCCACTGAAGAGACAGAGAGATACTGCCCAGTGCTGCGAGCAGCAGAGCTTCACAAACTGTATTATTCTGCAGTTTCCTTAAATGCACAGCTCCTGTAAGAGTTCAAAGGGCACCTGGGGACACCGGGTGCAGGCACAGGTAAAACACATTGAGACAGGAGGCCAAACCCAAAGACTGGTTCCTCGGCACAGGTATGTTCAGCACTGCACAGCTCTGGAGCATGCCGCAGGGTAAGCATGCATGGCCCAGGGCAGTAGAACCACTTAGAAAACGTGCAATGGTTGCTGAGGACCAATGACCACCTAGAGCTGTTCTCCTCCTAGCTCTTCTGTTTCGTTCTCATGCCCGTTCCTCTGTCCCACTGCATTACTCTTGAAGACATCCAGCACCCTGAGATGTGCAGATACATCCATACATAATGAGCTTTTTCCCTTCTTCCACAAGAGCAGTGAGGAGGGCAGAGGCTCAAATTCCCAAAAGCCTTCTTCCACAGAGCTAGGGAGATGGAAGCACTTGGCCCCACAGAAGGGATGGCATAAAAGTGACTCTCTGGCATGTCACAAGCCCCAGCAGCAGCTGCTGTTCCCCCAGGAGATTCATATTCCAAGCACCGGTGGACAGAAGGCTCCATGAAAATATGAACAGAGGGACTACAAAATTGGAATGAAGAGTAGGCACACCTTGCTTCACACACCCACCACAGCATTGATCTCTGGCTTATGCTATTTCTACATTATCAATCTACGTGTATGTCCAGTTGTCCTCAACTCTCAAGAGAGGCTCTTGAGAGAGCACGGCAGAAATCCCTTCACTCGCGCCATTCAGTGATCAATGATCGGTTCTACAGAATTGCTCAAACTTGTCTCACCACGCAAAGAGAAACGTCAGATTCCAGATATTTTCCCCTCTCTGTACTAGCAAAAATCCAATGACCTGGAGCACTTAGCTGGATAGTTACTAATGCCTCTTAGTCAAAACCGAAGTCTATTCCAAACACTTACAGGGTACATGTGAGAATGAAATAAGTTCAGAATGATTTATCACAGGAAAAAACCACTCCAGCTGCTTGTAAAACATAACGTGCATAAAATTTAGGCAAGCAGCCTCCAGACTTTGCAGGAGCAGGCTCAGGCTACAGAGCCCAGCGTGACCCCATCCAAGCATTCCGTGCAGTGGAGGTGTCTGTCCCTTGCTGCCCTGGTGAGAACCTGAGGAGGATCAACCAAACGCCACCGCACCGCTGTCACTGCTCGGTGGCACCAAACCCCATCCTCACATGAGAAAATGAAACAATGCTGGGCTCTCTGCGGATCAGCCCCGAAAGCAGCAACGGGAAGTGAGGAGAGCCTGAGATGAAAGCCCACAGGACCAGCAGCGATGTAGAAGTCTCTGCTCCAGGCTGAGAGGGAAAATGGCTCACACTTCTTATCGGAGGGGGTCTCCCGGGCATTAGCGTGTGTAAACAACTGCCCCTGATAAGTTAATGCAACATTACAATCATCAGATATGAAAACATACACATTCACGTAAAAGTATTGTCCTGAGATTTTCTTTTCCATTTTGACCAAGGTTTTAAATAAACACATTAATCTCGTTTGGTCAAATTAAATAACTCAACAGTGACATCAGTATGAGTCTGAGCACTATTGTTGCTAGTGGGAGAGTCGCCAAGACTATGTGTATAAAAGCAAAAGCCGTGCTTTGCAGACCATGTGATGTGGTCTCAGATAAGTACATTGCACAATTTCCTACACGCGCTCCCCCCCCCATTTTCTTCTAAAATTTTTTTTCCCCTTGAATTCAACTGACATACAAAATATAAATGGTCTTAAAGAAACTAAACAGCTTTCAAATAATATTATTATCAGAACATTCTAGTTTAATGTTATTAAATTACATAATGCTGCAGATTATTCAGCAGCTTAAGCCATGTGTTGCTAGGCTTAGATACTCCATTATGAAATACCTAGGCAGACGCTCTGCTCCAGGGCTGTAATGACAGAGATGTCAATTCACAATTTAATTTTAACAGTCTTTCAGGACAGTAGTTGCTTAAGCTGTATACCTTTTGTAACAGGCAACTTGCCTACTCAACTAGAAACTTCCAGCACCAAAAACATTTCAAAACCACGTTTGATGCATTTTCTGTGCTGATGACCCATCGTGTTTCTGAACGCTCATCGCTTTAGCTTGGCGGAGGGGAGGGAAGTGTTACAGTTTTGATCCATAAGACCACCAGACGTACCAAGCCCTGGGCCACACCATGATGGAAGTTCTGGCCTGGTTGCCTCTGCCTCTCTCAGTGACAATATGAGGTACTATCAGCAGTGCGAGTCAGGCATCGTTTAGGGTACATCCCTAACACGATTCCCTCCTCTGGGACTACAAGGAAGGCCTTGTCTGTCTGTCAGGTAAGTAACTGGTCAAGACCAAACTCGGTAATCCTCTATGCTGTAAATCTTTATTCCATTGCCGAGTTTAGCCTAAGACCTGAAGCTTGCTTTCGGGGAGAGACAGAAGACACGTGGCGTGTGAGCATGGACCCACCTGTTCGTTTCTGTGGTCTGCAGGAGCAGGAGACAGTGGGACTAGTTCACTTGGTCCATTCTCCCTAAACATAACTCTTGTGCATGGTTCAGCAGTTAGCAGGGACCAGGGGTCACTCCTCGTAAAAAGTCTGCATAGAGCCATACTGTTTTGGAGGGCGAGACAGCCGTTGCGTGGAAGCAAGCCTCTCCACCCCAGTTGGCCTCAAGGCTAAGAGCATCAGGCATGTTGCATTTATCAGTATGGAAACAGCCTTTCAGTAGAATTTACTCAGTCACATAAACACATTCAAATTGTTGACACTCATATCTGACCTAGTCACCCTGAAGACCTTAAATATGTACTTGACAAAAACATGCGTGTACTTGGCATGGATCATTCCACCCAAAAGTAAACACCTAAAAAAGATCAGCAAAACCAGGCACCGCATACAACTAATGCTGGGTGAGATGAGTCTCACCTCAAGTCTCGGTGATTGCCAGGCTAAGACCCAGCAACATGGACACAGAGTGAAGGGGACTGGGATACGTTTGCATACTCCTAAGCCCATTTTTACTCCCCCCAGTTTAGAATTAGGCTGCAGGTCCTCCAGTTAGGAGGAGAAACATGGTTCTCCAGGAACTCCACTACAGCAACTTCCACTGTTCTACTAAAGAGCCTGACACACCAAGAACAGAGAAAGCAGATGAAACACCATCATCATGGGCTTGCTGACTCCCAGCCTGAGCTAGGTCCTACTGCAGTCAGTCAGAGGGGTTCCAGAGCTCATGGAAATTAAACGTGACCTCCTCTGTGTCTCACGTGGCAGCTTGCTGACACCTCCACGATGAAAATATTTTTGGGAAATTTAGATTTTGCTTAATGTACAAAGGATCCACTGTAGTGGGCAAGATTCGCATCACCCCTCAGCAGAACATCTCTGTGCAGTGCAACACGCTGATGAAGTTTCCCTCCGGTTCCCATGGGTGTAGCAGGGGAATTGTACCAGTCCTCACTACATTTCACTCTAAGCCTAACACAGAAGTCAAAAAAGGAAAACCACACAGATGCTAGCGAAAACAGGCTTAAAACACAACTGCGTCAAAGCACAGTGCCTAACCTCCTTCAAAAGCGTATCTGTGCACGTGTGTGTAAGTGCATGTGTACGCAGATGTGCGTGCATGTCTGGTCTTGGAATAGAGCTCCAAGACGCTGCCTCCGCTCAGAGCACCTGCCTCTGCTAACCGAGCCTTGAGAGGCACGGTATCAGCCTCGAAAATGGCTGACATCATCAGTCTCGGTGTCACTGCAGCAGCTAAGTCAGGCCACAGAGGGAGATTTCTCAGAGGGTCGTCTAGACATAAGCTGTGCAGTTCGTGGAGATGCACGCGGCTGGAAAATGGAGTAGTGAGACAATTACAGCTGGAAGCCTGCCGCTCGGTGACTAAATCACAACAGAACTGGAAGGGAGAAAATTATGTCAGTCAAACAACGTAAAGAGGCATGCTGTGAACATGCACTTGGTTATTTTTACCTAGCACTGACTCAGTTACTTCTACCTCCTATGAAAGAGAGAAGCCTGCAACTTTTCTCAGTGTAATGGAGTTTGATTTGGTTTCAAATGCAGCAGCCAGCACACATCCAGGGCTGCCCAAGAACTTCCCAGGTCACCTCATCACTGCCACTCGCTATGGGAATCTTCCAGACCTTAGCAGGTAAAAGGGTTTTAAAATATATAAATACTTTTTTTAAAAAGTGTGTTCACAAATCCTTAGGCCCCAAACGAGCGAGGAACCCCAGCAACCTTGCCCTGGGCCTGAAGCACCAATCCTGGCACCAGGGTTTTGCCGGCACAGCAGATCAGAGCTGGGCAGGAGAGGTTTCACACGCACGTTAGCTCCCGAAGACCAGCGTGGAAGTGCCTGAGCTCCACAGCCACCGCTGCTGCCACTCCAGTAACCAGCTCATGGCTTGGGAACGGTGGCCACGTGTTCTTCTTGTCACGTGTAAATCACTTGAAAAGCCTCATGTTCCACTCGTGGCGCCCACGACACCATGTGGGATCCCTCAGGGCTGCTTCTTGTGCTTGGGACCAGCCAAACAAGGGTGCTGTTATGAACCTATCTGAAACCACTGTCTTTTGCACCCAACAAAATACAGTGAATGAATTATTCATTACAACATAACCAAGTTCTTCCATAACCACAGAACCTGACACCCAGGGTTTTAATTAAATGGGATGTAAAGAAGGTTGTTCTTTTTTTTTAATTAAGAAACTAAATTTCTTCCTGGTTTGGCCCTGGACTGCTGCAATTGAGAACAGCTGCAATGATAGGAGGTAAAGTACTTGAGATTGAAATTTGTCTGTGTTTCACACAGCCCTGCCAACATCTCATTGTTTATTCCTACAAGCTTAAATGAATAATGCAGACCTGATTTTCTCTTTTTTTTTCAAGTTTGTTCTGAAAGCCCTTCTACTCTGAACTTTATCTCAAGTCACCAATATCAAAGGGCAAATCTCACAGTGCTTCATGTCCCTCCGACCACCAGGTCCACACTGTGGAGTCTTCACTGAACTCACTGCCTCCCAGATAAAATAAGAACAAAAACTGATGCCAGTGCCTACAAATCTCTGACATCCAAGTAATTTCTCTGAGCTTGTGGAATCACTCAAATATTACCTCATGTACTCCGCATCATCCAGCTTCTCTTGACAGGAATAACACATTCTCATTTGATAGAAACAAGGAGAGATTCAGGCATATAAGCTGCACACCTTAGCACAGCTACATAAATTCCCACAGACTAAACACTTCTGGATGTGTTTAAGAGGTATAAATTCCATCACAAAAGAAAATTAAGCACTCCACTCGCTTTCGGTTGGGAAGGGACGTACCAGCTCGTGTGGTGGGACCGCTCTAGGTGAGCACATCAACAGATGCTTCAACAAAGCTTCGTTAGTGTGCCGTAAGGTGGGGAGAAGAGAGGGGCACGGACATGGTGACAGCACGCCAGTGTGCAAAAGGCTGTTGCAAGCAGGATAGGGGCAATCTGTCTTTCCTGTCCATGAGAAGAAACAGGCAGAAGGTGTGAACAGGATAGCTATATGCTGGGATAGTTACCGCTGCTGGAGGTCTGCGAGTGCAGATTACACAGCTTTCCTCGAGAATAACTGCGCTGGCCTTGGGGAGGAAGAAGGGACTGGAAAAGCCCTTGTGACCAAGCAGAAGAGCCACTCTCTTCAGGTGCAGCACTAGGCTAACGTGGCTACGCTGGCTTTGGCCCATGGGCTACCTGCATCCTGCTGCTCGAGATAAACCCAAACCAGAGGGCTGGACGTTCTCACCGATTTCTGTCTTTGAAAAGCTCCCACAATATTTGAAGGTACCCCACAAAAATACCACAGCCGCGGTCTGTGCAAAACCATGAAACTGCATCAATTTATCACTACCATCTCTCTTTGATTGCACTTCCTTCCTCGGTATGAATTTTTAAAGGAAGCCAGCGACTGCGATGTTTACACGCAGCAAACCACGCTGTGTTCCCTGGCTGGACCACACCGGAGTTTTTGATATGCAACCCCACAGGGACACATCCTCCCCCCTGCCTCACGCCCTGCTCCCTGCAGGCAGGAGGAAGCCCCGCTCACCCTGTCCATACCCCCTGCCTTGTCCCTTCCTGCGGCTGCCTTGCTCGGGCTCAGACCAGCGGCGCGGAGGAAGAGCCCCTCTCTCAGCTGCTTTCCTCCCGCTACAGAGCGCACGTGCCACGGGCAGCTCCGAGGATGCTTTTGCGGGAGAAGGCAGGAGGCAGTGGGATATGATGGGGACGTGCACCAACCTGCTCTGGGGAGCCAGAATGTCTTCTCGTGGGTCTGGTTATCCCCATTTTATAGACAGTCGGTCCTGCATTCCTCACATACCCACCATTCCCAGAGAAACTGTAGCAAAGTCCATCAGTGTTTCTAAAAATGGAACGCTTGGAAATACGCAAAAAATAGAGTTCCTGCTTTTAAAATAAACGCTGACTCGTCTCCAATACAAAGCATGCAGCCAAGTGCCTCCAGAACAAACACTTCACAAAGGAAGAACGGGACTACAAAAGAATTTCGGCTTCATTGCTGGCCCAGAGTTTATATCCACACTAATCGGATCCTGTAATCCTCGTTATCAATCACTGGCATTCTTGGAGCCATTCCCAAATACCCATTTTAGGAAAAGGATTTACTCAGAGTTAGACATTAAGAATGCTGTGAATAAGGATACATCTAAAGAACAATCACTTCACCAAGGATGTGGCGCTCAAACCTGATGGGAACCTATCCCGAAAGTTTAGTGTCTTAGGTTGTCAGAAAGGAACACACTTTTGGAGCTCTGGCTGTACATTTACAGTGCACACAGGGGAAAATGGTAACGCAGATGCTCTCCTCGTCTGGTCCAGCAGTACATCCCATCTACCTAACAGGAGACCTGAGGGCCAGCTGGGTGAGGTTCAGCACGGTGCCAAGCACCTTCATTCCTTGGGGGAATACACAGAGCTGATGGGAGGCTGGCTCCTGCTGGCAGATCTGCGAGGTCTGATCCTGGCAACGGAAACTCTGGCGCCTGGTTCTCCCCATGCAAGGACTGCACCTCACGCGTTGGAGATCTGCTGCCGAGTTGCGCCAGGTATCTAATGCCACAAAGCCAGAGATAACCTGTGGCACTGGGGGTCAGCTGGGGAGCCAGTCGCCTCTCAGCACCCCACCTTGACGGGGCACCCTTGCCCACAGTCCCAGCTGTAGCCTGGCACAGCGGCTCCCTGCCTAACACCCAAGGTCCCAGAGAAAGGGAGATGTCTGGGAGGTCTGCTGAAGGGTTGCTTGCTCAGTCACGGTGTTAACACAGCACACAGCTTTTGCAGAAGATCTGGCATCGCACTGCTTGGCAAGTGAAATATGGATCAATAGATCACACAGATCATCACTAAAATACTCAAAAGAAAGAACTTCCAGAAGTGCTTCCCCTCCAACTGACAGGAGCCCGAGAGAGGGAGCAGCAGTACCCCCAGCCACCTCTCCTTCCTCCCAGGTGAGACGCCTGGACAACTGCACACGGGGGAGACGCGTTCCACACACAAAAGGCTTTCCATACACATTACGCCAGCACTTTTCCGTGGAATCACATTAGCATTTCATGGTGTTCAAACCATAGCACATTCAAACCTGTTTTACCTAAAAGGCTTTCATTGTGCATCGCTGTGGGAAACAGCTAATGCAGTAAGGCTGACATATAGGTTCTCCTGCATGAGCATCTGCAGTAATCTGCACTAATTGAGCCCTCAGTGGTTTGTGAAACCCTGCGGGAGGGGTGACAGGGGAGGGGGAAGGGTAGAGCCTTCACAGGGCCTACGTCTTGGAGAACTGCAATAAACAAGAGCGTGGAGTACAGGTAAGCACTAATGTCAGTGTGTTATATCCATGTAAAGATCTGATTCAGTGGCAGGGATTCCCTTGGACAAAGGGGCAACGCTCCCAAGCTATACCACTGAGGCATTCTCCATGACAAGTATCTGGATACGCTTGCACTCTCTATGGAAGTTATTTCACAACAACAGGATTAAGAATAAAAGGACCAAGAACTTGCCTATCTAGTTCCCTCCTGTGATGGGAAAGGAAGAGATGGCTGGACATTCCCAGTGACTTCAGCTGAAGATGTGGGTGCTCGGCTTCTCTGCAAACCAGAACACGTGTTTATGAGATTAAACAGGCTTCACCTGCCTACATTTGAGCCTGGCAGTACAAAACGAAGGCTGGACTCTCTTTAGCACGTAAGATGACATACCATGCTAATAACCAGCTTCAGAAAACAGAGAATACTGAGCAAAAGGCAGAAATAGGGTCCTGAGTCTTTAAAAGAAACGTACCTCTCTTCTGCAAACCCATCCCAGGAGTCGCGGAACCCCCCATCTCTCCAGGGCTGTTTCTCCCCTTCCCCTCCCCTCCCAGCACTCAGCTCTGCCCCACGCAGCCCCTCCAGCCCAAGAGTCCCACGCAGGTGACAACCGAGGACCACCAGTCCCAGCATTAGTCCTGCAGGACACGTGGCAGGGCAGGCATGGGAGCTGCGGGCTGCTGCCTCACCCGGGAATGAATTTTGGTTTCTCTACTCTAGATGTCCCTGTGGAGTCCTCATGCCCTGTGTGAAGTAATTCACGATCTGTTGATGAGAGAGAGATAATTTAGCTACCTCACATGTGCTGCAGGGCAAGAAACTGTACGTTGGCAGCTGGGCCAGAGTAATTTGACAGAGACAAGCAGGTTTGGATAGGCCAGGCCAGCAAGTAGCCATAAGGGAGTCCTGAAAAGCCGCATGAACTGCTCGTGCCTCCGGTCAGCTCTGCGCCCGCCGGGCAGCGTGTGGGATCACATCCTGCCACACGCCTCTGGGTAAACGGTTTTCCCTCAGATGCCTCCATTTCTGCATCTGCCATACAGGGACCCTGACAGGGACGACTTTGTGAAGCACCGCGAGCTCTGCTGATGGGGAACACTGCACAGGAATGCTTCAAAAAAAAAAAAAAAAAAAAGGATTTTTTGTTAAGGAGGGCACAGCAACAAAACACACACACACCAAAGATTTGAGTATTGTTGAAACGTACTGACCTCAGCATCGGGGTAATTTGTGTTATAAAGGATTCTTCATTACACAGAGCTCTGCTATTCGCACACATTGCTTTCTGGGAAGGGTACCACCACCACTGCCAGCTCCCTGCCTGCGGTTCTCCACAGCCAGCTGTGACCAAGTACATCACCAGAGCGAGTGAACACAGAATAACCGCTGGCAAGAAATGGCCAGTCTGGCTCCTACTGTAGCCAGGTAATGAGGGTGAAAGGAAGGTTGAAGCAGAACAAACTGTAATGACCCAAGGGTCTGTTAATTCTCTTTCCTCCTCATTTCTCTCTTTCAGTGGGCGGTGAGTTTGAGGCCAATAGTTCTGGGGAACTCTGGAAATGGGGAACGTTTTCAAAGCCTAAACAAAGACCAGGCGTACAGAGAGACTCCAGAACAGGAGCCTGCACGGAGACGTTTCAGAAAGAAAAGCAAAAGACGCAGGATTCTGGCAGGGGTCATGCTGACTGGGAGCAGAACGTAGGTGGGAGAAAAGAGCTTGTTGGGAAACGGGAGGTTGCAGTATCAAGCTGGAAGGTTGCCACAGTGTGGACTAATGCTTTGGCAGCTGCAAACAAAAGGAAGGAGGAATGTAAGAAGTAGCATGACGAAAACTTGTCAAGAGACATCTGGGAGTACCAAAACCTGTGAGGAAACCAAAGAGTCAAAGATAATGCTAAGTTTGGCAGAAGGGAGCATGGTGATGCTACTGGCAAGGAAAAAGAGTGGGAAGAAACAAGTTCTGGAGAGAAGGATGTAGGAAAGATAAGACATTTCTCCTCCCAGTCAGAGACACAACTCAATCTTAATGCTGTCTCAGACAACCAGAGATCAATTATCAGATTTTTTTCTTCTGTTTTGTTTTGTGTTTTTATGTAGGGGCGACTGCGTGAACTGGGAAATCGACTCCACTTCGTGTCCATTTCCGCCATGTCCTTGCTGTGCCCTTGTCCAGAGGAGCTGAACCTCAAAGCAAACTGCTCAACCTTGGATCTGCCTAGGATGTTGCAATGGTTCTTGCAGAAACCTGCAAGTGGTCCTGTAGAACGATCTGTCTAAAAATCACAGGTATCTGCACAAAACTTGGGCAGCTAACGTTTCACCTGCTTCGACTTAAGCGCACACATGCATTAGTCAGGATCTCAGCCTGGGCTCTGATCCCGCAGCCTGTTAAATCCACTCATCTGCAGAAGGACAGCAAGCTTTTCAGCCGCTATAATAAATACCCAGGGCCCTAGACTCTTTAATTTACCTCTTCATCTGTAAAATTCCCACAGCATTAACCATCCAAACATTGTAGACAAAATAGAATATGGGAAATAATTTGGGGTATTTTTGAAAAATTAATTTTATTATACTGTATTCAGAGTCTAATGCTTCCTTACAACAAATGTTCTCAAAGACTGTAATAGGACTGCAATAATTCTCAAATTCTCGTTGTTATTACTGTCTTTTGCTGTTCATTTAGAATAAGACTAATGATTCTTTATACCTGCCTGCAGCAGGAAACTAGGCAGTCTATCATAACAACTTCTCCTATGTATGTTTTTGCTGTACTGTTTTCAGTTAAAATATTTATGATTTTTTCTTCTTTCTTCCCCATCTCTGTATTTATTATTTGTAGGGGGTATACTGCACAGAAAATGGAATCTCTGTATACTTTCACTGTATTTTTTGTGCAGACAAATTACCCAGGGCTTATGTATTTTTTCCCTTCTGGCTCCCCTTATTCTGTTAAATTTCTCTGAAATGGGGTGCCTAGTACTGCTGATGCTGGAATTGCTGCTAGCCAGTATCAGCACCAGTGATAAACTCTAGCTAGTGTTTTGCTTAGAGGTCACCTGTAATTAGTAGTCATTGTCCTTTGAATTTAACAATGGAAAAATAAAACTTTATCGAGACAGATTAGCCTGGCCATCAAAATTACAGCACTTTGGCATTCAGGAGAGAGGATTACATGACACACTATCTCCCAGTCTGATAACAGCAGATAGCTAAGGACTCAAATGCGAGATGCAGAAAGCCTGTAAAAGAATAAAAGGAGAGAAAGGAGGATTAACTGTCCAGATGTTATGTGATACGTCATACAGGCACTTCTACTCTCCTGTTTGAGTGAGCTGGGCCTTGTCTTGCACCCACTGAAGACAACACGGGGCACTACTACCGGTTTCCACGAGGGCAGCTTCCAAATCCGAGGTGCTACCCAGTTTCTATACACACATCCCCACCTTCTGCAGGTGTTTGGCACGGGTGTGTGTGCCTCTTAGCCATGGGCAAATGTGTTAATAAAATATTAATACTCAACTTCTTGACAAAGTTGTGCAGTTGACAGCTTAGATCAAACCTTTGTGTGTGTTCGTTTCGGCTGCTGCACCTCAATAAAAGCTTCTACCTCCAGCTCCTATCAATTTACAAATACCGATTATTGAAAAGAATTGTGATAAAATACACTTGACCCTGTCCCATTCATTTTTACAGAATTACTGCTTGTCAGCTTATATGTGAGCTACCAAAGTGACGAAGAAAATGTTTATAGCTCCATCACAAAGGACAGATGAGAATGGGAACTACTGCCACACTCGGTAAACACAACACAAGGTATCCTTCTTGATACAACTCCCTTTAAATGTATTTTTGAGGCATGTTTGTTTTAGCTACTATGTCAAATTAACTCAGTATTAAAAAACAAACAAACAAACAAACAACAAACAAACCACAGACATCCCCAGCCTCTGCTCTAAAATCTAACAGGAAACAAGCAGGAACCAGCCAGACACTGGTACTTATCAAATCTGAAAGAAGGGAGCTGTCTGGCTGGATGAAAACGGATGAGGTTTGCTCCAGCGATGACATTTGTCCGACCATCGCTGAGGGGAAGGATTTTGCAGTGCTTTCTTCAGCTCACACTCCCGAAGAGGAGAAGATCACTCCCACCACACAAACACAGCCACACGCACTTTTCCACACACCGCGAGACACGGAGCACCGAAACTCGCGCTATCTGCCGCGTCCGTCCCAAACCCCTGCGAACTCCAGCGCGCTCCCCAGCCGTGCCCATCGCTTCCCACTTCAGCCAAGGGAGAGCTCATTCACCGACACGCTGACCGTTCCGGGCTGGAGATTTCTTTTCGCTCGTTCGCGACCCGCCAGTGATGCGCGGCGCGCCGGTGCCTGTGTGCGTGTGCCATCTCCTTTCCTTCCCACCAATGCCCCTTCCAAAGCGGGCCCGGCCGGCATCAAACCAACCCACCCACGAAACCGAAGCGGCAAAGCTGCCGCGCAGCACCCGATGGCGATCGGCGAGCCGAGCTCCGCAGCCGCCCCGCTCAGCGCTGCCCGCGCACGGAGATGAAACCACAGCGACTCCTCATCTGCCCTGTCGAGGGCTACTGTTTTTGGAAACGTTGGTTACTCGCTAACAAGTAAGGTTTTAACTTCAGAGCCAAAAAAAAGAGAGAGAGCGAGCGAGAGTCCCCTTTTGCGGCTGGAAGCCGAAGCCAGCAGCCCCGCTCCGTCCTGCCCGGGAGTGTCTCCAGGAGCGGCATTTCTTCAGCAGAAAACAACCTCCGAAAGGAAAAGTGTTTCCAAACGTGTCATGCGGGGGTTTGCTGGTTGTTTTGGTTTTGCTGTTTGGTTCCCCCCCCCCCCT
>Ga0065711_1029820_pt1 | contig 34707 bp, 13 predicted proteins | sample Hoacrofraction12_FD_59098 | JGI IMG/M metagenome (GOLD analysis project Ga0065711, IMG submission 59098) | Hoatzin crop microbial communities from Cojedes, Venezuela - Epithelial fraction 12 v2 (version 2) | ecosystem: Host-associated > Birds > Digestive system > Esophagus > Crop | place... | reverse complement strand
CTCTGGGCTGCCAGCGCACATTGCCGGCTCATGTCCAGCCTTTCGTCTATCAGTACCCCCAAGTCCCTCTCAGCAGAGCTGCTCTCGATCCTTTCATCTCCCAGCCTGTATTGATACCGGGGATCACCCCGACCCAGGTGTAGGACCTTGCACTTGGCCTTGTTGAACTGCATGAGGTTCACACAGGCCCACCTCTCCAGCTTGTCCAGGTCCCTATGGACACAGGACTATGGGTATGATGTCATCAGTAGCTTTGATCTGCCCTTACATTTTCTTTATACCTTACATTTTCTTTATACATTTCTTTATACTGGCCATAAGCAATAGCTTAAACACTTAACGTACCTAACTGCAAAAGAGAATTGGCACATTCCTCAGAAGAGAACAGTTTTTAAATGCAAACTCTATCTTTTTATTACTTTATTGCGAATCAAATTCTCCATGCAGAGTACACATTTTTTAAAAAAAAAAAAAAAAAAATATGTTAGCCTTTGCAGTTTGGGATATGTATTTTCAATGTAAATAGCTGGTTCCCAGTTGAGTGCTTGTCTGGCCACTTGACTAGTCAAGCATCTAAAAAGAAGAAAGTCAAATGCAAGACAGCAGCACTAAGATTGTCTAAAATATAAAAAAGTAATATGCTGTGCAGATCTGTGTGATATTAATTTATAAGGATTCTAATTACTCAAGTAATGCTGTACCTTTTGATAAAAATATCTATTCTAAGCACCACCTTCATCTCCTAATTGATCCCAAGCATAGAAGAACTATTTTGTTTCATGAGAAAACTTACATTTACAACTCACTGTAAACTACAATTTCTTGTAGAAGTCCTCACTCATGCTGGTTGCTTTTGTATTGTACCAGAATTGCCTCTCTCCAGTTGCCACAAAGGAAAATAAGAACTGCCATCCTAATATATGTCAATGTCCAAATCTACCCAAAATTCCTCTTCAAAAGGCAGTCAACAGCAGAGATCCCCATGTATAAAACTCCCCTAATGGATATTTATGTCATAAACCACTATTTTTAAGCCCTTACAAATCAATTTATCTCCAGCCAAGATGTAAAACTTTCAAGGAGAATGAAGTATGGTGTGTCTCCAGATTCCACCTCACTCGAGTATTAACATGAACTTGCAACTCTTGTATACATGGCAGGCTCACTGAGTGGACTGAAAACTGCATATATGCAGCCGTTCCCCCAACCCCCCTCTTTTCCTCAGCCACTCTCATTTGTCTTGTCCAGCTGTGGCATTCCTGGACAAGCTGGACAGCCTTTAGAACGTCATTTTTAAACAGCCTCTAGTGCAACAGAGCACAATCTGGATGTTGAACACAGAGGCTTCAACCAACCCTAAAAGGAGTCACATACTTGTTTTGTAAAACTGATTTGAGAAAGCAAAACTTATTTATTTCCTTTTCCCTTTCTCTCCCCAACACGCTCTTATTTTCTCCCCACAAATTGTATGGAAGTTAAAAAAAAAATTCATCTTGTCTAGTACATACATGAAAGCCAACATTTTAAACTTCTTTTCTTTTGAAACATTTAAAAGTTAACTTATTTTAAAAATTCAGCATTTGATAAAACAAATACAAATCAGACTTAGCCTGTCAAGTCCTCGAGAGTGGAAGAGTGAAATTTGCACACACAGGTCTATGCCCCATGTGGCTCCCAACAGGTCATTCCCAACCAGCAAACAGTGAGTTACTCAGCAACAACCCATCTACAATTTTCAGGAGATGAGGACAGCAGAAGGGGCTCGGTTCATAGGTGACAGATGAACTTTTCACAGAGTTACGAGCTGAAAAACCCAGCCCAGTACCCAGTCCTCTCAAACGTGCACAGCCTATCCCTAGACAGCTTAATTTAGATGGGTTCCCTGCAACCTGTGGGCAATCATGGAAAAAGTAAGCAGCCTTTGGAGATAAAGAATCCGTGTACCTCAAAGCAGGCCGAAATGTTTTCCTACCCTGTTCCTTCAGCTGCCCATCTGTTATCACACGCTGTACGTCAAACTTGATCTCAGAACCATCGGCACAAAGGACGTGACAGACTCAAGTGGGTGACACGAATAAGAAGTGACATTTGCAACGTTAATAACACGAGCTGGAGAGATTAATTGGTGGCTCCGACCCCTGCTCCTCTACCCAGTAACTATTTCCATGCCAAAAAGAAGTGGTCTACCCCTCTATTACCTTATTACTCCACATTGTGGAAGTAATGTTTTTGCAGCTGTGACAGATGGAGGAAGAGGTAGTGTAGAGGTACATACCTGAAGGCAGGCTCATTTGTCTAAAGACTTCTTCATTATCTGTCGCAATTTTGGTCCAATAAAACATACTGCTCCTCCCTCCAGACTCTGCCTGTTAGTGTGTGGGCCAATAATGTTGCCATTACGTGTGGTATTCTGTCTAGATCAGTACAATAAAGTATGACTTTGAGTTTCGCAGTCATCTCTCCAACACATTGGGACTATTTGTCAGGTAAACATTTAATTTGATACATCCTAACACACGAAATTAATAGACCATCTGCATACCCATTATCTCTTCATTGTGCAAAATTCCTCTTCATAAGCCTTCTTTCAAAGCCAATGCGATCTGATTACAAGCATCTAATGACAATTTATCCCCAAAATAGGTTGAAGCACAAGTCCCCTTCTCTTCCCCAAGTCTGTGCTATGACATAATTCAGATTGAAGGCAATAAGCCCATTACAAAATTACACATCAAAACCCTAAACAGAAGTCAATGTATGTTTCAGTAAAAGGCAAGGACCAGGTTCTGTCATTCTGCTGTGGATGCATAATGTCCCACTCTGTGTGAAGCCCCCTTTATCGTGTTATGATTATGCAATTACTAAGGTGCCAGGGAGCCTGAATGAGAGGAACTCAGTCTGACTCAAAACCAAAGTGTATTAGAAACATAACAAGTGATTTACACTGTCATTCTCTGGAAAGAGTGACTAGCTTTGAAATTTCAGAGCATTATGCAATACAATCCAATCAACCCCAAATTAAGTAATTCATCTGAAACATCCAGAAAACTACCGCCTAACAGAAAAATGAGTTAAACATTCAAAGACATGCACTTTTCCTTTTCTTCTTGCCTAAAATTTCTTCCCTTGGTTTTGGTTTGCTCTCATCCTTCTACCATCTTATATTAGCTAATGAAAGACACAAGGCATTCAACTCTTTGAGACTGCTACTTTCTTTCTAAAAAGCTCTAATGAAAAAAGTTTGCAGGCACTACAATCAAAATAGTGTAGGATCACTTGTGATTTTCAACAAGCTGACAGGGTTTTTTATCATCACTTTTTCTCCCTTTCTCCATTTTAAAAAAATGAGTATTTTTTACATCAGTCTGCAGAAATACATTTCACTTTGAAATTCACGCACGTGTTCTTTAAAAATCACTCAGCTGAATCAAATTCATACTGAATGACAACAAACGATTACACAGTTATTGAAGAGCAGTTCATTTTCTCTAATCATCCTGTATATTGAAAAGGAAAAAAATACAAAAAATGTCTTTTACTCCAACAGTGAGATTTTAAAAAGAAAAGAAATATAGTCTGAAAAACATATGCAGAATATTAATAGAGTCTCCATCATCATCTTAAAAGGTTTTAACAGTCCCTAGGGTTGCATTCTCATGCTGCAGTTCTGGATATCTTAATGTAAAATTAACTTTGGTACATTATAATCTTGCTGTTCCTCATTCACTTCCCTGCTAACCTGGCTTTCTCATAGCGCTTCCAGACATGGATTTAAGAAGAACATTTGACTGCTGAACTATTTAGGTGTCTCACTCAGCACATCTTGCCCTTCAGATAGGAGCATATTTACAACTGTGGCAAAACCTGCTCATAAAGTGCAGAGCCCATTCAGTAAGATGGTGGACAAACTTTATGGCTTTCTGAAAAGATTTCTTATCTATAAAGTAGCCGCAAATATTCTCATTCTTTGTAGGAGCAGCAAGTACCGCTGTGAATCCTAATGAACTTTTTGCCTTACAAATACACAGCTTGATAGGATGCGGTTGTACCTACAAAACTGAAAGAATTGCCTCTCCGTTACTTTCCTCCCCTCTGGTCGTTGTACTACAGGAAAGAGCTAATGCCTGCTCTATCTCAGTCACTGTTTCTAGAATACCAAAATATCCACTCTGACTTATCTTGTCTTTAAAGAAAATTTTCTCCCATCTTTCTAGTATTTCCTCACACAAAAGCCTGATTTTTGCCACCAGACTGTGGAATCCTCTTCTGTCTACTTCCACTTTTTATATCAGAGAACAACCATGAAATGCAGTATTCAGAGAGCAGGAGGCCCATCTTTTCCCAGAAGTGTTCCTCAACCTTTTGAATACTGCATCCCACCATCCGTTTGCTTTCTGACTACATCTGCACATCAAGCAGAGCTTGTACTTGCAGGAATCCTGTGGATAATCAGCATCCTCACGCTAAAGGGGACAAAAGGCAAGGCACCAATTAAGTGGCCTTTAACCTATGAACTACTTGCAAGATATATACAGCTCTAATGCCAAACCAAAAAGGCTATTTCACCTCATTTATTGGTATCAGTATGTGGCAAAAGCCTGGCCAGGCACCACCACAATGTATCCTCGATACTAGGTGCCTGGAAAAATCTAGAGCCATCATTAAAAAGAATTTGCTAGCTAGTGATTCAAAAAAGTCCTTGCAAAAGTGACTCCATTATTTCTGCCAGTGTAAGTAGATATCCAGGTGGGCTTGATCCTTATTGCCTCCATTATATGCTGGTTATTGCCTCTGTGCTCTAGAAGAAATCACACTGCACACACCTGAAGAATATTCATAGTCCATATCTCAGACCGATACATATATGGCGTAACCATTTTGTACCAGAACTAGAAAAGCTCAGTAGCTTATCATGGACTAAGCTGTTTGGAAAACAAGAATACCGAGTCATGAAAGAAAAAAACAAAAGAGAAAATCAAGGCTTCAGAAGTTTACTTCTAATGCCAACAAGGAATGAAAGAGAGCTCTTTTCCATATGTTGTGAAAGCAAAATGGCAACCTAGTGCAGATGCTTGAAGTCAAGTTTCTTGTATGGCAGCTGAATAACTTAACCACCCAGCCTGTATCCTCCAACTTATCTTTCCTCTATCTCCTTCACAGGGCTCTACCAAACCAGATTTTTTTTTTCCTGTCAGAAGTTCCATTTTAACCAATATCATTCTGGAAAACAGTTCTGTATCATTTAAGAGAAATTCTCAAGTACTCCATCAGTCTAGTCAGAGGTGATAAACTAGAAACAGGCTGCTGTTGAAGTGGGAGGAAAATTTTGAAAACAACATTGTCTGTTGTTTCTACTGCTGCAAGGTTATTCTGAATGGTGGTGGAGGACTGCAAAATGATAAACGTGTTCACACATGCCACAGACTTACTGCAAAGGTATTAACAGTGACGTCTGCAAGAATTCAGGAGTAGGGAAGAGTCTATGCTATCCTTAAATGGGGTGCACTTGAAACTCAAAAAATGTTATATATCTCCTGCGCTATAAATGTCTAGAAGCAATATAGGGATGTTAATTCTAAAGAGCATGTGCAGTCTGTCTCTCCTTGATTTCCTAACTTTTGGAGGAAGATCTGTTAACATGCAATACATCAGACCCACTCCTTCCTGCCAAAGGCAGACACTGAGAAGTGCTGCACACTGCAATGTCTGTTCACTTTTGTAACACCACAGGAGAAAGCACAGTTAAATAACAATAAAGCAGATTAACTGCAGCAAAAATTATAATGGACCAAACATGAAAGTCCTACGTGGTCAAGTCAAAGGCAGTACAGAGACTTCATTGCTCCATGCAGTGGGAGAATCAAGGTCTCAGATATGGAATATATCCCACCATGAACACTATATGCACCCTTACTATTTGTATCCATCATCTTGAAATACAGTAATCACAAAACAATGCCATCTCTTCACCACTTGCCAGTGATAATGCAATAAGGCTTGTTATAAGTGCCTTTCGATAAAAGCATCAAAAATTGGTTTATTTAGAAGATTCCACTCTTTGCACCTATTTAGTTACTTTTTTTTTGCATTCAAGATAGTTTCCAGGATAGAAGAGAACACAGTATTTGCAGATGTGCAGACAGGCAGTTAACAGATCTGGAGCAATTTCCAGACTACTTCTTCAGCAAAACTCTTCAGGGAACTTCTAGTGACTCGCTGCTGCTATTGAGGGTTAACTTCTGCAGTTTGCTACATGCTTTTTGCCTCTGACAGCTTCAACAGTCAGCCTTTGTTGGCTGCTTTCTGACTTGGGGATACCCACAGTTTTTGTCTACGACAGACTGCTGATCAAGGACTGCCAAGCACCTCTTCCAACCGTTGTTTGGCAGCAGCTCTATGACCGACAGCCAAAGCGCTACTAATGGTGTCCCAGCAGTTGTTGCAGCTGGAGTGCAAAGGAGCCCAGCACCTCTGCTGAGGACTGTGCACTAACAGTGGTGATGTGCCACATGGTCTCCAACACCATCGCAGCCAAGAGGCCTTGACACACTAGGGGCCTCGTCCCAGGCAGCACTACTAAGCAAGGATGCCACTGTTCAGGTCTGAGGCTGCAAGAAGTGCCTGGTGCCCTTCCCTGAGGTTGGAAACAGTGGTTCCCTCCCCTGCAGGACATATGCTGTGGTTGTGGCACTCAGTTGCCACGTGAAGGAGCTACGAGAAGAGGTGATCATGCACACCATCAGGGAGGATGAACAGCAGATCAATATCATCTTTCCAGAGAGCCTACAGAGCTAAGAATCCAAAACCTGCATTGCAAGCCAGGAAGGAAATCTAGAGACTACCCTCAAGGGATCTAAACTCCCAAGATGGGGGAAGACTGAAACTTGTCATTTCTAGTGAGACAGCTGGGGCTGCTTCTCCACTTCTAATTCTGGAAACATAGAAGAAGGATCACCTTGTATGAGGGAAGGCATCAAGGGCAGCTAAGCCTCAACCAAGTGTCAGCATAAAGAAGAACATGGGAGTGATAGCTATTGGAGGCTCCTTCCTGCAAGGGAGAGAGGAATCCTTTGGTTGGTTTGACCTGTTGTCTAAGGTTTACTGCTTATTGGGGATGTGGTAAAGAAATTAAGTCTTTTCCAGCCCTCAGACTATTACCCGCCACTGCTCATTCATGTGAGCATCATAAACAAACAGGAGGAACTAAAGCTCCACATGCAGTCACAGAACTGCCACATGGTTGGAATAACAGACATGGTGGGATGGCTTGCACAACTGGTATGCTGTGATGGACAGGTATATCACACTCTTCAGGAAAGGTAGCCAGGGAAAACAGATAGCATGGTTGGCCCTCTATCTGAAGAAGCAGCTCAAATGGCAACGTGGCCAGACTCAGGCCATCCAGGATATTTTTTTCAGTGGTGTCAAGGAAAACTTCTTGATTTGAGCACTAGAGGGACAATGAGGGGTGAAGAACTTTCTCCCGGAGGACAGCCAAGTAGGAGAACAGAGGGTTTGTGCAGGATCCATCCTTTGAGATTTTCCAAACCCATATGGATACATCCCCAAGCAATGTGGTCTGAACTCATTGCTGAGCCTGCCTTCAGCAGGAGACTGGAGCAAGGACCTCCTGAGGTCCCTTCCAACCTGAGGGACTCAGACTCTGGGGAAAAAAACTGTCTAATTCAGTGGCAAGTACAGATCTGTCTGCAAGGAAAAGGTGGTAGTCAGAGGTAGATAAATTTATCCATGTGTCTGCCATTACATACATTTTTTCCTTTTTAGTAAAAATTACATGTATTTACATGAGATAGAGGTGTTAAAGGTGCTTATATTTAAGACCAATAAGCACAAAAGTAAACTCAAGATAATCTACCATTAACTAAACTAGGATGACACTTCTACACTTAAGTTCTTCCACAAAAAAAAAATCCCTAGTAAATGTACAACTTGTCTTATGAGATATAAGGCTCAGGTGCACCGTCTTGACACCACAGCCTGTGTTCTTTTATATATATATATACACACATGTGTGTGTGTGCCTGTAGAACTGAGCAGGGCAAAGCAGGGCTGGAGTCACATCCCCTAACACTGGCCATCTAAACAGATCTTTACTCTTTTCTACAAGGTTTTCTCTTTAAGCTCCCTCTACAGTCACTCACAGTGGAGTCACCTTCCACTAAATCTCCCCTTGGCAGACAAATACAACTAGGCCAAGATGAATTCCACTCTTCACAAGAGCTGTTAACAAAATCAGCTAAGCACTTAAAGCCAAACACAATAGTGAAAACAACCGTCCCTAATAATACTAAAAAGGCTGCAACTGAATTCATAGCAAGTGCATGACAAGCAACAATTCCTCCAGTTCCTCTCATTTATTCCTCAGGGTTTCCCAGTGTGACTTGCTGTTTTAGACCAGTCTTCCTTAGACTGTTCTTTCTCTTCAGGACTGGGGACTGTTCATATTACTCATCTAACCCAGGACTTGTGCCACAATTTAATCTCAAACACTTGCATTAGTTGCATATAACTCCAACCTGAAAGCCACTCTACCTTTCAGCAATTATCTATGAGATAATTAACACAGCACATATACCGAGTTAACTGAAAACAGAGAGAGAAGACATCTAAAGTGTGAGACAGGCTGCACACAGAAATGCTGAGACTGTGAGAATAACCAAAGGCAGTATTTCTAAGACAGGCAGGCTTTGGTTGTAGTCTCCCAGCTCGACCCCAACTCCAGCCTTAGCTCCATTCCCACACCTTCAGCACCATAGCCTTCAACTGCACCCTCTGTTTCACGATTCATATGTAAAATATCCTTTTATATGGAGGTTTGTTTTGCAGCCAGGATAGAGCAAGAGGCCAGAATGAGGGTCAAAGACACAATTTTTCTGACTGAGCATCTTGGCATTTGAGTTGTCATGTACAAGGTATGGGAGCTCACGTCCTGCCCAGTCCTAATTACAGAGTGCGGGAGGTGGGGGCCGGGGGAGGACAGAATGAAAGAGATGAGAAGAGACCTCTAGTCTCCAAAAGCCCAGCCTAAGAGAGCTGGTTGCACATGTCTAACATGAATTAGGCATTTAGTGATCAGCACAAAAGCCTAAATGGGAAATGCTGCTCAAACTGAAATCAGTGGAATTTTATCTATAATTTTTTTTATTTTTTTAAGATCCAGAGTTTCACCCTGTCTATTTATTTCCTTCTCTGTAAAGGCACATAAACAGGCTCTTGTCAAAAACCTAAGCAAAAGTGTTGTCGTCCTGCCTTCGCCTGCCCTGCCACACTCCCCACCCACACACACACACCATGACTGACCGTATGTGAATTATCAGACTGCGGAGTCGCTCAAATGTGACGACTGTTTCCCATAACAAGCTCCTGAAATAAAGAAAGTCCATCAGCTCTCCAGCATTTATCACGGTACCTTTCTGTAGGGTAAGCAAGGAGTCTGGACTCTGAATGCTTTTATAAGGTTAGAACAGTATATGTTGTACTTTTTAAGATACAAGAGGTAACTCATCAGAAGTTAAACGCTGACTGTTAGATGGCCTTGTGTATTTGTACAGTGGAAAAAGCAAAGAAACAAAGTCTTTTAAGCCCCTTGTGAAGTTTCAGTGAGGGTTTGACTGATGACCCTTAACATTTTAAAAATCCTTCTTTAAAATGTGAAGGAAGTCTCCTATTTCTTTCCATAAATAATACCTTTCAAAGTTTTATTCATGCCTGGAATGGATTCAGTATTTCAAGTGAAGTAAACATTGTTTCATAATATAAGGAGTGCCAAACAACAAAATATTTCCCCTCTAATTTATTTCTGTTACATAACCTTAGTTTATAATGTAACAGGCAAGTAAGGAGAAAACATCCAGCAGACCGATTTTTATGACATCTTACTAGATTAGCAGCAGATGCAGGGGATTAATTTTTTTTTAATGAGATGAGAAAAAAAATAATTAAATAATTTTAACCATTAAAAATAAATAAAAATTAGTGGTAAAAAGTGATCTATCAAATTTAGTAAACCATTTAGCTAAGGTTTAGAGATACTATGAACTAACACTAAAAGTGAACCTCGGGTCCTTCGAAAAAGCTCCTACAGATTGGCAAACCTGCTACTGATTATCCCCAAACCGACAAAAGGAGGACTGGAATGTCAAACATCTCACATAAAGCAAAGGGGAAATATGACATTTAGGCAAGGTCATGCTACCTAAACTGCAATACTTCCTTGCAAATGTACTTTTCCAGAAAGCGCAAACATAACTTCCCTTTTGCAGTGTCTGTAGCTTATTATTCTCTGTGATGATTCACACTGTACGATAACACTGCTATCTGAAAAACAGAACCAGTGCAACTTTAAAAAAAGTACACGTTTCGATTCAGGACACTGCAAGTTTAAGTTGATGAGTTGTTGGATCCTTTTAAGACCTATACAGTCACTCTATTTGATAATCTACCCAACTGCCTAGGTTGTTTTTCCCCTTTTATTATGGCTGTATCCTTTGGATAGGATACCAGCATCACACCACTGGGTCCGTGCAAGACTCTCCACGTGGCCTGTGGCATATGTTAAATCAAAAAACAGGTAATACAAAAAATATTACTGGAACTATTCAGCAGTACTGGCAAAGTTTCAAGCCTAAAGTTTCCAAACAGTACAGCTCAGGAAGTGTTGATAAAACCCAGGCAGTAAACAGATGCTGAACAAATGTCTCGGGAATGGCAACGCAAAGCGACAATTCGAGCTAACTTACCACAATGAGATTATTTTATCTCTCTGTACTGCGAAAAATAATACGTCACTGCCGTTCTTACTAAGTGACAGAATGAGGTGCTGCAGTCCCATGCAAGAGTAAGTAGTTCACAGGGAGGGGAAAAATGCTGCATAGGACACAGTCTTTGCATGGGCTTCTTCCATTCCTCACCAAAGATAATTTTAATCAGTTAGAGGTTTTGAGTAGTCACCGAGCCATAACCACACACTACAACGCAGGCTGTGTGCTGGCAACAAAGCATGCTTTAGTGTGGCTTAGAAACAGTCAGTATGAAGGAAGACAGTTAATTTATTCAAAGGGCAAGAAGCAAGACAGCTTTATGGTATCTTCAGTCACAACCATTAGTTTCACCGATGACTGTAACTCTGTAATGAGAGTGTTTCTGAGAAGATGATCTCCTGCAAGCTTTCTCACCACGCACACGCTTAGTGTGCAAGGAAACTGCCACGTGGTGTCTGCACATTGATACAGTCACAGAGCCACATTTAGACCCAAGCAATTATCTACTGTACAGTTCTCCTCCTAAAAGCTCTGCTTCAACAGCATCAGCTTTTAAAAATGAATCACTCCTAGCCGGAATAGTGTTTAATCAATATTCACTTATTTACTTGGTCACTCTTTCACTTTGTGAGAAGGTGGTGGTCATTATAATTGCCTAACAGTTATTGTTGGAGACGAAAGTTTCTTGCCTTTCCCAGAAAATTTTTGCCAGTGTCTCCTCACACTAGCTTGAAGAGCCCTATGTTGAAATTCAAGCTCAACATAGCCTGAAAACAGTACAGCAGTGTTATATATAAGTTGGGATAACAGAATGAACATTACCTAACAAGTTTTAAACCTTTTGAGCAGGCAGAGTACATTGAGTCTATGTGTGTTAGCCAGCCAAGAGAATTCTGTGTTTCTCCTTGCATTGGAGAGTCCTCTTAAAGACTTTTAAACACACCCACTAAGGTAAAATATGTGATGTATTAAATGACCTTTTTCTCGTCTACACTATGCGTCATAACTTGGTGCTGCTTGTGTGTTATGGATATGTTTGGGAAAAATCACATAAGCCATCAAGTTGATTTCCTACAAACCACTCAGCAGCCCTGACTGCAACATGGAACAGTTTTCGTATCATTCAACCTACAGCCCTAAAATCCACCTTTGCTTTCCCAGTACTGCCCACTCATTTCCTCTTTCCCTTCTTTGCCTCCAAATACATATTCACACACAGATCACGTTTCCTATTACTTTTCAAATATTATGTATGATTTTGATACTACAATAACAGGAAAACTTTTAAAAAATACATTTGTCCTGATACTGACCCAAGATGTCCCTACAGCATCTACAAGAAGTTTGGTTGTTCAGCAAACCCCAGTTTGCAACTGTACTCCGGTCTGAATTTACACAGTGACAAGGGCAACGGTCAGTCACCTAAACAAACCTGTGTCAGGACATCTGAAGCACCCTCAGCATCCAAAGCATCTGCAGTGGGTTGGCACATGGAAGACCCATGCCCTTTCGAAGCCAGAAGCCACGTGGTTTTGTGAAACAAAAGCAGGATGTCTGTGCGTCAGCAATTAAGTCCTCTGTTTGAGATTAAATCTGTGAGAGTTTAACTGATAGAGCTGGAAGACATCCTTCCAGACTTACAAATCCTTCTTCAGATCTAAGAGACAGCTACCACCTAATAACTGTGATACTGTTTTCCTGATCAAATAACAAGCTTTCTACTTCTCAGTGAGCTGAACTCCAGCTCAATTTCAGAAGACCACTAGTAACCTATACTCGTTCAAGAGAAATAGTCCTTGGATGGGGAAACACTGCTGAACTGAAACACACAAATATTAAAAGCTGTATTACATAGTTACGGTTGTTCAAGTGCCTTCTTATTCAAAATGTTTGTTAGACGTCTTTGTTACGGAAGAATAATGCCTAACAGTATAGTTAAACTAAGTTCATTCAGTGTCTTTCTGATTTCCCTTGATACAAATCTAGTGGCAACTGAAAGACTCTGTGTATTCCTGAGCAAAATATGGATGTCATTTATTAATCCACTGGAAATGCATGTTATTTCTAAACATCAATAATTTTAGTTCAAACCAGAAGTATTACGTTTGTGTTTTCTATTAAATTTGTGCTTTCCTTAATGTTCTATGTCTGTTCCTCAAGCTAAAATCCTTCCAGAGACAAACCTATCATATGCTCATAAAACTTGATGCCTGGGTGGCATATTCCTAATTCAGAGTGAAAGTTTTTGCTGAATCCATATGCATATGATGCTTTGAAGCTGGAAGAATAAGCAGGTGATTGCTGTCAAGTCTGCTCTTATTATAACTAAACAGTTTTCCAAATTAAGAGTGGGCAGTTACACATATGTAGACATCAAAAATTCTGCATCAGAAAAAGCCAGTCACGTCTTTGTTTACCCTGCTTTCTGTTTTCTTCAGCACATGGAACTTTACCAGCTGATTCGCCAAGTAAGTCCCTCATTCACTCTCAATATATGGCAATCCAGATGTTGATCACAGCCCTACTAAAGTGTCATGCTAGAGGACAAGACAGTTTAATATGATTTAGCTTACGTTCTTCCTACTTCTGCTTCTCTCTCAACTTCTAGCACCTCCTTTCTGATGAAGGGACAGAAAAAATTTGTCATCTTCTATTCCACCTATACCTTTTGCAGCCACAATCTCAGTATGTGCTGGTCTATAGACAGTGTGCAAGGTTTCTCAGAGCCATCCATGTTTCCACCACTGGATTAATAAGAGCAACTCACAGCTTTTCAGTTGCACATGGCAGAGGGAAATGCTTTTGCTAGTGATGTGACAAAACTCCCTGCAGGTTTCAAACATCTGCGAGATTCTGTATTACCTTCTGTCATTTTTTTAACTGTCCTGAATTGGCCCCAAACCACCGGAGACAGCAGCCCCATCTCCAAGTCTAACCACTGTGCAACTCTTATTAATGTATTAGCATTAAGTGAAGCATTAAATGACAATAAAGCTGCAGTTCAGAAATACCTTTACATTTATTCTTCAGATTCCTCCCAAGTGAAGGTTACTGGACAAGGGATGATGACGCAAATTCAGCTTTAATGATAACTTTCCTTCCTAGATGTTTCAGTTCTGAATTCAGACCAGAGCACAGTGTCAAGGCTATGCTGATAAGGGAAGGCTGAACATTGCTTTCTAGAGATAAAGGTGAGAGTTGATGTTGATTGCCTTTGGTCTCTCACTGTTTCTCAAGGACACCGACAAAACGCACAGCATCAGCCTACCCACAGACAGAATAACTGGGATGCTGCACTCCCAGTGTTCAGACCACCCAGCTGAAAACTGGGGTGAAATGAAACTGAACTAAATCATATGTGCTGGGAATGCTCATTCGGAAAGTCCTGAGAGATTTGGGAGAGGCCATTTCTGCCATCATCAAATTTCTTCAGGTTTGGTCCCAAAAGAGTAAAAACCTTCAGGTGTTAGGATTTTCCTCACATGAATGCTCTGCTAGAAACCATTGGAGCCTCCAGCTAATTCACATCTCACTTCAAGAACAGGGCAGCAGCATCTGTTCCATGTATCCTTGTATCTCCACACTGATACTGACCATTTCCAGGTGTGCAATGTGAGCTAGCTGTGACAGTCCTTTGACCCTGACCTCAAATGATCTCCAGCACCGCCCTCCTCTAGGTGACTCCTATGCGTGCTGAGGGCAGAGTCCTTCAGGCTCTGAGGAGAAAGCTCTCGCCTCTGGAAGCTGTGGTGTTTGTCAGCCTTCCACTCCCTCACCTTGGCAAGCTTTAGGACAGGACCGGAGATGAATTTATCCGGTCCAGCTTTTACAGTTTTCTTTAAAATGGTCATCAAAACTCAGCATTGCTCGAGATAGCAACAAGGTTGCTGATTAATGATACCTACTGTCATTTCAGTCCTTGGTGTCTTTAAGCCCTGTCAACAAACAGATCGGTGCTCAAGTTCTTCATGCCTCTTGAGTCATTAAAATTGAAGCTACGACATGAAATAGAGCAAGTTGTTGTCACCATTGTTTATTAGAGCAGAAACTCCCACAAGAGCATTTGTCATCACAATCTGAAAACATCCACATTATTGCCAGGGGAAGAAGAAAAAATAAAAAAACCACAACTGCAATCTGTAAGAAAACTGAAGTACAACCATTCCTATGGCTTAGCCAGTCTAAACAAAGTGTAGCAACAAGCTGTTTGCTCTTCAGACCATGAACAATATATTTTTACAATACTCTTGGTTTTCCCTTTAAGCAAATATGCTGCTGGTAAAAGGCTGGACTGACTGCCTAGGAGATGAACCTTACTTATTTATCCATATGCAAGATAGCATTCATAGTCCAAATTTTCATTTCATCACTACGCTTTAATCCTGACCTACAAGAGCACGGATCAGCAGCGGTTGGACAGTGGCTTACGCTCTGAGCCTGCTCATTCCTTGAGCATTCTCCTGTGAATCAACATGTTGTTTCATTTCACAGGGGCTTAACCAGATGCTCCAATGCCAACAACTTATTTCACTAAACCACGAGATGTAAATCCATGCTGTTCTGGGGTGTGGATCCCACCAGCTCCTGCAGTGGAGAGTGAATAAGTATTTCTGTCTTGACTACAAGACAAAACTGGAGTTAGTCAGTAATCACTAAGTACCGCTGGAATTTGTTAAAATGTTATTAGGTATCTGAAAAATCTCCAATAGGGAAATTACCAGCTTATGTGGTACTCAGTTATAGTAGTATCTGATTTGATAGGAAAAAGAGAAAAACCATCTTTTAGCAGACAAAGAAACCAGAACAAATGGATTCCATATACAGAACTGGTGCACTTGAAATGTTGTCAGCCTCTCCTATTTTTAAATTCTCCTCTTTTTTTCATTTAAAAAAAATGGAAAAAGGCAAAGTGCTATCTGCTGTGGATTTTCCCAGAAAGAACAAGCAAGAACCCAGGAAAGAACCACTTCCATGCTATCCACTCATTACTACTAACATTCCAGACTCTGAAAAGCAACCTGATGAGACAACGGTCTGCAAGCCTAGAATAAATGTATATCACTGATCAACAAGTTCAGAGAGCACTTTCTGCACTGCATGAAGCATTGTTTCTGACAACAAACTTGCGAGAACAGAAATTTTTTCCCCCTTTTGAAAATAGCTGGTCCTAATCAAGAAAATAATTAAACATAAGCTGAAAACATGTTTTATGTAAATATTAGTCAAGAAACATTCCAAAGCTATGAGCCATAATTACACGCACCACTAAATCTGAATGTGTTACACTGGAGCACAGAAATAAGATACTTGTTCATGTTAAGAGTAATAACCTCAGAAAGAAATCTTGATTTAACTATACCACGCCTATTGCATTCAGGTGATTGTTATTTCTTCTCTCTGAAGGTATGATTGTAGTTGGTGAAGGGAAACGTGGGTTTAAGTACTCTATGAATCAGGATGAAGATTAGGAATAAGTAGCTGTACTGAAAAAAGCACAAACTCAAAAAACGGTTTTCTGACCAGGCATTGGAGGCCCAGATGTCTAATGTCCTGCCCCTACATCTTCTGAGAAAACAAAGCACTTCTCTAATATAATTGTTCCCAAAATCTGGCTGAGAAAAAAGAAAAAAAAATTTAAAAAACACAAAAACCCCACAACATATCTTTGGAAATGATCATGCCAAACTTTACTCTTGAGAGCTTGGAATTGGTCTTACTAAGCTGGATGCTTCTGATACACCTATCGTGCCTGTACCCACTCATACACCCACACAATCAGGCACATTAGTATCTCCGAGTATGGTCAAACAAGTCTACATTATAAATACCTCAGATATTCTACGAAGACCTTATGAAGCATAGTAAGTACATAACAAATGGATGTTTCTACTCAAGAACCTGCTCCTCAGCAGGAGAACAACTGTTCTTCTGCATGATGACAGTCTAACATCATTATCCAGTGGAGCACAACATTACTTCAAACCCTGGAAAAGTACACATGAAATTCTGTAACTGGGTCTTCCGACCCATTAGTAGATGGATAGGATCAAGGGAGATACAGCAGCCAAAAGCTACAGCAAATTGCTTCTTAATCTTCTCTATGGTGGTGCTCATTGAAACATGTATGATGCATACTAATGTGTGATTCCTTTTTAAAGTAATTCACACACAAATGAAGCCCAAGTCCTCTGCTTCTTCTTAAGATTCATTTTCAATTTTTGGTGTTAACACTTGCAAGTCAGCCTGTCAAAATACATTACTAGCTGTGCTCCCCTGTGCCGGTGGAGATAGTATGGCACTCAGCAAGGAGCTGCCAATGTTTTCACATGTTTCTCATAGATATGACAATAATATGTGGTAAATCCTTTGGTCCAGAGAGAGTGCAGTGTCCATGTATATATGGCATAAAGATCTGGAGGACTTCTTCATCTATCATCTAATTAAAGTTAAATGCCATCCCCAAGTTATCATCTGAAAATAGGCAGGACAACAGGCCAGACAAAATGCATTTGTTGAGGGAAAATCATTATTCATAATACTTGGATAGTCTGTTGAGAATGTGCTAAAGCAAACACCAAGCTTAATCAGTGGAAATCAAACAAAGAGACTCTCTGATGTGTCAGTGATGAAAGAGGGTTTATAGCTTTCCCAGATTTGATAAAACAATGTGTATTATACCAGAGCCACTAACAAAAGTGAGAAATTTCTCTTGAGAAAAAGTCACACTGCCAGGAAACAGCTGGTTCTCTCCTGGGGCAAATTATCTCCGCAAGGATGCCTCATCCCTTGCATTTGATAGATTTTTAACAAAATGCCTTAGGATTCCCTCTTCATCATTTGCAAGGGAGAGACACATTTATGAAGTGAGAGATTTTGAAGGCTGAAGCATACAGGACTATATTGCCCTCCCCCAGAGGAGGTCCCCAGCTAATAGCTCATTACCACATTAACTGCCAAAATAATGTCAATCACTAATAATTTTTTTTCTTTTTTTTCTCCCCCTCTCCTCCTTACCCCCCGCAAAAATGTTGTCCTTTGGTCTGACCGCTAAATCAAACAGAGGGATTAAAACAACTCATTATCAATTCAAATTGAATTTGAGACACAGCTAAGACATAGTCACGGAAATAGTCACGGAAACGCTGCATCTCAGGGTAATTAAAATGACCAGCTTTTTGTAATTACCCAGTGTACTGAAAATTGCCTAGAAGTTGCTACAGCTCATACACTATAAATGCTTGATGGGAAAAAAATCAATGGACTACCTACCCGCTACTTCAAGCGCTGGTTCAGAGGGGTCAGCTCATTAGCAGCTGCTGGGATTATAGATTTGACCAGATAAAATTTAGCATTCAGTTAAAAAAACCCCACACATTAATTTTGTTTTCTTCGTTCTTTTGGTGTTCTATTCCCCAGGAACTTCTGGATCCTCAGCTGAAGGGTGGAGTGACATAACCTAGGAGCAGCAACTGGCAGTGGGATCCCAAACCTTAGGGTTTCCCACTTGTTTGTTGAGCTTTCCCTTGGAGGGGAAGCTTTTCGACAGACAAGACTCTGTGCTTCTGTGCGTAGTGTGCGTTAGTGGAAGACTAGTGGGATACAGAAAGTCAACACTAACATCCTTGTGCTGTGGATTAGGAAAATTCACATACAGTTAGGAAAGCGGGATGAGGAGGAACAAAGGAATAGGAAATGGCAGCTGGGGAAGGAAGGAAGCACTGGAGAAAGATGTGTTAACATTTGTGTTAACACTTATTTTCAGGAAGTAAAATCAGAATTTTTTTGACATGCAGATCTGTAAACATTGAGAGATTAGCATGAAATTGCAGTGCAAATTAGAGGAAAAGGACAAAAAGAGAAGTTCTGTACAGCAGCCTCTGCCTTTGCTAACAGGTACATTAAGCTCCAACAAAAGAAGGCCCCTTACTAGTGGCGTAAACTGTTTTAATCCAAACTTGGGAAGTGAACAGTCTAATTATCCATAGAGGGACTGCATGAGTAGCAACTGTCTTAGCTTCCTCCCTCTTATGCTACCAACATGACCATCACAGTTAATGTCATTTGCACTAAGGAAGTTTCACTGGGTTGCATGCATCAAATCCAAGTAATTCACTTTGCAGGGGTAAAACAAAATGAAATTTTTAAAAAATCAATAGTGTTTTAGAGAAAGATCATGTCTAATAGGTAATAATTTACAGCTTAACTGAATTCGTCATCGATTTTTATTACCCTGCTTATACAAATCATGTGTAAATCATGGGAGAAGAACTCCCTGTTACACCCCCTCACCAAGTCCTAGTCTAGTTCTCTGAACATGCTTCAGTAAAGGATCTCAGATTAACTAAAATGGAAAAAAAACACTTGCTGGTACCTCTGCACCCACAAGGAAAATTACATTCCAATGCCTGTAAGGAACAAAACCCTCAAAACCCCAAAGAAAAAACTAAGCGACTTCAACTCAGCTAAAAAAAAAGGCAATGAGAAGAACATTGGATGTCACTGAAAGAAGCCAAACTAATCCAATAGGAAGGTGTCAGGAGGCTTGGTTTACTCTTCTCCATGTAGCTTTCCCGATCCATACATGCACTATTTTGTTGGGTTCCAACTGGTGGAATCAGAAGTGCTAAAACATCACAAGGCTATAGCAGAGCTAATCTATATCACCTACTCTTACAGTGTTCATCACCTGAGCCCACAGCTAGTGAAACACCTATTCTCCAGCAGCTTTTTTCCAGACAACTTTTTATAACAAAGCCTAGAAAAGAGGTAGGAGGCACAAGACTACTTTTACTCTGCCGTCTCCCCAAGATCTGAATCAGGAAAACTTGTCAGGCAATCAAGAATTTTAAAAACAGAAGCATCCATAAATTGCAGAGTCATTTTGGTTTGAATGTCTGACACCAAACAATGTTTGATACTGGTTTATCTTCATTAAAGTCTATGACTTTTGAACATGATTTTCATTTCACACCGCTTTAGCAAAAAGGGAATGAATCTTGTAAATCTAGGGCCTACACATAATTTCTTACAAATTGATATAAACAGTATCTGTAAAATCTGAATCTAGATGATACCACGATTATATTTTGAAAACCAGTATCATGTGCAGAAGACCTGTGCAAAAGCAGGAGCGTGTTACCAGTTCTGTTGAAACGATACTGAAGTTTACAGCTGAATTTCACCTACACATGAGCATGTTTAGGAAAAACCTGAACATAACTTTCTTTTGATAGGTAAGGACACTTGTCATCACAGTATTTAAGTAGCATAAGCTACTCTTCCTATTTTCAAATCTGGCAGAGTCCATTCCTTATCAAGCAAGATGTGTCATTGTTAGAACAAATTCTGCACAACCAATGTTTTTTTATGTATCGTAAATCAGCTGAAAACTTATGCTCAATATATTCAATATTTAACAGTAATTGATCATTAAGGACTTGTATTTATTGATAATTATTCAGCACTATATAAGTTATGGACTAAAATTAATTTTAGTAAAATAATAACAGCATATATGAGTAAGAAAGATTTGGTCACTATTTAATCATGTTTCATACTTATTTTGAACTTACCCCTGTTCTGGATAAAGAAGATAAGTCCCATTGCTCATGTCAGGAAACCAGAATCTATACCTGTCTCTACCAGAGCCATAATAATAAGAAATGGCTGCCTCCTTTTTGGGGTAGAAAAACTGAGCAAGATTTCAAAACCAAGAAAAAAAAAATATTTTTACATATGTGTGTATCTGTATGGAGTCCACTCTCACTGTATCATCCAGCTCTCTTAAACAGAGGGCAATCAGAGCAGGACAAAAAGTGGGAGGGCATGTAAGAGCTTCTGTGATTTTCAATGTTTTCCTCTTACAAAGTGTTAGAAGAAGAAAAGCTGGGATTTTCTAGCAGGTAAGTTTCCTCCCCTCCTCTCAACATGAAGTTGCCCTACATATAGCCAGGTAATATAAACTTTCTCCATCAATTAAAGCACAAACTCCTCTTAGCTTTAACTTGAACCACAGCCTCTTTTTCAGAGCTGTGTAATGCTGCCAGAATCTGACTGCACTTAAAATACATTAGAAGATTACTCAGGTTGCAAATTCAAGCACCCAGAAAGCTAGGAAATATCAAATTAAGGTTGCCAATGTCACTTCAATTTGCCCTCTTCACATACAGATTAATTATAGGCTTTACTTACATGACCGTGTTCATTTTTTTCCCCAAAGCACCTATGATCCTGCACTGCAATGAATACAGAGCACTCAACAAATGAATAACTTTTTCACTGAAATCAAGTGATCATTAAATTTAACAGAACCAGCTCCACTTCTAATATTATAGATATAAGTCAGCGGATCTCTTTTTGCACAATATCCAGCAGCTTTGAATTGAAAATTTGACATCAGTTTCCCTGAAACGCAGAGTTTCAAGAAGTCCTATCGAAGTTACAGGCAGCTGAGGAGGTCTCAACACCCAAAAGACCACATTTCACAAAGAATTTTGACACATCAAATCACGCATCGTGTGTGCGTGCTACTGATTAGGATATCAACATTTAATGCATCCTATATTGCTGGAGTTGGCCAGATACTATATATAAAGAAAAACTTCAGCTAAGCAGTATTATAATTACTTGCACAGCTTAAGGAATTAGTGGTATTTTTATTATTTGTAATTAAGATAACCTTGCAAGGTCAATAGATAAGCTGCAGAAATGAAAGGATACCAGAAATAAGGACTAAGCATATTGTCAAATTAAGTAAAATGATGAATGTCAAGAGCTAATCAGGGCCATGGTGATGGTCTCAAGCACTGAGAGCTGAAAGGGATGACCTCCAGAGGTCCCCTTCACTCTACATTATTCTATCAATGGCAGTGACAACCACCACCACACATAATGTCCTTACTTCGGCAATCAGCTTTGGGAGAGCACTTCATTCCAATGAAGATCTCTTTAGTGTGTCCTAACAGCACTAAAGGATGAGATTCATCCCAGCACAGAGTTTTCCTCACAGGATCTGGCCCTGGATAAATGCATAACTTAAAGATGACCTGGAATGATACTTGCAAGGCTATAAATTTACCTGCATTATGAAATAATCCAAAGGAGACAGTGGATAATTTTAATCTAAAGAGGTATCAGCATGAGTAACCCTGAAGATGACTATCAACTAAAGTTGGGGGAAAAAAGTAAGTATGGTTTCACCCCTTGTGTCACACTCTAACATAAATACATCACTTTTTTTTTTTAAAGGAAGACCACGTTCACATTCACATTTTTCTCCAAATGTATATTAACTAAATGCTGGAATAAACTGGAATTGAGAAGCACAGACACAGAGAAGAAAGAAAAGGGAAGTGAGGGAAAGGGACGGAAAAGAACACCTCTGCTTATGAGTTTCCTGCCTGATTGTCTGAAGCAGAAACAACAAAACCCTTATGTAAATTAGGGAGGGCTTGATGTTCTGGCCATGTGGTTTGTATCAGATGCCAACCTTTGTTAATCAGAGTACAACCTTTTTTAAAAGAAATCATATTAGTATTTTGCAGGGCCCATCAGGATGCTTCTTCCAGGGTCATAACCATATTTCAAAGGCACTTTGGTTACATTTCCTTTTCTGCTTTATTCTTCATATATAGCATTAACAGGTCCTTAGGGGAAAAAAATACATCCATGATGGACAGATAAAATATCAGGACTCTTTTTACTCGACTTTTATCTAAAATGAGTTCACTGTAGAAGTAGTAGTTGAATCTTACTAAAAAATTAAACTGTACAATTAACCAACATGCAGCTAAACTAGAACAGCAACACACGTAATTCTGCATTAGTGCAGAGTAAAATTGCATGACTGTGGATCATAACGGAGGAAAATGTATGCCATGTAAACTAACAGATTAATCATCTGACAAATTTTTAGAAGATAAATAGGACTTTATTCCTCAGAAGTGCAAAACCGCCTGCATTAGCCGAATGTCACCCAAGCAGACGAACCTAATCTAGGAAGGGATTGCCAAGGGCTGCTTGAAAGGCTCATTTCCCTTTTAAACACAGGTAGCCCATAGCTGGCTGTCTTCAGGAGAACTAGGAGTCTCAACAGTCAAATCAAATATGACACAGGTCTCAGTGGTCCAGAGAAAGCAAAACCAGCTCAGGACCTGAAAGTTCAAGAGAGCTTTGGCTTCCTGTCTAGTTCTCCCTCTTGCTGACTACCTTTCCAGTCACTGTTTAATAAGCTACCTACTATTCACTTACCTGAGTGGAACTAGACAGGAGAGTAATAGATGACCTAAGTTCTGATTAAATATCCTCTTTCTCTGGTATTACTGCGATTAATCTACATCATGGATCAGTGGTTCAGATGCAATTACTAGGCTGGGACTAATGAAATTAGGGTGGTCTAGACAGCTGTGAAACTTCCAAGTTTATGAGAAAAAACATCAATATATTATTGTCACAAAAGCATTTGAGTCAACTCAGTTAACAGATTGATCAACGCAAGAGTCAGTGTCTGTCATTTCCAATTACAATTTTAGAAAGACTCAGATTTTACTCCAACTCTTTCTCCTCGAGTTTTCTTGCACATACCTCATCTTCCCTCCCAACAGGTCTGCACTCCAGGAAAGCCCTTTCTTTGCACTGCAAGGTACAGAGGACAGCAGTGTTTCTCCTACATAGCTAAGCGCTGCTTACTGTCACCCAGGCATTGTTACGTGATAACACTCCCCAAAGAGAAACAAAAGTAAGAAGATGCAAAAGCAAGCCAAAGATGGTTTCAGTTCAGCTGCCAGTCCCCTCCAGAGTCCAGTGATGCAGGAACTGCTGAGATTATTTTGAAAAAATGTAGCAAACGAAAAAAGAAGAAAACTGCACAACAGATGAATGTAGGGAACAAAAGTGGAGACCTGAACCAAGTCATCAGTGTTACGTTCATTGCTGGAATTAGCAACTCAGATGCTACTTAAAACCAGTGTTTAAATGAACTGCTATCCTGCAACTTCTTTTTGCTGGCTGTTACACTCCTGCAGCAGATGGCAGTATGTGCCGTTTCCCATTTAGCACTATACCTTATTCACACAGCAGGTGGCAAATTGAAGTCGTAAGCTTACTAGCCAGCTAATTTGCCCTATGTGCTGGCAAAATGTGGTTCCCAGCCATAGCAGCTACCCTTCTGCGCTGCACAGCCCTCTGTCCAGCAGCCAGCACCTGCTGAACAAGGTTATCGGGAGTAGCTGCTCGGCAACTGCTGCATGCCTGTCCCTGGAGCGGCCTCTTGCCTCCGCAAAGCTCCCACCAGTTGTTAGACACAAGAGGGCCATGAAGCCTGTCTGCCCCGCTGCCACAGGAGCACACGCCATCAGTCAGGCAGCAGGCACGGGTAACAGAGACATCAAAAGAGAAATTTCAAAACCCCATGGGGCACAGAACTTCACCCTGTAACGATATGTTTAAACAGACTGATGTATTCGGTTCTCTGCATGTCGTTGACACAACTCTGTGTTGGGTTTGTAGGAGCTTTTAAGATACTTCATCTCTTATCCGAGGCTTAGAGAAACTCTTCCATACAGAAGAGATGCTGAACACAAACCCCTCTGATGCCATGGTTACACACACAGAAAACACACCCAAGTAAGACACAGTGCTCAGGACAATGCGAGCAGTCCAGGGAACACACACACACACAGAGCCATCATTCACTCTGGAAACCACCTCAGCCCCAGAACAAATCCTCTTGCAGCAACTCAAGACCTCTGTCTGGAGACATGTTTATAATTAATTAACAACCATGACAGCAGCAAGGGAAACGGGGAGAAAAGTAGAGCTGCAAACAGAACTACAATGTCAGCACCCCATTTAGGAAAACAACTGGGGGCGTATTTACCTTCTCCCTGTTCTGGCGTCTCGCGCTATGCAATGCCCACCTGCAGAATTCAGCACAGAAATCTCCAAATCAGTATTTTCCATGGAACTGTCATAGCTCAAACCCACCTCTTCCATGACTCAAGCCACCACACTTCAGTCTATTGTGGCTGACACCTAAGCACACACGTGGCCTGCCCTGCCAATGATGCATTGGAGAGATCATCTTCAGCACAGGGTGACAGCAAACAGGAGGAGTGGCTGTGATGTCTTCGCCCATCACATCATCATGTTGGCTTACCTGCCACCTCCCTCCACCATCACACAACATTAAAGAGCACATTCAGCAGAGCTGCAGGGTTTAGACTTTAAGAAGCACTCTGCAGGAGTCTCAAATCCAGTTAAAGTCAACATGAACTAAGGATGCTCAGCACGCCGTGAGATGAAGTCACCAATTAATACTCCACGTGCAGGGGAGGGGGAGTCAGCTCAGCACCAGAAAACTTTGTGCTGCAAAGTGCGTGCTCTGAAGCAACCAAGCACAAGGGATCCAAAGAAAGAAAAATTATTCTGTCAAAGACCCTCATTGGGCCTCCCTCCTACAAGGACGTGGTAAGATAACTAGATCAAGTAGCTGTAAATAGGGCCTGTTAATCAACAGGATCTCCATTTTCCTTCAGTCTCCTGCAAAGGCATAGATCATTAGCAACACTACAAGCCCACAATCCATTTTGTTATTACAGCACAAGTAAGCAATAGGAGTTAGAACCTTGCAGAAGGAAGAGAGTGATGTTTATTAGGGTTTGACCTTCAAGGATAAATATTTCTGCCCTTACTCAGGGAGAACTACCACTAACATCAGAGGGGAGGACTACCACTAGCAATAGAGAGGATTTGGAGCAGCAGCAGCGCAAGATGGACCTTCAAAGAGGGAAACAATCAGTAGAATGGTATTTCCCTGGGAACAAAACCAATCTGGTAGCAGGAAAATCCTCCTTCAAACCCCCTAACAAAACAAGACAGTCAGCTCACAAATACCTTCCAGTCCTCTGCGATTTACTCTTACCTCTGTGATGTTTTCTTGTATTTTCTCCTGCAGGAAAAGAACAAAATACAACTGAGATAAGAAGGCTCCACTGGTGAGGAGGAAAAAAGGAAAGGGTCAGAAATCAGGAGCAATTACGTGAAGTCACTTCTGGCCATGAGACTGCCCCAAACCTGATGTAGCCATTCCCTCCTGTTAGCCTCAGTGGTGGCTTCCACTAACTTCAGTAGAAAAAGGAGTGCCTTTGCCTGTATGCACATCTTGCCCTTTACTTGTAAGGCAGCATTGCTACAGCTGGGAAGGAATGAGTTACTACTCTAAATGACTTAACAGGGAGTCCAAGTAGCAGCAACTTACTTTTACTTACTAGCAGTAAAGTAGTTTTTATGTCTCCATCCAGCAGATAAGTATGGCCTTATCTGTGGAAAGCCCACTACGATGTAGTGGTGGTGACGTGACACACCCAATGACATTGGCTGTGGTCACTCAGTGGAAAACCCAAATGGTTTTACAGCAGCCTTGCTCTAAAAAGAAAGTCTAGATCCTAGCAAGTTCTCTGCTTCACCAAATCCTAGATACCACACCACAGAGTGTCACTTTGTTGAACATATCTTGGGACCTAACTGATCTGAGCCCAGGACTAGCAATGGCAAGAGCGGGTAGGCATACCGACAGCACCTCTTCTCCTCCCCAACCCTTACACCACATCAATTGTGGCAAAGGCCATAAACCTCTTACTCTTCTTAGCACAGCGGATTTTGTCTTCTACAGCAGGCAATGGCACAAGCTGCCAATGCCCACAGTAAGGCAACAATCACGAGCCCTGCTGCATGGTTACCTCTGGCTATACAGTTAGCTGCAGAGGTGTGTCAGCACCGTATGCTTTCTGTGAGTTCTTGATCCTACAAGAGCCTTTTCCAATGGTTTTGCACAGTGCCTGGCAGAACAGGGCATTGATCCCACTTGAGCTCAGCTCTGCTTTTGTGTTCTAAAGTAAAACTAGCGATCTCTAAATTTAACAAGCAGTGATGGGAACGAGTCTCACTGCGGACTGTGATGAGGAGTACAACATCAACACCCTGTTGTTTAGCCATACACTAAGAGGCAGTCCCCACCTTTTCAACGTGTAGGTAATATTGTTAGAACAGGTGTACTACTGTAAGCATCAAGTTCTGCTTTTTCATCTCTGATACTACTGCACAGGGAAAATTGTGGCTATGTCAGGCCCATAAAACCCAAAAAAGGGGTTTCATTTCTTAAAAATGAGAAGAAACATGGCAAAAAGGAACACAGTGCTATTTTCTACTTAATAAGAAGCATGAATAATCTCTTCTGGATGTCAAATGTTTCATCCAATATTACCTTTAGAAGTTACACTCATGCTTTACTTGATCCTGTATTCTGACCACATTAGAATCATAAAAATCCTAAATATTTACTTTAAAAGGATGTAAAAATATTTCATTTACACTTTTCTGTGTGAAGAATTACTTATTTAAACTTGAACAGATGCAAAGGAGCAAAAGAGCAAACATTCATAGCAATATCAAGATTCTAGCTTACTAGCACTTAAGATGCTGACAGACAAGTAGAAGCCCACTTGCATACATCTGATTCTAAGGAAATTTTTCATTTTAGTTTCAGAGGGGTGAAAAGTAGAAATTTCACTTTGAAGAGTTTAGATTCAGAAGTTTCTTTATAGTCTGACAAATACAGAACATCACTACATTTTATTGCAAAAAGAAAATGCTGAAAAAAACCCTGCCTGATTGGCCATTACAATCCAGGTTGTTTAAAATACCTAGTGCCCCAAAAATCAAAATTTCTTTAAATTTTTATTTCTGCTATGTAAATACAACTTTTTAAACTTTCAAGTGAAGGTATTTAGATGTTATTTCTTTTCCTTGAAAGTGTCTTATGATGCATTCCAGCACTGTCAGAACTATTTTTCCCTTTATTGGTTAGTGACTTTCATATTGTTTTATAAAGTGTTTCTCTTTCAGCCAAGCTTCACATTTGAGCAAAGATAACATTCGTTAATGCCTGATTAGCTAAAGTTTCCTTATATATTTTAAACAGATAACCCAGTCTTAAGGTTATACTCTTTGTATTTGAGTAATAACATCACTTCTCTGATCAGTTATGACTTTAATGTTCCTTTTACTCAATAATAGTTTTACCGCACTAGAAAACCATGTATTATCACAGATGACAGTACTAGGAAAAAACCATCTGCCTAGTCATAGGAGTTTTAAAAAACATATATAATTTTTTATTATTATTGCTGTTTATTGTTTCCACACCTGCAGTCCAGTTACAGTCAAGGTTTACACATACCAAGTTAGTGACTGCATTTACAGGCACTGAATTTGCATGTTACAGTTGAAAAGAATTTAACTAAAGGAATCCTTATTTATAGATTTGGTATCACTACTGCATGCACTTGCTTTAAAAGGAACACCACTAGCAGATTTTGATATCCAGAAAAAAAAATCCTGTATGCCTGTGCTTCTATCATTTCAAAAACAAGGTCTGACAATGCTACTTACCAATATTATAAAAAGATGGTGTTGATAACACAATGCTATTTCCATGTATAGCCTTCAGTTTACTTTTGAAAACACAATGCCAACATCTACCTGCTTTATGCTTTCAAACCACCACTTATACCTGCCTTCCACTAAAGTAGATCACTGCAAACAAGGAAATTAGAAGGTGCCTCTTAATACCACAGCAGCAGCAGCGGTTGCCTGTAATCAGCAGCCATTTGTGAATTAACAAGAGGAAACTGGAGGGTGGGGATTTGGTTTTGCTCGGGTTTGTTTGGTTGGAAATTTTTGTGGGTTTTTGTTCAGTTTTTTTTTTCTTTGGTTCATTGTATATTTTAAAAAAAAGATGTGGGACAAGCTATCCTGGTTTATCTCCCCAGGAGGAATCTATGCAGAGAAGAACTCGCTGCTAAATTGCCTTTAGCAGGTGCTCTGGGATAAACCTCAAGACAGACATGTCTTCCAGTCAAGCTCCAGGGGCACAAAATATTCTGAACAAATGCAAGCTATACCTCTTTCCCGGGAGGGAAAGAATGAGAGAGGTGGCATTACTGCATACCGCACTTGTGGGCTGTGCTGTGCTCATGCCTGCAAGAGGCTTATTGATATTACCAAATCCGTGTAAGTGCAGTTGCTTTTCCTGCTGCACACGTGCCGTGCCAGAAGAACTGCTGCATCCATTCAACTCCTGTTACCTGCTGTGGAATGTATTACTCACAGATCTATATTTAGCTTACATTAAAAAAATAAATTAGAGCAAGGTAGATTTCCTTTTCACGCTGAAGAGAATTAGCAGGTGACTCACACTAGGCAGGCCCTATATTACTAGTGTAAACTAGAAATAACTTCACTCAACTTAATGCAATTACACCTGCACAAGTGTAGTATCAAGTGAGTCAGTCCTAGTACAAGGCACCTGCTGGGGCCTAATGAAGATAAACCCAGTAAGAGTTTTAAAAATAGGTATTTTGCAATAATCTCATCAAAGTGGTGGGTAGGATGAAGTTTCTTACTCAAGTTAGACGAAGTCAACAGGAGAGCTGAGCCCACTATTTCAGTATCTGCTCTTCTGCGGATGAACGAATCCTTTGTGTGGCCAGAGGAACACCACAATATACTGTCCCAACATAAAATTTGGACAGACTTATGAAAGTATTTAAGCAGCAACAAGATGTATCTAGCCACAGCCACATGGGCACTCAGCTCCCACTGAAATAAATAGACGCACAAAATTTCTCTCTGTGCTTCAACATCCATCAACTTCTACACACCTGGGTTTGGTCCCAGGGTTATGTTTCTACCTCTGCCACTTAATTCTGGTACACCCTCAGGCAAATCACTTTCTTCCTATATTTCCCCTTCAGATCCTTTTTCATTAGTTTGTTAGGTCTTCAGGGTTGTGTTGTTAGCTACATAGGGTTTTGCACATCAATTTACGAGAGTAGGGCATAACTGGAACCCAAACAACACTTCTTTTCAGTGGTTGCCAAAAACTCCCACCCTTCCTGTGCATCTAGAACCCTAGAGATGAAGAGAATTTAATAGAAACACACAGAAACTGTGTCTGAATTTGGTAACAATGTTCTCAGGCCTTATTCTTCTGACAGAGGTGAGTTAATGCGACTGACTAGGTACAGAGAGGAGCGAGGGCGGAGGGGTTGGGAGAAATAAGTAACTCTGCCAACCGCTCTGTTTTTGCCCCACAATCACACAACTCAGAATATCAACTAGCTAGATGAATTGTTCTTTCACTCCTACACAGCCTCTGAAGAATTACCTAAACCACTTAAATTTTTTTACTCATAATAGTGGCTTGGTTAACATGGTGTTATTCCACATTTATTCCACCGGGTTTGGTCTTAAGGGCATCTTTTCAGTATATGGAGTAAAACTGTGGGTGCTGCAGAAGTAATAGAAGGATTATTGCCTATCTTCATCCCTGCAAATTTATACTAAAATTAGAAAGTTAATGAGTATCACGTTCTACTCACACACTGCTGCTAGAGACCAAGAGTAATATCTGCCCTTAGTAAGGTCCCTGCAGGCTCGTATCCTCAGTGACCAGTCTTAGGCCACCAGCTAACAGACCTCCGATCAATGACCTGAGGTACACAGAGGTGAGTGCAGGTGACACTTTTCACCGAGTTAATACTTCCCAGTTCAGGAATGCCAAGTGCCACAAGCATGTCCTTAGCCTGCTGAGATGGTCAAGTGACTCAATTTTTGAGCTGAAGCTCAGAATCTGTTGTCACAGCGGCTTAATCTAATGCATGGTTTTGCTTTCCGGTTGCAGTGGGTTTGAAGGGCACACACAGTTGGTCAAAGCAGTTTAGCAAACCAGACAGACCTCTTGGAGCCCTTAAAACCTGGTGGCCTGTGCTTTCCCTTTTGTCGGCTGACAACGTACAAGTCTGGACCTAACGCAGCGTCTGCCATCAGGCTGGATCCGCGCTTCTCCATGAAAAAGAGGGCAACAACTTGTTAGGGCACCGAGAGACTAGCTAAAGCAAATCTGCTGTAGCGGTCTAATTGCCCCTAGCCGCCCCATGTGCAGGGCCCTGCCACGGCTCAGCACCCTCGCAGCACGGCTGGCAGACACGGGCACATCCCTGGGCACCAGCTGCTTCAGTGCAAAGTTCAGCATTTTAGCTTAAACTGCCAACAACGGTGGCTTTAAGCAAAGACGCTGGGTTTCGTACTGCCACAGCCGAGGCACGCGCCTTACTGCCCGCTCTATGGCGGAGGCAAAGAGGACAGGGAAACTACCAGGACATTAACTCCTCCAGCTGATGTAGTGAGCCTCACCAGAGCTTGCCTGCCATACCCTTATTTTTGTCGCTGGCATCGGTAAGCACGATCAGAGCTACACACAGAGAAACTTCTGCCTGAAGAGGAACAATTTACAAAAGCTACTTCTTCAGAGGAACCACAACTGTTAAAGAAAACAGTTGCCACAAGCAAATATTTTAAATGAGTTATTCATAGGCTCGAGGGAAAAGAGGGACTTTTCCTCTTCTATATTTAGAAGCTTTATAATTATCATGTTGAAGATGTGAGTGGGAGCTTAATCATCTGTTAACAAAAGCTCCCAACAACGTCTGTGCTTCAGGATTGGAGTCCCACCATGTCCATAGCTCACGCAAGCCCAGGCTATTCATCGCTGCTTCCCTGCAGGGCTCCTCTCAGCAGCTCATTTGGAAGAACAGAGAGAAAAAGCCACCTCACCGGGATGAAACATCCACCTCGTAACACGCACGTTCTTGGAGGTCTTTCTCTTTTCTTTCCTTTCCTGCCTGACCTGGGCTTCTGACGTCCGAACAGGTGTTAAGATAACACTACTAAAAGCCTGTTTCGTAGTTTAGCAAACCAAATGCGAGGTAAGTAACAAAATTTGGCAAAAGAGAAACAAGCCTGGCTACAGGTCACCTCTGCAAGATTTTTCCTGCTCTTTTGTTACCCACCAGTGAATCTACCATTTTATTGAATGACTTCCCTCCTCTTCCTTCTTCTGCAAGATCTGACCATAATTCACGTTTACTGCTTTTGTCCCCAAATCCTTCCAACTCATCGGTCCAGAATCCCCAAGATTGCCCCTCGATGGCCATGTCTACACAGGAGGATCAATAGCATTTCCCAGCTTCCAAGCCCAGATGCCTTCTCTGGCTGTATCACGGTGGTGTAGCATTTCGTACAGGGGGTAGGCACCATCCTCCTGTGCATCACTCCCAGAGAGAGGAGGCTAAGAGCTCAGAGCAAGCTACATTTCCTGGCTGATGGGATTACTTAAATAAATTGAAAATCTTCTCTCCCAGCAGCTCGATATTCTGAATCATGCAGTGCATTACCAATTAATCGTCATCGTCACAGGATTAGTGATGCATTTACATTAGGTTACCAAAGCCTATATTAATAACCATGTATAAATCAATTCACAAAAACCCAATCTCACAGCACAGGCTACAGACTGGCATCTGTCAAAGCTCAGGATCCCATGGGAGCCCTGACCAGAACTCAGAAATATACTGAGATCACCAGACTTCAAAGGGCATGATGCCATCAACTCCTGCTGGGTTTTTAATTCCTTAATTGAAACAGGAAGACCGGCTTTCTTGCTTTACTCACTCTCTAGTCAATAAAAAAAAAAAAATTGTTTTTTCTTCCACATGGGCTGTTTACCAGAACACTCTGCTAAGTTAAAACCACTGCAGTCACAGAGACCAGTTACAGCAGAGAAGAAATGGTAAGGAAGTGGGTGAGGAAAGAAGAAAATCTTTCAGCTGGTACTTGAAATTTGATGGAGGGTTTATGTGGGATTTTTAAAAAACAAGAGGAATCATTTTAAATTGGACCCTGAACTACATGGGAACATAGTGAAATTATGAGAGGATGAGGCAGTCACTTGTGTTAAGTAGATTAGAAGAGTCTGCATGCTTTGAAGCATGGGCGGTGCAGGCACACAAAGACGAGAAATGTTCACAACTTGAAACAGGTACGATGATTTCAACAGAGACAATACAGTTGAGAGGCACAGCAGATTTACAGCTGAAAAAGGAGAGGAAAACATTCACATCTTGGAAACAAGAAGTACAGCTACAAAGTGGAAATGAAGCTTGCACTCAACTTGCAATCAGTAAATAACGTACATAAATAATTCAAGGTCAGAAAATATTCTCACTGATTTCGCCCAAGGAAACTGCTACTTTGATAAATTTTAGCTGTTCTGGCTGACCATTTGATTTCACCAGTCTAGCTACTGATTTTTCTAAACAGCTGGGCAAAAAAGAAACTTACAGCTTCATCTCCAAAATGGATTGCAGTCATCAGGACATACGAACAATCAATCAATGTCTCATGTGTTGCCTCTGCTTTGCTGCAACCTTTGGCCATGACAGGGCTCTTACCTGTGGCTTAACAACCACTTTCCCGCTTGGTCATTTGGGGTCTACTGTGTTTACTGAGTCCATGTGAAGCACAGCCAGAGAGGCAATGCATTTAAATTCTCCTTACAGAAAAGCCTCCATAATAGCACAGGCGGTGAGGAATTTCTTCTGCAGTACAGCTCAAGGTAGCTGTAATCCCTCCTCTACCTATTTAGCAAAAAGTGGACAGAGCCTGGAGGTGTTGCAGATGGGTTTTATAGATATGATCTGAGCAGACTGACATTATACTCTATGCTCTCATGAGAGCTGATAACCTGAAATTGCACTCGAGTCCTAACTCATTTGCTGTTCACATAGGCAGAGTGCTGGGCATCAACTCCCTAGCAAAGCAGGGATTCAGGTATGGGGAGGGGGAAGGACGAAGGGGGAAAGGGAGGTGGTAGGCAAGGAGTCGCTCTTGAGACTTGCTCCTGCAGATAATGAGGACACAACTGACTTGACCTACCTGACACTACAAACTCGACCCATGGCATGATCTCATCTCCCAAGGCTACTGTGTAAATGCAGCCACCTGTTGACCTTGGGCACGACCCTACACAACTCTAATGCTTTTATTCAAGCAGTACCATGAGAGGTGTATTAGTCAAAGCTATTTTATTTTCTGCTGACATAAAGATGATCTATGATCAACTGATTTTGTTCAGCTTTATTTCAACCAAGGGCAATCATGGCTTGCTCAAACTTTGATAAACACCACTGGCTATCAGAAGAGGCAAGGTAACTGTAGTGTATCTTTCCATGGCACAGTATGTATATCAAATGAGGAGAAAAAGCAGCATGGGGAAAGTTTTCTTAATCGCTCTGCATTGAACACTGTATGTATAGGAAGGTTTTGAGCCAGACAGTCTGATGTACAAGGATCCGCAGGGAGCACTGGAAATCCTGCAGGGACAGCAGAGCGCTCCAGCTTCCTCACCAAACGAGGTTTTCAGTAAGGCCAATTCAGAAGGGCAAACTCACATTCAGTACTGGAACTGCCCTGTACTGGGCAATAGACTGGACTAGGATTTTAATGTGTTGGCATCTTAACTACAAAAAAAAAAAAAAATCGCAAATGTTGTTCTAAAGATTTCCTAAAATATTATTTCATGCATGTAGATTTTGCACAGAGCCAGTTCAATCAGTGAAATCTTGAGGTTCTTCCTCTAGATTTATTCAGTTTTCCATCACTCCTCATGTAAAACAAAACACAACCAAAACCATAAGCAAACAAAAACAACAAACAACTCTGCCAATTATAGTTGGTGTGGATTTAGCTGAAGAAAAATATGAAGTAAAAAGTAAAATGGGTCTGTTTCTGAAAATCTAACCCTTCGAAAAGAATACTATCTACTGCTCATTTTGCTTTTTCTTAGTACACAACAAGCAAATTCTCTTGTGCTTCACACACATCACATTCTCAAGAAAAATGCGTGCTCATAAAAATCCAGTTACAGGAAAGTACATTTCAGGAAAATAAACTCGTGAGGTCTGAAAAGAATATAGAGCAGTCCTCAGTATTCATGCTTAAAAAAAAAAAAAAAAAAAAAAAAAAAAAA
>Ga0065711_1005441_pt1 | contig 34713 bp, 31 predicted proteins | sample Hoacrofraction12_FD_59098 | JGI IMG/M metagenome (GOLD analysis project Ga0065711, IMG submission 59098) | Hoatzin crop microbial communities from Cojedes, Venezuela - Epithelial fraction 12 v2 (version 2) | ecosystem: Host-associated > Birds > Digestive system > Esophagus > Crop | place... | reverse complement strand
ATGGCTGCGGGGGGTGCATGGCAGCGAGGGGGGGGGTGCAGTGCAGCCGGGCTGGGTGGGCGCTGCCCAGCTCGCCCCTCACCGTTGCCCCCCCCCACAGGTCCGTCCCCCTGGGGGGAGCAGCCCGTGCCGGACCCCCGTCCCCGTCCCCGGGGCGAGATGGGGCGCTGGCTGTGGAGGCGCTCGGCGAGGCGATGGACCTCCGGGTCCTCCGCCAGCCGCCCGCTGCCCGACACCCCGAGCCCGGAGCCTGCAGAGAACCCGGGCCGGGAGCCCGCCAAGGGCCAGCGGCGCGTGAACCCCCTCAACATCCAGATGCTGTCCAGGACCCTCCACGAGCAGATCTTCCGCGGGGCCCAGGTCCGCTACTCGGCGGCTGATGTCCGGAGGAGCGTGGAGCACCTGCGACGCCACGACCTGTGGGGCAAGGAGACCTCCATGCTGCCCGACGTGGACCTCCAGCTGCCCCGCATGTACGGGGACAACATCGACGAGCATTTCCGCCTCCTGGCTCAGAAGCAGAGCTTGCCCTACCTGGAAGCGGCCGACGAGCTGCTGCGGAGCGAGCTGCCCGCCACGCCGGCGCAGTGGGCATGGCAGCTCGGCTGGACCCGCTACAGCCCCGACGGGCGAGCGGAGGCCGTGGACTTCCCCGAGGAGCGGGCGGTGGTGTTGGACGTGGAGGTGTGCGTGGCTGATGGCCACTGCCCGATGCTGGCCGTGGCGGTCTCGCCGCACGCCTGGTGAGATGCGGTGGCGATGCCAGGGGTCGCGGTGGCGGAGGGGCCGCGGGTTTGCGGGAGGATGGGCGTGCTCCCCAGCGGGGCCTCTTCCCGCAAACGACCAGCGAAGCCCAGGGGTGTGGGACGTGCGTCCCGGTCAGCAAGCGCAGCCGTCCCCGGGGTCATCACCTCCCTCCCGCGGGTGGGATCCTGCTCGGCACCCCGCGGCACGGCGGGTGCTCTCGGGTCCCGGGAGCCCCTGCTTGATTTTTGACGGGCGTGGGGGTGCTGCGTGTCCCCGGCAGGTACTCGTGGTGCAGCAGGCGGCTGCTGGAGCAGCGGTACTCCTGGTCCAGCCACCTCACCCTGGCCGACCTCATTCCCCTGGAGAGCCCGGCCGGCGCCGGCTGTGCCGGCAAGCGGGACTGGCCGGAGAGAGTGGTGGTGGGGCACAACGTGGCCTTCGACCGGGCGTTCATCAAGGAGCAGTACCTCATCCAGGTAATCCGCGGTGCCGTTGCTTCGTGCCGGCAGCTGCGGTTCGTTAGCTGGGCGGTCGTTTGTGTTGGCTTTTCGGGGTTGTTTTGGCAGATGCTGTTGTGCACAGATACCCTGGGGCTGTGCTTGCCCCGTCCTGCAGAGCTGGCTGAGGTCGGATCCCTTCAGAGGGAGGTGTTCTTGCACCCCATGAAGTTGTTGGAGGCTGCAGGGTTGCAGCTGGCAGCCTGCGCTGGGGATGCTCTCGGAAGAGGGGTGCCAGGAGGCAAAGCTTAGCCTGGACAGAAGCAGCCTGAGCAGAGGACTTGCAGCTCTGTAACGCGGGGTGGTGCGTGCTGGCAGCTGCAGCACGTTTGGCAGTGTGTTTCTACTCCAGTATGTCCCAGACTCTGTCTTTCTCTTCTCGAGGGCTCCCGGGTGCGTTTCCTGGACACCATGAGCATGCACATGGCCATCTCGGGGCTGACGGGCTTCCAGCGCAGCCTCTGGATGGCTGCCAAGCACGGCAAGAAGAAGGGACTGCAGCAGGTCAAGCAGCACATACAGAAAACGCGCAGCAAAACGGAGGGGCCAGCCGTGAGTGCGGGAGCTGAGCCGCGGTGCGGGTGGTGGGGGACTGTCTGCTCCCAAAACAGCAGGGTAGGAGCTGCTGGAGCAGCTCTGCTGGGCGAAGCTCTCCCAGCGCCTGCCGGATGCCCCGGCCTTGGTTGGAAGGGGAGCAGCTGCATGCTTTACCTCTCCTGACCTTGGCCCCAGCCGGCCCTTCGTCCCGCACCGTCTGACCCCTACCTCCTTCGCAGGTCACTTCGTGGGACTGGGTGGACGTCAGCAGCATCAACAACCTGGCCGACGTGCATGCACTGTACGTTGGGGGGGAGCCGCTGGAGAAGGAGGCACGGGAGCTCTTCGTCAAGGGGACCATGGCCGACATCAGGAATCACTTCCAGGTGCCGGCAGTGATCCCGATATCCCCGTGGGCAGCGGGAGCCGGGGATGGGAGCGGGGCGGGAGCGGCTGTGGGGAGAGGTTCCGTTCTGCTGCCCTTTCTGGCGAGGGCTCTGGGCGTGCGTGGGGCTGTGACGTCCCCGTCCTCCCGCAGCCCCGGTACCTTGCCCCGTGCCGGCAGAGGGGCGGCTGCTTTGCCTGCTCTCACTGCCTGTGTCCCCAGGACCTGATGTCGTACTGCGCCCGCGATGTCCAGGCCACTCACGAGGTGTTTCAGGAGCAGCTGCCGCTCTTCATGGAGAGGTGAGAGCTGCCGAGCTCTGGCCGGCGTTGGCTGAGGGGCTGTGGTCTTGGCCAGCAGCAGGGAGGATTGCGGTCCATCTGGGGATGGGATGCGGCTCCTCCTGTCCTTGGAGTGGCAACAGGAGGTTGGGGGGCCCTGAACCCCGTTTCAAGAGGGAGCTCAGACCGCCCTGGTGCGCGCCAGGAGGAATAAATGGCAGCACACCATGGCTGGTGGGGATGAGCAGGCTCAGCGAGGCAGATGGAGGTGGTGACGGCTTTGGGGTTGGTGCGCAGGGCTGCTTTTAGAGCAGCGCGTGCAGGGCGGGCAGGAGATACAGGGTCCTTACGGGCTGAGGGGAGGAGCACCAAGGGCAGCGTGGGGCTGGGAGACTCTAGGTGAAGACACGATGTTGCAAGGCATGTTTGTGTCTGGCACAGTCAAATCCCCTCCAGCAGACATCTAATTCCTCGCTGCTTCGGGCTGTAGGTGCCCCCACCCCGTGACGTTTGCAGGGATGCTGGAGATGGGGGTGTCCTACCTGCCGGTCAACGGGAACTGGAAGAGGTACCTGGACGATGCTCAGGGCATCTACGAGGAGCTGCAGAAGGAGATGAAAAAGTCCCTGATGAACCTGGCCAACGACGCCTGCCAGCTGCTGCACGGGGACAGGTACCCGTGGGCTGGGAGTGCGGGTCCTGCCCCTCGCAGGATGGAGACCAGCCGCCGGGTGGTCGCTGAGGGGCTGTGGGCGAGCGCTGGGGGTGGGAGCAGAGCTGCGCGAGAGGTGCGACAGCGGCGTGTCGGCAGGTACAAGGATGACCCCTGGCTCTGGGATCTCGAGTGGGACACGCAGGAGTTTAAGCAGAAGAAGAATCCCAGGAAGAAGAAGAAGAGGAAGAAGGACCAGGACAGCAAAGCCTCCGCGGTGGCAGCAGGTGTGGACGGGTCTGCGCAGGAGTGGCAGGAAGGTGAGCGTGGGTGGTCCCTGGGGACGAGGGCTGCTCGAGGGACACCTTCCCACGGGTGCCCAGACGAAGGGACGCGGTTCATTGGCGCTGGCAGGGTGAGGCGTCGCTGGCCTGCGTCCCCGTGCTGGGGGGCTGGCTCGAGGTCCCTGTCGGGGCACACGGAGGGCTTTCTGCCAGCCGGTCCTCCTGCCCCGCCAGACCCTGGTCCCCCTGGTGAGGACGAGGAGCTGAAAACCCCTGCGAGCCGGGTCTGCCTGGAGCGTCTGAAGGAGACGGTCACGCTGCAGCCCAAGAGACTCCAGCACCTGCCCGGCCACCCGGGGTGAGTTGGGGACCCCGGGTCTCCCCGGGGGCTGCCCTGCCCTCCCTGACCCATCCCTGCCGCTCCCCAGCTGGTACCGCAAGCTGTGCCCGCGCCTGGGGGAGCCGGAGTGGGTGCCGGGGCCCAGCCTCATCAGCCTGCAGATGAGGGTGACCCCGAAGCTGATGCGCCTGGCCTGGGACGGCTTCCCCCTCCATTACTCAGACAAGCACGGCTGGGGCTACCTGGTGCCGGGGCGGCAGGACAATTTGCAAGCAGCCCCCTCAGAGGCGGAGGGCCCTCCCTGCCCACACAGGTGAGGGGGACGTAGTGGGGCCCCAAGCCGGGGGCTGCCCCATAGGGGGGTTCGGGAGCCCCCCAGAACCCTGTTCGGGAGCTGCCCCGAAGCCTCGGTTCCCACGGTGGGTGCGTGAGCCCTGCCCTCTCCCCGGCCAGGGTGATCGAGTACCTGTACAGGCAGCACTGCCTGGAGAAAGGCAAGGAGCAGCCCCCGGGGCCCGAAGCTGCTGTGGAGGATGAGCTGCTGGTGATGGACGACAGCACCATGTGGCAGGAGGTGAAGGGAGGGATGGAGGGTCCCTTGGTGGGAGGGGGATGTGAGGCTGGGCTTGTGCCTCTGTGTGTGTGAAAACCAGCCCCGTGCGTGGTGCCGGAGGCTGGAAGTAAGAAATTTCCTTTAAGAAGTGTTAAATTGCTGGAGAAGTGGTGTTTGAGCCGGCTCCCCCCGCGGTCCCTCTCTGCCACAGGTGGAGGAGCTGAGCCAGCTGGAGACGGACGCGGAGGAGAAGGTGGGCAGAGCAGACCAGAGCCTGGCACAGGTAAAGGGGGTTTCCTGTGGGGTGGGGTGGCGGATCTGGTCCCTGTTTCCTGGATTCCTCTCCCCTGCTGTGCCAGGAGGGTTCCCAGCATCACCTGGCATCCCTGGTCGCAGGAGGAGATGGATGAGTTGTGCGACCCAGCCGAGGCGAGGAGCCAGCCCTCGTACCACCATGGCAATGGTCCCTACAACGATGTCAACATCCCTGGGTGCTGGTTCTTCAAGCTGCCTCACAAGGCAAGTTGGGTGCTCCGGGGGCCTGCGTCACCCTGCCTGGCCACCCCGCGTCCCAGCTTCTCTGGTCCTGTGTCCCCTTACCTGTCACCCCTGTGCTGTGCCACTCCTGGGACCCCCATGGTCTTGTGCCGTGGGACAGGCTGGTGGAAACGCGTCTCTGCAGCCGGGACAGGAGGGTGGGCAGAGCTTTACTGATACCGAGCAGTGGCACGCTCAGCCCTGGCACCTCTTTTGTTGCTGAAGGACGGGAACGCTAACAACGTGGGCAGCCCTTTTGCCAAGGATTTCCTTCCCCGGATGGAGGACGGCACCCTGCGAGCCGCCGTGGGCCGCATCCACGGGACCAGGGCCCTGGAGATTAACAAAATGATCTCATTTTGGAGGAATGCTCACAAGCGCATCAGGTGAGCGGCCACCTTCAGCTGAATCGCGACGTCTCTGCGGGCGGGCGGAGGCTGCGAGGCAGCCACGGGAGGTCGTGTGGATGCAGGGGGCTCAGTGTCTCGCCTGCCGCATGTCCCCCAGTTCCCAGATGGTGGTGTGGCTGAAGAAAGGGGAGCTGCCTCGTGTGGTGACCAGGTACGGGGAGGAACGGCCCCAGCCGGGATGACGGTCCCCTCTAGGCTGCGCCGGGAGCGCTCTTGCAGGACGATGCTCGCGCTCACCTCTGTCGCAGGCACCCCAACTACAACGAGGAGGACGACTACGGAGCCATCCTGCCGCAGGTGGTGACCGCAGGCACCATCACCCGCCGGGCCGTGGAGCCCACATGGCTGACGGCCAGCAACGCCCGGGTACGGCCGCACGCGGGGCTGCTCTGGGGCGCCCGCCGTGTGTTTTGGACTGGTGGGAGCAGCCTGGGTTGGAAATAGGAGCTGGGGCTGGATGCTGGGGCTTGAGGTGGCAGGGCTGGTGCTGGGTCTCTTCCCTTGCTGATGTGCTGAGGGGAGACCTTATCGCTCTGTACAACTACCTGAAAGGAGGTTGTAGTAAGGCAGGTGTTGGTCTCTTCTCCCAAGTAACTAGTGACAGGATGAGAGGCAATGGCCTCAAGTTGCGTCAGGGGAGGTTTAGATCGGATATTGGGAAAAATTTCTTTACTGAGAGAGGGGTCAGGCATTGGAACAGGCTGCCCAGGGCGGTGGTGGAGTCACCATCCCTGGAGGTGTTCAAAAAACGTGTAGATGTGGCACTTCGGGACATGGTTTAGCAGGCATGGTGGTGCCGGGGTGACGGTTGGACTTGATGATCTTAGAGGTCTTTTTCAACCTTAATGATTCTATGATTCTGTGACTTTGGGAGAGGGGAAAGACTCAGCAGAGGCTCCTGAGCTTCAAAATTTAGTGAAAGGAGAAGGTCCTAGCTTCCCATCTTCCATGCTAGCAGAGCCTGGGGGGAGTAACCAAGTGGGTGATGCCCCATGCACGCGTTAAACCCGGTTTTTACTTTCAGAGCAGAGTTTTGGGCATGGGGAGCGCCGTGCCGGCTGCTGCAGCTGCGGGAGGAAGGCTGCTCCCGTGCGGCTGAGGAGGAGAGGGCGGTGCAGGGCTTGCGCTGAGCAGGGCGTCGTGTCCTGCAGGCTGACCGGGTGGGCAGCGAGCTGAAGGCCATGGTCCAGGTGCCGCCTGGCTACTCCCTGGTGGGCGCGGACGTGGATTCCCAGGAGCTGTGGATAGCTGCCGTCCTCGGCGAGGCACACTTCGCCGGCATGCACGGTGAGCTGGGGCTGCGCCACAGGGGAATGGGTTTGCTGGGTAGCGGGGTGACCCCCCGAGCCCGGTCCTGTCCGGCGTCCAAGCCCTGCTCGCCTCCCGGCAGGCTGCACGGCCTTCGGCTGGATGACTCTGCAGGGGAAGAAGAGCAACGCGACGGACCTGCACAGCAAGACGGCCGCCACGGTGGGCATCAGCCGGGAGCACGCCAAGGTCTTCAACTACGGGCGCATCTACGGGGCCGGGCAGCCCTTCGCCGAGCGGCTGCTGATGCAGTTCAACCATCGGCTGTCGCAGAAGCAGGCGCGCGAGAAGGCTCAGCAGATGTACGCGGTCACCAAGGGTGTCCGGAGGTGGGTGCTGCTTGTGGAGGCGTGAGTAGGGACGGGGACGTGGCCGTGCCGCACGGGATCTCGGCACGGGTCGCTCTCCACTCCAGGTTTCACCTCTCCGAGGAGGGGGAGTGGCTGGTGAGGGAGCTGGAGCTGGCTGTGGACAGAGCAGAGGACGGATCGGTGTCGGCCCAGGATGTCCAGCGGCTCCAGAGAGAAGCTACAAAAAGGTGAGATGCTCCGACCCTGTGCGGCTCTGGTGGCATCGGGGTGTGAGCCGGGGGGAGCTGCAGTGCTGCGGGCAGGTAAGGGAGATGGAGCTGGACAGTCCTGATCCTTCCTCCGTGCTCCCCCAGGGCTGAGCCCGTTTGGTCTGGGGGCTCCCAGTCTCTCCCAGTGAGCAGTTAGCAGCAGGAGGTCGCAGGGGCTTGTCTGGCTGCCCCAAACCCTGAGGGAGCGTTGGAGGCTCTCGGACGCGGTCCGCAGCCTCGTCCCACAGTTCCAACAGACCTCCCCGCTGCCCCACCAGGTCCCGGAGGAAGAAGAAGTGGGACGTGGTGGAGAACCGAGTGTGGGCTGGAGGCACCGAGTCCGAAATGTTCAACAAGCTGGAGAGCATTGCCTTGTCCCCGTCCCCGCAGACCCCGGTGCTGGGCTGTCACATCAGCAGGGCCCTGGAGCCCGCCGTGGCCAAGGGAGAGGTAGGGTTACCGCTCTGTGCTGCTGAGCTCTCCGCTTTGCTTGTCTTCTCCCACACAGCAACCCCAAGTTCAGCCCTGCTCAGATGCTGGAGACCCAGTAGGCTCTTGGAGCCATGCAGCAAACCTGTTGCCTCTTGATCTGCATGCTATCAAGGAAACCCAGCAACGCTGAATTTAATAGGCTTCTGGCAGGAGCTGTCCTCTGTCGGGACCAGGCCCTGGACCTCGATGCTCTCTTAGCATCTGTCTGTGTTTCCCTCCACCAGTTTCTGACCAGCAGGGTGAACTGGGTGGTGCAGAGCTCAGCCGTCGACTACCTGCACCTCATGCTGGTCGCCATGAAGTGGCTCTTCGAGGAGTTTGACATCAACGGGCGCTTCTGCATCAGCATCCATGATGAGGTGCGCTACCTGGTCCAGCAGCAGGATCGCTACCGGGCAGCCCTGGCCCTGCAGATCACCAACCTCCTCACGCGGTGAGATGTGACGGCCGTGGTGTCTCCTGGGGACGAGGGCCAGCGCCTCCGGGTTGGGACTGGCCACAGTGAGCCAGTGCGGAGCAGTTTTCTTCTGCTTACGGGAAGTTGGCAGCGCTGGGGGTTGCAGTTGCTTCATGCGTGACTCGGGTGGCTATAAACGGAGCTTGGCTTCAATTTCCAGGGATAATGTGCTAGCAAGAGGGGGATGTCATCAGCTTTTGGCTCCTGCAGCGATGGGGCCAGTCGTTCCTCTCCACTAGGCTGCGAGTGCGTCGGCTCCCCTTCCCTGCAGGTCTGTGGCCGCTGCGTGGCAGCAGCCCTTGGGCTTGGTCGAGCTGCCGGGAGCCTGAAGCTGTCCCCATCCCACGCCCCCCCCCCACCTTCAGGGGACAGCGAGGGGCACAGCTCACTGTGCTGCGACCACCAGCCCTGTGCCAGGTTAAGCTCAGCCAAGAAAGCTCCGGAGCTCAGAGGGCTCCCTTCAGTCCAGCTCCGGCACAGCCAGCTTTGCCAGACCCCGCGGGGTACGTGGTTATACGGGAGCCGCCCAAAGCCGAGCTGTTTTCTCTTGCGCCGAGGCGGGGATCCAGCAAACAGCCTTTCCGTGCCGGGGCGGCGGGCGCAGCGGGGGCAGATGCCCTGGTGTTTGTGCCGGCTCCTGCGAGCTCAGGGCTTCCTGCCGTGAAAATCCCGCATCGCTCTGCCTGGGAGGATTAGCCAGCGGCGAAGGGCCGGGTTCTTCCTTTCTTCCGAGGCGGCTCAATGCACCATTGCTCTGTTCCTCGCACATCCATGTTAGCCATACGTGGCCCTCCTGCTACCCAGCACCTTGTCTTCCTGCCGCTGCCTGACGTGGCTGTCACATCACCGGTTACCGACGGCTGGTCCGGGCCAGGTGTGACAAGGCTGAGGGCGATGTTTGGCACCGTCCCACCTGGTCTCTTGTGCTTCCAGGTGCATGTTTGCCTACAAACTGGGTCTCCAGGACCTGCCACAGTCGGTGGCTTTCTTCAGCGCTGTGGACGTCGACCAGTGCTTAAGGAAAGAGGTGACCATGAACTGCGAGACGCCATCCAATCCAACCGGGATGGAGAAGAAGTACGGCATCCCGCAAGGTGAGTAGGGTCCGTGCACGCTAACCCCCGAGGCCGAGCACGCGGCCGAAGCCGTTGCTCCCCGAAGGCTCCTCTGTTGGGCAGAGGCCCCTCGTGAGCCCCTTGCCAGCTGTCACCCTGCTGCCAGCCCCTCTGCACCCCTCTTCCCTTTCTCGATCTCCGAGTAGTTTGTGCTGCTGCTTCCAGAGATTTCTGACAGTGATGAGCTGGGCCTGGCTCCGTTATCCCCCCCCCACTGGCTTTGTGCCCCTCGGAGAGGAGCCCTCCTGTGCACTTTTATCACAGCCCAAGAGGGAATTGTTCCTTCTCTGAAATGAGGCGCCTCAAGAACCTTGTGTATTTTGCCCTCCAGACCTAAACTTTTCCAGCCTTTGGTGCTTTCTCCCCCCTTAGCCCAGCACAGCTCTGTTCAGAGCACTGCCTTGGCAGTGCTGTGTTCTCCACCAACAGTCCCCAGGCCTACAGTTGTCCCTGTGTGACCCTCTGACTGCTGCAGGCAAACATCTAGCTCTTGGCTGGGAGCTGCTTTAAACAGCTTCTACACGCTGTGCAGCAGTGTTTTCCCAGATAAGCAGAAGACCCTGCCCTCAGACTTGTTCTCTCAGTCGTTGGACACAGCAGATGCTCCGCCCTGAGGTAAACTTTATTAGGAGTCTGACAGGCAAAAGGTGCTTTTAGAAACAGGACTTGTGTGCTATGGGCAAAGAAGGGCACTTCTGTGCTCACCAAGAACAAGGCAAATTAAACAAGTGCAGCGCCGCGGGGTCAGCACAAAACAGAACAGCAAAGCAGCAGCCCCGAGGAAGCCGTCGCCTCTCTGCTTCCCAGGAGCTGCACCCAGCGGCAAGCTTCAACGCCGAGGCAGAACAGCTCGTGTTTCCAGCTTCCTGCTGGTGCTGGTTCCTGCGTTCACACCACCACACAAAACAGAAGTTGGAATAAATTTAGGGCTTTTCGTGCTACATGCTCTGAACTAAAGCAAATCATGAGCGTCACTCTCATGTTACACAGTCTGAGTGTGCTGCAGAGTGCAGGGGACTGATTGTCCCATTGCCTTCCAGGAGAAGCATTGGATATCTATCAGCTAATTGAAATAACCAAAGGTTCGCTGGAGAAGAAATGACGACGCTAGAGTGCCAAAAATGACAGTTGTCCAGAGAGCGTGCCAGAGCTTGGCTGTCCTTTCAGAAGGAGATCTTTTGGCAGGGACTGATCCTGGTCACTCTGTTTTCTTTTTGCTGTAAGAAGAAGGGATGTTCCTGGGGAAGAAGACTTTGACAGCAGCGCATTCAAATAGCAGAGGCGCTTCTGAGGGCAGCAGCCAGCTGTAAAACCTGAGATGGTGGCCCACATTGCTGCTTGCACGCCCACGGGCCCAGAAGAGGAAGTCGTAAGTATTTGGCAAGAGAAACAACAAACCGTCATCTCTGTATGTGCAGTTCTCCAAGACCAAGGCGAGTCTGCCGCAGAACAGGCTCTGTGGGAGGAGGCAGCAGCGGCAACCCCAGCTTTATTTTTTTCGCCGTCTCTTCTTTTTGGGTTCCTGGTTCTCATCTGCCTGCTCTGCGGTGCTGCTCTGGAGAGGGGAGGGAGAGAGGAGCAGTACTGAGTGTGATTGTTTCTGTGTGATTAGTCTAAGGAATGTTTACCTAAAGGAAGAAACCTGATGTGCAGAACTCTTCCTCCCTAACAAAGTGACCTGAACATGGGACTTCTCTCACCCATGGAGACATTGCCCATGGACACTCCCCCTCCCCCCCAGTTCATGCCAGAAGATTATCAAGGGCACAGAACAGGGATGGTTTGTACTGGGTTTTGGCTTGTTGAAACACTCAGGAAGATACAGACAGAAGCATCAATAAAAACCTGGACAATCAGCAAAGTAAATTGTTTGGTTTTTTTATCTAGCTTAGGTTGCGCTACCTTCACCAGCACTATGTAGTAGAGGAGATGGGTCTGAGGAGAACAGCGCCTTGCAGAGTCCGCCCTGCCAGCTCTTTATCTACAAAAGTTAATTAACCTGGATGTAAAACGACTTTGCCCCATCCTGCAAAGGTCTGATCCTGGCCTGCCAGCAGGTCCTCAGAGGTAACGGTGACAGCCCTCTCTGCTTGCTGAGGCAAACAACAAGGCCTCAAGCGCAGTCTCATGTCCCTAAGACCAGAGATACAGATGGCTGGTGCGTGGAAATAAAGGTCCCTCAGGGCAGAGGGCCGGAGTGTAGGGGATGTTACCCAGACTAACTCTTCACTCCTTCGTATCAGCTTAGTATCAGAGTGAGAGCTAACCCAGGGAAGACACACTGTCCTAATTTCACTTATACCTGCACAGCTCACAAATACAGCTAGCCTCAAAAGAGGGGGAAACCTATCAGTAAAAGCAGCTGAATGAGTTCTGACCTGGTCGTTGTCTGGCTCATTTTCAGCATCCTCCGTGCTGTGTTCCTGCAAGGCGCTGTCTAGCATGGACGCGTTGATGCGGAAGTCCCGGGAGGTGCTTAGCTTCATGTATTGCATCAAGTTCACCTGCGGCAACCAAGGGGAAGCCAGGGGGAGAGGACATTATGCCATTAGCATCTTAGTTTAGTTTTCTACCCTGCGCAGTCCTTTGCACAGCACTGGGACCCAGTCCATTACAGTAATAATGCAGGACTGAAGCAAAAGGTAGGTGAAAAAGCACCTGCCCCCATGCAATCCAGTGGCCCATTTATGTTTTCCCAAAAGCCAAGTGATTACCAGTTACTCTCACATGATACCTCATCGTGGTACATTTCTCTCCTCCTGAACCAGACTGGGGGAGATGGGTGGGGAAAGCTGGCATTAAGTGTGCAGGTTTCTGCTCAGCCAGAAACCCCACGCGGTGCTGGGTCAGAGGCATTACCGCCCTTGACACCTGCGGGTATCGGTGTGACAGCAGTTCAGGAGTGTTGGGCCAGGATCTTGTGCAAAGGCTGAAAGAGGGGCAAGGTCCTTACACCTTCCTAATCTGAGCATTAATAGAGCCTTTAAAAGGTGGATCAGCAGCAGCCCTCCACCATGCCATTGATCCCACTGTTCCGCTGAGTTCAGGTCACAGAAGAGCTCTGCTTTACATTACCTTTGATTTCTTGGAGAGATGGATAAGGAACTTCTCATATTGCTCTATTGCAAATACCAGGTTGGGGATTGGCTTGGTCTCCCGAAGCACCTTGGCCTGGAACGCAGAAAGGAGCGTGATCGGTGAGATTTGGAAGTGAACAATGATGCTGTGGCATGACGTGAAGACCTCAACACTTCCAATTTAGTAAAGTGTCTTCAGTAGCCTTGCTCTATGCCAGTCCTGCCCCAGCAAGCCTTGCCAGCTTTGTTACTGGTTTTGACCCCCCTGACAGTTCTGCAGTGAGGCTCTCCCATGTACTATTTTGTACTCTGCCTGCAGTCAGAGCCCCGACATGCCCGACGGCCATCACAGCAAAAGCTCCGCTGCTCCAGCTCTGCGAAGGCATCACAAGCGTACGCCTTCCAGGCAATGAGCACATTGCTGTTTCACCACATTTTTGCCCCATTTATTTACCACCACTGATGTTTGTTCCCCATGGTGACAGAGTGGTAAAAGGCCATGCAGCATTTCAGCCCGTTTCCATACACTCAGGGAACAGCTAGGAATACTATGCTTGTGGCTTTTAAACGCTTAACATCAAGGAATGTCTAGGACAACTGACGAGACAGAGGAGATGCTGGCTGGGAGCACAAAGGACATAAAAGACCAGGAGCCTGCCAGCCTGTTCATTTGCTCCCAAACCAAATTGTCCAGTCATCATCAACAGCCTTACTTCAGTGGAATCCACTATTTATCTTTAGATGTACTGATAAGAAACACTTACACAGCGTGGAGTATTAGTTTCGATAAATTAGCCCATTTCTGTAATTTCATAGCTTACTCCAAATGATAAAATATCAGACAAGACAAGACTATCCAGGCTTGAACTTTGGTTCACATCTGTGAGCTTTTAGGCTGCATTTAGTGAAGGTGGCTTTTTGCTGGGGTTGGTTTTTTTTTTATTTGTTTGGTTGGGTTTTTTTAGACTTTTCTCTGAAGTTAAGGTAGATTAAATTTTATTTTTACTTAAAGGCCCAAATGACAATTTATCGTTGACAATCTACAAGAAGCCACCAGGTAACACAAGCCTTGAGGTTATACGATCCCAAGTTCAAATACAGCCCATGTTCTAATAGAGAGTGAGTCAATCTTACCATGACTGTGGAGATTGCAGCACCTTCACCCTCTTTCTTCTTCTTTTTCTTCTCCTCTGCAAAGCTTAAGCTCTCACTGTGGATGTTCTGAAGGAGGACCCCAAAAGATGTGGCATTAGAGGGTAAACAGGGAGGAAAGGGTAGGCAGGGAAGAAAGGCCAGCCAAGTAAGGCCTGAGAAGTCTTTGCTCTGGCCAGCTAACAGCATTACCAGCTAGATGACAGAAAGGTAGTGATACAAGAAGGACGGAACGGGGGGTAATCTCAAAAAAAGAAGGAAAGAAAAGCTAATTTCATAATTTGTACATTCAGAAATACATATGTGTGAGAAGTCCCCAGTAGCGGTAGCTCTGCACACCACTACGCCATGTCTGTGGTACAAATCCTGTGGTCCTCACTCACGCATCCAACTCCTCTCCAAGCAGTTAAATCCCATCTTCGGCACTGCAGTCTTTGGCACCCACATTACTTTACTCTGTGATGAGGGCAGTGTCATTGACCTGTATTTGCCATTGTGGCTAACAGCAGTATTAATCTCATTTAAAAAAACCCACGTGAACAGAGGGGAAAAAAACCCCCAAACAACTAAAAACCTGCTACCCAAAGACTCTTCCTTCCCTGCTCAAGCAGAAGTTGGCATGCTCAGTCCCAATGGTGATGAAATTTGACATTATTTTACATAGTAAAGCTTGAACTATAAGAAACTCCAGTCATGTCAAGATTAATAATCCCCAAAGGTGCCCATGTATCGCAGCTGATACACCACAGCATCAGATTGATTGTGATTCTGCCAGTTAATTTAGGCCTTACCTGTACATAAGTAATGAATGAGTAACACTGTGGGGTCAAATGGGAACCCGAGAGCTTCACCTGCAAAGAAGCGGAGAGGTTGGTGTCACTCCTGACTCAAGGCAATGAGCCATTTCCTCCAGTAATTCGCTCACACTCACCAGCTTTTCTAGCCTTCCTGGAATTGTATTTGAGGAGCTGCGGCAAGCTTGGATATACTGCAAGGAAAACACGAGAGAGTTTCTTCTAGGCACGCTGTTCCCATCCTGCAACCTGTACTTCCAGGCAGGGCGCAAAGCAGCTCATCCAATGGCACAGTAGGGAGGGCAGGATTTGCAAGAACGATCCTCCCCAGTGGCTTGCTGTATATCCCAAATGCCACGTCTGCATTCCAGAGCTGTGAGAGACCTCTGGGGTATTCACCACCTTGTCTCAAACTAGCTCCACTGCCCTGTTTTTGGGGCCCGGTTCCCCCAGGTCCGGTGCTTCAAGCCTTAGACGCGAATGAGTGGCAAAGGCGGGACTGCCGAGCGGTGCGAGAACACCGCTAGTGCCACTCATCGTGGTACACAGCTGTGTGCAGAGGAACCTACAAGATACACTGGAAAGAGCCACTCCAAGCCATGCACAGCCAAATTCAGCTGGAGAGAAACTTTCCTTTGTCTCTGCTGGTACAACTATCACTGCTAGAAAGGTCATGAAATTGAGGGTGTGAAAGCCAACAGAATAAGGACTCGACTCCTGGAAGACATCAACAGCCCAATCCTGAGCGTAGCTGCTGCCAGGGGTCACTGTAAGCTTGTTGTAGCAGATGGGGAAAAAGTTTTCAGATCCTAGCCAGCCCACTGTCAGCAGAGCAGCACTCACATGTTTGATGAGGGAGGTGAGAATTGTGTATGTCTTGCTGAGGCTTCTCAGCAGCGTGTCCACGCAGCTCCCTGCAGGGAGTGCTGTCTGTACCAGCTCATGATAAACTGTCAGTAGAGTTCCCAGCTGCAGAATTACACCTTTCTCCAGAGCCTGGGTTTGGTTTGACGCCTGAGATGAGTCTTCTAGAAGAAAGAGATGAATAGCTTGTGAATGTGTGTCTAATTAATCCAATTATGCAGGTGGGAGGCACAAAAGACCACCTTCGTGTCTGGTGCACAAAGCACCAGTGTGGCACAGAGAAAACAATCACTGGAGGGATTTTGTGACAACACTCTCTCTATCTTACATTGTTCATGTGGAACCAGCTCAAGGGAGAGTTTAACCTGCCCTCAGATGATGCTACCTCAAAATCTCAAAATGTCTTTTTGCTCTGTATCTTCATCTGTTTTTGACAAAGATTTAACAGTAAGAAATGGACCACTTTTATTACCTGATGTGTCTGATCCCAGACTGGCGAGTTTCTTGATAAGCCAATCCACCTCTTCAAGCACCTTATCCGCCTGACCCAGAACCAGCAGCTAAAACAGAAACACCAATAACAAAACAGGCTTTTGGAGGAGTATGGCACAACAGGAATCTACAAGCCACTGGGAGCTGAGTAGCCCTGGACACTACAGGTTGTTCCATACACACGGCTTTAACTCACACAGACAGTCGGGGCTGCAGTCTTGGCATTCACTATGGCGAAATGGCACCGACTCTCCACTTCTATGTCCTGGTCAGAGGACAGAAAACAAGTTCTGGTGAGTAAAACTGATGTCACATAATTTGCACCAGAGATGCACTCAACTCAGCCCTGACAGCACTAAGCGATGAAGAGTTAGGCTGCTTCTGCATCATACCTGATCTATGTCTCCCAGGCAAGCATGGATGTCTTGTGCAAGTTCACGCAGCAGACTGACAGGACTCCTGTACAGAACATGGAGACTGAAGAGCAGAGACAGCAAACCCTTGCAGCAAGCAATATCCTCTGGGGGAAAGGGAAAAGAAAACAACACATTACCAGGTGCAGAGCTCCCCTAGCTATTTAGGGATATTAGACATCCAGTGAGGGAAAGTCTCAGATTCGGTATGGGTTTAACAGTCTGCATTCCCAGAAACGATACGCAGTAGGTGAAAATCCTATCAAAATAGGGCCAGTACGAAAGCAGTTTACAACATGGGGCATCACATGTAACACTGCAAGGGGAAGTACGGCACCTGGAGCCCTCAGCTCATAGAAAAATGATGACCCGAAGCACTGAGGAACTGCAATACAAACTCTGGCAAGAGTAACATCTTTCTAGAATATAAATCCAGATTTGAGCAACACGTGTGCTAAATAACAAGGGAGATAAGTCAAGGAAGTGGCTTCTCTTTCTTCAGCAATGACAATATTTATAGAGATGGAGTTTCTTCTGTAATACTTGTGCTAATAACCACAATGTCATAGCAATCTGCCACAGAACGGGACCTGAATGTATCTGTAACAAAGAGGTAAAAACAGGACAGACAACAGCAGAGCATCTAAGGGTCTAATATTAGAGCTGACATGACATCTAAACATGCTCCCCAAAGCTTCCTTACCGAGAGCATTTTCTTTGCAAATTTTGACTGTCCAAGTCAGGAATTGAAGGAACTGTATAAAGGGAGAAAATATATTATGGCTTTGAAACAGAATTCAAAGTACAAAACTAATAATAAAAAAAACCCAAAACCAAAACAACAGCAAAGGGAGACTATCAGAGTCCCCTTCTGGCAGAAAGGCACCCAGCCATGCTCTGTGAAGTTCCACAAGGGACACTTCACCTACTAAAAAGTGAAAAGCTGAGATCCAGGACAGGGGCATGGCTATATATTCCCTTGGACAGAGTAACAGCCCCATTTTATTTAAGGTAAATGATGACTTCAGACTTCTGGCACACTTTGAGTGCAGTCCCTAGCTTATGAAAATGGGACACCTCTAGTCCACTTTAGAAAATGTCTCCTTGCACGGAAGGAATTAGGCACTTGGCCAGTTTGGACCAGTCGCAAGTCTGCTGGCCTTTTTTGGCTCTATTCCCGAATGGAAGCCATACCACATCCAGGCTTTGTTAGGAGTCACTGCTCAGGCGAACAAGTCATTCAGACTCCAGGTGCCCAAAGGCAGGATCAGAACATGCAGAAGTGGGGTGGGAAGATAACTTGTTCTTAACTGTCCTTGAAGGTGTTTGACAGGAATGTGCTTGATAACGTAACAAAACTGTCACCTTGACATGGTCTGGTCTGCAGGAGAAGGCAGAGCACTCTCAGGTGTCAGCCCAGTCTGATAATCTTCCTACACCTATGGCTACTACACACATCCCTGCTGCCCCATGAAGGTTGTGAAGTACCTGCTGAGAGGCTGGATCCAGGAGTTTGGACAACGTGGAGAGAACTGTGATAAGTGACTGCGTTTCCTTGGAGTTGAAGTCATCTTCAGCACTGCTGAACTGGTTCACCAGGGACCTCTGATGATGGGAAGGAAAAAGTGTGCATGCTTGTTGCAGTGCCATTTTAAGAAGCAAATAACCAGAAGCTGCAGCAGATAAAGGAGTCAGCGACAAGGAGAATGATGAAGAACATTGGAAGAGACTCTTCTAAAGAGCGAGTGCTGGTTTTTGTTATGAGTGCTTACACACAGGCCCACATATGATTCAGCATGACTTTTCCGATACTCAGGTCTAAGTTTATGCTGCACTGAAGGACCTTATAGCTCTGTAAATACACGTGCACTTCAGTCCAGCTCTGCACAGCGCCTTGGAGAAGATTTCCTTAGGGATCAGAAAGTTTTCTGAACTGCCAGTGAATCAGTGTTCCCAGTGGCTATCACATACTCAATCCTGTGGTCAAGTAACAGAGAGCTAGCAGCGTTTTCTGCCAGAATTACCCGTGCTTTGGAACACTTGCAGCACACAGTGGTACTTACCTGAAACTGTCGGATCTGGAAGGCAGCTTTCTCCGTGACATTAATATCCGTTTCTTCTGCGTCACCATCAGTAATATCTGGCAGAGACAGAGAGGTGTAGAAAAAAGCTAAATGCCAAGAGCAGAATACCGGATTTATTTCCAAAAGTGGGAAAGACTGCAACTGCTCACAGCTAGAGGAGGAACACAGACTGTAAAACCGTGGTGAGCACAAAAATGTGTTAAAGGCAAACTTCAAATAGACAAATGCTGTATCGGATCCCAACCTGATCCCCTCCAGCAGATCATCTGCTGTCAGACTGAGCGCTCTACAAAAGCAGGTAAAGATCTCTCTGGAACTTACCTCTGGCATGAAAATCAATGCTCCTAAGCCCAACTTGTTACTGAGAGACAAGGACCAGACCCCTCTCTCTACTTATGGATAAAGGGCACTGGGTCCCTAACTGCCCATACATGGCTCTGGAAATCAGAGCAGAATTGTACCATGTGCCTACCCAGGGCTTGTAGAAACTGGGGTATCCTGGCAGCGTACAGCTGCTGCACCGTGTTGAAGATCCGCAGCAAACCTTCCAAGCACAGAAGTGAAATGCTTTTTCCCTTCTTCTTCCCTGACTCTTCAACAACAGTGGGAATTGAAGTGTACCTCCACAGCAGAACCCTAGGAGATGGGAGACAAGTTAACATCACACGTTCCAGTAAAGCTGGCTGCACAGTGCAAGAACTAGAACAGAGCAGAGCACACATTCTACTCTTAGGATGATATATTTAATATAACTAAATTGGAAGGTCTTTTTCCAATAGAAAAGTGGAGGGAGAAGAGATCCATTTTTAAGAAGATTTTGTTTCAATATCAGCAAAACAGCTACTGCATTCTTCCTGCACAGCTAAATAATTTAATTCTTTCCAGATGCCAAGGGACCTTCCAGTCACATTTCAAGTCCATCTTTACACGCTTCTTTCTTCCACCTGGCTTTTCTTCTGTTTCAGACTACCCAAACATTGACCACTGTGTGTCAAATCTGTCAGTGACAGAAAGAGCTTGTCTCTTGGCAGTTTGAATCTGTGAAATGTCAGATATCTCTATAGGGCTCTATATAAGTAAAATCAGAAAGGTAAAGGCAGGCAAAGCAAAGTGAAAAGCTTTGAAGAAAGCAAAATTGTTTGGCCCGAAGGAGACTTTTCTATTTGTAGGCAAACATCTTTTTCCTGCTCCCCTAAACTCACTTCTTCCCTTTTTTGTTTCCTCTCCTTTCTTCTCATTAGTTCTGTCGCCTGCACAGATGATCTTATTCTATTTCAATGTCCAATCACGCAAAACATGTAGCTCACACGTAGTCCTAATGACTGCAACAAAAATAGCCTCTATTATTTGGGGCGAGACACAAAACGGGCATTATTCATGGCAGGGGTAATTTGCATTTTGTGCTCTCTGCTGACTGGGATCTGAAAAGACCCCATGCAGATATGACCTAGATCCCAAAAGACATTTAGATGCTTGACATTCTTGGGTTTCCAAAGGATTAGGTGCATGAATGTCTTCAAGCGTCTTGCAAAACTCCCAAACAAATGTTTTTTAAAGCTTGGGTCCCTCTTACATCTACTTTATATCGTAGCTAGAAGTGAATTTTAAGTTCATTGCATCCCAGGGGCCTCAAGTATGCAGTCTGTAACCATCCTACCTCCTCTGTGACAGTAAGTGATGAGCCAAAAGTCACAAAGAGGCTGAAAATGAGTTTGATGGCATTTGGTTCTTCCAGGCCAAGTTCCGTTATTAGAGCTGTATCACTCACTCTGGCACAGAAACTGTAGTGCCTCCTCTTCATTTCTCGGGAGCAAAGAAAGGCAATGATCCCAACTCAGTAATAATAGCTGTTTGAAACAGTTATGGGCTGCATTCTTCTTTCAAAAACCTACCTGAGAATCAAAAATCCCCCAAAAGCATTGATGCTTTTTAGGGCTGATGCCTTCACGTGTTCCAGTGACTCACCGTGTGATTTTGCACAGGTTCTGAAACATCTTTTCAGGATTTTGCCCATCTGGCCCATCAGTTTGTCCTGTCTCCTCCAGCTGCTGCACCTTCTGCAGAGCTACACTGACAGCATAGCGTAGGAACTCTGTGCTGGAGCGCAGAACTGCTAGGCTCTCCTCGTGGCTTTGGGCATTGTCCCTGAAGAATCAAAAGCACTGTCAGAGAATTGAGGATGCACTGAAAAAGCACGGGGATGGCCTATGAGATTCAAAATCTAAATATGCATTTACAAATAAAATCACTGGCTGAATTCAGGATGGGAAAGACCCTTTGTTTTGGTAGCTTGTAGTGAACATGTGGTGGACAGAGTTCCACCAGCCTCTCCAAATACACTAGCAGACATGATTTGAATTGAGGCCTGGCTCTGTTCCACAGAGGACTGGAGCTCAAACACTGGAGTTTGTGGTCTGGGGAATGGCCCAGGACTGGGAAAGCATAGACTCTCCGAGGTCTTACAAGTCATAAACAAGGTCCAGAAAAGCTGGCTTGTCAATGTCAGGAGTTGCATAGCTATGGTTCCTGCCTGGACTATGATGTTCTCTAGACAAGTGCTGTTACCACGCATGCTTTGTACAGCAATGAAAATGCCTGTACTGTGTATGCAGTGCACAAGACAGCCAGCATGCAGACACCACAAAAGCACCTTGTGAATAGGCCTTAAAGCTACTCCAGATGTGACGGCTTCTCACCTGAACAGAGCTGTGAGCAGAGTAGAAACAAAACCCATGGACAGGAAGCTTCGTGCAGTTTTGTTGCCCAAGGCAAATTTGTTCTTTCCAGCTTTCTCTTTCAGGATTTCAGAGAGTTTGTTGTAACATGTAAACAAGCCTAGGACGTCCTCAAACTTGTTCTTACTGCAGTAAAGTAGTAGAAAGCACTAATGGAGAATATCCAGTCGTATAGTTTCCCATTTGAAGCTTCAGTTGCCAAATTACACAATGACACTTTCTAAATGACAAAACCATGACATATGACACCTCCCCGCCTCCCTAACAGCGTATACGTCATCCATTCCTCCTTGACCCGCTCTTCTACAAAATGTCACATCCCATCTCCCACAGCACATGACATTCAAAAGGAAGACACTCCCCAAGGTTCTGTGAATGTCTGTGCCACAAGGCACTCACACTCAGAAAACGTCATTCCGGTTCTGGGTTGGCACTATTACCTTGTGCTGGCAATGAGTCTGTGTCCTGTACTCTGAAGAGCTAGGCATAGTATAGCACAGCTAGTGCTGGAGTAAGATTTGATGTTTTACCTGAAATTCCCTGTGTTGAAATTGTACTCAATCAGGACCTCACAAATTCCCATCACCTGGATGGCATAGATGTTATTCTTTACACCAACACCAGAAGACGGAGAGAAATCTGCCGACTTATCCTGAGAGGTAAAGGAAACAAGTGAAAAATCTTTTCAAAACCTGTCAAGAACTCTGCGTCTTCTTCCACTGAGTCAAACCAAAAATCTGATTTACCAGTTCAAAGTCTTCCAACTCGCTCTTGATCATTCGTCGTGTGACAGATTCTAGCATCTCTTCAAAGTTTTGTTGAAATCCCACATCCTCCTCCTCCTCATCGTCATCTTCAGCTCCTTGGCATAGATGCACAGTGCTCTTATACCAGGCAAGACAGTGCTGGATACAGCAGAGCAGATGGGCCTGAAGGAAGCAGCCACACAGTCACAGTCAGCCTTCTAGGTGGAGGTCACTGGCAAAGTGGACACAGGCCAGACTATTACAGTTGGATGCAGAGAGCCACAGCTGCCTTCAGATATTCACGTGAGTCTCGGGAATATTCCTCATTCCTGGAATGAGGTGATCTGTAATCCTACACACAGCTACCCAGTTCTAGCTTCAGACAACATTGTCTGCGTGAGATTGCCTACAGGGGATGTAAAGACATAACTCCCACTGCTCCCTCAACCCAGCCACCTCAACTGCTGAAGGAGATGGGAAGGGAACTTCCAAAACAGCTCTCACTCCAGCTCAAGTGCCTGCTCCCTTCCTGGGTGTGCTACTGCAGCACAGCATGGAAGCTTCCTTGGGGGAAAACAGGGTGATTAATTTGAATTTGTTCCCTCAGAAATCCAGTGAATAGTTGAGGTCTCATCTCCAACAATATCAAAGGAGAAAAATCAAAGGGCACATTCCTCCCCCTGCTACACACGCTGCACGACAATGTTATGCAGAATTAAGTTGAAGAAGGAAAAAAAAACCCAGAGTGAGCTCAACAGAAGATAACAGAACTACACTGTTCCTAGAGCATTTTTCACACAGGTTCCCCAAACCACTTTGCTAACAGAGCTCTGATAGATAGCCTGAGGCAGGGGTGAGATGCCCAGCTCTATTGTCATTAAAAGAATTGCTCCAGGCTAGAAGAGGCTGAAGAAACACAAGGTATTCAGCTCACGTAGCAGCACAATGCTACGGAACAGATGAGCCTGCAGGTGTGGCCAACCAGTATAGCTCTTACCAGTGGTTCCTGCAGAAAGATTTGATCTCCTTGAGCCATAATACATCCTTCAAGTTTCAGTGGAGGCAGGAGGTCTGGCTGGGGCAAGTAATATTGCTTTATCTGTCACAGAAAACAAGAAATAAAAATAACCAGTTACTTGGTAACTGAGCCTCTTAGGTTGTCTCAATACAGAATACGATAATCTTTGTACTCCATTCTACAGAGCGAAAACTGGCATTATGATAATGGGACTGTGCATGTACCTGAGCCACGTCATCTGCTCCATTAGCAATTAAAATCCCCTCTTGAGTTGCTCATGTACCTCTCAGCCAGGACACATCACTGCCGTAGAACAAGTTTATCTAACCACTTGCTGCTGTGTTGCCTCAACACGCAACATCACTTGCAGTTCATCTGCAGTGCTGTCCACTGCAGAAGTAACTGCTCCTGTCACCTGTCACCCGTACTGAATGCTTGGCCCTGTCACGGCATTCAGCTTCCTGGCCTAAGGGTGCAGACAGCTACGGAGGCTACACTTGGCACTAAAACAAGTCCATAAGAGACCATGCTTGCACCAATTCCTGGCCGTCTGGCACACCAATGGAAGGAGATATGATCTCAGTGTTGATAGAGGATCAGAACCAAACAGGTAAAGTTATAAAATTTTATACATTTAGACCAAGTTCACATTAAGCGCCCTCTGCTTTGTTTCCAAAAGCTGCCTTGGCTCTGTTCATGTTCCCTTCTCAGACCCTATGCTGTCATGGGAAAGCTGGAATTAGTCAGCACGAACTCTACAGATGATTAAAGGGAAGAAAATTACTTGTTTCAAAGAAAGCACAGCCTGTCCAATGGATTGAGGAAATGCGATTGTCTTGTTGCCACGAGCAACACTGTTGGGGGATGAGTTAATCCTCCCAGATCCTACATGGACTTGGGCATTCTCCCGATGGGAGGACAGCAATAACAATTACTGTGTCAGCACACATCCTTGGGGAAGCATGGGAGGGTAACTGCTGTGCACTGCTGAGGAACAGGGAGCACACAAAGCACTTCTCTGGGCATCACACTTCTCACAGCATCTTGGAACTGAAGGATTGGAAAGGGCTCCAAGAGATCCTTTCCCTCCCACCCCGTGACAGGATATGAACAAGCCTCCAGACGTTTACCTAGCCTGCTCTCTCAATATAGCAGGGATTTGAACACCTCCTTAGAGAAGTGTGGCAGCACTTAAATGTTTCCAGTGTAAGGGAGAACTATTTTCCCAATATTTAACCGGAATTGCTTGCTATACTGGTTGCAGTGCAGAATTCTCAGAGTCTCTGCAGCCATGCCACAGAGCAGTACTTTACCTGGGACAAGAGCGTTTCCATTACAGAGCTGGCCAGCTGGGAGTTCCTCCGAAGGACATCATAAAAACCCTGAAGACAGGAAGGAAGGACAAGTTGGCTTCCACGACAAAGAAAGTGAACCATATGTGTAAGAACTGGGCCTCATAAGACAGCAATGACTCTTTGGCACAGCAAGGAACCATGAGGAAGTAACAAAGTCCTCAGTGTAAAATCCCATACCTGGCAAAGCAAAGGCACCACAGAAAGAAGGTATGAATCAGAAAAGAGTATGAGTTTCCTCACAGGGGCCCTCTCACAACCTGTATCTCCCTAGCAGCGGTGGCATCAAGCCCAGAGTGACTTTCACTGCTATTTAACACTAGCACTAGATCCAACTTCAAACTGTGAAATCCTGCTTCAAAGGCAAAACAAGCCAGTGGGGAAATGGCAGGAAAAATGGCAAAAAATCCTAGAGACTGAGAAAACCCAGTGGATTGATAAAGCAAGCACAAGTCTTATAGCAACAGTGACGAACACACCCGAAACTTGCAGCTCACCAAAGGTCAGTCTAACCAAGTCAAGAAGGAAACAAAATCTCTCTGACCTGAACAGGTTTTTATTCCTCAAGGCGGTACCTAAGATACACACCCCAAAAATGGCTCTTAATATTAGGCCATTTGTCACAGGAAATCTAAAGGACAGACAAGCCTTTCTAGAAACTTGCAAAAGGAAGAGGAGAAAAGACAGACCCCGATGCAGTCTCTAAGGAAGTTTCCCCATAATCTCCAGTCAGGGTTTTCTCTGGAGCCCATCATTAACTCCCAGCAACTCTGCTTCTGTCCAATGCCTGTTATAACACTCCTCCTCACTGGGCATCAAACATGCTTCCCATTTCTTAGGCCACATCGCACGGAGAGAGACACTGAGGCATTTTTGCTCTTAAGCAATGCATGATATGAGGAAGATACATCAGTATGTCTTTGGGCTTCTAATGGTCCAAAATAAAAAGAAGCAGAAAGATTGAAAAAAAGAAAAAAATAGTCCCTGGTACATGCGTCCCATGAAGAACATAACTGAGATGACAGGTTGTTTTCTACAATAACGTGATCATTATTTACCCGGGGCTACAGCAGAACCAGACTACAGAATAGCTAGTGGCTGTTTAAAAGAAGATTGAAGAAACCGTGTTTACCTCATATAACATGAGTCGAACATCCGCTTGCTGGCTCAAACATCGCCTCAGGCTGCCCAGGATTTCAAGGCAGAAGGCCTCATTAGCTGCAGAATTATAGCAGGCATGAACATCTGCCTGGACCTGAGAGGGAATATTAGTCACGTTATGCTGGTTACAACTCTCAAATTTATCACAACACAGAAGCAAGGTGATAAGGGGCCTGGCCCCTTAACAATCACTGAAACAGTCCGTAGTGTGCTGCCAGCCTCTTTATCATCATCATGGAGCAGTGTGAATGCTCCCCAGAATACTGGTGCTGTAAAAGAGAATGACTCTGAGAAGCAATGTCCCTAGGCCAGCTTCTCTTTGCACATTGCATTTCCCAAAGCTTTCCTTCCAGGACTAATCCTTCCTGAAATTATATTTCCATTTTGGGGAAACACTCCACTCTTGAGTTGTTTCAAACAGTGCATATTAGACACAAGACTGTCTCATGTGTCCACACCAGGGACTGCAGAACAGCACTTACCTGAGTGGCACCAATGGCCTGGCTGCACTGGGAAGAGGACAAGCTGCCCAGAACCTTAAAATTTCTTAACAGAAGCAAAAAGCCAGCAACCGCAGCTTTACGAGCATCGAGCTGCCTGTGAATCAGGGGGAGAAAAGAGAAGCATAAGGAAAAATGGAAGCAAGAAGCTCAGAAGTAAACACAAGATCAACTCAGCAATGAAAAAGGGCCCACAAATACAGAACGACTGGGCCCAGTGGGACTGTATTCCCCAAGAGGGCAGCACAGTCCCAAGTAGTGAAGAGCCTGGCAGTTTGCTGGGAACTCCTTTGCTCTGCACTCTCACAACATTCAATTTCCTTTCTGTCCTTGCAATGCTCATGCTGAGAGAAAGCCCCAAGCCAAGACCCAAACAGTAAATGTCCCCTGAAAACTGGAATGGGAGAGTCTCAGAGAGCTCTTCTCAGAGCTGGAAAAAAGCTGGTGTTTTGCTTTGCTCACCGAAACCACGGGTCTTTCCCAAGATCGAGTCCCTTGCCTGGAACAATAATCCTAATTATGAAATCTGTATTCATAACCAGGCAGCAACTGCCCAACAAAATCCAGTCTACAATCACAGTGTTATGAAGGTTGCAGGATGGTTTGTTCAAAGCATTACCAAGACAACAAGCCCACTTCTCTACCACCTTGTAAGGGATCGATCAGAGGGAAGGTGGCAGCTCAGCATTCTGATCAGTGGTTCCTTCCAGACTCTCCCTACATCTGGATGTACTTAGCCATGTAGACACGTGCTGGAATTGGTTTTAATTTTGCCTACTTATTTGGAGTTCCCAATAGCTTTCTGAATTTCCAAAGCCCATTCAGCTGGGGGTTGGGATTTGTGTCTCAGTTCAGCAGAGCTGTGATTGCATTATAGTCCTAGGCTAAAGGGTTGGAGACATCACCATCTAGTTATGGGAAGAACATAGTAATGAGACACTTGGCCAAAACAAAAACAATTCTGCTCCAAAAACATAAATGAGTTGTAGAAGTGTTTTCAAAGAATCCCCTTCCCAGCTTACCTGGAAAAGATAGCTTTTTGGAGAACAAGTATCAGGGAGTCCCTCACTGACATGCTGACTTTGAGCAGGGGCTGGAAAGGAAGATACACTTTGGAGAGAAAAGCACTAAGGCATGCCAAGCCCTTGAGGCACATGAGCTCATCTTCCTCAGGCCCATCTGGCCCTGTATTTCCAATACTGTCATCAGTACAGCAGGAGCACCAAAACATTTAAAAACAACATAAAATTAAACCCAGAGACCTCTTAGCAGGTTAGTGAGGACACAGTGCAAGGGTTTGGGAAAAGAGCTGGTATCCCCAGAATGGATGAAGCAGGTAAAAGTTTAACACCAGGGCCCAGCAAAGAGAAATACTGACATGGAGCTTGGAAGGAGAAAAATCAACGTGGCAGCTACAGCTGTTCAGTTAAACACTGTATACTTAGTTTTCTACACTGAGCAGCACCTGGGCATCTTCCAGATGAAAAGTCAGCACAGAGCAGTTTCGGTATCACACCAGACCGCACCATATGCTTTTTGCTAGAGAGCACAGGCAAATCCATGCTTGAAGAACAGTTCCATGCTACAGCGAGCAACTTACAGCAGAGTATGAGTGCTTATTTTATGAGGAGGGTTATTAGATCATGCATATAATTGTGGCCTAGAGCTGTCAGTGGAACTAAACTAGCAAGGATATTCATGGAGAAATGCAAAGCTTTACCTGTACTGCCCGGAGGAGCCCTTGCACTGTGTCGATGGGCAGAAAGGACAAATTGTCAAAGGTTTCTGTGACTTTGGAAGATGAAGTCTGAAGCACAAGAGGAGCAGACACAACGATATTGGACAGCAAATCTGAAAAATAAAATGACAAAACGAGCAGCTGCCGCCAAGGGGCCAGAAAAGTCTGAGCAAAAGATGTCTACAGAGCTAACAATTACAGAATAATCAAAGCCCTTCCATTACACGGCGAGGCTGTGACAGGAGGAGCACAGAAAATCTGAGCTCTGCTGCAGGCACGAAGTGTAAAACACTCAGGACCCGGCTGCAGGGCCTCACCCCAGCAGAGGGCACTGAGGTGTAGGAGAAGAGGCTGCAGCACAGGCACCTCGGCAGCCCCAGTGACTCCAAACACCTGCCCAGGGACAAGGAGGAAGGCAGGGCTAGGACCGTGTAACAAGGTACTGACTGATGGATACCAACTTGCTGTGCGTCAGTTGTTCCATGGCAACTGCCTGCAAACACATTTTCACCTGGGATTAATACAAGGTAATGTGACGCAGCTGACACCTCAGTAAGAGGGGAAGGAACAACTGATTTTCTTGGCTTCAGGTCAATTCAACAGGACCTTGTTCTGGGAAGCTACGTTCTGAGTGTCCACAGAGCAGGACACGTTCCTTTCTTTTTCCTGTTACCTATGAAGTGGCTGACAGGAGAGGCTGCTTTTGTGAGGACTCTGTTCAGGACTTGCTCAAGAATATCACTTCTGATGGGCTCATGAACCTGAAATGAGAAAGAACAATAAACAAAAATCAAACCCTACATAAATCTAAGATATTCCTGTACCTCAGAGCACAGGCATAATGCAGCACAAAGCAAATCCAGATCTGACAGGTAAGCTGGGACTGGTTGCCAGAAGTCTCCTTTCAGCTAAATTCACACAGACCAATTCAGCTTTCATCCCAGTCCAGTCAGAACCAGCACATCAGGGACGCACACAGTACACTCGGAACATAATGGGTCAAATCACCTGTGGGATGCAAATTTACCACTTCAGTGAAGATGCTGGTTTTAATCCCACCTCTGACAGATTTTCTTTGTACCTCTGCATTTCTCTACCTTCTCTGCAGTTTCTTGGAAACTGTAACAGGGATTACACAAGTATCATGGTAGCTGAAACAGATTAGGATTAGGTCTTTATGAGGATGGCCTCTTCCAGCTGGACAGGGGCAAATAGGAGACTAAATCTAGTATTGTTTGTAAAACACTCGTGATGGATACAGCAGGCAAGGTTTTGACACCATTCAACATGAAAGAATAAGAACAGAGTTCCCTCCCCTGCAAAAAAAACCCCACAAAACCGACCTCTCCAAAACATACACTACCTTAAACGTTTCCAGCAGGATACTCGCTCCCAGTCTGCAAGCCTGCTGGGCTGGCATTTTTGAAAGGCTGTAACTGGTATCAGCAGCTTTTCCTCCAAAGGGCTTTTTTGGTTCATACGATTCCATTAGGCTGAAGCCAAGATCCACCAGGCCTTGAGTAACGTGGTCCCAGCCAAACGCACTGAGGAAAATATTAAACAGACCAAGCAAGAAACAACTCAGTCACAGAAAAGGTTTAGATTAGTGCAGTCTAAACTAAAATCTTCTGCAATCATTCCAGGGTCCAATGCAGCAGTGAGAGATGCCTGATCACACCAGGGAAGATGACATCCCTCACAGCCCTATGACCATCCTTAGGCTGAGGGACAGGTGCTCAGCACAACAGGCCTCGCAGTCCTGGTTCTCTAACCATCAGACTTCCTTTCCAGTCCAAAGGTTTCCTCATTGTGGGGAACGATGTGCACTCAGGTCTGATCTGCATGTGACAGTAGGCTACAGTCGGGATGCACAAATGTCCTACTGAGCCCCAGATCTTCAAGTCAGAGAGGAAGACAGAATAGGAACGCCCCAAATCAAACTACAGGACAATTGGTGACAGATCACAGACCTGTTCCACAGGATGATGAAAGGACTAACCATGTGGGGGAAGAAAACAGTGAACCTATCACTCGTCCCTTGATCAGAACACAAACTACAGCTGGCAGCACGACTCACAGCATCAGCTGCTTTACCAGGAAGAAACAGAGGGTCCTGATCAATTTAGTCCTCTGTACCACCAGACACTGAGATTTGGGGTGAAGGGGGCAGATATATACAGCTGCACTTTGGTTTTTAATTCATCGATATAAAACCATGATAAAACCTTTGGATTTTGACACTGTTCCCTGCTGGTACCTAGTCAGCAGTACTTAGCACCCTAGAGCATTCTAGCGAGGCTGAAACTCTCCCCGTCCCAAAGCCCGTCGAGCGTTCTGCAGCATGTGGCAACATCTCACCTATTTTTTACCACTTCCAGAATTACAGCAGTTATATCATACTGTTGAGGAAACAAATCTTGCAGAAACTTGGAGGCCTGAAGGAACTGCAGGTCCTTGCAGCTTCTTGTGATTGATGTTTTCAAGAAATCAAATATCTGGAACATAAAATCATTCAGTGTGAGGAAATGATCTTTGAAATGGGACCTGTATGGTCTTGGGTACGTTCCAGTCAAAGCACCAGCCAGAGCACAAGTTCCAGTACAGCCTGCCAAAAATCTCAGCTCACTTCTTTCTCAGGACAAATACACCAACCTCATTAAGTGCCTCAAGAAGAGTAACTTGCTGCCAGATGCACTTCAGATGGCCATCACAAAGCCAAAACATGAAACAAAGAAGACACTGCTTTTCTTCTCACCGTACAACACCAGCCCACAGGAACAACAACTCTGGAAAATTCTGATATTGTTGTTTTATAGTGTTCAGTAAACAACAGCATACCAATGATCTAACTCCTTCCCCACAAGCATCCTGAAACCATTTTAAGCCTAATTCTGGTGGGACTGTGACTTCATCATGCTTCCTTTCCTTTCCAAGGAGTGCAGCATACATCCCCACAGAGGTTCTCTACAACCTTATCACCCACATACCTGCTCTTGCAGTCTGTGTTTTACTGCAACTGATAACAAAAGAGCCACGCTGAAGGGACACAGGGCTTTACCAGGGTCCTTCTGTTGCTCAGTCTAGAAAATAGCAAGGACCAGTCAGAAAGCTTGTTATCTTCAACTGCAGCATCTCACCAGTTCAGGGGAGCTACCAGGCCCATATCTCACTGCTGTTGTGGCGTAGAAAGGGACGTGTCTCTTCAAACATATCACAGCACTTACTAAAGTGAACACGACTGCGATCACAAAAATGATGAAATCCCTTCTAAAGATAACCAGTTAAGTTGATTTTAAAAACCCTGCTTCAACACCACTGAGAACAGTGCCTGTCCCATCTTTGTCATACCTTCAGATGTCTGATTAGTTCCTCGCCTAGGTCCTGATCCAGGTTGATAACAGAAACAATATGGAGAATAACGGTGCCTTCCACATGACGGAGCTGGTCTAGGGGCATTGTGGCTACCTCAAGGTCCACTGATCTGTAAGATTAACCAGAAAAAACCCAAGCCACCCGACGCCATAAATAATTTCTTATATATTAAACACAAGGTTTGGAGTTCAAATTGAAGGAGCCCTGGGCAGGACCAGTGTGACTACAAATACCCAGGTAGTAAAGAAAGGGAATGACAATGAACTCACTGTGGAACCCTCTGTTCTTCCTTTTGTCTCTTATCCAACTGGTTGAAAAAACTGATGATTCCTTCTAAAACAGTCTTCCTGCTGCCCTGCAAGGCAGGACATTACATTAAGCCACCGCAGGGTCTCCAATACCCTGGGAACTACACTCTACTCCCACACCGATTACAAGTGTCATGGTATCCCTCCTTTCCCTTCATAAAACACTGAGGTGGGGGAGGGCTCCTGTGCAGCTCATTTCCAGGTGATGCAACTCTGGTTTCGTCTGCGTATTTCTTTTGACTGCACTTATCAAAGAGTTGGAAGAAGCTGAAGCTCTCAGCTGTTGTTCTGGGTTTTTTTTAAGTTATTATTAAATAGAAAGGACCCTGTATGTCATAAACAATTAGAGAGGCTTTCAAACTCCTAACTTTAAATCTGTCATCACTGGCCAGTGGACTCAGACGACCTCCTGTAACACACAGGTAATTTGTCTTTGACTGGATCATTTTGGCACTGGCTTGATCACAAATGAAGCAAGAAAAAGAGCCAGATCAGCCTGTCGAAGGGCAGAGATGTGACTGGCAGCCTCTGCTTGCAGGAAGAGCACAAGAGATGAGACATTTCCAATACAAGTCAGACTACAGCCCAGAAGACATTCATGCTGCACGAGCTATTATTATAGTGTGCAGACCACAGAGTGAGTAAAACCACACTTAAGAACACTGGAAAAATCAATCTTCTCTGCTGTCTGCTAGGTCTGTGCTCACTCCTGATTTTCCAAAGGTTTCCTTCTTTCCCCACAAGGAAGATCAAGACTGTATCTTCCTCTGAGCATTCAGCTTCTTCAGGCTAGAGGGAGTTAGAGGAAAAAAAAACCCTACTGATGTTCTGTTGTGTCCTGCTCCCCACAGCACAGTTTGGGAACAATGGGAATCCCTGCCAAAATCCAGCCTATAGCTCAGTCTGTACATATTTTTTTTCTCATGGTATATCCTTAGGGGGAGGCCAGCTCCCGTGAGCTTTTACCTTTGCAGAAAGCAGCAGCAGCTGATAGACCAGAGGGGGAATTTCCTGCAGGTCTAATTTGGAGAACATCCTAAGGACCTTTTCCACCACAAACTGCAGCTCCTCTCCTGATAGTGGAATATCCCTGTTGAATCAAAGATGCAGCCTAACAATTATCACTAATTTCCTTCAGAATCCCACAGCACATTCAACCCATAACTAGACAAAGGATCCTAATGTACAGACAGGCCGCGAGTGCTCCCAAAGTCCTCACCAGAAACAGTTGCCACAGATCCCTCATTACCCTTTCGCTGTCCCAGGATACTCTTCAACCTTTGGTGCTTAGATCTCCTCCACATTACGCTTGTTCATTAAGGTATCGTTAATTTGCCAAGGCTCTCTCACACATGGAATAAAAACCATGATGCCATGCCCAGTCTTTGGGGCATGCCTGCCCAGCTGTGTTTTGTACCCACACGGATACGATGTGGATGTTCATCAACTCAACCATCTGTGGGGCTGTGCCCGGTACGGTCAGACCTCCTACATGTATTTGTCCCTAACTATGTGTGAAATAGGACAAGGACATGACCGCAGCACAAGGAAGTGTTGATGTTGAAGAGAAAAAGAAATACCTGAACATGTTGGCAAGATGTATTACGCTTCGAGGATCCCACCTGGTAAAACAAAAATACGTCAGAACATTGAGCACAAGCAGAACTATTGCTTATCCCCTCCCTTCTCATACACAAATATTCAGTGTCACCATTTCCCTGTTACGTTCTGACATTACAATTAGCAGCCACATTTCCACCAGAAATTGCCACTGCCACCCTAATCACCCAGACTTGTAATGGTTCTGAACTGCCCCAGCCCCCACAACAACAAGTACCAAGAAAGGAGTAAAAACAAGCACTTCCCGAGACCAGCTCATGCCATACTATCACAAGATCTGGGAACAGGATGTTCCCTTGCCTTCCCAGCCAGAGGAGACTCTGTCACGGAGGGCACAGATTCAGAGATGACAGATCAGGACACAGACAGTGACATCCAGCTCATCATGATGTCTTTTTCAAAGCACAACATGAAGCATGCTGTTTTGCCATGTAACTAAGATCTGGCAGATATCTACATACTTGCTGGAGCAGAGGGTATTTATCAGCTGTTTCTTAAACTCTTCTCCATTTAGTTCACCTGAAAAAGCAAAAGTCTTTTATGAGTCAGTTCCAGAGGACAGGCTGGGGAAAAGGAACTGAGAGGGGTTACCTTTCCCATAAGCCAGGCTCTCCTTCAAACCAGCCAATACAGTGAGAACAGTGGAAAACAACTCCAAGGACTTCCCGTTAGACAGGCTGCCGCCTTTAATAACATCAACAAACAGGGTGGCAAGCTCAGCCAACGCATGGCCTGGCAGCTGGCGAGCCTGGGAGAAGACACAACACCACGAAAGAGCCTCAGGCATGCACAGGAGAATTCCACCTGTACCTCCAAGCAAAGGACAAGATTTCTTACGGTGAAATGTTCCCCTCAAGAGGGAATTCAGCCCCAAGACCTCTTTTTCATACAGTCCTCTACAGAACAGAGCAGTAAATCAAGCTGATGTAACTATAGGTTTGGAGTTTCGAGTCTAAGCCTAAATATCCAAAGATAATCACACACAGAGCAAATTCCAGCACCAGCTAACTTAGTCCAAGGCAGATCCATGGAAAGGACACAACCCATTTTCCTCAGTGGCCTAGTGAAGTATCTCGATCTACATATGAAACGATACCCAGCAGAGCCCAGGAAAGCCAGCCCAAAGTAACTTCTACCTCCAGCATCAGCAGTCCTATGATTTCGGACACCTTGCCCAAATGCAGGTCCCCTGACTCCACCAGCGGGACGCAGTGCTTGTAAACCTGAAGCCTCCTGAGAACACCGCTTCGCTGGGAACAAGGGGAGCCTTATAACAAGAAAATAAAGAAAACAAAAAATGGGAAAAAATTTATGCGAGTGACGACGTGTTGCTAAACAACAGGAAATAAGCAGGACTAAACAGTCACCTGACTGCAACTCTCCGTTTTATCTGTCTGACAAAATGGATAAAAAACAGAGCACGGGAAATGAGAATCTCTTGGATAAAACCACTGGAGCGCTCAGCCCTGCCATCACACCCTGCGGTTCACTCAACCTGCTGCCCGACCTCAGGAAGTGCCAAAACGCTGGGAAGAATCGGCTTGGCAATTAGCCTTCGGCTTGGCAATTGGCCTTCAGCTTGGCAATTGGCCTTCAGCTGGCCAGCTCGTTCTGCTCCGAGGTACCCAAGTGCTCCCAGAAGTAAAGCCCGCTTACAACAGGTTCACTACAAAGACACCAGTCCGGTTTCCTATCTCCCGTGCCCATTTTCGATGTCCCGTTTCCCTGTGACGGCCCTGACGGGCTGGTTCTTCCCGGCAGCGACGCGTCCTTCGCCCTCCCGCAGCCAGGCCGCGTCCCGCCGGCTCAGGGGCACAGGCCCCCTCCCCACCCGAGGCCCAGCTCCGAGCCCACCCACCTTTGAAGATCCCTCTCAGCAACGCTGCCGTCTCCCTCCCCTTCAGCGCCTGCCTCGTCACCATCTCGCCCAGCTGCCAAGAGAAGGGGACGCTGCGGCCTGGGCCCCACCCGAGGAGAAGCCACCTCCGCTAAGCCCTGACAGGGCCCGCCGGCGCGGCCTCCCCTGCCCCGCACGCAGGGCCCAGCCTGCGGGGCACACCCGCACCTCGCTCTCCCCCAGGCTCTGCAGGGCTTCCTGGAGCGGCTCGGGGGCCTCCTCGGCCGCCAGCGCCA
>Ga0065711_1029817_pt1 | contig 34719 bp, 17 predicted proteins | sample Hoacrofraction12_FD_59098 | JGI IMG/M metagenome (GOLD analysis project Ga0065711, IMG submission 59098) | Hoatzin crop microbial communities from Cojedes, Venezuela - Epithelial fraction 12 v2 (version 2) | ecosystem: Host-associated > Birds > Digestive system > Esophagus > Crop | place... | reverse complement strand
CCCCACCCCCGAGTAACTACATTTTCCCTTGGTGTCCAGTCCTGGGTAACAGCAAAATGATGCTAGCTTGGCTGACTCCTATTCTGAAGAAGCTGTTTTCATTTTAAGCATCTAATAACCAGTGTAGTCCACTGAGAGTTTGATACTGCAAAGAGCAGGGCACGTATGGCTCACATTGCAAGCTATAAGAAGAGCAGGCGCTCAGTCCTACTCAGGACATAATGGACAAGAAGCGAGACATTTGCTGCAAGTTCACGAGTATTTGGATACTCAAGATTCCTGGCAAATTAGATTTCCATTTTCAAAATGTTATTCTATCCTGTTCTTTTTCCCAGTCCTACTTCCGATAACTACTTCACCTACTGTCTCCTTCTGGCATAAACCTAATTCTTCATTCTGGAAGGGTTTTGGCTGAGACTTGCAAAGGCATTCAGGCACAGGTTAAGCGCCTGGCTAGTTCAGATGCATGATTACACTGAATAGAAGATAATTTAGGTATCTACCTGCACTGAGCAAGACACCGATGAGGGCCTGTAGATCTGGAAAAGCCTTGTAGTCCTTGTCCTTCAAAGAGCTGAAGTAACTCCAATAAAGAGTATACAATCAATTGCAATTAAACTTTGTGGGATCCAAGTCATAAACTAATTTTTCAAGGGAGAAATTGTCCTTTTTTTCTCTACTTCCACAATGTCTTCTGCCAAACAACACCCAAGAACTTAATCCAACCTGTAGGCTAAAGTAGATTTTTTTTTCCCTTTTCTTTCAGTTTACGGTAAGCTTGCCTCAAAAGGCAATGTCACTCATGCCCAGACCATTTATAGACTCTTACTTGACTTAATTTAATATTGTTAGGGGGAAAAAAAACAAGTGGGGGCAGCTAAGTACTTAGAAGTATCAAAATCCTTCATGTTTCATATTGATACTTTTAAAACTAGAAGTGAGTTTTCACACTGATAAAGCATTGCTGTATCAAATTTGACCTAAGTTTTAATTAAAAATTAAGGACCATTAATGAAAAAATAAAATGAAACCTCTTATTTCAATTAACACAAAATTACTTGTTGGCCTGGGATGACATGACTGGCATTTTTATTTCATTAAGAAAATACTTCAATTGAGTCAGATGTTAAACATCATTTTCATAAAAAACTTTCTGCCAGTCATATGCTAGGCTTTGCTATAATAAAGTAATGATCTTTTTATTGAGAGGAATAGTAATATATTGTAATTACTAGTAATAAAAAGGTATAAATGTACCATATCTATAAAGCAATTTAATAGAACCATTGCTTGGGAAAATGAACTGACTTTTTTAGATATTTCAAAAGAGATAATCTTCACGTCTGCAGAATTTAAAAGATTGAGATGAGTTTAGGAGTATTTGCATTGACAGCTTTGCCTTCAATTCAGAATATTTTCAGAGGCAGAATTTCAGACACTGGAACCGAAGCTGCAATACGAAAATTGTGAATTATTTCAGAAATAGCCCAGTAAGACATCTCTTAATATGGCAGGCTATTTTTGAAGGTACTCTATATATGAGTTTACACAGACTGGAATCTTGATTAGTCATTTTGCAGCAACTGCTGCATGAACCAAAGTTGCTGCTTTTTCTGCTTACTCGTGACAGAGCAGTTCAACACAGCAGGATGAAGCCTGGCAGCTTTAAAGGATGAAGGGTTTCGGATGAGCCAGAGTGTGCTTCTAAGCCAGCCACTGTCTCAAGCCCATCTCAAAAGCAAGTCTATCAGTGGGGAGGAGTGAGTCGTGGTTTACATGCAGTATGAGTGAACCAGCATATTTTATGGAGAACAGTCTCAGTGATCCCATAAATTCCAGTGCTACCCATAACCACTATTCATACATAGTTCAGTTTTTTTTTTCTCCAAGTGCCCCAAGTTTTTCATCGTTTTTTTTTTATATGGGGGTGTCCGTGTGTAGGCATATGGAATGACTATGAATTGGTAGGGATTGATTGAAGTCCTCAACAGCTTTCACAGTGATATTTTACTATTCAGTGTTTCAGAGCAACTCCACTTCCAGTATTGTAAATCTGTTCATTCATGGATGTTTGCACTTGAACTGAGTACAGGATCTCGGTCACCATATTTCTCCAGTCTCAGTACTGTTTGCCATTTGTCCTACCTCATTTTCTTCTGCAGATGTTACAAATTTGCTGTTTATTCCTTTTTTGACATGATTATATAAAATCAGATACAGCAACAGTTTTAGAATCATTCACCAGTTATTTTGGACAGTTGAGGAATGGAGCAAACACTGAATTGATCAAGGAACAGGCTGAAGAGAGAAATGACCGTTACATGTAAGGATGGATAAAGTCCGAAAGACCTTATCTGATACTTTCACTGCAGTTCTGGTATGTTTGTACTAAAAAAATCTTCTGGTAGCAAAAATGGAGGTTTTATCAACAGGTAGAGAATTGAAATACAGAACAGAAAAAGCTAGGAAGCTGTAAGAAATGGAATACTTCAAAGAAAATCAGAATTCTAGCCCATGCTCTGAGGAATTAATCCTACAAAGAAATCAGGTATTGTAGTTTGCAGTAATGGCCACGAACAAGACTTGCGTGTATTTTCAGATGTTATTTTAAGAACAAATAAATACAAAGCTCCCATGAATTTAAAGAGAACCTTCTTCCAAACTTTGCAGTGTAGTAGCAAAGTAAAAATCCCTGACATTTTAAAACGGAATTTGATGAATTTGCATAAGGGATTGGATGACATGATTATACATGATTCCAATTGTAGCAGGACATGTTGTAGACGTTGACTCAAAAGTATTCTCAAAATGCGATGTCATTTGTTAGATACCTCCACCTCACTTTTCTTCACCCTTTGTGGTGTTTACTTAAGACAGTAATTCTGACCTACCTGGGAGACAGAAAAATCCGTTCATGTGAGTGAGAATTACAGAAGAGAAGGTGTTGTCTTCAGCTGTTTATACATTGATGTGTTTCAATCTGTGATTGCCAAGTAGTTCAAAACTTTTAATGTTATGTAAGATCCAATCCTCTGGTCAAAAATAGTGATCTGCCGGCTTTGGCTTTTGTAGCACTAAGATAGTCAGTTATGCACTGTCTTTTCTGACAAGGTTAAATTATAACCATGCAACTGTGGATATAAACCAAAATTATAATAGATATAGAAAATTTAGTTCATGAACTAAAGGTCACTATTTTAGGGAGCCACTGTATAATTTCACATCATTACTGACTCATATGCATTCCTTGGTATGGATTACTCATGTTTCTGTTAATGTAATTGGGGGTGGTTTGCAATTGAGACTGTTTGGCTGCTGCCACCTAGGATCGAGGTGCTTATTAACGTTGCTTTAAGGGTGAGTGGGTGTGTGCACATGTTTCAGAAACATCTCAGTCTTGGAACTGAATTTGGAGCTACACATCTAAAGAATCTTGTATTTATTTGTTTCAGCTGGACTCTTTCCAATAATTTTCTTTTATTCCTGTGAACATCAATAAAAATGATCTCAGACAGTTCTAAGCAATATATTGTAAAAAGCAGTTCAATGTTCAAGATCAGCCCTCAAAATTCTTGTAGCATAGCATGTCATGTACCTGTATCCATGTTAACTGGTGGGAATATAATCAGATCCTGAGCACATGGAAAAAAAAATCTATTATGCTGCTAGAGAATAGTGTGAAGATACTTTTAAGATGATTGATCTCTTCCTTTGTTATTTCTCAAAAAGGGGGTTTCAAACCAAAAAGCATCACAGCATGTAGTACAAAGAGATTGTCAAAGAAGATTTGTCCACGTCTACAAAAATTGCTGTAGCAAGACTTTCAAATCAAGTATTGATCAGGTATTACACTCATTAATGGCTCTTTAACAAGTTGCCTCAGTGTGGTGAAAATGGTTCTGGGGTGGGATATTCATAACTTCTGTGTGTGACCTAGCTTTCCTGTGCTGAAGTCACTGCATGCTTTTGAAATGTCTGCTGATCCATTCTGTGCGAGTGGAGCAGGCAGGGTGAGCTGCAGGACACCAGAGCTCCTCACAGGATGTATTTCCACTTGCATGAAGGTATGGATCAGTTAGCAATTAGTAGATGTGAGAATTTTATGAGCCCTGGGAAATGGGGAGCACATAGAAAGTGTTGAAACTCACGGCAAGGAATGTGTTGATCAATCTGTAATATAATGATATTGCTAAATCATCTAACAATCACATATTATGATTGGCTTAAATTTGCATTTAGAATCATGAAAACCTCAGAAGAAAGTATTTTCAACTCCTATGAAATATCCACACTCTTGTTTTAATATTGAAGTTAAAAGTAAAGACTTTGACATGTAATAATTGTACTGGCTTGTTCAGTGCCTCATAGTCTGTTTACAAACCAGGTACTTTTGTATGACAGGAAATATATTTCATTTGTTCATTGCTCTACTTCAGGCATTAAAGCTGAAACACTCTGTTTATACAACTAATTATTGTTGAGTTTGATACTTAGCCTAAATATACCAGTTATCCTTTCTCAAAGTATCAAACGTCTTTGAGAAATACATGAATTTCAGAAATAATCAGGCAAGAAAGAGAAAGCTTGAAGTTAATGGCTAATGTTTAGCTACTTACAGTTGGAGAGAATCACTAGGACAATAATCTGATGTCCTCAGAGGGTGGGTTGAACAATATTTTCTTGCACTTGCTATACATTTAGACACACTGGAAAAAAACATAAAATTAGTGCACATCAGCATCTGGCTGGTGGAGGATATACCAGCAATTGCTAAAGAGTAAGCTGGAAAGAGACTTCGTCTGAAAATATTTGCATAACGTATTTCATCTATTTTTGACCATCTGTGTTGACAGAAAAGACTAACTGTGAAACTGCAATCAAAGTAGGTTTTTTTTTCCCTCAAAATAAAAACATAGCAGAATGGTACAAAGCTATATTGACCCTCATTTACATCCAGGTAGCTTTAATGCCAGGGCCAAATTCTGCCTTGCCTGTTTAATGTAAAAACTTGTAAAATATGTTGCCATTTACAATTTTAACCAAGAGCAGGACTTATTCAATTTCCTTATTTGGTTTCCATTAACTTAATTCCTTCCCCAAACGTGATCTGTTCGGCATTGTCTGAGCGGCGAAGACTTTTCAAAATCCTCAGTGTCGAGCTACTTTCCAAGACAATACGCTTTTAATTTCTTACATATATTTTGGGCTTAGTGGAGTAGTTAGGATTTCTCTTTGTCTGCCTTGTGAAGACAACCCATAATTTTTTTACTCCAAAATAGATCTTGACTTCTCATGGCATTTTGCACATGGGAACACCTCCCTACCATTACTGTCTGCTACTTAAATAGTACACGCTTTCTCACAGGAAGGGCTCATTGGGAACATTGAAACTTTCTGAACATGCACGACTTTCTCCTCAACATTGAAGTCCACCCACTCATAGAGTGGGAGCCTCATAACACAGGTAACTGGAGCGTCAAGTGCTGCATAACTGGGAGGAGGAATGCTTGGATGAAGGTACTGGGACATGCTAACACCTTTGAAAGCCTGAAGAAGGCACTGGGAGATGCCAATGCCATGACATCCTCGTGAAGAGCAGTGATCTCACATTTTATTCACAGCACTCCTGTATGGTGAAACATCTCACATATTGGTTACATGGATTTGGTCCGTATCTGAACTAGACGTTCACGTTTTTGTATTATCTTCTCTTAAGGGGGAAGGGAAGAAGTGGCTAACTGTCTAGTCAGCTGACAGGTCCCACTTTTGGATTATAAGTCCACATAAGTCATGTTTCAAGCAGATCCCATTTGCTTGCTATAAATTGACTATGTGTCTGAGGAAGTGTGCTCTTTTTTTTTTTAGTTTAGTGAGAGAACAGTTCTGTCAATCTCTGTTTCTCATCTCTTACACGTTATGTTTGTTAACACTCATAAAAAACAAACTGCAACAAGCTCTTCATCTGACTTGTCTTTTTTATATTTATTACTCCTACAGTAAAGAAGCTGTAGGACTTCACCATGATGCAAACGCCACTCAGATGCTTTTATTTTTTATTCAAAATACTCCAAAGATGTTCATGAATAGTTGAAATACTAGACAGAGATGCAGATCTTTTGGAGCCTGTATTTATATCAACTCCAGATCTTGCTATGAGAGCAATGCATAAATACATCTCAATATGTTGCAAAATAGCGTAACCTTTAAAGCATTCTTTTGGAAGGAATAAAAAGAACAAGCAGCTTTTTTACTTTTTATTGCATCAGTGCCCATTAGAGGTTAATAGAAAAGCAGGATACTGTGCAGCCTTTCAATATTTCATATGCATTTTTCACATTTAGGCAATTTTAAGGTGCTGGCTAACTGTTACAGAGGAAAGGTGTCACTGAGCTTTATTTTAAATGCACTTTGATTTGATCTAAAGTAAACCATGGCTTCATTTTATGACGATTTTTGCTTTTTACCACAGAGACATTGATTACTGAGAATACAGAAGAATCAGAACTTCCTTGTATTATGTGCGGTAACAACGGTATTGAAAATGGCAATATCCAGAACATGCGATTCACTCTGAGGATTGCCATATAATTATCTGGAAGGGATACCGCTATAGTCATAAATACTTTTATTAAAGATGCTCCAAATATATAGTGGATTAGACAGAACTTTTCTATACAGTATTCTTTCAGCCTTCTCTTCGCAAAATACTCATACCTCCTATGTTAATAATGAGTCTTTAATGTTTTCTAGAATACAGTCAGGTTACAGGTGTTCAGTGTTTGTTACAATACCGAATGTTGTTCGAAGCATGTACTTCAGTGGTTCACACCCCTCTGAGCCCCTTTGCAAGCAAGAAATAACCCTAAAAGTCTCCAGGCCCAACAATCTATTGCACTTTCTTTTCCAGCCTTCTCAAAATTTTACGCCAACCTGAAAAGGGGCAATGAGAAAAGTCTTGCTTTATCCTGGGGCCAGTTCTGTCCTCCCTTTGACAGCCTCCTAGTTATTGCAGTTAGTTCTCTGGCTGAAATGACTGCTGTCTGTGCTGACATTTTTCTGAGTCAAAAAAAAAACAACAACTGAAAAAGCAATTTTCTTATGTCTTCTTCTTTAAAAGAAAGCCTAGGAAATTATGATAAAACAGCAAGCATAAAAGTTGCTCATGATATTGGATGGGGTTGCACGATTGTATATTTTCTCCATGCAGCCCTGATCCCATCTGGCATGTGACATAGGCACAGAACAGAAAAGAATTAATGCAACAGGGATCACTGCAACCTCCTTGTTTTCAAATATTTCATCTGCAACCTGAGCAAGCCTGCTTTGACAGAGGGGATTGCTCATTATATACGATTTCATGTTTTTGAAAGCTGTCTTTACCTTTACTTAAGTGAGGGTGGGACCTTACATAGCACAGTTAAAAGTCAGGATGAGTACTACTACTTGTTGCGACCAAGTCACGCTGACTTTAACAGAGTGGCTGTCAACTAGACATCATCTGTAGAGATGTGGTCAAGATGGACTTGAGGGATGAACCCTGAATAGATCTGAACAGTGATTATTTTATAACTCCTTGTGCTGGTAGAGATGCAGAAGGATAAATGAAGACTGTTTTTCAAAAGTGTGCTGTATTTGCTGAATACAGAAAGACAGATAAGTATTAATTTTAATCTTAGCATTTAGTTTACTGATTTCTGGTGGTTGTAATTCTCTGTCTTATTTTATTTGTGGAAAGTGAGATTAAAGAAGCATTCAGTTGAGAGGTGTCTGTAAGTTCTGGTGGTACCAGCTGTACAATCAGACTGTTGGGAAGTACTGCTATTTACCTGAGCAACCTAATTTTATGGTATAGGTAGTTTTCCAGCTAAATGTTTCCATTGCTGTGGGTGGAGATAATTCTGCATGTACTGCTGTGTAACAACATGCCCATCTATTAACTACTACTATATCTCCAAAACAGGGCTTTTAACAGCAGTGTTTTCATGAACGCCATTTTTTCATTACTGTAAGCTATATATACTACCCCATATACCAGCTAGAAGTAATTACACAGGTTTAGCATGGTATAATTACAAGCTTTATCATGCCAGGTTGAGGAATATTTCACATTAACACTGACAATTTTTCTGAGTAGTCCTATGAAAAACAAAATGAGAACAAGAATGTGATACTAAATCTATCAGGTAAATATTTTTCTATATAAAGTCACCTTTCTAACATCTTATTCACATGAATACTCAAGATACGGCTCCAGAAACTTCCTAGCAGTACTGCTTGCCTCAACGATGAAATACTGTTATGAAAACAGCTTCATACAGTAATTTGGGGATTTAATGGCTTACAATAATCTTTGAAGATGTAACTAAATGTTTATTTAACACACTAACTTTAAGACTGACAAATTTGTTGAAGTACTGACTGAATTTAATTATGCATTTCTCTTACACTTATGTTTCTTTAAAACAAAGAAATAGCGTAACACATAGCTTTGCTTAGTGCCTAGCTAGAATTAACCAATTTATTATTTACCCAGAGATGGCCACTTAATGTTTAATGTGGATATATAACTGGTTAGAATATTTTTTTTAAATAGACCTCTAGCAGCCAGCCAAAATACTGTTTGAGTAATATCTAATCGCTAGAGGCAACATCAGCATGGAAAGAAAGGTGTTCTGCCTGGATGACACTCATGTAGAGTGGCATTACTCAACACCTTGCATGAGGTATGGGATGCTGGAGAGTTTGAAAAGATGTTCTCAAGGCACCTCGCAGTAATGGAGCAGAAAGGAGTGAAATTATTTTGTTGAATCCTATATTTGCAAATGTGGGTGGAATTCTCTGAATAATTTTGGCTGAAATGAAGCCTTTGCTCAATTTCCTCCCCTGCCTGGGGGAAGTGAACCCACGCCCCCACTGGGAATACTTCAGTCAGAAGGCTACTACTTCGTCTGGGGTAGGGTGTCTTCATGCTCTGGTTTGCATGAAATAATGACATTATTTCAATAATCCACAACTATGTTGGCTGGGGAGAAACAAAATGGGAGTGAATCTACAACCCAGAGATTAGGGCACTCATCTGGGAAACATTTAGCCAAGTTTTCTCTACAACAGGCAAAGAATGAAGTTGACCAAGGGCTGCCATTTATTCACCTGGCCTTAGAACTGAAGCACATTAGGTGATATCCACTCTGGTATCTGGCGATTACCATGAAATAATAACAGCGCATAACAGATAGCATAAAATAGGTTTGGCACTGCTTCTAAAATTATTTCACTAATTCTTTCACAGAATGGTCTGATTTTCAGTTTGATACGAGATAGAGTTATCTGAAAAATAACAATACTTTGTATACCTACGTTTGCTTCAAATATGTTATTATTAATCATTTTAGCATAGATTTCAAAAAAAGTTCATGATGTTGAATCCTGTCTTCACATATAAGTGCCACAGTGCTTGTTACAGGATTTATGCAACCAATCTCAGAGCCATCATTTCTGTAGCAAATAATATGCAAAAGAAAATATGCCTCATTAAAAATATGTGGGCCAACATATCATGGCTATAAAGTACTTTGAAAATTTCTTGCTTTATCACACAGAACATCATAAAAATAAATTGGCTGCCCAGATGCCCAGATCAGGGCTATTTGAAAATGAATAATATTATCTAGATTTCCATACTGCATAGATTGAAACCATACTTGAATTTTATGGGTTATGACAAAATGTAAGATAAATACCTGGGATGAATGATTTTTTTTTCTTCAAAATTTAATTGAATAACATTAATGCTTCTTGCAAAGTCTTAATTCAAAAAGTGTTTTTATGTACAATTAACCAGCCAAATGCTGTCGCTATCCCTTGAGCTTTATACAGTGGCTTTCCTATCATTGCAGGCTCCACAAGCTCAAAAATAATGAGTCGTATCATACCCTCCCTTACAAAGAATAACAATTGTGCCATTGGTTTAAAAATCGTGGCATGTAATTATTTATTAGGATGGGTGGAAATCACCTCCTGATTTTTGAAGCTTTCTAGGGAAGTGGCTGGAATCTAAAATATGTTCAAGAGAGCTGAAGGAACAAAATCCAAACACAAACAGGCATGCATGAACTGCCCTCTTCTCTGCTTCATTAGAGGAGTCATTTTGTGCATGGTGTAGAAGATCAGGGACCAGCCCTTCAAGCTCTATCTGTCACCTCCATCCATGTTGGCTGTGCTCATGTTCGCTTGTATTCCTCTTCAGGTGTATGCTCTTAAATCCTTTATCTGTTAATCTCCTCAGGCCTTACATAGCAGAGAGGTCCCCCTACATTAAATAGTCTTTATATTATATTTTTTATACATATCATGGCCTCAAGTTGCGTCAGGGGAGGTTTAGATTAGATATTAGGAAAAATTTCTTTACTGAAAGAGTGGTCAGACATTGGAATAGGCTGCCCAGGGAGGTGGTGGAGTCGCCATCCCTGGAGCTGTTCAAAAAACGTGTAGATATGGCAGTTCAGGGCATGGTTTAGTAGGCATGGTGGTGTTGGGTTGTTGGCTGGACTTGATGATCTTAGAGGTCTTTTCCAGCCTTAATGATTCTATGATTCCATATCAGGCCCTTTGACATCTTCCTCCCCAAGCAAGGGGCAAAGTCCCTCTCCTCCCTACCCATCACACACCCTCCAATCTCTTTGCTAGAGCTTTGAAGGTCTGTGCCTTAACCACCCACAACTTGGCTACTGCACAGAGTGACAATAATTTCTGCTGATGTCTGGCTATAGTCCTGGGATCCGCAATTCCCATTTTTAGCATCTTGCTACAGCATGTGAAACAATATTTCATTTACTGACATGTGTGAAGCATTAGTGGATGGTCTGTGTGTGAAAAGCCCCAGAACCTCTCACAGAAATCAGAGATATTTGTTTCTCTGGTCCTGGTAGTGCTAAATTACAAGCTCTTAAAAACTGAACATATTTATTGCAAGACATTGCTTGAATAAACTATCTCTTACTGCTTTGAAGCAATCAATTCACTTTCTAGCACTCTGCTCTAACTTTAGATTAAACATGGCCTGAGCCAGTAAAGTTCCCTCATGTCGTGGTTATTTTTTGTAGTGCTAAATGGGTAAAGAATAATCTCTTGTTACACTAAGGTTTAGTAAATAGGTGCAGGTCCATTGATTTTAATGGCATATTGTGTACTCAGTGTCTCAGAGCTTGCCCTGAGATAGAATCTAATTTGCCATAGCAGTGAGGGCTCTGCTGGAGTACACAAGACTGGTACTGTCTGGATGAAGCAGTTAGGTCTGTCACAGCTGAGCCCTTACTTCCCACTCTTGCAGTAGGAGACAGGCCGATGTGTTCACACTTTACCTGTCTAACGCTTTTGTACCTGATTCGCCTCCATGTGAACCTGGTAAAAAACTGAGGTCAGCGGATTTAGCCAACTCCAACCTTGATGTCAAAGAAAATGACTGATCCCTTATTTTGTCATTTTGCTGGCTATCCTTCCCATCAGACCTTCCTGGTTAGTTTTGAGAGGCTGGTAGAAGTAGAGTAGCTTCAGAGGCAGGCAGGTGAGTATTTTGATGGGAAAGAGAAGAGCTTGTTTTTGGAAGAGGCTGTGACATACCATTTTTTTGTTTGGTTTTTTTTTGGTTTTTTTTGGTGGGGAGGAGTTGAGAAACATGACAATCCTCTCCACAAGACTTGACTTTATGGCTTTCTAAATCTCTTATATGAAAAAAAGTATTCGGCACTTGCCACTGCTTAATTATCATCTTCCCAAATCAGGCTGAAAAATCGGTACTTTAGTTGCAAGCACTTTGGTTTCTCATCAGGTACAGGATATATATAATATTTTTGAGAAAGAATATGCAGCTGTGCTGGCAAAGTGCTGGACTGAACATCACTAAGGACTCCTCCCTGCCATTCTCAGAAATCATTTGAAGGTATCAGCACAACTTTAGCTTACTAAACAGCAGGCAGACTGCAAAAGAGTTCATTTCTCACTTCTATTATCTCCTTTCATATGTTTGTTTGGTTTTTTAAGAACAAAGTAATACTTCCAAGATCCAAAATCTGAATACTGTGAAATGGAAGGATAAAGCTCGGATTGATTTTACTGAGCTGAGGGTTTTCAGACAGACTTTTTAATGTGTTGCACCTAGTCTGTTCATATCATTGATATGCAATCCTCTTGGAGTCCTTAAATATCCACTAAAATTTGTAACAGTGGCACAGGCAAGTGAATGGTAAATTTAAATCTGCAGAAAACAAGCCTGGTTTTCTCAGTTGCTCTTTCAAAATGTTATCAACCATAAGTTGAAAACAAGTTGTCAATGTTATCTTCCATGCCTGTCGAGTTTTAGTCTGCAACAGTCAAATGATGCAATTTGAAAAAGGTGAGCAAAATGTAACAGGAAGCTAGTCTCCAATCCTAAGAAAAATAATCCTTTAAACATTTTATACTGTTTCCTCTGCTCTGATTATGAAGTGGGAGTTTATTTCCTGATGCTTCAACTATAGTGAAACCCTAAATACTCTTGTTGAATGAAAAATAGAAAAAATTAACAAGAAATATTCAGCTCTAAGAGTGGAGAATAAAAATATATAAAGGTGAAAAAAGAAATGCAGATCAAGAGCCTTCTATTTGCTAATCATGAAATTGAAAATCTAATCTGTCTAATCACAGTGATGCAGTATTATATCAATAAGTTAGTAATAAAATTGAACCAAACCCCAGGTTTTTGGACTATAAATGTTTGTTATAGTGGTAAGATGCTAGTTTGCTTCATGACTTCAGAGCCATTCATTAGCAAAGTAGAATGTCTGTAGTTGTTAGCCATGTGTCAGCATGAAAATTCAATGCCAAATTTATAAACCAGGATTTAATATATTGTTCTGGAGATATTGTAGTGATGGCTTACTTGACTGGAGACTGATGAATGAAAATTCAATCTTGATATTTAAACTTCAAGTTTAACAAAATGACCAAGATGTTCATAGATTCTTTTGGAAAGATGATGCAGATAACTCATTCCTGAAGAAGTCTGAAGTAAAAAGAAGCGTGCAATAGCTTGGAACAAGGCCTGAGACAAGTAATAATGGAAATATTTCAGTGCAGAAGGTATGGAAAGGCAAAAATACAATCTCCAAATTTACTAATTTACAGGGAAAACTACACATCCAAAGCAACTGAACCAGTTTAAAACTGGTGAGCTTTTCTTTAGCCCCATGGAAATGTATGATTCTCTGAGTGTTTCTCTTCTGCCTCTTGTGCACATTTCCTTTATCTTGCTGTGAAATTACTGGGGTGTTTGGTTATGTGTACTATCTCGTTGACATTGCAGTGGAGCTCACTTCCTACTTATGACATTTGAGGCTTTTATAGCACAATTAATGATTTCAGAAGACTAAAAGGAAAAACATTTTGTATGTAAAATGCCCTCAAGCAAAAATCCCCAAACACTTTGCAAATTCTAATTAATTAAGCCTCACCGCCCCTTAAGAAGCAGGCAAACATCATGGCCCCTGTTTTCCAGCTGAATGAACTGAGGAAGAGAGTAATTATTACATGTTTCTGCCTTTACAGCTGCAAGTAGCCTTACTTAGCCTGCCACAAGTCAGTTATTTCAGTGAATCCTCCAGTCCTCCCAGTGTTTGCAGGATCTTGGTCAATCAGTGACCAAAATCCTACAAATCCTGATCCAATCTCCCACACAGGACAGCTGTGAGTCCAAGAGGCCCAGCTGCTTAGTCCAGATGTTACACTGATTGAGTTGTTTTGAGTTTTAGACAACTTCAGCACTTGTATTAGTAGCTAACCAACAAAATTTCATGCTGTAAATGATCTGGATTTATTTTATCATAAACTTGAGGCTAGAAGAGCTACAAAAAACAAATATTTTGAAGATTTAAATCAGTTTCACAAGGAACTTTATAATAAAGAGTAAAATGTGCTGACTTTAGTAGATTTGTTGATAAACTGCATCATGGAAACAGTACAGAATGTATGTTCTTGTTCCTCTCTGAAGCCTGTGGGAACTGTTCCATACAACAGTAACGCACAGAGATATAGGATATATAAGCTCACGAGCTGGGCTTTGCTGCAGTGAAGCTCATCACAGCTTTCACACTGAGTGAAGAAGAGGCTCGGGCTTCAAAGACTGGAACTTGATGCAGAGAGACAGTCGTTTGTCTTGATTTGTGTTATGTTGCAAAGGTCAATGCCATGGATCAATTTGCAAGTGTGTGCCCCTGTCAGCAGGTAAAATCTGAATTTTTGGGTTCAATGCACTGTTCTGTCAGAAGCTAATGCTAAGCTAATGCTATCTGATAGAAGTAGCTAGTTCTAAGATTAAAACATTAGTTACATACGCAAAGTCTGGGCAGAGAAATCCTACTTGGAAGAACACATAGCAGAAATCTGCTATCAGCAAAAGACTTCACCTGGAGTGGAATAGCTTCAAAGTTACTCACTACTATTTCTGGTTATCCCTGGGATTGATCAGTTAGCTTTTGCGGGTGGTGTATCAATGAACGCAAACGGTAGAGAGAGCTAGTAAAAAATGAGACAATTTTGATGAACATTTTTCCTAAATTGCTTTCTTGATTGTTGAAACTTTTTTTTGGAGGGGGATTAGTGTTTTGGCCCACATGGTTTTGCTTCAGCAAAGGTGAAAAGAGAATTCCATTGTAAATTCCCAATGTAAGCCAAAATGTCTTGTAAAGTACCTGTGTTTTACATACATACATATAGGAAAGGCTTCTGTTGGGTGGTATCAGAAGTGTTCAACTGTTAAAGAAAGAGGGCACTGAAAGACAAAATTTTACTCAGTGTAGTGGTTTGTAGCTTCTCAGTAAAAAGCATGTTGGGACAGAAGGGCGCCTAGCTCCCAGCACTGGAGTTAATGGCAGATCCCTTTGTGACACCAACCATTCAGTTCAGTGTTCCACAGAAATCTCTCCCTCCATTCCTGTCTTCAGCAGACTTAATTCAAATTTTCACCAGTCTTAACATCAGGCCAGAGGTCTTGCATAGTCACCAAACAAGCATCCTTGTGTTGATTGTTCAGTGTACTGAGCCTGTAGAGTGTTCTCCTTGTTTGTCTCTTTTTTCCCTTGTCTGTCTACCTCCCTCCCCTTCATTTGCCCCCTCTAATTAACAAAACCTGTAAGTAAAAAAAACCACACATTTTTTAACTCTCAGCTTCCACACAGAATACCAAGGAGCAGCAAGCATAACACAAAATGAATAGCAGGAATCACAAAAACATGTCCCTGAACCAGAAACTGTAAATTAGATTTGCCAAGTTACCTAAGGACTAAAAGCTTTCTCTGAATGCTGCACTGCAACTTAAAGATTGAATTAACCAATTCCATCATGATGTTTTTGTACCACTAAAGTCAATCCAACTTCAGAAAAAGAAAGTCACAATCAATACGAAAGTGCAATTTCTTAGAGTTTGGATAAGTATGTTACCAAGATGGTGGAAATAATCACAAATTACAGTCCCTAAATTCTTTGAAAGCAAGGCCAGCATGCTTCAGAGAGCCCTGAAAGCTTCACTTGATTCGATTAGGACATAAGCGTAAGCAGTATTATCCTTCCCAGGGGTGCTTTCAGGGCTTTTTCATGCTTGACCATACAGTGAAGTGCTGTTTAAACTCAGGTGCCTTTAATATCTTCTGTCTCCTGAGGTCAAGTGATGATCCAACTGTACCATCTCACCCAGTGCTTAGGTTTTAAAGGTGACATTAAAAATTACTAGAACTGCAGGAGGTACATTACTTGATATCTTCCGGATCTTACCCAAAAGACCAACTTAATTTAATTATTTGAAGATTTCATGTGGGATTTGAACCAAATCATCTCTCTGTTGCTCATTGCTAGAGCCATGGGATGAAAGGAATGAGATAGTAACGGAAATCCATAAGCTGACAGAAAGTTTGATTTTGAATTACACTCTGGCTTTCCTAACATTTTGGTCTTTCAGAAATGTTAAAAACATCACACAGACTTTTACTTAGTTCTTTTAAATACTGAGAGGACCTCATTAATCATCCTGGGTAGGTTACACAGTCAATCTCTTCCTGACCAGTCCCATCTCTTTTCCCTTATGATTCACAAAAGCCTATAATCTGCTATCTGACTTCAGGCCCTTTTGTGAAAAAGACTGTCATGCTTTCAGCCTTGCTGCGTAAAGCCTTCCAGTTTTAATCCTGAATGTGCTTAAAACCATTTGCATAATTTTCCAAGCCTTGGGTATCAGAATTAATTTCTCAGAGGGACAGTAGTATGGATGAGATTCTTGTTTAATGGGCTTATGCCTGTTATGAGGAGTCTAAACCTTGGCTATACAGCAGTGAGAGGTCCGACTTTGTAGAAAGAAAACTGCCCCTTTACATAATCAGGATAATAGCTAAAACAGAAAGCAGATACTTCCTAGTAGATGAGAAAATTACTGAGGAGGTAAAAGGACGATGACAAAACATATGAAAGAATATTTACTGGATACCTTATGATCAAACCACTGCTCCCTTTCATCCCTACTGCTCATGTCCAGCAGCAGACCCCTTGTAACGGCTGCTGCAATCTCTTCTTGTTTCTTTGTGGTGGTTTCTGAGGTGGAGAAAAGATGCTCTTTATGCACTATTTCTTTCTCTCTTTTCACATCTGTGCTACACAAGTTTAAATTTCTCCTCTTCCTACATGCTTGCATTCCTCTGTCCTTCATAGAAAGCTTGTTTATCTGACTACACTTTTTTGCCTTCGAGCTGTCATCTTGGCGAATGACTGTGAAAGTTTAAGGGAAACTAGCTCTTAGCAGCCTCCTGCAGTTGTATGTTTGACATAAAAGGTCACAAAAAAAGACATGATAGGAAGCATCTATATCTTTGTTTCCAAAAGCATTTGATTTGATTTCTAACCCTTTTTCTAAGCAACAGACACTGACCAGCTTTTACATACACAGTTCAATATGGTCACATCCTCCTACTCAGAAAGACCAACTATTTCCCTTCGGGGAGCCTTAAAAATACTAAACAAACTCATCCCAAAGCCAGATATATTTTTCAACCTGCCTTTTCAGTAAACTCTCTGCTCAACTTCACCACTGATCCCAGATCTCCTCCCCTTGGACATGAGGGTTTCACTTCAGTAGTTAGCTTCAAGGCAAGAGCCTGTAGGTTGCAGACAATGGGGAAAAATAATGAATAAATATATTTCTTCTCATGAAAACTTGTCAGTCATTAAACAGAGCCCTTTTGCATTGGGGGACCCTCATTCTGCTGCACCTCAAAATCTGGGTTCTGGTTTTTTCTTCCACTTCAGTGTATTTACTTCTAAGAGATGTGCAACAAACTTGAACCCTAAGAATGTTCCTATCTAATGAAGAGGACAGAGAGATTAGAATTTCAGTTTCATAGATTACATCATTGGATGGCCATGGGGTCAATCATTACAAATCTCCACAGAAAAATCCTTCATGATATTTCTCCTTTGCATCTGTCTTATGTGTATGTGCCCTTATCTTGGTTTCATTGCTGTTTTATACAGAATCATGGAATCATAGGTTGGCAAAGACCTCTAAGATCACTGAGCCCAACCATCCACTCAACACCACCATGCCTGCTAAACCATATCCCAAAGCGCCTCATTTACAGGTTTTTTTGAGTACCTCCAGGGATGGTGACTCCACCACTGCCCTGGGCAGCCTGGTCCAATGACTGACCACTCTTTCAGTAAAGAAATTTTTCCTAATATCTAATCTAAACCTCCCCTGACGCAACTTGAGGCCATTGCCTCTCGTCCCATCGCTAGTTACCTGGGAGAAGAGACCAACACTCCAGTGAAGAGTACACCCATCCAAACCATGGGCAGCTAGTTTCTCCAGGAGGATACTGTGGGAAACAGTGTCAAAGGCCTTACTAAAGTCCAGGTGGATGACATCCACAGCCTTTCCTTCATCCACTAGGCGGGTCACCTGGTCATAGAAGGAGATCAGTTTGGTCCAGCAGGACCTGCCTTTCATGAACCCATGCTGGCTGGGCCTGATCCCTTGGTTGTCCTTCACATGCCTGGTGAGTGCAATCAGAACGAATCGCTCCATAATCTTCCACCGCACCGAGGTCAGGCTGACAGGCCTGTAGTTTCCGGGATCCTCCTTCCGGCCCTTCTTGTAGATGGGTGTTACATTAGCGATCCTCCAGCCATCTGAGACCTCCCCCTTTAGCCAGATTTAGTTTAATTTGTATTGGAAACATAATTTTTTTTATCAGATACTAATGACTTAGAGTAATATTAAAGTCTGCTGCAAAGGAGTGTTAGGAAAAAAATAACTTCTTACAAGTTTTGCACATTGCAATAGGTTAGGATCTCCTTCAGTAAAGCATTTAGGCCAGGTTTTCAGTCAGTGATGGTTCATGGGGATTCTTCCTTTAGGCTGAGGAATGTACTAGGTGAGTTCTTTAAGATTCCTTCCTTACCTTAGATGACTTAAAAGATTGCTCCTTAGATGAATTATAGAAAGTTGTAGCTGAACTGGGATCGAGGAACATACTGAAACCTTCCCGAGGGCAGCCTGTTTAATTTCTGTGCACTCAGCACTGCTGTCTAACTAGTTTAAATGGTTTTGATTTTATATTTTTAACTTCTCTTATGAAATGTTCCAAGACATTTATGAAAGGGATTTTTTTTGATCACTTTGTTTCTTTTTAAGCCTATAATGTGAAGAACACTATTCCCACTGCTCCCTTGGGAGGTAAGGGAGAACGCATGGAAAAGCCTCTGACACAAAGGCTCTAAAGGAGTTACTCGCTTATGCCACCCACATCTGACCTTAGCCATGATGAAATCTTATCCACATACATTACTACAGACAGTAAAGGCCATTATAATAATCTAGCCTGACTCCGCTGCACAACACAGACCAAAGATCTTCACCAATCATTTCTGCAAGGCTGTAACACTAAGCTATAATCTGTCTTTTAAAAAAGCACTCTAACTTGATTAGAAGAGCTGTCACACCACTTAAGAGGTTGTTCCAACAGCTAGTTATCCTCACTTAAAACTTGTGTATTCAAGTGCATCAAGCTGACGCCTCTAAAATTTGAATCTCTCTATTCTGCATTGAAGAGTCATAATTCTTCCACAATTAGATACTACTTGCATTGTGATCTTAGACTTTTAACCTTCTTTTGAATAGGCCAAATAGACTGTTCTTCATTATACCCCCATGATAAAGCTCGTTTTTCAGAACTCAGCTCAATCTTCTAATACTTTTCTAGTTCTTTGAACTCCTGACCCTAGACAAGAGGAAAATTTTCAAGCAATGGTCTTGTTTAATGTCACCATTCCAACAAAATAGCAACCACTACATTTAGCCCAGGAAACCAGCTGTTAAAACCACTAGTATGCTTCAACAACAAAACAAAATGGAAGGGAAAAACATTGCACTAAACATTTAAGACAAGAAAACAATTACCAGAACTTGGAGTGCCCTTTCTTCATTACTGCACCCCTACAGTAATGTCCAACAGCCTATAAATAAGCTCACCTTGTGCAAATTTTGTATGTCTGAAGGTTAGAAACAACTGATGTGATTAAACCTGTGTATTAATTCTGATGACTTTATTCTCCAGATAACCAGTAGTCAAAATACCAAGGAAAATGAATTATGAGTATGGTGCTCTGTAGTTGTGTATTGGTCATTCTAAAACATGTGCTGTGTAAATACATGATAGTTTGAACTTTAAACTAGATTTCATAAAGTAGAGCCTGGATTGTTACATTACCACCAGCTGACAATCCATATAATTTAGCTAATCCATGAAGGACCTACGTTTTGAGCTGTGATGCTATAGTCTCCTGTGCTTACAGAAGAATGTGTAATACTAATGATGACTAGGATTTCTTTAAATGACCCATGTCATTTCTTTAAATGACATGTGCTCCACATCCCCATGTAGGTTATGAAGAAACTAACCACAGGATCTCATCTGAAAAAACGTACTCTATCAAATATTTTTCAGTCTTTTATAGCTTAACATTAGAACTTCTACCTGTCCACAAAACTGCATTATATAAAGTTTCTCATTCGTTCAGCAACTTAAGACTTCTTCTTTGATAAAAGCCCTGGTTTCTTTTTCAGTCTTCCTTAGGTACAGCATCCTAAAAACTATCTGGAGTATAAGGTGCTACATTACCAGTGCTACTATTCTTTTTAATAATGTCAGTTTGAAATGCATCAGATATATCACACTGTGTTGTGGAGCCCTTACATTCAGATCTGATAGCTGTGGGTGCAGTTTAACAAGGCAGTAAGAGATGGAAAGATATCCCTCCTGTATCAGAATCTATAGTATTACATGGGAAGAAGAGAGATAAACCCGTACTAGTGATAACTACCACTTCATGCGCCCCGCATAGATTTCCTGATGCAGTTCAGATAAACTCCAGTGTGCCTCCTTTGATACTACTCTCTTCTTTTATCCACACTCTCTAGGTCTTGATTAGTTTTCCAGATTATATTTTTCTGACAACATAAAAAATTATCAATTTAAGGCGCAGCTTTAGTGGAATAAACATTCCACAAACACACAGATGGCAGTTCAGTCCTGATACATACGTAATTGGCAGGTCAGACAAAAGATGGGGGAAAGGAAATAGCTGTTTAAAAAAAAATACAGGGAGTGGAGATACAGTTATCATTTCAAAAGATAATGGTTCTGATGAAGTGCCAAGAAATGAACAGAGAGCTCTTCCTTTCCATTCAATCATAAGAAAATACTACTTCCCCTAGAAGTTAGATATGAGACTGGGGAATGAGTGCGTCAAGAAGGAACAGTGGATTCAGAAAGGCTGGGGATAGTGCCACAGCAGGACCACCTGTCTTTCATCCTTAGTAAACCATTTTCAGGATTATTACTTCTGAATGATTCCATTTTTATGACTGACAAAATAACATTTTTCCATTATTTCATTTTCAAAAGTGGCTAAAATACATTGGTTTATATTTTCTAAAAATATTTCAGTATACATGCACTACAGAACCCATGTATTCCAAAAGCTGAAGCTCAGCAATGTCATAAGCAACTGAAACCAGGAATTTATAATCCAAGATGTTGGAAAACCTCAAATCAGTGGTGTTACCAAGCCTACCTGTAATATGCTCAAAGGGAAAAAAATCTACTAGAGATCAGAAGAGGGATGTCTGCTCTTCAAAGATAAAAAGCCTTGAAATTCAGAAGCTGGTCGCAGAACTGATGGTAAGCAAAAAAGTCTCTAAAATGCAATAGCATGCACAAATGCTGGTGAACCAATCTTGAGAATCAAAAAGGCATAGTGACTCCTGTAGTTCATCCCAGCCTCAAAAATACTTCACAGTATTTTTTTACAGGCACTGAGTGCAATGATTCTGTGGTGTGTTTGCCTTGGCCAGCTGCCAGACACCCACCCAGCTGCTCTGTCATTCTCCCTCCTCAACAGGGAAGACGGGGAACACAACACAGGAAAGCTTATGGGTCAAGTTAAAAATGGAGAGATCACTCACCAATTACCATCAAGGGCAAAACAGACTTGACTTGGGAAAAAAATTAATTTAAATAGATTTGGATTGTGAAAAAGAAAGACAAAATTAAAACTACTTTCCCCCAATCCCTCCTTTTTCCTAGGGTCAACTTTGCTCCTTTGTTCCTCTGCTCCTCTAATTCCTCCACTCTGAGCAGCACAGGGGGATGGGGAATGGGGATTTATGGTCAGTCCATAACAGTCCCTCTCTGCTGCTCCTTCCTACTCACACCTCTCCCTTGCTCCAAGTGTAGGTCCTCCATGGGGAACAGCTTCCTTCAGGGCATATCCCCCTGCTCCAGCGTGGAGTCCTCCACAGGCTGCATTGTGGTTATCTGCTCTGACGTGGTTCTCCATGGGCTGCAGGGCACAGCCTGCTTCACCATGGTCTTCACCATGGGCTGCAGAGGAATCTCTGCTCTGGTGCCTTGAGCACCTTCATCCCCTCCTTCTTCACTGACCTTGGTGTCTGCAGGGACGTTTGTCACACTTCTTTTTCTCGCTCCTCTCTCCACTGTGCGGCATCTTGACCTTTCTTAAATACGTTTCCCAGAGGCACCACCAGCTTGGCTGATGGGCTCAGCTGTGTCCTGCAGTGAGTCCATTGGAGCTGGCTGGAGATGACCATGTCCAGCACAGGGCAGTCCCTGGCTTCTTCTGACAGAGGCCTCCCCTGTAGCCCACCGCTGCCAACACTGCCATGGACACTGCATACAGATACATTCCAAGTTTGTAGCTGCTTTACAAAAACTGAATGACTACTGATCGAAAAATGAAGGATTATTGCTCTGTATACTGTGACTGAGTGAAAAAATTGAAAGAATGAGTTACTGCCTCATCTTGAGCCAATGTGCCTCCTGGAGCATCTTAAACAGGCTGCACATGTTCTTCCTTGGCACGGGTGACCTCTACCCGGCTGTCTTCCATCACCTACAGAGCTGGATGCAGAAGCAGCCAGCCACACACCGCATGGCATCCGTAGTCTAGGAAGAAAGCACAGATTATGCTAGTGGAGTGGTTGGCACAAAACCCCACAGATTCCTTGGTCCTGTGTACATCAGGCTCTTTATTCTCTGATGTATAAGGTTGAACAGGGAGGGATCTGATAATTTCAGCACCTAGCCATTAAAAAAGAAGTACTTAATTGTTTGAAAGGGAAGACTACATTATGGAAATTACAATGTAATGCAAAGCAGAATCTCCTTGTGGTTGTCGGAATTTTGTAATCAAATTCCATTTCAGTGTGAATCACTTTTACTCACAGATCATCTGCCTCGGTGCACATATTCAAAGGCTCAACAAAAGGAGCAAGAAATTCTACCAGATACCTCCAAAAATTTTTTCAGCCCTCCCTGTGCAGTGACTTGAACAAACCATGGCATCCCAGCTCACCCACTTCTGCTCTTTTTCTTCTACGTGGTGGCACTGACCTTCACCCCCGAGATGACCTGATAAGCAGGGGATAAAGAGATGCGGGAGATGCTGTAGAGGGATGCAAGGCTGCATTGTGCAGGCTTTGCACAGCAAATGTGCACTGTGGGACATATTCTGGTATGGAATATGCTGCAGCACAGTGTGACTCTATTTCATTATTTGTGTCACTGCAGGTTGTGTTTCAAGGAAGCAGAAGGGCAGGTGCCTGATGTGGGATGCCGAGGTTGGGTTTTGGGGTTTTTGTTTGTTTGGTTTTGTTTTGGTTTTTTTCTACCTTTGAATTCTGATTTACAGGTTAGACCTCTTGCAAGGTCTCATAATCATCAGCCAGCAACAGGCCAGCTTCCCACTGAAAAGAGAAACAATGAATCAGAGAAATTTCTTGGATGAGAGTGTGTTTATGTGACATGTTTACCAGTCCTGGTTGTTTGAACAGAAAGAGAATAGAGATCAATCATTTTACATGCCCACCAGGAGGAACAAAGAGAAATTGTTTTAATTTGGAAGACAGAAGATTCTGGCCGGATGTTAGGAAAAACTTTCTAATTTATAGGGAGGCAAGAGCCCAACTCAGGACTTTCCAGAAGAGGCTTGGCAAGCATCTGCAAGGGCTGAGGCAGGAGCAGCTATTCTGCACCAGGCCAGGGACGTGGCCTAAACAATCCTTTGAAATTTTTGTCTTTGGTTTTGTGGTTTACTCTGTGCTAACAATAAATAGCTAGTGTTTCATCTTAATGTACAGAGAAGGACTGTTTTTTTCCTGCTGTAAATTCAATTAAATATTTCAGAGAAAAAACCAACAAAATTCACCCTCCAAACCACAGCCTGTTCAATGAAGGGCCAGCACTGACTTTGACAAGCAGTTCAGCTCCGGGCACTCATATATCCTGGACTGGCTGCGTGACTTCTGAGCTGAGAATGGTTATTCTTTATGTGGATCTAAAGAAGAAAATGTTCTACAGTCTGTCAGACTTTTGAGGGCTGCTTGTTAGACAGAAGAACTTGTGATGATACCTGGTGCTGTGACACCAAGTTGCAGGTGAAGCTGTGAGTTTCTTTTTCCCTTCTCCTCAGCAATGTCCCCAACTTTTTCAGTCCCTCTTGCAGCACTTTTGCACCTACCTCCATGATTTGAATTTTAGTGTTACAATTCCCCCAAAGTACCACAACACTCTGAATTTCCATCTCGGCACATCTATTGCAGCAAAGCCAACCATGTGCCCAGGCCCCCTAGATTTCTCTATAATAGGATTTTCTTTCAAACAACTGCAGAATATCCTCTCGTTAACCAATTGATAAAAGAAGTAAGAATTCAGTGGCAAAGCCAACTGATGTGCATAATCAAGGAAACCTGAGAACTTTTTCTTCCAAATAGATCTGGCAATTTTCAAAGCAATTTTGTTAATCAAACAAAACCAAGTGTGGGAGCTAAATGTAGAGATGTAACCTTAAATATGTTTTGTTCTGATAAAAAATTTCTCTCACTTTTCTTTCTTCCAGAAGAAATTTAAGCACACTGTAAAATATGGGGAATTAGAGGATTGCAAGGTTCTGCACATATGTGAATTAGAAACTTTCTGTGTAACAAGTTTTGTAGCTAGTAGAAAAAAACTGTACACTTGGAAAAGCATTAAAATCTGCATTATGATAGCCAAAAATATGTTTGTTCAAGTACCTTATGTTAAGACCTGAGTGAACTAGTCATAGGAAAGACTCTATTTTTATTGCTATTTATGTTTAATGTGATAGAAACAAGAGGCTTCTGTATAATTGGGACCTCATTGTTAGGCATGATATAAATAGCAAATAACTCTTTGCTATGGAAAAGAGGATAGAAAGAGATTTAAGGCTATGTATTCACACACATAAGGATAGAGTAAAGTGATTAGAATAACTGCTTGAAAGATTTCAGCACAAAGAGGCTTTTGTAATACACTGTTAAAAAAGACCTATCAGCCATCCAATTGTGTCCCTCCATGTGGGACTTTCTATAAAAGTACAGCCTCTAGAAACCAGAATTATAGAACGATATGAGGAATATTTTCCTCTCTGCTAGCAAATAACTGAAGAACATTGCTGAGGCCTGGCTCACACCACTAATGAGGGACAACTCCATAGGCTCCTGTAGAATAATGCTCTGTGAAAGGTGCAATGGTGAATAAAAGGTCTGTGACATGTAACACCAAATTTCATCAGGTGTTGAACTACACTGGTCCTCAAATACAGCCAGTAAACCAAACCCTCACTCTGAGAAGTCTAATTTTTCCAGCAGAATGCAGCTGCTATGATATATCAGAGGGAGTTGAGTACAAGCATCACCAGTGACTACATTTGTTTTTTATGTTACTGTATTTTACTTCATGAATTTTGGTTTAGAACAACAAAGCTTAAGCCATTTTGTAATATTTGGTTTTGTATGCTACAGCATGAATGCAAGAGATGTAACTTTCTTCTGAATGCTTACACAGATGTACACACAAGGTAAGGTTTTACTTCTCAAGTATAAATGGTTACAAGGGGAGGAGAACATAAGGCTTAGAACAATAAGTGTGATAATGAGCAATCTGGATGCTGACCACACTTACTGCCAACTGCTTTTATGAGCATTATCAAATCAAAGGGAAAATGTGCTGAGGGGAATAAGGATGAATCAATGCGTGGAAAACTGAGGGCAGTGTAACACACACTTTGATCCTATGGCAACTGAATTATTTAGATTTAAGATTGGAAAATGATCTGTCTGCATAATTTCTCTAGCATTCACAAAACCAAAGAACATTTCATTTCCTTACTTCATTACCTCAGTCAATGGATGGAAACAGTAACAATAGGACTACAAAGAATGATGATGATGATGATGATGATGATTATTATTATTATTTAATAAGGTTTCTTTTAATGTACACAGCTAATCCTGTTCTGGAGGTGGAGAGGAAAATACAGTAATGGAACTAGTATTAGAGGTTAATAATCCCTGTGATACAGAGGCAATGTTTATTAAAGCAGTAGTAGAACAAATCCTTCATAAAGGGCCTCTTGGACTTGTCATCAGACCGCTGGTGAAATTCCGTGTGTGCACAGCCTGCCTGGACAAACAAGGCTTGCATGTGACGAGTCTGCCATAAGCATTTGCAGATGTCGGGTTTCATCTCCTGTGCCTACAAGACCTGAAAGCAGCGTGAGGCTGAGGCTGCTCAGAGACGTGCCCTTGTGTGAGCTCACCTAATATATGCAGGAATTAATGTATTGTGAGACTTTATGCTTATCTTTCTTGCAAGACTTTCACACGGAAGTTCCCTGAGAACCTGTGTTTCTCTTCACGCACTGCCATGACCCGGGCTGAACCACAGAGGTGGTTTGCTGGGACTCTCAGAGTGGCCATTCCTCATTCTCCCTTTATGGCAAATTCAATCCAGCCAGAACTGGGGCCACAGCCACTACTCACGTAAAAGCATATGGGAATATACGAACATCTCCCTTCTCCCACCTGCTCTTCAGGGCTGTGGAAGATTTCTTTTCCAGTCCTCAGGTTGACTTGCTGTCTGGCCTGACAGCTTTGCTACAAGCTCCGTGCCTGTGTGTGCCTGCATGCCTCTTACTCAGTTTTGTCAAAACTCTTCCCTGCCAAATATAATTTACGTATTTGCTGGAACACAGATATTGTTATTTTCTTCCTGCTTCAGCTAAACATTAGACTTCAGGACTGAAGCTCAGGCCTCCCCTTTTTTTCATGAATGTTGTAAGACTTCAGTTCTTGGGGTACACTTTACTCTGGGCAAAATGATATTTAAATTATTCTCTGTATGGAGGAAGAGTTTCCACCTGTACAAGATAGTGGCTCTCCCCTGTCAGATTACCCTGCAGAGCTGTGGCTAGAGGCATGGCATGAGAAATTAGGGTAAAATTTCTTCTGCAGAGAACCTGAGTGACAGGAAAAGAAAGCACAACTTCTACCCCAAATTTACTTCACGGTATTCCTGTAAATACTGAGGAAAGAGAGTTACTCTCCTAAAGCCCTGTTAGCTGCCTGACACCCTGAGAAAATGTCTTTTCACCCCACCTACCCCATCCACCTGCAAGGATGTTGCCAGCAGCAATGTGCTTAGTGTGCTTTTTTTGCAGACACTCATTCGTATTGACCCACTCTCATTACATGAGCTTTCTGCCCTCCTATAATGTGTGGGGCAGAAAATGGATTAATTTGATAGTTTATGAGTTACATCTGAGTTCAGCACGGGACACAAGTTTGAGCACTGCGATGCCCAAGTCCCTTCATGGAGCGAGCTGCAAACAAACGATGCCACCCGACTATATCCATGAGTGTTACCACTGCATCGTATAAAAGTTTCCAGGTTTATAGTTTGAATTCATATGTTTATTTGTCCATAGGATTATTTTGCTTACAGCATTATATGTAGAGTGTGACTGAAGGATTTACTAAGATGACATATATGTCAGCATTAAAATAAATATTACTCCAGGACCATTTAAACACACCAGATGTGTATCCTTAATTGTCTTGCTTAGTGGCCTGGGAATACATCTTCTGAAGGATTGATTAGGCACCCCTGAGCTAGCAGAAAACACGCATGCAAGAGCACATGACATCAACAAAGCTCTGATGCAAAAAGGTTCAGAAGAGAGCTCTTAACGGAGGTGTTTCCTATAGGTAGCTCTTGGCATTGGCTTTGTTTAGAGAGGTCTCACGATCTTACAGAAAAAGAATTTAGCTTCTAAGCATTTGGTGTGTGTAGAAATGCAAATATCTTTGTCTCTGGCATTTCTGATGGCTTGTCAGATTTAGGTTGCTGTGTGCAAAAAAATATTCAGAGAAAGGACCTTCTTTTCCTTTTGTTGCAATGATATCCCCACATTATCTTTCCTGTTCTGGTTTCTATTGCATTTTGAGTCAAGACCAATTAGCCCTGCAGCTTTCCACTTGAATGCAACAATATTTCAGGGTACTGCTCCCCTACTTACACACTGTAGGCTCTGAAGCTCAAACGCACACACTTCCCATCTGTCAATCAACAGCTCTTTAATAGCTACGGTACACAAAGAAATTTTGCAGTCATATTCTACAGGATATGTCTAAATCTACTCTGAACCCTCTTCATGCCCTGTCAACCCTCAGAAAGGTACAGCAGATTTTGATCCACTAGTTGGGAAGAGGGTGATTTTGTCTTCGGTATACCCTTGCGCTGTTTGTCAAATATTAAAAAATTATCTCCAGAACCTCCCTCACAAGGAAGTAGGTAGGATTACAAACTGTCTCTTCTTTCATTGCCACCAGCTACTCAAAGAACATTTTTTACAATGACATAGTTGACACCACACCTGTTCCTACCAGCGTAAGTACAATGTGCCCCAACACAAGCAGCACTGTACCCAAAGCGGTTCAGCATGTAAATTAAGGACAGGTTTACCCCATGCTGTGAAACATGGTATGGGGATTCCTGAGGTGCCACTGACATCCAGTGCCCCAGTTCACCTTGTTTCTGTGATTTTATCCCTTTTCACAGACCAAATTACCTTGTTGAGCAACTGTCTCTCAGTATAACTGTCGTGGCCAGTAAAATGAAGGATGCTGCAGCGTCCCTGCCAGCGCCTGCCCTCTTATCTTGGTGAGCAATGACACAAGGAGGTACAAAGCTACATGTCCTTCTTCAGACAGGCTGTCTCCTTCAAAAGGCTTTGCTTTCTGGCACCAGGCCTTGAGCCCTTTTCCAGCCCTGCAGACAAGGACCTGGGGGTACTGGTGGATGAAAAACTGGACGTGAGCCAGCAATGTGTTCTCGCAACTCAGGCGGCCAACCGTATCCCGGGCTGCATCCCCAGCAGCGTGGCCAGCAGGTCAAGGGAAGGGATTCTGCCCATCTGCTCCACACTGGTGAGACCCCCCGGGAGTCGTGCACCCAGCTCTGGAGCCCTCAGCACAGGACAGACATGGAGCTGTTGGAGCGGGGCCAGAGGCGGCCACAAAAATGTTCCGAGGGCTGGAGCACCTCTGCTGTGAGGAAAGGCTGAGAGAGTTGGGGCTGTTCAGCCTGGAGAAGAGAAGGCTCTGGGGAGACCTTATTGCAGCCTTTCAGTACTTGAAGGGGGCTTATCACAAAGGTGGGGACAGGCTTTTTATCAGGGCCTGTAGCAATAGGACCAAGGGTAATGGTTTTAAACTAAAAGAGGGTAGATTTAGATTGGATATAAGGAAGAAATTTTTACCATGAGGGTGGTGAAACACTGGCATAGGTTGCCCAGAGAGGTGGTAGATGCCCCATCCCTGGAAACATTCAAGGGCAGGTTGGACGGGGCTCCGAGCAACCTGATCCAGTTGAAGATGTCCCTGCTCACTGCAGGGGGGTTGGGCTAGATGACCTTTAAAGAACCCTTCCAACCCAAACTGTTCTATGATTCTAAGTGATGGATGCTGTGGCTTGCTAGGTTGGTATTGGGGTTTGGTCAGGGTATTGATGTTGGTTATTTTCATAAAGGTTTTACAGGCTATCATAAAAAAGAAATTTAAGATACTGCAGTGAGAGTGGAATTTACTAGGTGAAATTTTTTACTAGTGTAGCTCCATAGAAATATCCCAGCAGGGAATTTGGCTCACAGCCTTCTTTAAATACAAGCGTTTTCACAAGCTTCTGGTGACAGAGAAAAGACAGTTAAAGGGAACAATTAAATAATAGCTATCCTAAAGCCAACTGGAAATTGCCTTTGATATCAGAATCCATCTGTGCCAACAAGTGAAGCCCACTGGGGAGAAAATGAAACAAAAATAAATAAAAGAGTCATGACTACTGGCGGACAAGTAGATGAAATTCAATTAGCTTAGCTTGAAACATGCATTCACCATTGTAAATTAAGTTTAACTTTTCCCCCCCCAGTACCAGAATGGAAACTGTTCTACACATCCTGCCCTTAGAACAAAACTTCTCTGGATTTTTTTTGACTTCTTCCCAAAAGCTAATATATTATTACAGCTCAAAATCATGTTTCTATATACTGAGAGACAGCTTTCATACCTATCAGGGGAAGACGAAAATATCTGCAGCATGCAGCACATGGATACACTTACTCTATCTGAACAATAGTACTCCTTATTATTCACTATACGGAACACAGGAAATCTGTAAAAGCCAATGCTATAGAAGTTTCTAAACCAAGTTTCTGAATCTGTGCCCTCTTGCATGTTTTCTCATCATCTAGCCCCGAATTCTGTGCCCTGAAATGATTGCCAAAGTGTTATGTAACTGGCATTCCCTCTTGAAGCAAATAAAAAAATGCCTCACTAGCTGTTACTGCCACAAATTCTTTTGAAAAATGACATTCTTTTCTTCATAATGATCTTCTCAGCTGCATTTTGAAGATAAAAATATAAAGCAATCTCTTCTTCAGTAATAATGATCTACTTTTTCATATCTCCTTTTTAGTAAAATACTTTCACCCATGTATATGTTTAAAAAATCATCTTGCTGATCAGTTGGCTTTAGAACTGTCATAAATTTTTAATCAAGAAATGTACAGTACATGAGACTGCACAGACTTTACACTGATTGAATGATAGTAAAGGTTTTATTGATATATTATGAAAACAAAAAGTGCTGATGGCAGGGACTGAATAGTAAAAGGTGTTGTTTTAGGACAACAGGAGATGCCCTGAAATGATTTTCAAGAGCTGCTAAACTATAACAATAGAACTTGGTTATAATCCAAGCAAAGAGAATGTAGTGCGCTTTGCTTGGGATCAGATGCAAGGAACCAAGATTTTCAAAACCCACTGTCTAAAGCTATTCTCTTTAGTCCAGACTGATGATAGCCAAATTTCAAGCCCGAGTTTTTGCCATGCTAATAATGCAGCTTTTTCTGAAAACAACCAACACTCATTGTCTGAGCCAGCAACTGCTAAGTTGTAGCCATGTGTTTGGGCAGTCTTCCCCTTGGAGCACTGTCGTTTGTGTAGTTAACATTGGTGAAATCCAGCTTTTGACAAAAGCATTACAAAATTTACTCTTAGTAGAGAATAAAACCAAAGGTAGAAATATGCCTGTCATGTACTCACATTATCACCTCTAAGCTCAAATGGAAAACACTGGTTTTGAAAGCCTGATATTTCAAACAAAAATCTCTGCCAACAAATGACTTAGTAGTCATCAGAATTTTTCATTCCTATCTTCTTACTCTTTGTCTTGTTTAGATTTTAAGAACCTTTTTAGGAAAAAAAATAATCTGAAATTCTTAATTTTTTGCAGGTGTGGATTTTTACTTTTTCCATAGTTCTGTAGCAAAACAGGTGATACCTGGAAAAAAGGTACAAGTAGGAAGATAAGTGTAGAGGAATAAAAATACAGAAAAGGGGGCTTTAAGTCATAGAGTTTGGGAGAGTTTTTCCCAACATCGGTGTTTTCCATTTGAAAAAAATTAGGAAACATAAAAACTCTGTGAAAAACATCATCAAAATGGGAAAATAATGTTGAAAACTAGCTCTAGGTCTCCTGCTAGGCAGCCAGTGGTACAAAAAAATGCTTCATTTTTGTTAATTAGTTTTTCATTAAAATGCTTTTGAAAACTGAGTATAACCTGTGGGGTAGCATTGAGAAAAATCTTCCCCGTTTGCTAGCATTACACATTTATGTAAACAAAGCATTCCTAAACGCATCATAAGTTGAGGAGAGACAGCGTAAGAATCCCGGTACAGACAGGAGCGAAAGGCTCCTCTCCTCAGCGCCTTTAGTGGTATCATGTTTCTTCCCTTTCCATTCACTGACCAGATGGTCCCTCTAGTAACACCTCCACCCACCTCAGTCCTGCTCACAATATCCAGGTGTTCCAGCAGAAGTCTGCCTCCCATCCCAAAGGATTTTCTTTGTTGGTCCTGCCACAGAGTGTCACCAGCTAACCTGGCTCAGAGGTGGTTTGATTCAGCGGGGAAATCCACTCAGTTCAGTTCTTGTCCTTTGAAACATCTTTTAGCGTCCTTGAAATCTGCTGCTACCTACCACAACAGTCTGTGCGCTCTCTTCCAGCAAAACCTTCTACCAGCTTTGTCCTACAGTTCTCGTCCATAGGAGGCATCAGCTATTAAGGCAGTTGAACACAGTAGGTGTGTAAAAATAAACTCTACCTTTATAAGGTAAGAGCTCCTTCCCATTCCCTACCTTGATCCCCAGAATTCAAGTTCAAGTACAATGATAGATCATTTCTAGAGGAATTATGAGTAGCTGACCCATGCAAAACATATGCTCTGTGACAGTGTATTTCCATTTCATGAATGAGTGATACTTTCTCCTCTACAGTCTCTTCATAGGATTTGCTAATCAATACCTTGAGGCTACACTGCAGAAAAAGAAGGCTGGAGCTATAAGTTCTTCAGTATTTCTCTACTTGATTTTGGAAGAACCAGTAATATAAGAATTGTATTTTGTGGTCACATACTCTCAATCTATTTGTTTCTACTGGACAATATATACTGTAACCATCACTCCAGCAAAGCCATAGTTATGGTTTTAATAGCCCAGCTGACCTAAGAACTAGTTTTCTTGATTATTTTGGGGGTTGAAATGTGACATACTGGTTTCCAGCACAGAACTGAAGCTTTTCTAATGGCTAGCAGAAAATCCAAATAATTTGCACTGGAACATTTCATCACTGATGAAATGATGCCTGTCTCACGGGTTAGGTTCTCCTGGGCCCCATTTGGAAGCTGATGTTGATGGACTAGTAGCCATCTGTAGCTGGTGCACACTGCAGAACTGGTATCCTCTCTGTTCTTTCTTTCGCATTACTCAAATTGATCCCCAGACACACTTAGCCAAAGAAAGAATTGTTTTTCAGCATTATAGGTCTCTGGATCTAAATGATTACAAGAAGGTAGCAGCAACCAGGAGGGGCAGTTGTGAATGACAGGAGTGACCCTGCTTGTGTTCCTGAGCTCTAACGTCAGTTAATTCAATTGCAGTGCAGGAGTCTTCTATCTGAAATGAATAGGAGTCTGTAAATGCCAGCTTACAGTCTTTTTGCTCCTTTATTTTCTTGCCCTAGCTGCACTTTTCCAGGGGTTTTGTGGAACAGGGAAGAAACAAGTAACATGAAAGAAGAAAAATATAAAGGGACATTAAAGAAAGTAAAAAGATAATTAATGGGTATTAAAGGGGAGCAGTCAGGGGCCTATAAAACCAATATCCCATTATTAAGGAAGGCAATTCAGTTACAGAATCAGTGCACAGACAATTACATTCTTGCCAAGGAACCCTGAGGCTATTCATGGAAGTCTTTACCTGAGTGTGTGTGTGTGTGATATTGCTCCTTAAAAAAGAATGAAAATGGAACTTTAAGACAAAGCAAACTTAAAATCACATAACAAATTTACGTACACATTAAATCAATTGAAGGGGGCAATTTACAGCTTTAACAATACAAAATAAAAATATATCGTTATCCTGATCTGTACTGTGTTTTTCCACAATGCAATTATTTAATTGTTTGAGTTGATTATTCAGCTAGCATATACAGAAAGCACTCGTCATTTGTTATGAGCGTCGAAGGATTAAAAATGGCTTATTTCTGATATTTTAATCTTGGGACATATGTAGTTCTCATTGTAGGATGTGCAATTGCTTGGGAAATAGTTATAAAAATAACTTCAAAGAAAGAAAGAGAGCACACTGATTTAGAAGCCTCATGAGTGCAGTTCTCTGGATATATGTAAGCAAAACGTTGACATTTATCATTCCAGAGTTTTTTCCACATTCAGACAATTTGTCATTGTTTGTATCCTGAACTGGAATCATGCTTCTTGGCATTCAACTTGCACCTAAGAAACCCCAAAACAGGACCTGCCTCAGAAACATGAGTCTCCGTGCAAGCGCTGTTCCCAGCATTACAGCTCCCACGGAGATTAATGCCTCCTTCCCAATCCTGTGCCACAGACAGGGGGAGGTTTTGCGCTGAATATTTGCAAATAATATGAACTTAAGCTAAGCAGGAAAATATAAGACAAAAGTTTTCCTCTGAAAATCATTCTGTCCTTCAGCTATAAACATAGAATCCTAGAATAATTTAGGTTGGGAAAGACCCTTAAGATTATCGAGTCCAACAGTAAACCTGACACTACCAAGCCCACCAGCAAACATTGTCCCTAAGTGCCATGTCTACACGTCTTTCAAACACCTCCAGGGATGGTGACTCAACCACTTCCCTGGACAGCCTATCCCAGTGGGTGTCAAACCTTTCAGTTAAGAAATTTTTCCTAATATCCAATGTCAACCTCCCCTGGTGCAACCTGAGGCCATTTCCTGTCGTCCTATCACTTGTTCTTTGGGAAAAGAGACCGACACCAACTGATCAGTTCTGTAATATCTTCTGTAGATAAATAAAATGGCAACTTCAGAGTTTTTAGAGCTAATTCAGTGTACAAGAGTTTGGGAAAGCTACAAAAGTTAGATGCAAAAGTAGACATTGATGATGCATATTGCAACCCTCAGATTTCAAGTCATTTAAAGCAAAACAAGAGGACAGACGAACTCCTTAACATGTAGTACCTCAGTTACTATTCTCAAGTTTTTATCATATATATGTCTAACAATAATTATCTAGGACTTCTATAGCACTTTTTTTTTGTTCATAATTTTCAAAAATATTTATGAATGAAGTACTATTGTGCATATCCTATCATGAAACAGAGAGACGGGAGATTGAAATGACAGGTTCAAAGCGCATAGCACACGG
>Ga0065711_1002621_pt1 | contig 34721 bp, 16 predicted proteins | sample Hoacrofraction12_FD_59098 | JGI IMG/M metagenome (GOLD analysis project Ga0065711, IMG submission 59098) | Hoatzin crop microbial communities from Cojedes, Venezuela - Epithelial fraction 12 v2 (version 2) | ecosystem: Host-associated > Birds > Digestive system > Esophagus > Crop | place... | reverse complement strand
AAACTGAAGCAGAGGAAGTTCCGTCTGAATATGAGGAAGAACTTCTTCCCTCTGAGGGTGACGGAGCCCTGGAACAGGCTGCCCAGGGAGGTGGTGGAGTCTCCTTCTCTGGAGGTATTCAAGACCTGCCTGGACAATGTCCTGTGCAGCCTGCTGTAGGTGACCCTGCTTCGGCAGGGGGGTTGGACTAGATGACCCACAGAAGTCCCTTCCAACTCCTACCATTCTGTGATTCTGTGATTCTGTGAACTGTAAAAACAGAAAGCAATAAGAAAGAAGATAAAAAAACCACCCTATGGCCATATAGAACTGGAATATGGGTATTAACACACGGCGCTGAGCCTTGGCTGCTGTAATGTTAGATAAGCAACACCAATTTCTCCAGTGACCACAAATCTACAGTGCATGTTGTTCACCATTCAGGGAAGAACATTCAAACAAATATGTACGCCATCATCTAGATCCAGGGGGACCACCTCTGTGGTCTTGAAGATTTAAAGGCTGAGAGCATGGGAACTGCATGTAGTTCTCATGTAGCAGAGGGATACTTGAAATGATATATCACTCATCTTCAGTTAACTGTAAAGTCTGTGTATTACCTCGACTGACCAAAGCATCAGCACACAAGAAGGAAGGTGAACTGATTAGTCTGGAAATGGCACATCCACCTGGTGGTACCCTCCTGCTCTGCTGTAGGTACTTTCAGTAATCTCCATAGGTTATCTGTTTCCTTGAAAACACTAAAAGGACATTGTATAAATAAGGCACCCAGCACTGGAACTATAATGAAAAAAATAGGATCTGCATCTTTCTGCAGCGCAAATCCTTTGCCTCGTACCCAGACTGAACCTGACAATAAGGTCTTAGATAATTTCCTCCATTTCTTCTCCCTGGATCTTACAGCAGCAGCAGCAATTGAAGCCCTTGCTCAGAAAAAACTCCTGTGAGACCCAATAGTCTGCCACAAAACAATATCCACCAGTAGATTGATCATTAGGGTATCAGATATTTCCTGGTAAGGCTGACATAAGGACTTGCAGTTTGAAGCAGGGCGATATTCTGCTACAGGCTCCTGTCTCTGCTAGAGCTATCACCCTACCAAGCGTGGCTTGACACAGGCTAAGACTCCAGTAGCTTGCATCTGTGAAACTTCTCCATTTTGTCACCACTGCCAAGTTCTGCAGCCTCCATCTTACCTCCTAGTGACCAGAACTGGGGTTCAAGGATTTGGGGACACTTCTTCTTTCGTTTGAAATTACTGCTAAGTATCTTGCTGGTCCTGGTCAAGTATACAGTCTGACTCTCTCTCTGCGCCCTGTCTGCCAGCACAGGGTTCGTTATCAGGCTCCCTTTTCTTCTCACCAGCTCCGCTGATTCCAGTTGCAGACAGTTTTCTCCATAAAGGTAAATTACAGAGCATGCGTGTGTTGCTTCCTGGTAGTGAACAGGCACTTTGAAAAATGACACAAAGTTCTTATTCCCAGTGGCGTACCTGCGCTAAAGCAGCTGTCCTCTCCCCAATGTTTCACTTGTCTTTGACAAAGGGTATTATAAAGCACCCTCTCTCTATCTCCCAGACCATTCCAGTAATGCTGTGGATTGTATATGATTCAATCTCTGGCCTTGCTAATAACATTATCTTATTTATTTTCCTAGCTTGACAGCTAAAACAAAAATATAATGAAGAAAATGCATTTCCAGTGACAGAAATCCTTTTCATTCAATCCCAGATGACATATTTTAGTTTAGTTTTGTGCATTTTTCTCATAAAAAATAAAAATTTAGCTGAACTTAGTCTTGAAATACCACTAGAACAATACTACCTATACTATATATAGCATACTATATGTATTTCATAATTTTGAAATATTATGATTGTTTCAGTATTAAAAAAGAAAGTATTAGAATTGCATCCCCCCATAAAAAAAACCCCAAACAACCAAAACCCATGTTTGCTTTCATCTGTAAATATTCCTGGATTTTGGCAAGAATTCAAATACTGACAGTCCAAAGCATGTTTTTCTTTAGTGAGTAAATTATGCACATGTAAAAATGCATCTGACTCTTCTTTCAATTCAGGTACATGTCAGGGGAAAAAAAAAAAGTTTTCTTACCATTAGCAATGAGTCTGAAAACATGAAAGAAATAAACACAGACCTCTCAGAGAAAATGATATTAGAATTTTATATTATGCTCAAATTTGTTTCAGATGCCTCTACTTCACCTGTGTGCAGGGTGGGCACATACCAACAAAGGGCAATTAATGGTTCATGTTTTCCGTTCTCTGTCCTTGCCTGCTATTGTGGGATTGCTGTACTGTGTTGTATTGCAGTTTTTCTGGTTTTTTTTCAAAATGTGTTAAACGTGTTGTGGGGACACGATAAAATATGACAGGAGAGTCAAACCAAAAGCTGTGCAAAAATACGCAATTCTGCACATACGCAGCAGCTGCTGTACCTATGATTTTGCAAGGAGAAAAAAGGTGAGCGGGGAATGTAAAGTGAAGGGCCTGACTCCAGCTCTTCCCTTACACCAGCTTTATGCAGGCACCATAAAATCCAGATGTAGTAGAACTGAGAGCTGAGCTATTGTCTGTCTTGTCATGGGCAACTAAACCTGTTAACAGGAGCAGGGCTTCCTTTCACTTTCCACGGATAATCAAGTTTGGTAGAATCTAAAATGCTATAAAAGGAGGACATGCACATTAAAGAGATGGACCAGCAATCTACTGGGCTTAGGAAAAAAAATGCTCAAATCTTACTCCCATAGCAGACTCCAATAAATGAGATGGAGGAAATAAGGTGTTAGTCCTGTTAAAAATACAGAGTAAAGTCGCTGCCATGCATAAGAATAAGGTGATGGTTTAAACCCGAGGTCATGCTGCAATTATCTTTCCTGAGGTGCTAAGCATCTCCAAATCATCATCCAATATTCATGCCAATATGCTACAATTAGTGAGATGACTAAGTAGCAATACACAGTATGCGAGAGAGGAAGAGCTGTAGACAGCTAAAAAGGCTTCTCTTCGCAACTGCAACAGAAGGTGTTCTAGCAGGGGCATCAATTTCCCTTAGGACACTGAGTTCAGTTTTCAAGTCAGCATGCAGAAGTTGTTTTGCCTTAACAGGACCGATATTGCTAAAGCAATACAAATCCTCTCCAGGATGAACACAGTTGCAATGAGAAGCTTTTGAGGTAATAGATTGTCCTCTGTATTAGAAGCTGAATCAATATTATCGCTTTTAAAATGTCACCCTGTAGTTACTCTATAAGTACATCCTCTGTAGTTGCACATGGATCTGTGTTTGGGTCTTCCTCCGATGCTTGAAATACTATGCTCTTCTATCACTGTTGGTGAGCCACAAATCAACTTGCCCCTTACTGTTATTTCACAAGGAAAAAACATTAAAAACCACATGATGAACCCATAGCTGGCATGAAACGAAGTGACAATGCGTGCTGAGTCTGTAGACTGCAGGTGCCCCATCTCCGTTTCCCTTGAAGGTTTTCAGTATTTCAGTGTGAACTCCTCTGTGCAGTAGCACAATGGTCTTGTTGTAAGCAAGAGCTGGGTGCTCTGAGAAAGGCTTAATCCTTGTGTAAAAAGTGGGATTTCACCCACCTTGGGAGAAAGCCACCCCATAGCTGAATCAAAGCTGTCTTGTGTGAGTTTAAATCTGGTAGGAGGTTTTTCTTTTTTACTGGTCTTGTTTTTGGGGAGAGGGAGTTTATTGATTTAATTTAGCAACACAATAGGTTTTGCAGATTCTGCCCGCTATGTCCTGGAGATAATAACACACTGAAACATTATTGGAAGGTTTTTGTAAAACTCCTGGGACCAAGCTCCTCAAATCTTCTTGCCTTGCCCATAGCAGTTTATGCTGTTGTTAGAATCTGCCTGGATGAATCAGGGGTCACATCACTTGAGCAGAAGTCACAGTTCAGTGGACACCAGAAAGTGGCACCTAAGAACAGAGTGCCCATACTTTTACTTGTACAGTGCCTACATTCTTGTTGTGTGTGTGGAAATACTTTGCATTCAGGGGGTTTGAGGCTTGTTTACACTTAGAGCAGCCCTGATGCAGCAGTCAGCAGAGAGCAATTGGTGCAGCTGGACCAGTTTTAGCCTGCTATGGCGAGAGGCAGCAGTCAGATGCTCTGCTGAAGGAGTGCTTAGGGCAACCTATGTGTGTCCTTCCCTGTTCCTAATTGTCGGTGCTGGAGTGTCTATATTAATAGTTTTCTGCCAACTGTTCCTAAGCAAAGCTATGAAAGTTGCCTCACATATTCAAGCCTGCTCTCCATGTGCAGCTGTGGCACTGGAGTAGCAAAAGACAGCAAATGAAATGTATGTGGCCCTCTGTCCTCATTTCTGGCCCAGTTCTGTGGACCTTATATGCAGTGGACTGTGCAAGTAACTCTGTTATGCAAATGTACTTTCTAGAAGTGTGGATTAGCTTATACCTCATTCATCAGCAGAAAGTTAAATACCAGATGGAGGAAGGATTTCCTCATCCAGATCTCATCTGTCTGATTCCACAGTCTCCCTGCAGGCTTTTTCAGGTGAAAAATGATCAAAACTAAACATTCATATGATATCAGGCAGCATTTATGATGCAAAAGAGAGTGTATTTTGGCAATACCAATGTTTTCTGTAATTGGTAAGACTGCAAAAGTGTGTACTTGACTGAACTCTTGAGTGGCAAGTACTTTACTCGCAGTAAACAACAAGATCATCAGAGAGGCATTCACAGGAGAGAGACCAAATCAGTGAGTGAGCAGCAGATGGGGCTTGAGATTCAAAAATGAAGAGCACAGGCGACTTCATCTCCTAAATCTATTATTGATTAAACCATGAACAGTCAAGACTCTCATTTCACTGATGTTTAGCGCAGCAGCTCTTGGCTGCCAAGCTTAGGGAGTGAACAACCTAGCAGGAATTAGAAAAGAGTTGGATAACAGAGTCTATGCAGATGAAGAGCAATCATACCATTGTTATTAATAATAATTCATGCACTGCTGAGGCCATTTGCACAGATACTAAAATCAGAGATGGGGAAAGAATTCTTTAGCAATACCGGTGGCAACACAGCTGCACAAGTGTGGGACTGGCACAAATCCCTTGTTACTGAGTAACTGATTTCCTCAGTTACTGCTACCTTTCACTCCTTCCTATTGGGACTCTCTTACTCATCCCTGTAGTAGCCGACGCACATCTACAGAAGAACCGGTAGCTCTGCCTCATTGGAGGGTGATGCTTTGATTTTCTTTTTGTCCCATAGCACCTAGTCAAAAGTAACAGATTCTCTTTCCTACCATGTCGGCCTCTTTTTCTTTTTAACATGGTTGGGGTATTTTTTTTGGAGGGGGGCTTCTAAGTTTAGTCTCCTTTTTAATCTTCCTCTTGACCTCAGCCTTCTGTTGGGTATGATACCCAACCTTTTCTTTCAGTAAAGGATTCTCTCTTTCTTCAAGCTTCTCTTCTGACAAAATCTGGACACTTCTCAGGGTCTTAATCCAGTGACAATGTAGGGACCACTTGTTTCTGCATGGCAAATAGTGCCTAGGCTTTAAGGGAGTTATTGCTCAGTCTTTCCTACTTCCTATTCTAGCTTGTGAACATGGAAGTTTGTTTGGCCCAAGTAAGGCATTGAATATCCAAAGACAGTGCATAGAGTTTTAATTCCTATTCTTCTGTGTTCCTTCTTCCTGAACCTGAAAGCTTCCTTGACCTTATAGCAGCCTTCCAGTACCTGAAGGGGGCCTACAGAGATCTGGAGGGCATGCAGTGATAGGACAAAGTGTAATGAATTCAAGCTGAAAGAGGGTAGATAAAGATTAGCTATAAGAAAGAAATTCTATACTATGAGGGTGGTGAGGCACTGGAACAGGCTGCCCAGAGAAGTAAGTCGTAAGTTGTGGATGTCCCTTCCCTGGAAGTGTTCAAGACCAGGTTGGATGGGGCTCTGAGCAACCTGGTCTAGTGGAAGGTGTCCCTGCCCATGGCAGGGGGGATGGAACTAGATGGTCTTTAAGGTCCTTTCCAACCCAAATCATTCTTTGATTCTGTGATTATATGATTGACATGATTCCTGCTGACTTTGAGAGATTTCCCTAAGACAGTTGGTAGCACCAACAGGCTTATGAATTACAAAGTGCTATGTCACCCTAATCCGGAAAATTTGCTGTCCTGCTACTGGCAAATTGTGGCCTGAATCTGAGCTCTTCAGAGACAGCACTTCTGCTCTACTCCTCTACTTAAGCACGTGCCTCCAACTACGTGTATAGAGCAGACCTTGGGAAAGAAGATGCAGTGGGACAGCCTCTGTGCCTATTGTTAAAAAAAAAAAAAGGCCTGGATCCATCTTCTTTACTCCCTCCACCAGGCATTTATCTACATGGCTAAGAACCTCCTCAGCCTTCTCTTCTCCAAAGGCTGAACAGTCCCATCTCTCTCAGCTTCTTCTCATGTCAAAAATGCTACAGCTGCTTAACCATCTTCATGGCCCTTCACTAGACTCTCTCCAGCATGTCCATGTCTCTCTTGTACTGAGGAGCCCAGGACTGGACACAGTACTCCAGGTGTGACCTCACCAGTGCTGAGCAGAGGGCAAGGGTCACCTCCCTTGACCTGCTGGTAATACTTTTCCTCATGCAAGGAGACCGTTGGCCTTCTTTGCTGGGAGTGCACATTGCTGTCTCATAGTCATCTTACTGTCCACCAAGACCCTGAAGTCCTGCTCTATAGAGCTGCTTTCCAGCCAGTTGGTTACCAGTGTATACTGGTGCCTGGGGTTGTTGCTTCCTGGGGACAGAGCTGGCATTTCCCCTTGTTGAACTCAATGTGGTTCTTGTCAGCCCACTTCTCCAGTCTGTCAGGGTCCCTCTGGACAGAAGCATGAACCTCTGGTGTATCAACCACTTCTCCCAGTTTTGTATCATCTGTGGACTTGCTGAGTGTGCACTTGCTCCCATCATCCTCGTGATTAATGAAGATGTTGAATAGTACTGGCGCCTGTACTGACCCCTTGGACACACTGCTAGGGACTGGCCTCTAGCAGGACTTTGTGCCACTGATCACAGCCCTCTGGGCCTGATCACCCAGACAGTTTTCAGACAACCTCACTGTCTGCTTATCTAAACCATACTTTGTCAGCTATGTCTATTTTAAGCCCAAGTGGTAAAAACTGGAGTGTATGGATGGATGGCCCTATCTTGAGCTGGAGAGGGGGCGAATTTGAGCCATTGGCTGTGCATACAGCACGAGGGAGTTGTTGCAATCAACCACTTGAGTGCTTTTGATTCTGTGATAAAGAAGATGGTAAAGGCCTTTTTCAGCTTCCAACAGCACTTAATCCAAACAGAGCATGACCTGACCTACCTGCAAACAGCTGTCATCATATTTTGCTCTCTATTTTGTCTCAAGAGGTGGTTACACCTTCCTTCCTGCTAGACATACCCAGTCATGTTTGATTCTGCTCCATTTCTTAAGAGGTCAGGTCTTTAGGCAAGCAATAAGAATTGCCAGTGGTGTTTGGAGATTTACAAGTTTGTTCTATATCCTGTAGGCTTTAATCCTTTGCACTTGTTCAGAAACCCCTGGGATGGCCAGCTGAGCTGGTTTGTTTTTTCCACTGGGCTCTTTTTTCTTTCCCTTCTAAATTTATTAGCATGGTTTTCAATTACTTTTAGAACCCTGCTAGTAATTTATTTTTAATTATCTACACTATGTAGCTGTAACTTGCTAAATATTCAGGTCAGTTTAAGGTCTCCTTCTGAAAACAAGTATTACGGTCATGGAAAGGCTCTCAATCTAGTTCTATTATTGTTATTAATTCTAATTAAAATAATGCTTACTGCTTATTTAGCAGTTTTATATCTGGAGTATTTTGTAAACATTTACTGATTAATTTTCACACAATTATTGCAAGGTAGGCAGGAAATAACAGTGAAAAAATCTGTACCATAGAGTGAAGAGAAGAAAGTCACTTATCTAAAATAAGAGGAGTTTGTGAGCATGTCTCATCTGTAGGCTCATTCTCCTGCAAGTCTATATGGCTTCCTGCACATGCGTGTGGACCCACTGTACAGTAGCAGAAACCATGCACACTGACAGCATGTAAGCTAACGCACACTCTGTTTCCTCTCAGCAGGGAATAGAGAGCAGAGCGGTTCACATCATCAAGTTCCGCTTGAAAAGAAGAAATTTAACCAAACTAAGGTCAGGATTTAAAGAGACAACCCCTGTCTTGATTCAGAGCTATAAAAAGAACTGGATTCCTCAGCATATGGTTAAGTACCAAAGGAAAAGGACTAAATAGACAAGATTGGACTGAAAGGAAGAGAATAGATCTAAAATTCAAATTAGGGAAGCAATGATAAGTCCTTGGCTCTGTTACCAGATTTGACACTGACAGAGATTAGTCTTGGCACCATCAGTAATGAGAGAGTTGGGGTGCTTTTTAAGCTAAATTTACTGCCAATATCTAAAAGGTTTGCCATCCATGGATGAGCACATCGTGTCAAAAGGCCAAGAGCTATTAATACAGTCACCACATAATGAGTGGGGAAAGACCAAAGGAGCAGCTTCTGTAAGATTAAAGGCAGTTCCAAGTCAACACCATTTCTGCAGTGTTACAGTTCTGCGGACCAGCTTCAGCTGAAGTCTGGGACTCCAGTGGAGAACAGGAGGGATGCAAAGCCATTGACCAGAACATTTGCCAAATGAAGCCCAGGGGGCACAAGCAAATGATTTGCTCAGGGAAAAAAAAAACCAATCCAATCGAAATGGATGGCTCTGCTCCTTGGAACAGAATAATGCCAGTATGATACTTCCAGGCATAAGATGGATGCACAGTCTGATCACCAGCCATCAGGAAAGATGATGAAGAAGCCATCACCAAGTGCTCCTTAGAGCTGTGTCATTAACATCCCAGGGGCTGAAGACTTCCCAGGACTTTTCCCGTAAATGGGACAAATTACCTCAAAGTGTATGCTGCCTGTGAATGGTTTCCTTGTGTATATCCGAGGGCAGGACCCACACAGTCAAATGAAACGTGAAGCAGGGTGATGGCAGACAAACCACCCTTACACAAGACTGGCTAAATTTCCAAGACCTAAAGCAGAAGACATTAATATCATGTAAAGTGTAGGCTGGGTATGTGCAAAAAGGATATTGTTTTATGCATCCAAGTGGTTATTACTGCTGTCATGAGATAGACAGGTACTGAAACAAGCCAGAAGTCCATGGCACGAATTGCTGGTGGAGAGTGTGCAGAAAATAGTGAAAGGGGTATACAGAGAATAGAGAGGAACTTCAGAAGCATATTGCAGTCCCAATATATTGCCTCCCCCTATACACAAAATGAGAAAGCCTCATTTACTTTTACAAGACACAGCAGAAATCGTAACTGTTTTCTGTTCTTTTGAGCTGTGGAGACTATCTGGAGCATACTTGGATGGGACCTATGATCAGAAAGGAGCATTTTCAATAGGAAAACTTAAAAACTTCCTGATGGCTAAAGCCCTGAAGAGCCCAGTTCATTACCTTCTACTCTGGTGGGCAGCTGCAGGGGACCCTTTGCTTGAACAGAGTGTATGTTCCTACCCTGTGTCAACAGAAAACCTCAGAAACCTGAGAAATACCAGTTCAGCACATTATTTTTTCCTTTTCCTTAAGGAGCTGTGCATATCTGCTTCATCCAGCGTGAGCAGTTCAGGTCTGTGGTATTTGCAGGCAAGAAACTCTGTTCATCTCACAGAGAGAACAGGTTATTGTGGCAGAGGAGCAACCTGACTGGAACCTCTAATAAGAAGCATTGGTAGCCACGGCAAGGGTAGCAACATAGGAGCTTAGCCTACATGAGTCTCCGGGTTAGCACCCACAAAATCAAAAATCTACAGGAGCAGAGTGTATACTATTCAAAACACTGATTCATCCTTCACTCCTGCCATACACTGCCATACAGTGTGGATCAAAAGGTCCTCTGTGTTCAGTCACCAGTGCTATGCTCTGCCTGATTTCCTTCGGTTTTGAAGGCAGGTCAGGGACTGCACTGACCTGCAATAGACTCTTGTGAGGTCTACTGGCCCACACCTTCACAGGCAGTAGCGAGGCCATGACCCACAGGATACATTTCCTACATTTGTTCTCTTATCGATGCCGCCAGCACCCTCCCCGCTCCTCATGGATGCTGGGCCAGCATCGGTGATACTGACTCCTGCTCTCCTTTCACCTCAGTGCATTCACTGCCAACTTGCAAAAGAAATTGCTAAATAGTTTCCTGCCTATGAATAATTGAAGATTTAAAGTTAATACTTTGACCCCATAGGAGAACCTCAGCCACTGCCGTACTTTTTGTGCCTTGCAGAAACAAGGCTGTGCACAGGTCTCTTCACAGCCAAGTACACATCACAGTTCTTCAGCCTACGCAGGTGGCACACGGTTCTGGGATGAGGGAAGCTTTGGACTGGAGTAATGACTGTTTGTTCACACTGATTGTACAGGTTAAGTTATAACAGTCTGAACACGATATTTAAATATCTGAATATCAGATATCTAAATGAATGAAAATATCTAAGCGTTTTGAAGGGGCAATCAGAGGAGTTTGCAAGGCTCACACCTTGCAGGCTGGGGCACATGCTGCAGCCTGTCCCTCAAGGGGCCTGTGCTGGGGAAGGTCATGAGGAAAGAAACCAGGTGGCTAGGGCTAGAGACACACTTTTGGGGGATGAGAGGATAATTGATGTAAAAAGGGTAGAGACAGCCATGAGAAACTGTGGCCATGGGTGATCAATGCTGGGGTAGGGACCTCCCTGAGGGACTGCAGCCATGGGCAACTCGTGCAGAGCTAGTAACATCTACAGCGACTGCGGCTGTAGGTGACCACGTGCCTGGGGAGGAGGGGAGATAGATGTTTCTGTGAGTTTTGCAATCCTAATATATTTTCATTTTTTTCAATACCAAGATCAGTTACTGGGTGTTTGTGTTGGCTGGCGATAAACTAACTAAAGTAAGATTCCCCAATTTGAGACTCTTCCGTCTGTAATAAATGTCCTACTGTGGTGTCATACTCTAGGGTTGCCAATGGTATCCAAAGGTACAGCACTGATGATAATAAGGGTAATGAGGATGCTGAAAAAGATTGTGGATTCAAATAATCATGACAGAGAGAAGGGCACGTGGTAGCACCAACACTATCCAATTTCTTCCATTTCAATAGCCACATATATATACGATACATGCAATATCGTAATATATAGTTACATTCATGTGTGTATGCTTAAATGCATAGATATCTCTGTACGTGAATATACTTTACATGCATATGCTAATTTCTATTATGTATTAGTATCATTCATTGGTTAGGAGCATAATTTTGTACACATAAATCTATATATAAATATTTGAAACTGAGTGTATAAAAATTATCTACTCTGTATGTACTATCCATATATACTAGATACAATATAATATATGATAACCAATGAAAAGATTAAGCCATATTCTTTATGGATTGATATACTACTGCTCAGCCATCCAGTCAGTATCTCTGACAGACAATAGCCTACACTAAAACTCAGGTTGGTTTGAACTTTTAGTCTGTATTGATGAAAGCTCAATAGATTCCTGAAATGTGACTGGGGATTTTTGTTTCTTTTCTAAAAAACACAGTTTTTGATTGTGTGTGCATTTCTATATATGTACGTATGTTCTCCTGAAAAAAAGAGAAGCGGTTTTTCAGTTGAAATGTGCTTTAAAACTTTTTTATGAACTTCAGGGGAAAAAAAAAGTCTTCCCCTGTTCTTATCAGCAGGTTTTCCTCTTCAGCATCCTTCAGGAATTCAACTGATTCCCTCGCACAGCAACCAGCAGGGCAGCTTGAGACCAATTCTGTCCAGTACCTGTTGATGAGAAGAGATGGAGTCCTGGGGACTAAAGGAGTCTTTGGGTTGGGTGCATGCAGGAGACCAGCAAGGTACCAGCAATGCAATGAACCCATTAAAGGAGAAAAATTTATACTTAGGAAAAAATAACTGAAGTGTCTGCTAACAATACATATGAGGCCGTTTTGCCTCACTATGTAGCACAATGCCATTTTTTCTTAATAATATTTCTGTTCACCTTTCAAGACCCAACGTAATGTAATTCCTTAATCATGACAGTTTGGCACCACATCTAAATTTACGACTAAATGTAGCTTTCATTGAAGTCAACCCCCTGCTGGCATCCCAATGGCCATGAAAAGAAAATGTTCTCTTTCACTGCAGAAAAAAGCGAAGGTGGCTGCAAAAGAATAAATGAGCTACTTATCAAACTGCATTTTAAATCTGTACTTTTTAATGTTACAGGAGTATTTTAAGTGACTTATTTTCTTTCTACTCTTTCTTGCTAATTGGTTGTTCCTCTACCAAAAAAAAAAAAAAGAAAATTAAGTAAAAGAAAACAGAAGTGCTGATCAGAGAATAGATTTGATTTCTCGCATGGTCATGCTGTGGTTAGTTGGCCACCTGCTCAAAGACGTGCAAGGACTATGGAGGAGCAGGACTATTCCAATACACCCCAGCTTAGGGAACCTTTCAGAGCAGTTTCTAAGAAATAAGTATACATACACGCTGTTGCCCATTTGGTGCTGGGTGAAATGATATGATAGACAGACTTAAAAGGAATGGCTGGAGAGATAAAGTATGGAGCTGTCATCTGTACAATAAAAAAAACCCACAGAGTCGCACTGAAGCTGTTGGAAGCAAGAATGGCTGAGATTTTGGGTTCCCTTTTAATACTGTGTTCTGCTGCAATGTTACAGTGAAATTAGCTGGGGAGGGCTAGGGCAGTAGTATGTCACATTTCATTTCACTTCTGAATATCAGCGGAGATGAATGTATGGGGGTCCCCACATTTCCATTGCCGTTCCTCCAGAAATGAAATGTAATGTACAGAAACTTATTCTTTATGGCTTAATTTCCTTCTGCCCAGGCAGCCAATCAGAAACATAAATGGACAAAAGCAATTCTCCAATAAAACTGTATGTGTGTTATATCACAGCCATATTATTCTGAACTTTTGCTCTATTTTTGCCCAAGGATCGATGGATAACTGAAACACAACAGGAAATATTTTGTTTGTTTTCTTCTTAAAGAAAAACAGAACCACTCAATTGATAATAAAAACTGGTATATGCTTTTCTGTGAATTCATTCTAGCATGGCAATTAAGTATTGAGTAAATAATAAACATCTCAAGGCAAAACTTTTACAGCCCAAATAAGACAAGCGAGTTACAAAATGTTCACTTATAGTAGGAAGAAAATGCTTCATCATCACTGGAAGAAACATGAAACCACTGATGTTACAATTCAATTTCTTGTGCTTTCTCAGCCCAGTGGAATATTGGGTATTGTTTGGAAGGAATGAATCCCTTTCTTTGAGCCTGTGGAAACCAGCATTTTCAAGACTTCTCAAATTCTGATGCTGTGTTACCCAGGAAAACATGAAATATTTTCTGCATCCATCAAAGGTTCTGTTGTTTGTTCTTTTTTCAGTCTAAGGGCCTTGAGAGCTATTTTCCTTCATAAAGGTACCCAGAAAATGATTAGTTTCCGTAATAGTACAAAAGACATTGATTGTCCAACTGGCAGAGTAGCAGTCCTTTAATTAGTCCAATCTGCAAATTGGATGGTCCTCCATGACAATGTCTGCTGTTGTGTGAAGTATTGCTCCTGCTGAAGTCAATGCTACTGACGACGTCTGCTGAGCCAGGTTTCGTCTCTCAAGGACAGCTTGTTTTTTTTGCAAAAGCTCACTGGCACCAATCTCTCGGTTGCCTTGGGCAAGGTCTCACTTCAGCTCTGAGCAGGGTGAACCCTGAGACTCACAACTGAGAGATCCCAGCTCCTGGGAACATAAAACCCTTTGGGTTTCTGGGGCTTGCACCTCCCTGTGAACGCTTTCCTTGGGCAGATCTCCGCAGCACTTAGGTTTGCAGTGTGGCGGTAGGCCGTTACAAGTGGACGGGGTCACAGACACGACAGGCTGTCTCCTGGGGACTTTGCTTTCTGTTTTGCTTGGGCACTTCTCTTGGGTAGTCAGTTTTCACAGCATATTTTCCTGTACGATAAAGGAGAGTTTCATCTGACCAGGAATGGCTGCTCTGGGTTGTGCTGTGTATCACTAACCGATACAACAAACACAGAGACATAATGCAGAAATGAACTGATTTCTGTGAAGAGATCAGAATATGACTAATTATTGTGAAGCCACCTGCCACTACAGCCGGATTGAAACTTCTCCACTGTTCACTGCTACATTAAGCAGCAAATTCCTAAGTGTGAAGGCTTTCTGCCAGCAATGTAAATGCCCGGCACGAGAGGGTGCCTTCTTCACAGCATAATTGTACAACTTCAGCTTTTGTAGACAAACTGACCTCAAACCAGCAGCCCAGGTGCTGCTAGCAAAATAGGAGGTGTACAGCTCACCCCATTCTCCTCGCTTTTAGGAAGGATTTATGAAGGCAGTTGGAAACTGAGCTAGGGACATGACCACGACCTGGAGCCCCAGCACTGACCTTGTTATCAACACGCCTGCGGTATACTCTGTTGCAGGAAACTCATTTTGAACAGTGTTTTACCTCAATAGGTCTTGAGATGCTTGACAAAGACTGCCAGAGTTATCCCCTTTTCCAGATGGGAAAACTGAGGCAGGGAGACAGTAGCAACTACTTTTGACCATCAAGAGAGCAATGGCAAAGGCTGAAAATGAATACAGGTCATTTGCAAAATCCCTCCTAGGCGCACTATTTCCTAGTATCTGCCCATGCTTGCTTTTTCAGTTTCTCTGGGAACTCATTTGCTCTAAGAGAAAAGAAACGACCGATCTCACCTGAGTAATTTTCAAAGCTAGTTATGTTGTTTACATCAGTCCTAGACCTATGAAGCTGGCCTGGATGCTCAGTGTGGCTACACCAGATACATTGCATTGCAGCTTCGGCTGGTTGGTACTAAGATCTGAGTGATGCTTATGCCTGTAACAAATCTATTCATAATGCCTTGACACTATTTGCAATTCTAGAATCCTCATGGTCTTCAGACAAATCGTCCCTTATTTCTCTGCTCACTGAAAAATTAAGCTTTCAGCTCATCTCACAGGATCAACATGTGTCTGAGATTCCCTGAGCACATTGACTGAATCACACTGATTTCTCTAGTGTTTTGGAGCACCTGTCTTTTTAATATGATTGCTATTCTGATGCATGGAAAAATTTGCCAGCTCAACATTAGTCTCACAGTGGTTGGCTTTTTGCTGTTGTTTTTTTTTTGTTTTTTGTTTTTTTTTTTTTAATGTAGACTGGATACCTGTCAATCTGGAGAGTGTGCTGTTTGCCTGCTGCTGTCAAATATTTGATTTGCCATCCTCCTTCTCTTCCTCCATTCATTTCCAAATGGACACACAGACAGAGACAGTAAGACCTTCACTTACTTAAGTGGGAATATCTAGGAATGCATGGGAAGAGAATTTAATATCTCATATTTCAACTAACTTAGATCTCGGATTTCCCTGCTTAAAGTCCCTTTGAAGTTCTTTTTTAATTGGATTGGACTTGGAAATTAATTATCATGATTCTCAGCAGTTAGAGAGTGCTTTACCTCCTCTGAGCCTTTCTCAGACGTTAATGAATTAAGGACAGTTTGCATCTAATTTGGACTAGGTGACTAAACAACTCAGAAAAAGGACCATGTTTCTATCGTGTCCCATTTTGTCGCTGCTGGGGGAAGTACCTGCTGGGGGATGGCTGAAATTTAAGGGCTTCTGCAGTGAGGATACTTCCTTTTGCAGCATGGAATCGTTAGGGTTTGCTCCGAGCAGGTTTTCTTGGCATGGCGCTGCAAATAGTTGAGCTCTGTCTGCTCCCTCAACACACAGCCAGCTGCACCGAGTCACTTAGAGAAACAGCCAAAAAGCGTGGACAGCATGTACCAGGGTAGACGGGCATATTAAAGTGCTAACTACATTCAACCATAATCAATGGTTCATTGCTGGTGGGTTAAACAACCTTCTCCCTTGCTGAAGGATTTTATTTGACAGCAAGGTTATAGTGAAACACAGAAATCCAATATCCCTTCTATAAAACACAGAAGGAGAAAAAAATTATGTGGACTAAAATTATGACTTAATATCACATTTAGTTTGTCCTTTGCAGGGATTGGTAGGCTGTGTTTCAAAGCTTTATAATTGATATTGCTCATAACACCAGGGAAAAAGAGAAAGAGGGCAGCTATAAACTAAAAGATTGGAGCTGTAAGACAAGCATATTGTAAAGTGACAATAGGGAGCAAGGTGGGTAAAGGGATCACTAGATGGCAGTCAGCTCTCCAGCAAGGATAATCAAGGCAGGGAGAAATGAGCTTGTGGAGACACAAAAACAGCACGGAGGAAAGCAGCTGTAATGTCATCAAATTATTGAAATGATGTCAAATTTGCTTTGCTTTGTGTCAGGAGTCCCAGAGCAGGCAATGCTCTCTTGAAAGTGGTCTCATTGCATCAATGGATTTACTGACATGAGAAGAGCAGGCAGGATCGGTCTGTGCACACACAAAGCCAGGAAGAGAAAGGAATTCAATTAGGGAAAAAAAAAAAAAAAAGAAGAAGAAGAAAGGAAATTGTCTTGCCAAGTCTTTTAGCCTTGTATTGGGATGTGAAAATGTGGTAGTTCAAACTCATATCCTAACGAATTTTTTGATACAGATTGCACCCATTAATGTTACTTGTACAACACCAGTGCAGGAGGGACATATATTTTAGCAAGGCTGAAAGCAGTAGAATATCTGACTATCTGCAGAGTTTATTAATGGTTGTTTATTATTTCTATTGCCCTGTTCATGGTGCATAGGCCTGTGCTAACTTCAGCAGAGGAGAGGTATCTCCAATCCATAAACCAATGCCAGGGAATGCATTAAAGTACCTGAATTTGGGATCACCCCAGCATTTCCCTTCATGGCCATGTTAGAGGAAGGCAGGGATTTGGAAGGCAAGGACACAGATCACAGAGTAGCTATGACTTACTTTATATGCTCTTTTCTGATTCACACGACTTTTCCACGCTAACTCTCCTCCAGAAACATGGCGGACACAGTTCAGCTCTTCACACGGTTTCCTGGAATAATTCCCAATTTCAAGGGACACAGGATTATGTGAGTTCCTATATACCAGCAAAATCCGTAGGATTGCATTGAATAACGTGCTCCCCCATCAATACTGCACATTTGCAGTGGAACTATGAACCTGTGGGGTTGTAATTTTAAGTAGATAGTCACAATGAGAACTGGGACAGTATTAGTCATAGCCCAAGTTCTCCCAGTTGGCACTGCCACATGTAAGAGCTCTAATACAGGAATTTAACATCGGTCCTGACGCCTTTTTTGTAAGTGCTAAGACCAAACTTGCCTCTCTCGGGGGAATAAGAAAAGCATCTTTTTAGAAAGTCATCTAGCTTTGCTTAATGACTTGGAATGATGGAAAGGTTACTGATTTTGCTTCTTCAGCATTACTCCATCAGGCATCACTCTGAGGCAGTGATTTACAGGCAAAAAGCATGAAACCCGCTAGCACCTTGGAGGAAGAATACACAGAGAAATCACTTTCCTGGGAACACATTTTCACTTGGAGGTATTATCTTGGAAATAGGGTAAAACTTCTTGACTCGCAATATTTGGTGTCTCTTTAAAACTTCTTGACTCGCAATATTTGGTGTCTCTTTCTCCTTATTTTTTCCACATGGATATCCCTTTCTTGGCCCTGATGGTTAGTCTCCAGTGTGATTTTATCCAGTTTTCTTAACATTCAGTCCTTGGTTCTTTTCTGCACTTTACTAGATGGCTCTCCTATACTTTCTCCTTGCAATACCACGTGTTGAATTTGAACAAGCAATCACCTCAGCTTCCCAACAAACAACGAAGATGGTACACCTTCAACCTGTCATGCTGAAATGCATTTTCCAGACTTCATATTTATTGTGTTTTTTTCTCTGAACTCTGACTTTTTTTTCTAATGTCATTTTCTCAAAAGCAGTGACAACAGGATCAGACTAGATATCCATGACACTTTTCCTGATGTTATAGAAAGGGGAACTACTACCTTCCTACACCTATATGCAAGAAATGTATTAGTGTCCCTGCAAGCAGCCAGCCCCCAGGAGTTAGGAGTAAACTACTCAGAGCTAATGTTTAGTTGTTTATCCAACAAGGATACCTAACAAGATGTCCAAGGTCTTCTCGAAGTTATTGCTTTGTAACACAATCATCTAGTCCATTTAGACTCTGTTCTTTATTTCTAGAGGGACCACTTTATATTTAGCAGCATTTAAATAAATAATTTGAGAATTTTCAACACATATTAAAAAAAATGCTGATTCAACAATCTCAGGAGGACACAAATATTGCATGTGATGAACCTTATACCTGAAACTTGTCTGATGTCCCACGCAAAGAGCCTTAAAACATCACAAACCAAGGAGTACTCTGTACACTGTAGGTAGAGAAGCCTTGCTTTTCAGCTTCCATATGTTCACAGAGTTCATTCACCATTATAACAAGAACAAATTGTTCCCAGTGTTTCTGAAATAAAATACTGTAGAAAGAGGAAAGGGAAGGAAATGTTTTGGCTCTTAATTCTGACTCTGCTTGAACATTTTATTCAAGATTATTCTTGAGATTTTCAATGGAACTGAAATCTTGGGTGTGTCTACATCAGTATTTTAAGTCAGATCAGCAATGTATATTTGAAGCAAGTCTCCTCAGCATGCCAGTCACCACACTTGGGCTCACATTTCAGTATAGCCTTGGATCATGTTCTTCCCTGACCAAGCTAAAATATAGGAAGGACTCCTGTGGTGCCTTCAAAGTGCTCCAGTCACTAATGGGCCTTCAATCTGCAGAATTAGTCCATAGACAAGCCACTGAAAATAAGATAGTGTTGGTCTGGCTTCCTCAGCAACAATAGTTTTGCTCTACAAATCTGATCCTATTGAGCAAAACCCCTTGCTAACATGATACAGCCATTGCATCCTAGCCAACCTAACAAAAGCACACATTTGAACGCACACAATTTCTCAAGCAACACCCTTTCTAGTCTTTGTTATTGTTACCTACTGTTTGAAATTTTTTTGCAGCAATTCTGTTACCAGCCCCAGGCAGGATTCTTGATTTTCACAAAGGCAGGTTCCCTGTGGTCTGATCTGACCTTTATAGGTATCAATTTAGAGTCACCAGCTTGGTCTTACTAAGAGCAAAGCGGAGGATCTGATAGGACTAGGAGCACCTGGACTCCTAGGTGCTGCCCACTGATTTCTGATGCAGTTATATCATGCTCCATTGACCCATAAACCACAGAGGATTATCAAGGTCTCATGATCTTCAAGCGATACAAGTTAGCCTACTTTCACTGTCCAGCAGTGGATATCTAAAGCTGAGCTAATCCCAAGAGGCTCCTTCTGTAGACAATGAAGAGCGATAGGCCTCCAAAAATAATTTAAAATTGCCTGCACTTGAAGATTATCTTAGGATAAGATAATTACCCATCAGAAATACCTTTTTTTTTTTACCAAAAGGAGGCAAGGGTTACTATGTCAGATCTATGTGTTTTGGCTTTAGAAGCAGATGAATCCTTTCTGTGGACTAGTTAGAAAAAGACTGAAAATTAAGATTTTGGAGTAGTAGAAAATTGAAATTTACATTTTCAACTGAAACCATTACAAATCTCAGCATAAAAAAATAAAAATGCCCACAATGAGGATAAGTTCTTCAAGTGACAGGTCGGGAGGACAGTTTGCTCTTTTCACAGAAGAATTTAGCTGAGATAAAAGTATTGTCTACAATCAGAGTAATATATATGCAATAAGCAATTATCAGTTAAGAGCTCTGCTCTCCAGGCTCGTTACAGAAAAAGTGTACCTAGGACTGCTGCTTAGTATCATTGTCTTAAGCTGAGTTTCACCTTGCTGGAGTCATGTCAAATCAGCGAGTTCTTTTCTTTTACCTTTTTCTCTTTCATGGTAAGGATAAGAGATCTGTCATTTGTTTTCCTGGTGGTATATATCTATTTCATGCCTTCTAGTTCTTGTTTTAGCCTGCACTGCTGCTTCACTTGGCAGTATCAAAGCAACCCTGTCCCCTTCTTCTTATGCATCTGTTTCTGTTATGGAGTGAAGAAATGAGGAAAAATCATGTCATCAGACTGGGATTTGTGGATGTCATCAGAATTCATTAAAACTAGTGAGTCCTGTAGCTTCTTCCCTATTATTCTGCAATACAGTTGGTATATGGATTGACACATTAGTAAAAGTAGATGAGGGCATTGAAGTTTTCTCCATAGAGAAAAATCCCTCTGCTTCATTGTCCCAGCTTAGCGATATGCTTTCCATACTGGACCTGAGTATCAGTCCTTTGCTGCTGATATAAATGCTGGTTCTGTCTCTTCCAGGTATTTCCTTCTTCCCTTATTCTTTGACTTTTGTCCTCCTGTAAGTCATACAGAAATCAGTAGAGTTTGTAAGGCTTTCTATAGCATTTTAAAAACATATCACAGCACTTCGTAAACAACGCACTTCTGCTAGTTGATGCTATCGGTCAATAAAACAAGATGGATAAATGCCTTGTGAAAGCATACAGACTTTTTGACCAACTTGTTTTTAGTGCAGTCGTTTTTACAAGACTTCTTCCAAAGCAGAGCCTTGGAATGAAGTTTTATCTCCCAGGGACATGGAAGGAAGACTTGCAATAGCTCTGAGCAGTACATCACACCTCAATCCTGCTCATAGATCTTGCTATTAAGAGCTTGACTGGCACTTAATTTCCATCTCTATCTCACTGTTCACAATGGCTCCTTTCTCTTTCCTTTACCTTCTCATGACTTTCAGCTCTTTGTGTCCTTTCAGGACTTCCTTGATAAATTCAATATACTTTTTTCTGATCTCCTTTTCTTGATATTATTATGTTGGAAGTGCATTGGTTTCTTATTAACATTTTATTTAGACCGTAGAACATAATAATGTGCTTATTTCATTATTACAGGTGGTTTTGCACCCTAATTATTGTAACTAATCAAATGAGGATTTATGTTTGGTTGGGATTTTTTTAAATTATTGTTTAATCTCTTCTGCTATTGTTCCTAGCTGGCTGTTTTATTCCAAGACAAAGATGTTTTGAGACAGGTTTCCTTGATCATACATCCAGTGCTTCTCTTCGACAGTTTTAAGACAGAACTGATGCTTGTGAGAGCTTAGATTAAGCATTCTGTATTCTCCTATGTTCTTGCTTTTTTGCAGAGCCCTACAACAAAGACAACTAGACTCTCTTCTTGTGCTGGTGATCAAACCAAGAATTAACACTGAAAGCTAATCCCTGCCCAAAGAGTTTTTTTTTTTTTTTAAAGACCGGGCAGGAACATACGGTGCTCCCTGACTTGCTCCGTTCCCAGACATATGGATGCCTTCCAGCCACCCCAATGGCAGAGTGGGCTGGCAGCAGACTCAGTGCCAATGCCATAGGCACACTTGAACACAAAGCCTCCCCCATGCTATGGAGGGAGCCCTGCGGGGCACCCATGTCTGCGCTTCCACCGGAAAGCTGTCTTGAGTTGCCCCTCGAAAGATCTCGGAGCTGCGCCCAAAGACCTTTTGGATTAAATGTGCTGGATATTTGTCACTGTCATCTTTTGAAGATTGTTGTCCCTGAGTTGAAAGATTTTGGCAAGCTGTGTGCTTGGCATTAAACTCTGACTCTGAGTAACCAATAGTGAACTATTCACTGTCAGTAAAGATCGATTTATGAGTGTAATAACAGTTATACTTTTACTGTTAGATATTTCTCAATGGAACTCTTGCACATACGGAATAAAGACAGTTTTGTGACATCTTTTAACTCTGGTCCAGTTTCATTAACTTTTATTTTCCTCACCTGTTTCCACTGTCATTGTTGTCAGCCTGGGGGCAGGCATTTTTGAAGCATTCATTTTAATTACAGCACAATAAGAATGCAGCCCCTTGTGATATTTATCAGCGGAATACTCTAGAAATTTTTAATATATTGAAAATAAATCCTGTTTATAGCATACTGCTTTCCCAACTGTAGATTTTAGCAGTTCATATATCATGCATTTACCACCTTTTTAACATTTAAACAGAGCCTGGAATTTATACCCTTTGATGACTCACCGGTCCCCAATGCTCAGATGTAATCATCACTCAGTAAGAAGTGGAAGTACTGAGCGAACACAACTAATGCTGCAGTGCTGACCAGGGTGGCAGAGCTGAGCAAAGTGGGTTAATAAATTCCAACATGATCTATTCCTAGTGACAGGCTTGGGCACCCCAGAACAGGCTGGGTCTGATCCATACACGTGCAAGACCAGGTGAGAAAGTGAGACTGGTGGATACTCAGTACAGAAGCTCGTTATAAAAGTTTATGGTAGACTTTTACTGGCACTTGAGGAATGCAACCTTTGGTGAGTGAAAGATTAACCATTTTCTGGGAGCTTGGGGAAATCATTGAGCAAAATCTTTCTAGAACCCATTGAATAGGACCTGGTGTAGAGGACAACCTTTGACAGGCTAACTGCACCTTATTATAGTAGGAAAACAGTTCACACATCCGTTAGCAAGGAAGTGTCCAAGGAAACTAACTCGTCACCACCGGGAGCTATTAGCACATAGTACTACTGGTCTTTTTCCCTGACATGTGGAAGGGTTGAACATAACAGCCAAATCTTTGGCCTCACAGCTCTGCAGTTAATATCCTTTTGCAATTAAACACAGTGAGCTGGTTCTGCCTTCATCTGCGGGCTTTAGCCGTAACTCAGTTCAGGCAGTGGCTTGGCACATCGTTGACCCTGCCGGGCATCTCCAATATCTCCTCTACTGATGTGCACGACCTCACTGCTTTGGCACTCGCAGCAGATGCACAGTTGGTGTGTTTAGGAGTTGCAAGGAGGTGCGGTAGCAACAGGCTATAGCTTGCTGAAACGATTCCCGGGATTAAGTCTGATGCTAGCCCCGTCTGTCATAGGGGGTGTCTGCAAATCCCCCAGCCTGCCCGGAGCCAGCTGCGCAGCTCCTTCAAAATGCATGAGACTCAGCTGCTCAGGGCTGCTCACGCTGAGATATGTAATTCATGTGCAGTTTAAAGGACCCAATTTCACCAAGGCTATGCTGATTTACCCCTCTTTATGATCTTACCATACATATTTATTTAAAATGCTATCAGATTCAAGGTATCTGAGAGGCCTGCGTGGCCTATATTGCCTTTAGGATGAAATAGTGTATCAGGTGACACAAACCTCAGGACTGGTACTAGGTATTTATGGATGTTGTCGTCCCCTTCAAACAGATGCCTGACAAACAGCAGCTGAGTGAAGCAAGGTGGCTCAGGGATGAAAAGGTTTTTTAGCAACAATAAAGTCATAATACTTCAGCTTCTCAAGGCCTGACCTTGCCTAGATGCCTCCAAGTCAGGATGTAAATGACAGCTCCTCAATGGCAGAGGCATCTCTGTAGGCCATAGAAAGGGAAGAAACAGAAAGATGCCAGTTCACCATAGTCAGAGCTCCCTCCTGGCAATCCCACTCCAGAGCTATCGAGTGGTGCCCCTCCAACTCTAGCACAACCATAATACCCTGAGCAATTTCTCTTGAAGCATGTTGGTCCCAAAGTAATTTCTTTCTATCCCTCAAGCCATGTGGACTTGATGGAAGGCAGTTCTAGGGAGATGCCACCTTCCTGGGACCAAAAAAGCTTTTAAGCTGTCTAGCTGCTGACATAGCGTCTCCACAACCATCTTCAGCTACAAGCTCTTCTGCCCCACATCAATCACCCTCCTTCCACCCCAAGTTCCTCTTCACCTCCTCTTATTTCCTTTGTTTAGTCAATCCTCTCTAATCCACTCCTGAAGAATTAAATAATTAAAAAATGTATCTGGGAATTCATTTGTTGTTTGCCAGCCATCGCTCTGTTCATGTATTATCTTCTTTTTTCCCCCACCCTCTGCCTTGCCTGTTTAAACAAAGCCTTTTTAAGTCAGGGACTCTCAGTGAACAGCAGCACACAGCACTGTGTGCTCACACAATAGGCTTCTAATCTCAGCTGACCCTTCAACAACCCTCAAGCTTAGACTGCCACAAATATCAACATATAATTTCAGCTAAGAGATATCAATGAGTACCAAGGCCTCCATTTTAAACTGTGATCCCTGTATTTGCCTTAAAGACTGATTTGTGATAACTGACAGATTGAAGTGTGGAGTACTGTAACCTTGTGCAAAACCCTTGTGTTTATTTGTGAAAGCAATTTTTTTAAAAGGCCCAGGACTACCCATATAGTTGCAACTATGGGAATATGCAAGTAAATCCCTCTCCTTGGTGCTTAGGCTGTCATAGCTGGGATTCACGACACCCAGAAATTAGGAACATCATCTGTGGTGATCATTTGTGTGCTCCCCATAGACAGCAGAGACAGACAGACATCCTCAGAGGCTGATTCATCTTAGGTGTCAAAGCTCCCCAACCAGGTGGCTTCTGAGATGTGCTCTCCAGACAGTTCAGAAAACTGAATCCTTCCCTCAGCAAATACACTCCTTGGAACAGAAACTAAACTGCTCCTTGTGCTGGTTTTGGCTGGGATAGAGTTAATTTTCTCATAATAGCTGGTATAGGGCTGTGGTTTGGATTTCTGCTGAAAACAGTGTTGATAATGCAGAGATTTTTCGTTATTGCTGAGCAGTGCTCACACAGAGTCTAGGCCTTCTCTGCTTCTAACAGCACCCCACCAGCGAGCAGGCTGGGGGTGCACAAGGAGTTAGGAGAGGACACAGCCAGGACAGCTGAACCCAACTGACTAAAGGTCATGATATTCCATGCCATATGAAGTCATGCTCAGCATATAAAGCTGCAAGAAGAAGAACGGGGGGGACACACATTCGGCGTGATGGAGTTTGTCTTCCCAAGTAGATACTGCATGTGACGGACCCCTGCTTTCCTGGCAATGGCTGAATACCTGCATGCTGATGGGAAGTAGTGAATTAATTCCTTGGTTTGCTTTGCTTGTGTGCGTGCCTTTTGCTTTACCTATCTCAACCCACAGGTTTTCTCACTCTCATCCATCCAGTTCTCTCCCCCATCCCACTGCAGGGGAGTCAGCAAGCGGCTGTGTGGGGCTTAGTTGCTGGCTGGAGTTAAAACACGATACTCCTGCAGGACCTATTTGTGTTTGCTTCTGCTCACCACATACAAACTACAAACCTAATACGTGCCCTATTTGTACCACCTCCATATTTGTATTCCACCTCCCTTTTCAGTTTATTCTGCCTCAAAACATTAGAAGACTGCTATAAAGACTGCTGTTACCTAGGTTAAATTGAAAATAGAACCAGCAAGAAAGACAACATCTATGAATCATACATTTCACAAATGCTAACACTGTAGCATTTGCTTTCAGTACTTGTTCATGAGCCCACACATCCACTCATGAGTCTTAAAAGCTGTCCATTTCGCATGTCCAGTTTGTGACACCAGCGAGCTCACCTGCAGGAGACACTAGTGCTGGCTATCCCACTTGAAGGCAAAAGGAGCTGCAACTTGTAATTACAGACAATAATAATAATTGAATTTGTTTTGTTAAATTATTTATATTTATGGTTGGGATTCTTTCCTAGCAGTTTAACCTATTTCAGTTCCCATATTTCCCACTGCCTTCTGACGGAGACAATTGCCAGGGTACAAAGAGCAAGCAACGCATTTTCCCAGATTAAACAGAGAAAGCAGAATGAATCAACTGCTTTCTTACAGTCTTTTTTTGAAGGAGAGCCAAGAGAGACATTGATTTAAAGAGTAAAGTAATTGGCATTTCGAGTTTTGATCTCACATATAGAAAGCATAAAAGTTCAAGAGAACAGAGAATTCATCAGAATTGATCCAGTGTGACAAGCTACTGCAGAACTTCTGAAAAGTCACATGAAACAAAGGCTAACCCCCCAAAAATTCCGACCTATCAAATTCAACCATTTCTTCTCTCCGGAGGAAATGAAAACCAAAAAAAAAAGGAGACTTCCTTTTTTTTTCTTTTGGTTGGTTTGGTTTTGTTGTTTGGAGATTTTTGTTGTTTTTTCTGGGTTTTTTTTGCCATTTCATTCAGTTTAAAAAGAAATTGGGCAAAATAGGTGACATTTATGAAAGAAACTTCCTCACGTATTACAGCTTTGCAGCTGCAATCCACTTACCTTAAACTCCAGGAAAAGGTCCAGATTAGTTTATTGTAGCAAGTCTTTTTGATTTATTTAAATAGGGTTGGATCAGGGATGTGCATAAAGAGAAGTACTCTGATTTCTAGGACTGAAGGGTCTAGTCTTGGCTTTGCTGTGCTAGCAATTGCTGACCTTCAAGATGTGCTACAACAGCACAACGTCTGTTTCCCAGACTTTCCATGAAGAAAAAGGAAGCAATTCAGTTGCGCAGATCAACATAACAAACACACATCAAGGTACAAGTGTTCCAACAAGCCTTTTGCACCTTTTATTTTTTTTAAAAAAAAGGAGAAAGAGACAATAACAAGAGTCTTTCCACAAAAGCAGAGAAAAAGTGAAATAGCACAGGGTACTCTACATTAAGGATGAAATTATAGATTCTCAAGGTGAGAAATGTTTTTTTTCTGGTTTTGCATTGAACAAATTAGAAAACTTTTGGCTGTAACTGAGAGGACAGTAATGAAGAGTAGACCTGGCTGTTTTCCTCTTGGCTACTAAGCCATAGTCTTACTCAAGGCTTTGAAGTGACAGTTAGATGACAGCTTTGGTATCAGGGATACACCAAGACTGCATTTTTTATTTTTCTCTTTTTATAACTTTGTTTTCACCTTTGCAATCCAAGATTTAACATTTTCCTCAGCAGAGTAAACACGGAGGTTGGTTACGAAGTCTTATCTGCTATGAGGATCAAATTTTACAAAAATGAGATATCCTCCTTCTCCAGTGGTCACCAGTCAGGTATCATGGTTTGTGAAAACAGACCCTCTGGGAACATCTGTAACCCAAGAGGAGTTTGGAAATTGCTGGCACTGGAGTATGCCTCCTGCTAAGGGGCCAGGGTCATTTTGGAGGCTACTTCTACCATGTGCCTACCTCCATGGAAACACCGTGCTCCAGGCAGAGACCAAAGTATCTAACACGAGGGGCACCAGCAAAGAAAGTTTGCCATCCCATAGATTAGCTGAATAACAAACACCGTGCCAAAGAGGAGGCAAAAGTGCAAAATCCTCACTTCTGGTAATAAAATACATTCTTATTTTTTTTTGAGAAAGGGACAGATGGCTATTTCCAGCTTAGAATAGGGAAATACATAATTTTTGTTCCTCTAGTAAAGCAGTGAGTTACTAAATATCAACAAAGCAGAAAACTTGGGCTATTGACTGTAGACGTATTTACTGGTGAGATTGTTACATTTCTGTTTTCAAAGTAGGATGCTGGGTAAGTCCTCTGAGATATGGTGACTGTCCAAAAGACTGAATAGAGAAGACAGGAAATAAATTTTTCAGTATTTCCAAAGGATAATGTGCTGAAAATGTAACTATAGGTCTGTCAATTTAATGCTTACCCAGGGCAAAAATCTCAGGAAGGCAAAATAGGATGTACTCAATAAAGAATTAAGAGTGAACAGCATAATTAATACCAGATGACATGGTTTAATGAAAGATCAAGCTTTAAAGATAAATAAGTTGCATTTCTGTTGGGATTACTAGTCTGACAAAATGTGCATTTGCTAAAATAGCAGAGTTATATAAGGCCATCTGACTTTCTAATTTTAAAAAAAAACCTATTCAAACTTCAAAGTCTAGGTAAGCAAATTAAAAATTTACTAAAGAGATTTTAAAAGAAAACACTAAATGGGAATGATCTTTCAAAAATAACACTTCTGGCAGGGCTTTCTTATCCAAATGTAGTTCAGGGGAGTTCACGGATTGGGAGGGAAGGCAAGAGAAATTGGTGGTAAAGCCTGTTGTTGGCACTAAATGAGAGATGAAGATAGCTTCTAGAGAGAGGTCCAGACCGCAAGAAAATCCATGCTTGCCTTCTTTTAATTAAAGAGATAGGTACAAAGATCAAACAGGGAATGTGGTCTGTAAGTAAAGTAAAAGTGAATTAATGTTGGCAAGAAAAAAAAATGCACCCTTTTTTAATGAGAGCAGACTGGAGAGAGTTCAGACGAGATCCTTAGGATGATTTGAAATTTGGAAAGCCTTTAATGAGAGACTGAAGAAGCTCAGGTGAATTTTCTCTCATCTTCAAGCCCGCATTTCTGCCCAGCCCCAGTCACCGTGAATGCTTCCCCTCTACTAACAGTTTCAGCATCTGCTGAGTGCCTGCCCATGATCACTGGGACTGAAATGACTCCTTTGAGGCCAGGACAAGAGAAATCGTTTATTCTGGATAACCTGAGACACTTACAGGCTCCTCCTCCACACATGAGGGAGGGAAGAGAGCAGTTCAGACTTCAGGTGTGCTGAAGCTGGTGTGTAGGATCTTGCAGACCTATCCAGAGTTGCCCAAGGGAGCAAGCAGAGAGCTGGAGGAGAGCCACCATGGGCAATGCTCAAGAGGACCAGGACTGGCTGTTGCTAACAAGAAAGGAGGGTGAAGACAAAAGGTTGACTCTGAGACTTGGAAAAAAATACATAATTTGAGATATTGATTTAAATTACTTCTTAGAAAATTAAGTTAAAAAGTGTAAATTTACTGTAAACAAGTACAAAAAAAAAGAGGGTTGGAAGCAGTTAAAATTAATTGGGGCACAAAAATTTTGGTTTATGTCTGCAGGATGAAACAACTCTTTCTTGGATTGTGAGCTGAAAGTGGAAAATGTGGGCTGGGTAAACAAATGAGTGATAGCAGAACATGAGAATAGCCATGGAAAGATTAGGAGATCACCACAAGACAGGTGAGGTTCATAGGCACCTCTGGAGGTCCCCTTGTCCAATCTCTTTGCTCATAGAGCAAGGCTCTACAGCAGGCTGCTCAGGACTGTCCAGTTTGGTTTTTAGTATCTCCAAGGACGGGAACTCAGCAGCCTCTCTGGCCTCCCTGTGCCAGTGCTCGATCACCCTCACGGTAAAAAAAAGGGGGGGGTGTTAAGACAGAAATTTCTGTATTTTAACTTGTGCTCATTGCCTCTTTTGTGGTCACTGAGCACCAAGAAGAGCCTGGCTCCACCTCCTTCACTCACTCTTTTCCCATATTTACCCACATGGATAAGATCCCTCTGAGCTTTATATTCTCCAGGCTGAACAGATGATCCAGTCCCTTCATCATCTTCTTGGTCCTTTGCTGAACTCACTCCAGCATGTCCATGTCTTTCTTGTACTGGGGAGCCCAGCATTGGAGCCAGTAAACTGGACGTGTCTCACCAGTGCTGAGTAGAGGGGAAGGATCACCTCCCTTGACCCATCGGCAATGCTCTTCCTAACGTCGTCCCATACCAAGATGGGAAAGGATGGCATAAGTAGGGGAAATAGAGAAGAGTCAGAAAAACACACCTGCTTCTCAGCAAGGAGAGAGAAATGATTGCAAAAGAAAAAAGTCAAGTTGAAGCAGCAAATAGCAATAGTATTTTGTCCATTTTTTCTTCAATAAGATATAGCAGAGAAAGAGCCTGTTGATGAAGGAGTCAAGAGTGCCAAAGAAGAATACATGGATTACAGGCACCTGATTCAATTCAGCTGGTGAAGCAGAGGGATTTAACAAGAAAAGGGGCATGACTGAAGGGAAAGGAGGAGGAATGCTTAACAGGGGGAGCAAAAGGGATTTCCGCAAGAGAGTCTGTACTCCAGGAGCAGGACTAGAGAAAATAAATATCTGGAAGCGTAAAGGAGTGAGTGCGCTACATGAGGGAGCCCTTAGGGAAGACTATGATGGGGAGCAGAGACATAGCATGGGACACTGCAGGAACATCCAGCTCTTGGGCTAGATAAAGCCATGTGCCTTCTCACTTCACATGAATTTCTGTTCTTTTCCATAAAGCAGAAGAGCCATCACAGCCTGGGTGCTGACATCTACCCTAAAGAGCCTGGTGGTTTAGATATTCTCCACGACAGGAGACAGGGATTTGGACTTCTTGAAGCAGAGGCATGAACTGAACATGGATAAGTACCATAAAATATAAGCTGTGGATTATCTCCCTTTCTAGTGGCTAATAATGTTCTGCCTCAGCATCCGGGTAGTGGGGCACATACCAAAAAGAAGACACACTCATACTGAATCCTATCACACCTAAGGCTTTCTGTAATTCTGGGATATTTTTAAGAATAAAAGCCGAACAAATTGAGTGAAGCTGTCCAAATATGCACACTGAAAAAAACAAGAGTCCCAAAAGCAGAAAACTCTTTAATTTACTAGGCAAATAGTTAAGAAAATTCAATAACAGACACCAGAAGCGTGGTAAGTTTGAACCAGGAGTCAGGCAGATATTTTTAAAAGCAGGGGCAGTTAAACCATTGGAACAACTTATAGGTACATAATGGAGAATCAGTCTTGTAAGTCCTTAAATGAACATCGCATTTTTTCATAGGAAGGTAGTTTCTGATTCAGGCAGACCATAAAATCTAAACATAGGAATCGTACTGTCAAGTTGTATCGGAATTCAGAATAGCTGATCATAATGGTGTAGTCAGTTTGTTAAAATGAGTCTGTCTCAGCAATGAAAAAGCAAAGGGGGTTTCCTCTTGTAAATTCCAGCCCCATACCACTCCCTGTTGGAAGGTTTATTTTTGAAATAGCAAGGAGATCACCAGCGAAGATTATATTGATAGAACAACAATTTTCAAAACAAAAAAATTAACCTCCATTTACTGTTACTTAGTAATAAAATCTAGGTTTATGGCACTGCATAATAGAAAATTAATTTGCTTGGTGTTAGTTATAACTAGAGGAAGGTATTTGTATTTGAAAACCTTTATCAAAAGCTTGCTGTAACAAGTAGATAGCAAACAGACCCAATTATCAGTTCCTAATTCTCGACAGACATGAAGCCATTTTCCCAGTCTATCTCCAGTTTATTTCATTATAACCCCTTTAAAGAGATGTCATAACATCCCTTTTTTTTCAAGCTTAGAGTTTTGGCAGGATGTGTGTGTGGGGAGGTGGTAATTCTGAGACATTGGAAGCTTTCCAATAGGATAAGAACAGCATTTTCTGGACATCCTACTAACATCAATTCATGGATGCATGTAACTTCTTATCATCTCCATTGCAGGCTATGGCTCTAAAAGATACTTCCTGGGCCGCTGTTCACATAGATTTGTTTGTTCTGTTCAGCAAGATAGGAGAGGAAAAATTCAGATACTTCACCATTAAAAAGGGCTGGAATAGTTAATGTCTGAAATAGTTTGTAGAAAGCATTTCAAGTAAGAAATTGAAACGCTGGATAAGGGGAAGCACTTTGAAGATTGTGATCAAGTTTCATCTTTGAAGAGAGAAAAAAAAAAAGTAGACAAGCTTAATGGAAGAGGTTACTCAAGGTGACTTGCCATCACTGTTCCTGAATGTGAAAGTAGTAGGTTAATAAAAAGTTCTTTTTCTTTGGATATAGAAACACAGCAACACAGTCACACTGAATTTTAACTTGTCAGTGACTATGGTGACTTCCCCTCCCACTCAGCCTTTGTCAGCGGGGTCTAGGGGTATCACACGTCAAGTGTGGAGAGGCTGCAGGTTCACTACTTCAAAAAGGCCACCTACAAGTCTTAGTCTGATTAGAGTACAATACAATGATCTAATTAAAAACATTTCCTTTAAAATATGTGTGCGTGCATGTACATATATCCCACTCCACAGACATTGAGCCCCAGCCCTGATACCTACTAAAGGAAGATGAGTGAGGGAGTTCTTGGAGGAAGATGTGAATTTAATTTCCAAAGCAGCAGAGTCTGATAGCTCAGCCAAGTACCACTTGTAACACAGTGCCATTATATAGGGATGGAAAAGTCTAAGGAATATTCCCAGTGCAAAATACTTAAAAAAAGGCTAAACCACAGAGTAGTACCAAGCATTTCTTATTAACAAGAGCTAGCTAGTAGTATGAGAGATCTGAGTAATTCTCTGAGACGAAGAGAGCCAAGGGCAACTGCAGAGACTCCCGGAGGGGAAAGCAAACATAGCAACATCCATGGTTCAAAAGAAAACATCAAGTGATCCATTATAAATTTTCCATATTGCAAGGGTGATGGGAAAATATTGTGTCATGCCTGCATGCTGAAAAGAACTGCTCAGGAAACCTTTAATTTTGCCTAAGATGTACTTGTAAATGCCACAGATACTTTTTCTTGTCTGCATGGTTTATCTAACATGTACTGTGGACCCTTTTTTCCATTAGAAATAACTTGGTCATGCATCTGACTTTTGGAAAGCATTAAAATGTTGTCATCTGCAGAAAAAGGGAGATATAACTTAAATTCTATATTAGACTAGAGGGATAAAGAAAAGCAAGAAACTATAGCTAACCTTGCAGTAGTTTTCCCCACTCATGTCACTGAAGTTACCAAGGTAAAACAGGAAAAGTGAAAAACCGGTATATCATATCATGAAGGATGTAGGAGAGATCAAATGAATTGCAGTTTTAGTTCAAGTTTTATTTCTTTCACATGTTGCATTTTTCTAAGAACATATTTAAGAGAGCCTGTCTGCAAAAACACATCTGTTTCTTCTTGAGTGTCTGCTGTTGAATACAATAGTAAAACAATTCCAAAATATCTCCACCAAAACAAAACAAAAAAACTACAAACCAGAGCCACTTCTCCTTCTGAACCTAAAAGAAAACTCTCCACCTGCTTCTTTACAAGAGGCTGGCAGAAGCCTTGTTCTCATGGGGGACTTTAACTTACCAGACATCTGCTGGAAATACAACACAGCAAAGGGGAAACAGTCTAGGAGGTCCCTGGAGTGTGTGGCAGATAACTTCCTGACGCAGCTGGTGAGTGAGCCTACCAGGCGAGGTGCCTCTCTAGACCTGCTGTTTACTAAAATAGAAGGACTGGTGGGAGATGTGGTGGTTTGAGGCTGTCTTGGGCTTAGCAACCATGAAATGAAAGAGTTCTCGGTTTGTGATGAAGTAAAGAGGGGGACCAGCAAAAACCACCACCATGGAATATCGGAGGGCAGACTTTAGCCTGTTCAGGAGAGGGTCCCCTGGGAGAGAGTGCTGAAGGGCAAAGGGGTTCAGGAAGGCTGGACATTCTTCAAGGAGGAAGTCTTAAAGGCACAGGAGCAGGCTGTCCCCATGTGCCACAAGGCGAACCAGAGAGGAAGACGATTGGCCTGGCTGAACAGGGAGCTTTTGCTGGGACTCGGGAAAAAAAGGAGGGTCTAGCACCTATGTAAGAAAGGGCAGGCGACTCAAGAGGAGTACAGGGGTTTCGTTAGGTCATGCAGAGAGGAAATTCGGAAGGCAAAAGCCCAGCTAGAACTCAGGCTGGCCACTGTTGTAAGGGACAACAAAAAATGATTTTACAAATACATCAACAACAGAAAGAGGGCCAAGAAGAGTCTGCATCCTTTATTGGGTGCGAGGGGGAATCTTGCCAACAAGGATGAGGAAAAGGCTGAGGTCCTTAATGCCTTCTTTGCCTTATTCTTTAATAGTCAGACTGGTTATTCCCAGGGTAGACAGCCCCCAGTGCTGGAAGATAGGGAAGGAAAGCAGAATAAACCTCCCATAATCCAGGAGAAAGCAGTTAATGACCTGCTATGGAACCTGGACACTTGCAAGTCTATGGGGCCGGATGGGATCCACCCAATAGTGCTGAGGGAGCTGGCAGAGGAGCTGGCCAAGCCACTCTCCATCATCTATCAGCATCCCTGGCTAACAGGCGAGGTCCCAGATGACTGGAGGATCACCAATGTACAACCCATCTACAAGAAGGGCCGGAAGGAGGATCCTGGGAACTACAGGCCTGTCAGCCTGACCTCGGTGCCCAGCAAGATTATGGAGCAGTTCATCTTGAGTGTGCTCACCGGGCATGTGAAGGACAACCAGGGGATCAGGTCCAGCCAGCATGGGTTCATGAAAGGCAGGTCCTGCCTAACCAACCTGATCTCCTTCTATGACCAGGTGACCTGCCTAGTGGATGAGGGAAAGGCTGTGGATGTCGTCTACCTGGACTTTAGTAAGGCCTGTGACACTGTTCCCAACAGCATCCTCCTGGAGAAACTAGCTGCCCGTGATTTGGATGGGTGTACGCTTTGCTGGATAAAGAACTGGATGAATGGCCAAGAGCAGAGAGTGGTGGTGAATGGAGTTAAATTCAGCTGGAGGCCAGTCACAAGTGGTGTTCCCCAGGGCTCACTTTTGTGTCCGGTCTTGTTTAACAGCTTTAGCAATGATCTGGATGAGGGGATTGAGTGCTCCCTCAGTAAGTTGGCAGATGATACCAAGCTGGGTAGGAGAATCTGCTTGAGGGTAGGAAGGTCCTGCAGAGGGATCTGGACAGGCTGGATTGAAGGGCCGAGGCCAAGTGAGTTTCAACAAGGCCAAATGCTCAGTCCTGCACTTCGGTCACAGCAACCCCATGCAATGCTACAGGCTTGGGGAAGAGTGGCTGGAAAGCTGCGCAGCAGAAAAAGATCTTGGGGTGCTCATCGACAGCTGGCTGAACATGAGCCAGCAGTGAGCCCAGGTGGCCAAGAAGGCCAACGGCATCCT
>Ga0065711_1029816_pt1 | contig 34722 bp, 19 predicted proteins | sample Hoacrofraction12_FD_59098 | JGI IMG/M metagenome (GOLD analysis project Ga0065711, IMG submission 59098) | Hoatzin crop microbial communities from Cojedes, Venezuela - Epithelial fraction 12 v2 (version 2) | ecosystem: Host-associated > Birds > Digestive system > Esophagus > Crop | place... | reverse complement strand
CATTCAGTAGCTCTGCCTTCTCCGCATCCTCCGTCACCAGGACACCCGCCTCATTCAGCAGCGGCCCCACGTTGTCCCTAGCCTTCCTTTTGCTGATTTGAAGATTTAATCTTCATGATAAGCAATTCACTCTTCATGTAACCACTGTGCTGGCATTCTAGTATGAAGTTTCAACATCCCATTTTAAAGCAGACTAGTTTCTCACATTTCTTCAATATACAGTTTGGTTTTGTTTTTGTTGATATTATATACAAAATGGTCTAAGGATTTTTAGCCTTACTTAAACTATGTGCTACCCATCAAAGAAGTACTAAAATCACAGAACAGTAATATTGTTACCGTGATTTGAAATACATGATCAGGTGCAGAGATTTTAAACAAAGAAACTAAAAGCCCCCTGGTTATTTAGGCACAATTCACTCATTTTTATTTGGCAGAAATAAAAAATATAATGATCTATAATTACAACCGCAATTTCTGTTGGTTTAATGAGGAAGGCTTCATATTCTGACTCAAGGATCTTCTCTCACTAAAATGTACTGGTAGACAGGTGAACACATTTATCTGTGTGTCATGGTTTAAAGCAAAAACCAGGACACTGTGGCTACAATAAAGTAATATTTTATCATTCCCTGTAATACCTTCTGTTATATGGCCCCTTACTGCAAAAAGGGCCAGCAACATGCAAAGGGGAAACTCCCATGGCTCAGTGTCATCCAAAACTCTAAATCTCAGCCATCCGCCTTCTGACTTTCTAAAACCTTTGCAGTCTGACTTTTGAAAAATCTTTTCAACAGTACAAAAAATCCCCTGTATATGACTAATTTTTTCTCAGAATCAGCTGAGCAAGCATTTTCCACTATCATTGCAACTTCATTTGGAGTACTGGTATTCTATTATCAAGCTTTACGTACACAAGCGCTACTATGAGGATGAGTTGTTTAGCAGCTTCTCAGGTAACAACAGTGGAAAAATTAAAAGACAGGTTCATCAAAAATGAGCAAAATACAACATAAGAACCTTCTTAATGGAACATATGAGATGAAACAGTTTTTACTTTACCACTTGTCTTATCTAGACCTTCTCTCAACTTCCCTGTTCTTGATTTCCTAAAAACAGTCTTACCAAAAGCAGCAGGATACCTCCAGCCCTTGCCATACTCCCATTAGCCTTTGTTTTGATGTGAAGCTCAGACTGCTTGCATTTGCAACATAACTCTTCTGAATCCTACTGTCATAGAACAGAATTACTGATCTAGAGAGAGCTCTGGTGTTTACCTAAACAGATCCTTTCTTAACATTCAGTAGCACGAGCTTGGCAAAAGTATGCAGATAGAGAGAAAGAGGCTTCTCAGCGAGGTGGCTTAAGTCACCTGGATAGAGCCACACTTTAAAGGCACTGAAAACATACAGGCAGAGAACTCTTTGGTGGTAAAAGCTGAAACTTGATTGAATTTATAACTAAAATCTGGACAGAAAAAAAAATGAATATTTTTTGTTCCTTTGCTTCTTATCTGCTTGCTCAACGTCTGCTCCATGAGTGCTTTATTGTGTAAAGTAATTACAAAACCTGTAGAGGGCGCTGAAGAATAGCCATCATAATTTTAGGCTTTGTAAGAGAAATAAAATATCACCCTGTTTTTACATTGCACAGAGCAGCTTCTCTTTAGCCTGTACATCAGTTCTTACAAATTCAATGCTCTATGAAAAAGCAAGCAACTCACCTTACCCAGTCTATTTGCAAATCCGTCTTTTTGTTCAGCTCTCAGTTTTCACTTGCTCTTCTTAAAAAGCCTTTCAAATATTCACACCAATCCACAAGTGCACAGACCACCTCCCAGAGCACTGTAAGCATGTGAAACAAGCTGGAAAGAAGCATAAAATGAAAGCCTTTTACATTTCTGCAAGGTCAGACTACCTGACGAGTTATCCTCCATACACTGTTCTTAGTCAAGGCATGGCTCAGTCATCCTCTGCAGTATTTAGGATGGAGAAAGAAGCCCAGATTTGTATACTTTTTCAAATGTACTTCTGATTCTTTTACACCCATATCAATCCACATAAATTAGAAGAATATGAGCACAGGAAATAATTTTTTTGCTTAAAATAAGTTCAAAGAGAACTAAAGGGATACATCATGTTTTGAAACTACTAAAATAAGCTATTTTTCAGTACAGTAAAATCTTAAATACTCAATTTTTTTCTGAAATCACAAGTATGTTCAATGAAAAAAGAAGTAATAGAAAGAATTATCATAATCGCATTAACCAGAGCCACCAAAATGGTGTAATTTGTTGACTGCATTAAAGAAATGTTCATTTTAAGTAACAACTTTAGTCTCTTTTGATCACAGAAAAACTTTATTCTCTGTGATTAATTCTGGTGTAATCCTATAAATTAATAGAGGAATATGATGTCTCTTGAATTCTCCTCAACCTGCAAAAATACAGGAAAATTTTTGAGACAAATCTGCTCTTATGTATGCAAAAGGACCAGGAGGACTTTTAAGATATGCAATGTCTATTTTGCATGCAAATTTAAAGGTATCATTCTGATAGAGTATCCTGGTATAGAGGCTGGGCTCAAGACTGTATTTTTCAATTGATCAGATCTTTGATGCAAGCCTTTGAAAAATAAGAACTCATTTAATTCCTTGTTAAAACATTCATTGGGTTGGCTTAGAAATATGAGCAACTAATGACATATAGGGAAAACACATGTCTGTATGTCTACAAAAACACCAGCTTTTGCTGTTCAGTGACCTTTTTCCACGATGAATTTCTGTTACTACTGAGTGGCATGCAATATTCAGAAGTTCATTTGATTCCCATTTCAAAGGACTCTTTTCAGACCCAGTTATGGAATTCTCTTTGATTTGGCAGTTCAGTAACTGCTGAAATTTGACATTTGTACAGGCAGCATTTGGATGGAAGTAAAAATACCTTTTTCTCCCTTACAGAAAAGCAGAAAAAACCCTAAATGTTTCTTGCATAACAAGATGAACTATGGAAAACATTAAACAATAAAATTACTAAGAACCTGTGGAAATTGAAACAGAAAATACACGTCTTTAGAGTAAAACTAATCTCTTTCTCAGATATCCAGAAAAGGACCTTCTAAACCATGGCTAATGACTTCAGTTAACTCTGGTAGTATAATATTCTAAAATTATCAGGTCATCCAGATACTAAAGTCTAGGTATGGTAGCACACATATTAAAAAAATAACAGCACTCCTTGCTTTCATTGGGGTGTTGTGGCAGATGGAGGATGACTAATACAGGACTCTTGATTTCAACCTTCTAGGTTTTACTCCCTTTAAGCTATTTCCTCTTGTAATAAACATATACAAGATTATGCTATAGGCCACAATTACTACAAAGTCTATGAACTATTAACAGTGCAAAGGGCAAAGACAGAAACTGCAGATTACAGATAGACAGCTGTATAAGGAACCAAAAAGAGGCAAGAAGGTGAGAAAACGGTATCTGAAAAACATGAAGGTATATAACAAACTCATTTTCCTATTCCAACCAATAAATATCCTCAGTAAGGTACTAACAGTGCCACTACCTTTCAAGATCTACATTGATCCTAGTGACTGGAAAGAAAACTATCTCTTTATTAGAGTGCATTTAGCATGTATCAATACCCATTTTTAAATGAAATCCTAAGAGATGGTGTGTTTGACAGTCAACGTCATCTGTTACTGATCTTCCAACATCAGTACTATTCCACTCATTTTTCTTAGGTTCAGCTTTGTGAAAATACTGAACTGCTACATGCATTGTTTTTCTAAGAAATTCCTAGGGGTTTGTTGTGAGATGTTTTTTTAAATTTTGAAGTTTTTGTCAGTCACATGCCACGTGAACAAATCAGTATACCGTCTACTGCTCCATTCTGTGGCTATTGGCAGTGTTAATGATACCAGTTAAGTGACACAAATGTCATTTCTATGTTTTTGTTCCTTTCCAGGTCAGGAAGATTGTAACTGCAAAACAAAGACATAGCAACTTTAGAAGAGTTTAGGGAAACAATTCTTTGCAAAATGGAAGTACTGCACAAAATTTAAGTGCAGTGAATCTGAAGATGCTCTGATGAATTAGTTGACACAAGGCATTCATGACTGCTGTTCTGTATTTTCCTGGTGGGAGTCTGCTCAGGTAGTGCTGTGAAATGGACATGCCATTTTACCCACTGCCTTCAGTCCTTGCAACTGCTAGACACAACAAAGTAAATTATGAATAGTGGCAGCTGTCAATTTATTTTGATTTATTTTCAATTATTTTAATTTCTTACATAATTAGTTACAGAATTCCCTTAATATGCTTGAAAATTACATTTCTCTTTTCAACTTTCCTTAAATAGAAGCTGAATCTTTTTTGTTATTTCTAGTGGAAGAGAAGCAAATTTGGCTTTTATGGCATACTCCTCCACTTTCCTTGGCAGCAAACGTACTTATTTAGTCTGAGAAGTTGCACTTTCTTTTTATAAACACAGGTGGATAACTGTGCTAAACTTCTTGCTTTCCTAGTATGACCTTTCCTTGTGTATATGAAATACTAGTGTCTGCAAACATACTGCATTTCCTAGCAGTCTCCTCCCAAGTTTGAATACTACTAGATCATTCCCTTTAGTCTATCATCAATGGAAATTGACTGAGGAAAGCGTAGTCAGTTATTAAGAGTCAGCTGCAAACTAAGCTTGGAATTATTTTGTACTAGGGCTTAAATATGTATTGTTTACAGGGTGAAAAATTAGTAATGGTAGAAAAATACACATATAATTAAATACATATAAACTTATAGTTAAATGACAATGTGAGTTTAAAATTTGATTTAAGCTAATACTGTATTCTTCATATTGTAATCATATAGTCACGTCAAGAGTTCTCCCATGACTTCTAACTGCAGATTTACCTCCAGCATTGTTTTCTGAGACCTATGGAAGTGAAGCATTAACAACAGTCTCCAATAATAATTCTGTGTATAACTTGTCATAAGCGCATGCTGGAGGTGTGGACACATTCTATCTATTCTATCTTCGGACAGACTGAAAAGAAAAAAAAAAATCAGCCTTGCTTGCTAGTTACAAACACACATAAAGAACAGATGTTTCCTTTGTTTTCCCTGTACTAGTTTGTCTAGGAGTTAAAAAATACCAGGGCATTAATAACAGAGGAACCAGAGAACCCTGTGAAGTTTCGCCAGGTTATAAAATATAAAAAAATACACCAAAGGTCATGGGGAATATAGATGACCACAACAAATATTAGTAAAATTTAACGCCCTTGTAATATGAGTGAAACTGAAGATACTAAGAAAGTGGGTATGTTGTAGCAACTATGACCACAACAAATATTAGTAAAATTTGACGCCCTTGTAATATGAGTGAAACTGAAGATACTAAGAAAGTGGGTATGTTGTAGCAACTATAATTGGAACACAAAGGATTAGTAGGCTAGTATGAAAATTTCTTCCCCTAACCAGGTAAAGTCTCTTTACAAAATGAATTAGAGATTTCTTAAGCCAAAGGGATTCTTTAGCTATAAAATAGCTTCACAATTTTTAGTCAGCATACTAAATTTTCACATTTCATTTAATTCCAAGTAAGTCTCACTAATCTACTGGCAACTGTGGAGAAGAACATAGTCTCTCTGGCCATGCCCAGGATAGAACCATAACTATTGTTGAACCAGTGGGAGCTCACTTTTGCTGTCCATCAAGCAAAGCACAAAATACATTTACCACTATTTCACAGCTGGCATAAATACCTATCATATGCTGCTCTTTCTGCTACATGACCATCAGACAACCACATTCATTTTGCTTTTAACATAAACCAGACAATTCAGTTATTTAATTTTTGTAAGGTATTTGCAATCACTACACATTCCCCTGTACTGCCCAACACCCCCCTGAAAGAAGGAGACGAGGATCAGAGGTAGGTATATGAATGGATATGTTTACCGTACAGTGACAGGAAACCACAAGGAGTGGTAGGACTGTCAGATACACTCAGCAGCTGTATATATACACACATATATACTCATCATATCGTTTATTTATTGTCAGAAAGAGGTTTTCTTCTTTCCTCTCATCCCAGATGCTCAGTGCTTAATAAAAACCTGTCCATTTATGCCCCGTAGTTAGACTTCAATATATGATCCAGTTCACTGTTTATCGGGGGAGAGTCCACCTCCTGCCAAGAAAACAGGCAGACTAAACCCAAACATTATCATTGGTTCAGAGTACGATTGCTACTTGTTAGGTGTATGCTACATTTACTGGTCAGTTGTACTGGGGTGAGTTCCTTCATGCTACTGACAGAAAGGGCTAATTTGGCAATTGCTTTACAGAGCAACCACAGAACATCACCTTCCACAGATTGAAAGCAGAATGAAAAGGGGCAAGAATATAGGAAATTCATGGAATTTAAAGTAAAAATCTTAAGTTTTTGGCAGATATAGTCATACTTCTGTACTTTCCTTTATGACATTGTAGACTTAAATATTAACTTACAACTTTTTTTTTTCAGATTAGGACCAAAACACAGAAGCACAGAATGGTTGAGGTTGGAAAGGACCTCTGGAGGTCTTCTGGTCCAACCCCCCTGCTAAAACAGGGCCACTTAGAGTCAGTTTCCCAGGACCATGTCTAGATCACTTTTGAATATCTTCAATGATGGAGACACCACAACTTCCCTGGGCAACCTGTCCCAGCACTCAGTAACCCTCACAGTAAAAAAGTTTCTCCTTATGCTCAGACAGAGCTTTCTGTGTTTAAATTTGTGCCCATTGCCCCCTGTCCTGTCACTGGGCCCCTCTAAAAATGGCCTGGCTCTGTCCTCTTTGCACCTTCCCTTCAGATATTTATATACACTAACAGGATCCCCCTGAGCCTTATCTAAACTAATCAGTCCCAGCTGTCCCAGCTTTTCCTCATATGAGAGGCACTCGAGTCCCTTCGTCTTCTTAATGGCCCTTTTCTGGACTCCTTCTAGTACATCCATCTCTCCCTTATAGTGAGGAGCCCAGAACTGAACACAGGACTTCAGGCGGAAACTACTGTAAGTTCAAAAAAATTCTTCACATTCTTTAGAGTTGGACAGTTGGATGTTTCTACCCAGTGAAGGATATCCTGAACCTTACATTGCAATGCTTTCTTTCAAGCTCTGCAAAACCAGAATTTTGAGACTTAAAGATCTTTCTTATACAAAAATTAATTTCATCGTAACATACTGATCAAGACTTAAAGAAGCCAAAGGGAGCACTACCACTGACTTAGTTGTGAATGGGATGCTACTAATGTGGCAAATAAGAACAGTAGAAAGAAAATAGGAAAAGCAATCTGATCTATTGCAACTCTATAATCAGTGGGTAGTTACAAGAAACCTCATAGGTGAAAATCAGGAGGCCCGTACAGATCTTTCGTAGCTTAGAGCTCGTCAGCAGGCACTTCCAAACTACCCCGTCACCTACCAGCAGTCCTCCCCACTGCTATCAGCCAGATAGGAGATTTCTACTTTACTGCATACAGGCCACAATCCCTATCCTGTGCCCAAATATTGAACCATATGTACTCAGCTTATTCAAGTATTGCCATGTAGCAATATTTTTTGGTAGCTGTAATGCTTACTTAAATAATTACATTGGATCAGGCTGAGTTTTAACTGATTTCACCTCTGAGGATGGAACAGAGATGCACCAGGGCGTATCTGATTGCCCAGAGTCAAATAACAAGGCTAAAGAGGCAAAATGCAATAAGACTAAAGCTGCTACTGTGACAATTTGTTAACATTGTCAGATCATACAGTCAATGGGTCACTCATAGTGTTCCGTTCACAATACAAATATGTATGAGACTAGCAGTAAATTAGCATAGGCTTAATTCACTCAAGCATATCTCTCATACCATCACGGGTATGCTACGCTTATTGCCTCTTTAGGGAACCGTGAGATTTTTGGATGATTCTATAAATAATTCCTTAAAACATGAGATAGCCAATTTATTTGCTGGGTAGTTTCAAACACAATTAGATATTACAATTGGCTAGAGTTGGCAAAAAACTCAGCCACATCCATAGAGGTAAAAGTACATAATGACTCCTTACTACCTTCCTCCATTAGCTGTCTACATCAGTACATCAAACTATGGCAATACAAATATTTAAGACAAAGTACAACCCTCATTCCTGTTTACTCCACTAAAGTGTAAGCAATCATTACCTTCAGAGCGGATTTTTCCATTTGTGTAACTTGATGCACTGAAGATGATGATATTGAAGACTTCACTTTGCTTGTTATTTACTACCAACACAGCTGTAATTGTGATGGAAATTTCAAATTCACATCAGCACTGTGTGTTTGAATATTCCCAGAAAAGCTGATATCTGAGCAGTCTTAAACGTCATTTTTTACAGTTATTTTGCAGGTGAAAGAGTGTGGTGAAATTGAAGGAACTGTGCTCTGCCCCCACCCAAGAGCCACTCAGGTGTGCAGCAACTTTAAACCAGTAACAAAAACAGAAGGAAATAAGGCAGATCGTTATCAGCCATTTGATGGTCATTAATGTTTTATCCCTCTGTTACTCATAAAAATTACACATGTTTCTATGTTGGTTTCATAACCAGGGATTTTGAAGACCTTGTATCAGCCACTGCTGTTTCTGTAGACCAACAGTCATAGAACATACCATCCTTTACATTTAATTAATACCATATCTACTATTCAACAATCCCAGAAAGTAACAGATATCCATGTTAAAGAAACTGGAAAATTAGACACCCTGGAGTCTTTTAGCCTCAGGAAACCCACATCCATGGTAAAGTCTCTTTCCACACCCCATGTTTACTACTTCCCATCCCTGCAGACCTGGAAAAGAACTCATACAGATGATTCAGCTACTTTAGTAGGACTTACCACAATACAGGTGTTACATTCTTTTTAACCTCCCACGTAAGCACATAACTTCTTGTGACACTATGAACACGTACCTGAAATTCCCAGGTTTGTACCTCTATCATGATGCAAAACATAGCACCAGGACACAAGCGTCATGCTTTAAACTCAGTTACAACTCTGTTTCATCAATGCTCAGCAAGAAAATCAAAGAAGAAAACACTTCTGATAAGACTAGTGAGCAAAACTGACTTGTTGGTTGGTAATGATTAGAAGAATTTTGTTTCTTTTCGTAATGAAGCTATTTGAAACAAAATCTGCACAAAGCTAAATTATGCTATACTATAAACAGAAAATGAAAGGAAATATTAAAGAATCACAACTCTCTTCTGAAAAATCCTGACCTGAAAGTTCAAATGAATATGCAGTTCAATGACTTCTTATTGAGATGCTGCAGTTAAAAAAAGAAAAATAATAGGCCTGCTTAGATGTATGTATAAGAATAGTGAGAAAAATAAGGTCATTTAATCTCACAGACAGGACATAATAAAATATCATGTTCTTAAGAATCAAAACAGACACAACAATGCAGAAGCACCTCTGCAGGGAGGAAACGGACTTCATACAACAGGCTCCAGTTTAAGAGAGAACAAGACTAACAAACATGGATGGCTGGAAAAGATGATCAGGCAATTTAAAATGAAGAATTAACAACTTTAGGTATTTGATAGAGCAAGTCATCATGAAGTGGTCGTATTGCTCCCATGGATATTTTCAAATTAATCTGATGATACACTTTTATGAAATGTTCAAAGCACATTCTTCATAAGTCTCACATGCAAAACATAATTGTTCCGTGTCCTTATCCCAGCATTCCTTTGTAGGTTATATATGAAAAACAGTACTATTACCTTTATCCACTTTGAAGAACAAACAGATGGTCTTAGGCTGTTTGATTAAATCCTGATCTATTAAGCAAAGATAGTGCTTGGTATTCATGAAGCCCTTAACACCTTAGCTATTTTAAACAGGAGAAAATATTCTACAACACTGAGTTAGGCATTAATAGTACATTGTATAGGTTATGCAGAAGAAAATATTAAAATTACATATTATATTTCTTCACCTAGAAAAATTGCATGTGACAGGAAATCCCTACACTATATATACCTCCATTCTTAAAATGGATTTTAGCCTTGATTATACTTGCTTATTCCATAGGCTCAGTAATCATACATTTTGATTGCTATAATTTACATATACTTAAGCACTAGCTAGCTCTCCAGGAGCAAAATTGCACCAGCTCATCTTTGAAGAAACTTTTCTTCTAAATCACAAATGTACTGGCATACAGAGTAACACCACAAACATAACACAGAAAAGTATTCACTTCTCATCCACATCATACTGCACAACGTGAAAAGTAATTTTTTTTCCCAAATAAAATACAAGAACACTGTGAAAACAAATCAGAAATTACCAGGTTTATCCTGTATTCTCTTGACACCTTAAAGGCATATTTTTTTTTTTCATTTTTACTATTAGTTTTGTCATTTAGTAGACCATCTTAATGCCACCAAATAGAGCCTAATGCCAGCCTCCAGCTGCACCTTCAGCGTTTTATGGATATGGATAGCACAGCTGAAAAAAAAACCAAAAACGGCTACACTAAGTTATCAGGCAGTAGCATTAGCCAATTTGACATTTTAAAGGGGCAAAACTGAATCAAAATGAAATGAGCAAATTTTAGTATCTTAATTCTGTTGTACACTGCAGGAAAGTCAGGCACCTGAGAGGACACAGAGTGAAGGAGGATTCTAGCAGAAATCGTGCCGTTGAATTTTTTACAGGGGTAGATAAATGCAAACGCACTTGCAATACATAAAAATACCAGAAAAGAAAAATAGATCTAAAATTAGGTGCTGAAAGGCGCTTATAGTTGCAGGCAGAATTAAAATAAGCCCCAAAATAAACCTATATTATTTAATAAGGAAAGAGCACTATTAGATGAGGCCAAGGTATCTAAGACCATTGGTAGGAAATAGAAGCCTGTGACAGCCATTTATGGGAAGATGACAATAACACTAAAGTAGACGATGGAAATTTAAAAACATTAAAGTAATTCAGCAACACAAATGAGATCTTGACAAAGGAATATTCTGGTGGACCACTACCGTAAATAATAGTAGAAAGTTAAAGAAATTTTATGTTATATTCAAAGTGAACGAGCTGTTAAGATCTGCAATAACATTTGTAATAGTACTTGTGAATAAAGTGGGAAAGCCTTTTAGTCAAAATTTCAAAACACAAAACTTCTCTGCACTGCTCAACCTAAGCGGAGAACCAAAAAATATCACACACTTCATCTGTATAAATGTAGGTCACTTTGATATAAATTCTGTTGGACGGTATTGAGGTGTAGTTCAATACCCAAGAAAAGGTAACTGGACAAAGAATACCAACTGCAAGATAGGAGATCAATCGGGAAGAACTGTCAGTCATCTAGGTGAAGAAATCTGAACTGTCTAGGTGATACATTCATTCCTCCAGAAATTTCAGACCTTAGAGCAGAGAGCACTTTTCAACTGCTAGCAAAGTGATTATCCACCTGTAGTCTGCACTGGTGAGGCCACACCTTGAACACTGTGTTTGAGGACCCTCACTACAAGAAAGACACTGAGGTGCTGGAGAACATCCAAGGAAGAGCAAAAAGCTGGTGAAGGGTCTAGAGAACAAGTCTTATGAGGAGCGGCTGAGGGAACTGGGATTGTTTAGCCTGGAGCAAAGCAGGCTGAGGGGAGACCTTATCGCTCTCTACAACTGCCTGAAAGGAGGTTGAAGCAAGGTGGATGTCGGTCTCTTTTCCCAAGTAACAAGTGACAGGATGAGAGGAAATGGTCTCAAGTTTTGCCAGGGGAGGTTTAGACTGGATATTAGGAAAAATTTCTTTACTGAAAGAGTGGTCAAGCATTGGAACAGGCTGCCCAGGGAAGTGATGGAGTCACCATCTCTGGAGGTGTTTAAAAGACATGTAGACATGACACTTAGGGACATGGTTTAGCGGTTGACTTGACAGCGTTAGGTTTACTGTTGGACTTGATGATCTTAAGGCTCTTTTTTCCACCTAAATGATTCTATGAGTCTAAGTAACAAAAAATGGTCTCATCTGAAGAAACAACTGGAGGACCCCAGCAAGAGAGAATGAGCTTATAGAGACTGAAATGTTTTTAAAGGTAGGGTGTGATATTAATTACGGCCCACGTAAAAGGGTTGATTGTAGGAGGTTAGGCACCACAATTTGACATAATTCCAAAGGATCTGGAAGGAAGTCAGCTTGAAAAAAAAAGAGTGGGCTAAGGCAAAGATCATTCCTGACTGCAAGATCTAGACCTTTCTTGAAAGACAACATTTTAAGGGAGGTCTTTTAATGGAAAACATTTCCATGGAGAGTAAAAAACATCTATTAACAGGACCTCAAATCTAGTGAATAAGTGCTGGCTTGTTATAGACAGCCTTTCTGAGTCACTGCAGTTTCTCCTGTTGACATTTCTCTGCTTTTAAGAAAACATTCCAGTAAAAAAAAAAAGGAGACCTAGAAGGAAAAAGAGGATGTTGAGAACTGCAGGCTCTGACTGAAAGTGAGTATTAAGTGGAGGGTTTCTTTATTTTCCAGAAGAGAGAATTTAAAATTTCATTCATTGATAACATTTGGCTTACAAATACTAGAAAACCAGATGAATGCAGAACTAAGTTTATAGCAGTTAATTTACTGATGTGACTACCTCATTATTTTTCTTGTGAGATGTCTGTTCAGATCATCAACAGTAGTTAAGTCCCTAATGTTGGAGCAACATTAGAAAAGTTTCCAGTGGCGACTAAGCTATTACACAGGCAATGCTGCACAGATCTCTTGCCTCATATCATACAGAGGGTGGTAGAAAATAGGCGTTGGTTTAGACTGACTTACTGTTTTATTATTCTTCCTTGTCTTAGTTCATCATCACTGGTTGGAGACAAAAAGCGGAAAAAAAACCAGGGAACTCCTAATCGAAACACCTTCCCTGAATTCCAAGCAGTGACTAGCTGAGGAGGAAGCCTTTTATACAGGAAGCCTCAGTAAACAGATCACAGAAGACACCAGGGTAGTGTGAGAAATAGGACATCTCAGCCACCCAAGTCCTGCAGGGACCTGTGACAAAAACTCTTCCAAGCAGAAGTCAGTCACAAGGAATTATGGATACAGTGTGAATTGTGTAATCATACATAACTGTTTCACTTCGCAGGAATCAGTCTTTACGTTTGCAGTAACACCTTGATAAACCAGTCTTGCCTTAAAGCTGTTATCAAAAAGCACCGTTTCTAGGTTTCACATTATCCCTAAAAAACATATAGGATTTCTACAGAAAGGATTTTCACCTTGTTTGTAATGATTATGACCCTCTCTACACAAGTGCATTGTTACCATCAGACAAAAAAAAAAAAAATCTGAAAGATGGGCCAAGAAGTAGTATTCATTTTTGTTTGTTTAGGGCTTCCTGCACCTGAAGGCTGAGTATGGGGAGGTGCTCAATATTTTAAATCCTGGTTAGTCTCTTAACTAAACTGATTGTACATATTTCTTGGCTGCACTTGGTTTTATTTGAATTTTAGTGAGGCTTTTGTACATTATATTGTCATCTTCTCAGCATAAACGAAACAAAAACCTGCCATATAAACTGATTGATAAGTTTTTTATAAAAAGTATACAGTCAACACTTTTTTATTTTATGCTCTAATTTGGGACAATTGACATTGTCAGAAAGCTGAAATAGAGCAAAATACAAAGACTGCTGCGGCAATTTTTAAATAATTTATCATCCAGATCTCGGAAGAACAGTCTTCGCTGTCTTAACAAAGATAATTTGTTACCCAAGGACTGTAAGTGAAGTGGGAAGCTGTGGAGAGAAGAAAGATTTAGTACACAAGTACTTTAAAGTTCACAGGAAAACAGAGCATCTTTCCTGTTTTATTTACTTTGCTTTTTTGTTTAAAGTAGTGAGAATTCTTCAGAGTAAATAAAATAGGTTACCTCCTCATCACTAGTCTACTAACAATTCTATGTCAAACCAACACAAAAAAATGTTTGCAACTCATGCATTTCTGAAAGTGTTAATTACTGTCCTTAAATATTTTATGGAGCATAAATCTATGTACACTGCTCTATTTCCTAAAATAAGACACCCATCTAGGCCAACACTTCCAGAAACACTATCTAAGCAACCAAACATTTCCTAATTTTTGCCCTATTTTTTCAATTTTATCCACACCTATAAAATTTAACACTCATAATGCAACTAAGAAGAAAAGTGTCAGAGCTGAAAATATATTTTGAAAGGCATTATATAAACCTTAAATATTTGCATAAAGGAATTTTGTACACAAGCAGCATTAAACAGCTATACCTGGAGGGTATATACTGTGAATTCAGAAATTACTTTCAATGTCTTCTACATTCCGGAGGCTATTAGAATTCACATAAAACAGCAGTTTTGCTAGACTTGAAATTTTCACATTAATGTTCCTTCATTTTTTATGTATTGTGTGAACAGCAGCAGAGGAAGAAATACTGAACAATCATTAAACAACAGGGGAAGATTATATGTAGACTGTGTGTTTTCAAACAACATTTTATTATTCCTCTTTCTAATATGTCTTGTTCTTAATTCATGTTTAAGAATTAATAATGGGCTTAATCAAAACCTTCAACAATTACACAGTCTTATAGAGGACAAACTATGACAAAAGGGAATTAGTTACAAAAGTAGATTATGCAAAGAATAAGAGTAAAAAAAAAATTGCAATTCATTTTTCTGTTTGATGTTCTTACAGCAGCGAAATATGCTTCACCATCACCACTCTATATTTACGGGTTTTACATGTTTAAACTGATTAAGAAACAGTTTCAGCTCCTCAGTAACCTGGTTCCCTAGACACTAAACCCTCTTCTTTTTACCTTAACCTTTGACTATTCAACAACTAAGGGCAGAAATACTCATTAAAAAAAAATTTTAAAAAAATCAAACTTCATATAGAATTTGTAAGATCTAGAGTCAATTGTGTCAAGAGCTTATCTGAATAGACACTGCTCAGGCTTTCACTTTCCACAAGCATTAACTGTAAAGAAATTCAAGTATATAAAATCTACACTGAAAAAATATTTTTAAAGTCCACAATAAAATTGAAATCCACTAACTGCATTCAAACTAGTTGTTCATGATTTCCCTCCCTCCTGAATGTATGTACATTTAAGACACAAATTTATTTCTGATGGAGATTTTGACATTTGCAACAACTACCACATCACTAAACAGTAAACCCAAACACATGCACCACGTGCTCTTCTTCTTTCATTTAATAAATTGGCTTGGCAATACACGTATGAAGTTGAAAATATGAATATCAAGTTTAGGTCCTTCTCTTCTTTTCCTTAAAGCCAAAAAAGAGAGGCTAGATAAATTGCTTGATACATGTAAATCTATGGAAGACATGTATGCACAGAGCAAACTACAATGTATAGAGGATCTAGAAAGCTTAGTGTAAAATTTTCTGGGCAGCCACAGAAGACAAAGACATAAAAAAAGGTTCAAGAAGTGTACAAGATCCTAAAGGACGAAATGTATCTCTGAAGCTAAAAAACATTTTTAGTACAAAACTGTACTTCTCATAAAATGGAGGATACAATGTTCTGAGTCACATTTGAACCCTTCCTTTGAAGCCAATCTGAAAAAGAGCTTGATAAAGAAAAGAAAGAAACTGCACTTTTTCCTTCCCCTTGGAACACACCGTTACAAATGCAAGTTGGTAAGAAAAGAAGTCTGATACTTCACGACCTTCCTGTACGCTATACTGTAATATGTAGCCACCAAGAATGAAGAGAAACTTCTCTTCAACAGACGTCTAAGAATATCACCTTGGGGTCCAGTTCTCTCTTTAGACTGCAGGCTTGAGAAGACCAGTTCAGAAGAGCATGACATTCATTACTCAAGCAACAAATTACTACTGGTCTAACTAATAAATCAATTAACCAATAACCTAGTTAACTAGTAAACACACCACTACTTTAATTTGTGTTACATCATTGTACACACTACCACACAGAACTACAAAGCTACTAGTTATTTACCTTAAAACCTATGAACCACACACAACAACTACTGAATGACAAATCTCTCTCATACAAGGGTGGAGACCTGCCCTTCTTTAATCTAGCCTCCCACACCAAGGCTTTTGCAAGCAGACCTGATTGACAGTCCAGTAGGTTGACCAAGAGGGGGTTCTTCCAGGTGGGCTTGGATCTGTAGGTCAACCTCTGCAAAAATCTGCACTCCTACCATCAGAAGCACATCTCCCTCTGCTGTTCATCAACTGACCTCGTACCTCCTTCTCTGTTTTTTCCCCATTTCTGGTCCCTCCTTTTTGACTTCCTCATACCACGTCTCCTAACAAATCAACAACTTGCCTTACCTAACTTTTCCAGTTTTCCTGTATCTGTACCTAAATCTGGTGTTTCTTATGTGATTAGCTGGTCAATCACAGCTTTATATGATATTACTCATATACAGTAAATACAGGTATATTTACTTTTATGGCATAGCAAGGGGCCAGCTGCTCCGTAAGCAGTGGGGAAGCTGGGACTCAAGGAGAATCCCCAGGCTGCCAGAGCATAGGCCTTGTCACCTAGGGCCCATTTCACATGCCAGGGAGGGAACAGGGGAGGCTGGGTGGAGGAGGCCCAGACTGAAGTCCAGATCATTATGGCAGTCCGTGATGAGGCAGGCCTAACATCAAACTGGGAAGTCAGGATCAGACCAGCGTTCAGAGAGTCTGGTGACTTCCAGGTTAGTGAATAGCAACAGGGAAGGTCCAATATCAAGCTGGGAAGACAGTCCACAGGTCAGGACAAACAAGGACCACAGACAGGCAAGAAGCACAGCTGTGATGGGGCTGCAGACAGACCAAAGTCCAGTGTCTGTGGGCTGATGTCCCCAGGCTGAGCTGAAGTGGGGCTCCTGGGCCCACAACAGCACTAGTGGAGGCCCCAGGGGAGAATGCTCAGGGCCAGGAAGCTCCCCTTAACATCCTCAGGGCCGTGACAGTTACCTAGGCTCTGTTTGCCTTTCAAGATCTTACTTTCCAAAAGACCCCAAAACCATCTGGGTCATAGTGGTTACGTTATTGTTTGCCTCACATGCTCCCCAGGACAAATCATTCTATTTAGTCTTGACACGCACACCTAGGTCCAATTAAGTTTAAACATTTTCTTATCTTATACACAGAGAATCTATATACCTGAGCAACATGGTTTTCACACACTTTTGTGATCACAGAGCATCCTGCTTTTTAAGGTAGCTGCTTGATTAGAGATCACTGAACTTGAAATGCTCTTTGGGCAACATCCTAGTTCCCTTCAAGGATCATAGCTGATGCCTGGTACTCCATAAGGGCCCTCTTGCTCACAAAGTCAAAATAGCCTTCAGAAAGTGGCCTGCTGGTTATCTACCACCTAAAAGAACAGATTTTTTGCTTGATTTTTTTCCTTTATTATCTGTATGACCTGTGAACACCAGGAAAACAACAGAAGTATTTCAGAACTGAAATACAAGAACTTCAAAATCTTAACTTCAATTTTACTCCTGTAAAACATAAATTGCTTTAAATCAAATGCAAAATGTATTTAAAGACAAAATACTACATTCGTAACAGATGACTAAAGGAAAATGTTCTTTCATGTTTTCTCCAAGAAGTAACAGTTCTTCTGATTTTTTCAGTCTAACACAGACTTCAGAGCACTGCAGGGTTTTAGAAGTGATCAGTATTTCCAGATTTTTCCTCCAGAAAACAATCAGTCCTTCATTAACTGAAAAGATTAAACTACACATCCAGTCAACGATTAGTTATTTGGAAATGGTCAATTAATAAGAAATCAGCTCAATGGCACTAATTGGCATTGGCAATTCTCTGCTTCTGCAACAATATCAAACTTAAATTTAAATAAAAAAATAAAATTGATTATGTTTTAAAAAGAGTCATCTGTATTCCCATTCCATCCATATGTCTATTCACACTATACTCTAGTTATACTGGTGGAATGCTAGACCTGCAAAATAGATTAGAAGAATGTTCAAAGACGCACAAGATAATATTTTTATTTAACAGTGGAAGCATTAAGTATTTCTTTAAGATAATAACTCTGCATTCCACGGGACACGCCTCTGTGTTTCACAATGGTTCATGTAACTAGATTGGAAAGCCGTGCCCTTTGCTCCCTCGTTTCCACACAGTGTCACAACATCCAGTAACTATATGGACAAAACTCCTGACCATCTGAAAATATACAGTGACTCCTCCTGACACTGTACTTCAATTTCTGTGTAATCTTCATTAAAGAGGTCAATCTTTCCACTGAAGGACCAAAGTGCAGTATCTTCAGGAATAGATTCAGCAATAGAGAACAGTGACAAAACAGATTTCTGTATGCAAACACTACGAAACCAAAGGAAACAAAAAAATTAACAAACTTTCCCAGTTTTCAGCTGAGGGAGAAAGCAAGATGCAACCTCTGTCTTCAAAAGTATATTTTGTTAGTGTACATGTGGTTAGTATAAACTTCAGTTCTTATTTCACATTTTTACATCTGTAGTAACTTCAGTTTGGTCAAAACAATAAAAGTCAAGGCAATATCTTCCTGCAGTATAAACAAATTTAATAAATAGTATGCATGTCCCAGCTTATCCAGGAGACAAGAAACTGAGAAGTCATACCCAAGAAGTAGAAAAAGAGGAAGACTGTGCATCTGAGGAGTGGTGTTGAAACTGCTTTCTGAAAAACCCTGAAGGTCTAGAACTGCCATCCTACTACAATTTTTACAGGTGATAATCTACTTCTCTCTGTGGTCTCCAAACCACTAACTTTTTTGTCATGTGAAAATCTCAGAAGACTGATGAATTGATAACTAACATAGACCTAAGAAACAAGGGATTTTGGAAGAAGAACTGGAGAAAGCACAGCTTAACAACCATTCCGTAGACATTATTACTAAACACCATGTATATAATTTCAATCTATCAAACTCTAATGCATAGAATAGATTTACCTCAAAGTCCAAAATAAATTACTTTTCTCCCAATGCTGCAGCCAAGGAATACTGATCAGTTTGATCTGCTACATGCATAACACCACATACAACTCACATCTGCCACAATGAATAGAGCTTTGCAATGTTCCTGTGGGAATGCTACCACTGGTGGAAGGTGGATACGTTTCGAAGACGCAGTACATGTTCAGCAGTTCAGTGTGTGGAAAACCACCACCTACGTAGCTTCTATTTATTACGTGATTTTCAGACACTACTGCTGCAATTTACATTCTCTCATGTTTTGATGTATTGATTCTCAAAACAAGACTCTTTTTACCAGAAGTGTAGAAAACGTATAGATAAGAAGATAAGAAAGGAACCAGATAGGAAGAACACGTACTGTATTTTATGAGAACCAAGGCACAAAAATTTAAAGTGGTTCCTCCCTTTATCTGATCACAGAAGTCAGTAACTTCCCATCTCCTACAGCAAGTAAAGACAAGGGATGATGAAAATAAATATTAATCCTTCCACATCATGGAACTAAAAGCCTAATCTGAAGTATAATTTAGTGTTTTGATTAAAAAGGACTTTAGGTCTGGCTACTACATTTTGTGGAAAGAAGGAAAAATAAAACATAAATATAAAAATGACACTTTGAGAAAAAAAGGAAGAAATTGGATAAATATCATGTATCAAACCAGTAAATACATTTCTTATAAATTCCATTTCCCAAAACATTTTAACTGAGAAAAAGATCTAAACAGCTGCAATAAAAATATTTGGAAAATAGAATGCTATATTCTATAATAATAATATACAATACCACAGCAAAATTTCCATAATTCTACTTATAAGCAACATGAAAGAACTTTTCAACACTAGATGTAAAGGAAAATATTATGTGTAACAGGGTCTGATTTCTGCAAAACCCTTTTTATAAAGGGTGGGCTTAATTTGCTTTTAATTCACAGCTGCAATGTTCCAAGAACTAAGACTCGTGAGGTCCTTGAATTTTGTTTCCATTAACAATAATACATTTCCTTTATGTCCTTTACAGTGACAAAGAAACTGATCATCTGGAATTATTGTAAGTGAACATCTAGAAGGCATTCCATTTTCCCCTCTCTTTTCTTTATTGTTTGTTTTTATACATACGTGCATACCTACACACACTTATGCACACGTGCAGATATATTAATATATACATATATAATTAACACACAACCCCAGTAATGTGGCTTAGATAGTTAACTACACATTGTTTTAGCTCTCTGCTTAATTGGAATTGCTCTTTCCTGACAGGTCTGTTCTCTTGCACAATCATTCGAGTGTAAGATTAAAAATGTAGCTGGAAGAAGCTCACAATTCAATGACGTATGAGGAGCAAAGAATAAGTTACATTGGAGACAAAGGAAACTGATTTACATACTTATGAGTATTTATCAACTAGTGTTGACAAAAAAAAAATTTACTATCTCTTAACTTTTCTGAAATTACACCCTAAACACAAATAACATGTTTTCTTTCATTCGGAAACAAATTCTAGCATAAAGAGTTGTGGGGTTTTTTTCTCAGTAGGATTAGATAAAAAAATGCGTAACACTAAAATGCAAAAGTGTATTTAGTTTACAAATGTAGTATGTTTGTGTATCACACATTCTTAAGCACAAGATGAGAACACCACCCTCATCCTCTGATATTCTTGACCTTAGTTACAGAAAATGTCTTAATGTAATGATTTCTTGATCACAATTGCAGAATATTTTCAGCCACAGAAAACAATCTACCAGTGAGCTCTGACATTTTTCTTTTAAAAAAATATTACGACTTCTTTACTCAAAGAGCCCCTACTACTAAGCAATTTTTTTCTTTTCAGTGCCCTTTCTCAGTCCGTCTGTCTGCCATCTTCTCCCTCTCCTACTTTTTCTTCTCCCCTTTGCTCTTTTAAAACTCTTTGTTTCTCAGGTCTCTCCCTCTTTTCTTCTCTAGCTTTTCTGGGCTTTGATTGTCTTATTCCCTTTATAATTTTTCATACTGGACCTCTCACTACCAACTGCATTAGAAGGCAGGAGATATTCTATGCTCTCCCTACAAGTTAAGCTACAAAACAGTCAGGTTGGCTCCTGAAGTACTACTAGAAGTTCTTATGGTGTAAGTCATACTCAATGACTATCAATCAGACACCAGAACCTGGTATCAGACAACAAGGTTTAAGAAAAACAAGCATTAAGCCTTAATGTCCTGTAATCCATGTATGAATCTGTATAACACAAAATATTTTGTCCGTATTAGGAGTACACTGCCTGTGTGTTTACTGGGTGTTTGGTTAACAATCTTTACTGCTATACCTTTCCTCGGCCGGAGGAAACTTTGCTCTACTAGGGAGGTAGCCATTTCTGCTTCAGTTGTCAGCGTTACTACTTTCCCTTCAGAGAACAGTTAGCTAAAAAATTAATACTTTGGTTGCATTTTCAGCCTTTTCTGCTCTGATACAGGGGGAAGCGTGTTTGGTGCTATCAGGGAACAGTGCATATAGCTGAATAGGTAGGCAAAACTATTAATCTGCAACCTGGTATAGACTTTGTCTGCAATATCAAAAACAAGATTTACACATAGGCTGTAAAATTTATAATAAAACTCCCAGCAGAGACAACATGCTCCAGCAAAACAATCGTTTTTCATTAGTGTAGGTACAGTCATGGAATCATATTCTGACCAAGACAGAGAGGAAGGGATGAGAAAAGAGAATCTTTCTAGGATGCTTTCTCAGATTCTGCCTATGTTCCTTCAGGAAGCTTCTCGTGTGTCATTAGCGATTGCACAGAGAGGTCAGCAATGCCACATGGTCTTGACTCCCCTAGTTCTAATTTCAGCCCTTCCAAAAGGCTATATAAAAACGAAGGAGGGAGGAGGACAAGACACTGTTATGTGTTATTCTTCAGTGGAGCAGTCTGGATAATGAACCTGTCCAAGCACCTGCTATGTGAAACAAGCATGGAAAAATCTTACTTCAGAATCGTTACACCATTTCCTCTGTCTGCTTTTTACTTAGCTTCAACAATACACTTGCTTGAAATTTATTATAATTTACTATATTGCCATTTCACAATAGTTCTTTAGTAGTCTACTGAATGCAAATAGACCAAGACACATTTGAGATTCATTGCCAAACAAGAAAGTACTTGAATGCAGATGTTAAGATAAAAATGGACTGTGGGATCCACAGAGACATTCATGGGTGACTGACAGATGCAGAAAATTGAAGCATTTTTCCTAATTTTTTGTTTAGAAACAGTTCATGTTTTGGCAATTAGAAGCCAGGAAGGTAAAAAGGACAAAGCAAACCCAACAAACTGGTACAACCTGGGAAGTGTCATATTTAACACTAGCAAGTCACAATGACCATTGCTAGCTCTGCTGCAAAAGCCAGCACAGAAAACAAAGGATTAAGCCTAGTCACTGCTGCAGAGTGCAAAGTTTTCCAGTCTTTATATTAACAACTTTTAGAACCTTTTATAGAGCCAAAAACTGGAGGAGTCTGACTACACAAATTATTGAATCTTTGTTTCCAAAAGTTCACCTTTCCAAGTCTCCTAGTACATTTTATTTAAAAAAAGTATCATTGTTAAGAATAAAATACTATCCGTATCTTTGGCTCTTTGATCATTGTCAGTTAGAACACGGTAATTAACATTGTATGGGTCCACGTCACACTTTCATTTTGTATTTTACATCACTGTTCCCATAAATTTTGATGGCTAAGAAGCAAATATTTTGATGTATTAGGTAGAACTTCATGTAGTGAGTGTGGTGGTACAGCAGACCACCCCGCCTGGCAATCCCAGAACCAGCCAACCTTGTACTGTTGCTTGCACTGCAAGAATAGCTAGCTGGTGTGCATTGAATCGGGACAACCTGGCACTTTCCTTGTCTTTGTACAAGAGCAGTGAGTTGGGCTGATCAGGCACTCCCCAACCACATCAGAAACTCCTGATGCCTGGAGTCACACCCACCTGCAGAACTGTACACTCTGAGTAGTACTGGAATTATATAGTTGTTGTCTGCATCATGTGGATTGTCACCAGGAGGAAAATTACTGATGCCTAAAGTCAATCATCTTGAGACCCTACAAACAGCAGTACCAAGGAAGGCCCTCTGAGCTCTTCTGGTCCACAAAGGGCTGTGCCCAGTAACTCCCTCTGAGTGGGACGCTTCTCAGAGTAACTAGCGAACTACCCGGGCTGGTCTCCTTGAGACTCAACCTTCACCCGTTGAGAAATAATTCGATTTGAAGTGAATATGTCACTGAACTCGAGGGGAATTTTTATGATTGCATGCGTGTGTGTGTGTCTGAATTGATTCAAAGCATAATATTCTATTACCGTGATTGCAATAGTGTTCTATTACTGTGATTGTATTAGCAAATTCTCCTCAATTATTTAGTAAATATTAAGTAAACTGGTATTTAATAACTGATAACTTCCTGTAATGCGCTCTCTCTCTTTCTAAACTGTGAACACATAAACATATTCCTTAGACATAAACCGTTGTGGTCTAAGATCAGTTCTGGATCCAGCCGCACCTAGGCATCTCTCTGAGAAGGAGTTCAGAGAGCAAGGGGGTTCAGTCCAAACCTGGTGACTCAATGGGAGGGTCTCCCTATCTGCTTACACATTTTCTTACACTCTGTATAAATCATTTTCTGTATAAAACATCTTGTAATTCTGTATTCCATTCATTTGATAAGTAATAGAGTGAACCTTGCCAACAAACTTTGTAAGATCACATTTTCTAAATTTTCAGTAGAGTATTTTCTTGCAAAACCTTTGAGTGATCATTTAAGTGACCTAACCACTCATTCGCAATGGTGAGTTGAACTTCGAGCAAGGTTCAAAACCCAAGCTTGACATGGAGAAAAAAGCTCCTTGGAGTTCTAAAGGTCTATAATTATGTATTACATTTATTCAAACACTACGCTATATTTTATGAACTGGCCAGATTTCAAATTTATGAAGCCAAGATGCAAGTTCCCCTTATCATGTAACATTTCATTTGCAGAATTACAGCTACTTATACTCTGATTTTCTATTTTTATGTCTAATTACTTCTGTTTGTCATATATAAAAAAATATGCCTACTGAGTGTATTCCGGAGTGGAATCATACTTGATAAGTCAAAATCAATAGCAAGTAAATACAGAAAAAGTGACCACGTATTATACTTTAAATGAGTAGTTCAGGCAAACTGCACCTGTAATTTAACAAGAGAACCTCCCAACAACCCAGTCATCCCATGACTCAAACTTGAGGTAGTTACAGGCTGTAGACAATCACACAAGAGTGGTGATAGAGCAGAGGCTGCAGAGTCTGGATCAAGCCAGTTCTGTAGCCATTCCCGCTAAACTCAGCTTCACAGCACATTCCATGTGCATTCGACATCACAACATATCTAATTCCTTTCCTAAATATTTGGGCAATTTCACACAAGGCAGCTTTGTGAATAACAACACAGCAAAGTACATAATTAAAAATAACATATACTCCTTAAACTAAAGTGAACTGACCCAGGAGGGCAAAATGATACCTTACTCCCAGTAGATTTTATCAAAATAATTTCACCCTTTTTGGGTGCTTTGGTCAGCTATCCAATAATATAGTTATGAAGGTTGTCATCAGCAACTGCATACCGAGCAAACATTTTACCAAAAATGGTAGGACAGAATAATAGTTCTTATAAAGCTAGCATTTCAGGTCTTCTGCAAAGTTATGCAGATCACTTCTTAAACTATTATCAGAAACATACTTAGCTATTTGGAAGTACTCAAAAAGGAAAGGAGCTCTGTTCATGCTCACCAGCATAAATGCTGTCCCAAAAGGATTCATAAATATTAAGCTTTGCTTCTGCCACTGTAAGTACCACCACAATTCCAAATATCATGCCCTAATCTACTAGCATCTCTGTTTCTAATCGCACCGAGTGCTCTGTAGCTTTAACTGCCTTTAACATTTTACAGTTAATTTCTTAAAAATGAATGGGAAGAGCAGACTAATGTAGAATGGGAGACCAACAAAAGAATATTTGATTTCTAACTCAGAGCAAAGTGATAGTGGTACATTTTCAATTATTTTGAGGTCTCATTATTAAATATATTACAAAAGTGATTGATCATATGTTTTAAATACACACTATCTTTCATAAGCTGTACTTCTATACGGCACCTTTACATAAATATGTTTGCATGTGTCTCTACCCTTTTCACAGTAAGAAGCAAAGACTACCAGTTATACCAACTCATAAAATGTGATGAGAACAGTTTGTCTGCTGAAATTGCAATAAATAAGACCAGCAGCCCAATATTTCTCTAGTTTCCTCTGAAAAGTAGAATGATGCAGGAAAAAAATATAATAATCTTTGATATAAATATTCTTGGTGGTTTTTTTTCTGACAGACATCAGAAACACCTTTTTAATACATTTGTAGAGCTGCAAAGTATAGAGACATATTGCCATTTTAAATAGTTATTAATGTTCTTGCTCTGACATAGTAACAAGGTACCTCATTATGTCAGCACTGCCCATATTTCGAGGAAATTTAACAGGAGTGGTTACTACAGTTCATCATGCTCACTGAAAGATGCAAGATCTGTTGCGACATAAGATGTGCTAATGTGAGAATACAGATGAAGAGAAGACATGTACTATAATGATTTAGAGCAAAACTTCCCATTGTTTGCACTTGGAATAACAAAAGAACAGTTTGAGAAAAGGCATAGGTTCTGACATCTCTAATTATGTTAGGCACTGTCTTATGTCCGGAGTGTTCTAAATGAGATTCTGAATCATTACTTACACTTAAAGCAGTATTCAAAACACAGACTCTGGCCCACAGCACTCTGGGGTTTGACTGACGGGTAGGCTAGCCTAAAGTACGCAGTTAAGTCCTAACCCTTATCAGTGTAAGGATAAACAAACTTGCTGTGCCAGGGTTAGTGTTATGGCACTGGCTGTGACAGAACCTTTCCTTCCTCAGAGGTTCCCTTACAGTCCAAAACCACATCTTGACACTCACCCCAAGTACAAAACGAAGGGGAACACAGAACCAGCTGCAGCTCAGCGCTACAGCTGCCACAATGCTACAGCCACATCCTCACTATACATTACTGCAGTTCATGGAGCAGATAAAGCTTTTATTGCACACGGGCTCCAGTAACTGAACTAAGAATGGCCAGGCCTCCTTCAATTTCTTCTATTTACAGAGGAAAGACATTAGGTAAAATAATTTGTGCTCTCATTTTTCCAAGCCAGTGGGACATTCAGATACACTGTCTAGACAACAACTACCCTTCAGTCACTGGATAGCCTTGCTCTAGTAGAACCATGCCCTATTTATTTTGAAAGTTATACAGCAAAGTAGCAACTAGCTTCTCTTATTTCACAGCATCTTATATAGCTGTTTTTCAAGTAGGTCATCTCAGTTGTCTTCTCCAACAACAATTCATTCTTCTATTCAAGAAAAAAGTCTTTATTTGAGGTTACCAGGATTTTGTACTTTTTACTAATTGTGTATTTCTGGGGTTTAGATGTAACACCAGTGACAGTATGTCAGCCTGGTGTAGTTTAAGATCAAGAGTCTTCTCATGACAAAGAAACTGAAAATACATCACGTTGCTGCTCTTCCACTTGGTATCATCTGAAACTGTAGTAAGTCACTCTACATCATCATCCTGATCACTAATTAAAATAACACAAAACAGAACAAAACAAAGATCTTCACAGAGCTTCACAAGTATATCTTGATATACTCTTTCAGAAAGTGAGTAATCCAAACAAACTTTCTATGTATGCTTTTTCTCATCTTGCAGAGGTGTTAAATAGAGGTGGTCATGAAAGTCATGCTGAACTCTTCATATATGGCACATACTAGGGGGTTTTTTGTTTTCAAGGCTTTCACATGGCCCGCTTCAACAAATCTTGTTGTCTGTTATCCTCACTACGTTCTAGGACTACAGCTCAACTCTGTGATTGTTTCTTCTGGTACTTTACAGGAAATTTTAGAGAAGTATGTATAAGTCCCTAGTTCTTTTTCTTCTCTGCATAAAAAAGGCAAAATCTTTTCCCTGCTTCAGTCATTCAGTATTTTACTTGTTCGTTGCAAACTCTTGAACACAACTGCAAAAACCTTTGAGATTTCACAAGTTTGTTGAATGTCTGGGGATGATGTTCAACAGGCTCAGCTAACTTGAAAACCACTAGCTTACCTAAGCATTATCTAAATCTTTTTTCCTTAGTTAAGGATGATACAAGCTTGTTGCTTGCACTTGTTCTGTTAGACTCCAGTAATAACCCTGTCAGTGAAGATCAGAGCAGAACAGCATTAAGCATGTCAGCCTTCCCCCCCAGTACTCATGAACAGAAGTTTCATTCTGCACTCTCACGCTGTAGCAGGACATAATCCTTGCTGATTAATGTTCTGGGTTCAGCTGGGATAGGGTTAATTTTCACAAGAAGCCAGGAGGCCTGATCCAAACTAGCCAATCAAACAGGATATTCGATACCCTGTGACGTCATGCTTGGTGGTTAGGTAGGGGAGCTTGCTGGAGGAGGGTAATTTGCTACTCAGGAGTGACCTGAGCATCAGGCAGAGAGCTGAGCATCGAGCAGTGAGAAAATTGCACTCTGTATATTCTTATCAGTATTCTTGTTGTTGTTTGCTTCTCCCTTTGCTATTCTGTAGAACTGTGTTGATCCCATCCCACAAGTTTTGCATTTTCCTTCCTTCTGATTCTTCTCCCCATCTTCTCCCATTGGGCTGGGAGGAGGAATGAGAGACCAACCACGTGGTTCATTGCTGCCAGTTGGGGTAAATCACCACAGTTAGTCTTCTTACTACTAAAGTGCTTATAAAGTAAATCTTTTTTTTTTCTTGAGTTTGGTTCCTAACTTCATTCTGTGCTTATATCATTCTGATGTTGACACTGAAATTACAGAAATCAGCAAAGGAGAAGAAAGAGATGTTTTACTGTCCCTCATTCACCTTTCTCTGTTGATAACCTCTTTCAGATGTAAACAGTGAATAAAATTTCAGCAATGAGATCCCCTACCCTTTTGGCTTAGACATATCCATTCTTCTACTGACAACATTTTTATACCTTTGCAGTGCTGAAATACATGGACATTTGATAATCATTTATTTCTACAGAGCAATGACGCTGTGTAATAGGGAAGTGCCAGATCCTTTGAGAGTTAATATACCTCATGTAATACCCAACATAGCACTTGGCCAGATGGAACATTGACAAAGCAAATTTTTGAAGATACAAAGTTAAATTATGTTTTTTTTGTTGGAAAGAGAGGATTAGCTCTGAGTGTTTATTTTTAGTTGTCTCCAGCGTAACTACTGAAATCCATTCTCCTACAGCATGCTGTTGCCTCAGGCACAACAGTTGTGTCTAACAAATTATCATAATTCTGTGAACTCATTCTTTATCACAGATCTCCTCTGTCTTAGCACTGAGACTTAAGCTTCTAGTGTCAAACTGGCATAGTCTGTAGCCATGCCGGATATCACCAATAACCCATTCTGCACCAGCTATGACTTTTGCTCTTAGCCTGTCTTGGCAATGGAGGTGCTCTCTTCATAAAATTCAAAAAAAGTCTGCTTGGGAGTTAAACATGTAGCACCACAGCTGGTTATTACCTTTATTATCTGCATGACCTGTTGCTAGCTCACACTCTTCTAACTGTCCTCACCAGAAGTCTTTGGTCTGTCTACAGACAATCTGTAGTAAGATCTGTCCCCTTCATGACATCATTTCCCTTGAGCACCAGGAGCCATTTATGCTTCCTAAGCATAGATTTTTATTTCCGATTTCGACACTTATCATAGAATCATGGGTTGCAAAAGACCTCTAAGTTCATCGAGTCCAACCATCCACCCAACACCATCATTCCTACTAAACCATATCCTGAAGTGCCACATCTACTCATTTTTTAAACATGGCCTCTTTCTATACAAACCCTGGGCAGTATAATCACAAGACAACTCACAGTGCAGCATAGGTGAGATTCCAGGATCTGATGTGCTCCTCTTCAGCACAGAGTGAGACATGGAACCTTCTCACAATGAGGGCTGGAGAAGACAGACAAGCAGCCTGTTATGAAGTAGCTCTCAGAATGGCTCAAATTAATACAGTGCTAATGAGGAACTGTTTCTGGGATGCATTGACAATATTGTTCATGACAAATACAGGTAGATGAACTAAATACATTTGTAATACAACTATTAGTTTACAGCAGTAGAGTTTTGCAGACTGGACACTGACTTAGGCTATATTTGCCCAGAAGCATACACAAGCATAGACTATATCCTGTGCATTTTTTCTGTCAGTGAGAGTTTTAACCCACAGCCTTCCATAATTTATCTGTATCAACAGATTCCATTGTCATGGAGATTAACTGGAAAAAAATTTAAAATTATTAACAGTCTGAAATGATGGGATTGTTAATTCAGCTACTCTGTTGGCAGTCACAGTTACTTACAATTTCTGTATATATTATGACAATTACTTACTTCAACCTTCCGGTTTCATTACCACTTAATGATTAATGACATTTTTTACAGGAATGAGCAACCATTTAATATGTACATTGATGTTGTATTTCTGTTTCTCTCTTACAGAGCTTCAGTTTTCTGATTTAGGAACAAAACCTCATGAATTAATCCAGCACAGTATTGACAGCAAAGAGTCAATCTCAATTATCCATTTTTTCCCCACATAAAGTCTTTCATAAACTCTTGTAAAATTCATATAGATATGAATATATATGTGTTCGTGAATTCATGTGCAGGTAGATGGCTGCACTTAGTTATGAAATAGGAAAGGAAAAGCTTACATAAATTCTGTCAGATATTGTTCATATCCTTCCGTCTATTTAGTATCTGAATAACTGATTTGTTCTAGTATTAATTCTGCCCTTAAGTGATCCATGTACCTGATGGTTTACTTTATTCATCTTCTTGTTAAGTCCCTGAATGTCTTTTACATGTAATTCTTGATTCACTAGAGAAAGATTTTACTTCCAGCTTCACAGAACTTTTGCAGAGTTGATTTGAAGCACTCCCTCCCCAAAATCTCAAACTTCTATTTTTAAAGAAAAATTACTACTTTTAAAAAAATTTTTTCAGAAATGTTTTCTAAAGATACGGCCATGATAGATATCAAGGGATCTGGTAAACAGGTCATTGACAGGGTTCTCCCTACTACAACATTGTGTTAAATCTTCTTCTTCCTGAATCTTCTCACTTTCAGAAGTTCTAAAACAATCCAGAGTTCTGAAAAATGTCCTACAAAAACTGCCTAAAAAGCCACACATCCAAAATATTGAACTAAAATAAATACCTAATTTATTTCTTCTGTACAGAGACAAGCATAAAAAAGGCTTACTCATGGTAATGTCATTACGCTGCTAACCTGCTCAGATCCAGTCACAGGAGGAGCATATACTTGCACATCTAAACCACACGTTACTCTCAGCCAGCAAACAACTATTCTCCCAGCTAAAACTGGCACCAGCCTTTCTGAGTTCACACACCATTACCCAAGCATAGACCACAGTATCAGAAAGATACTGGCACATAATGACACTGATCTGTCTATTATGAGGCTGAAGCTCACACATTACTGAATTGGCAACTGTTTCCCTTTGGTTTCACTTTGGGCAAGATAAGAGAATTTGGTACCAGTCTCTTTAAAAAGAAAGCCAATGTTTTGGCTTTGTTTTCCTTATTTTCAAATTTCAGTGCAGGTTGCTAAAATAATAGCAATGAATGACTTAGTATCATGACAAAGCAGAACACTGCTATAAAAATCTGTTTATACTATCATTACGTCTTCAGTTCTTCCCTGAAGTTCAGTAGACATGATAAGAGCTTTGTATTTATTATTGCTAGCTATAGTCAGAGAATATTATATTCAGGATAATAATGCCTGCAGTCTTAGCTGCCTTACTTGCAAGAACGTCTGCAGCATCAGCCTTTAATCCAGTTCCTGTGTGCGGTACCTCACGCTTCTGTATTATGCAAGGGAGTCTGAAAGCCTTCATATGAGAACTGCTAATGCACTTCAAAAATAAGGCTCTTCTAAAACAATTCAACAACCAAAATATTTACTCACTTACTGCTTAATCAATATATCAGCATCAGAGAATGCTGATTCTGTAAAAAATGTCCAATTCTATTAAGTGACAAGTGCCTTTCATTACATGTTCTAAGATATTATTTTTGTCCATTTTTATAAGACTGAAATTACATGCCAGTCTTTTGTAGATTAATAAAGGTGAAGTAAAACTTTACAAAAATAAGATATATCATGTGCATGACAACTGTCTTTAAACAGCAGCTGCTCTCTGAGCTTTTACTATTCTGATATATCACCCATAAAAACCATGTTACTGTACATAGGAATGTAACTATTAATGTTCACAGAAATTATTCAGTGCAAGTTTAATATTTCATATCTTACAAATTTTACAATTTGATCATAAATGGAATTTGAAGTATACATAGTATTCTGAAATTCAAGATTGCTTTGTGGTTTCTTTAAGTATTTTCACCCAAGTACTCTATTTAAAATAGATTAAGCTGTAAAACTACACAGAATACTGCAGTTTTGAATATCAGCAAATAAAAGTTGACTATGCTCTATAAAACAACAACAAAACTCCTGCTGATGGATATATTCTTACTTAATTGTATGATAAATCATCCTTTGCTACATCTGCTTGTCAGAAGGCATTACTTCACTCTGACAGCTGCCCTTTTCATCCTTTTGAGTCATGAGACCTTCTGATCACAATCATTTTGACAACAAAATACAATAGTATCCTGGGTTCGGCCAGGACAGGGTTAATTTTCACCAGAAGCCAGGAGGGGACACAACCAGGCAGGCTGACCCAAACTGGCAAACAAAACAGGGTATTCGATACCATGTGCCGTCATGCTGGGTTTCGGGTGAGGGAAGTGGGTGGGGGTAAGTTGGTCGCAGCTCCAGAGGGCACGGGGCATCGGACAGTGAGAGTTGCTCTGTGCATTCCACTGTTTGTTTTGTATATTCTCCATATCAGTATTATTGTTGCTACTGTTTGCTTCGTTTGCTGTTCTGTTAAACTGCCCTTATCCCCAACCAGCAGTTTTTTGCCTTTTTCTTTCCATTCTCCTCCCCACCCCAGTGGGGGGAGGGTCAACAGAGCAAGCGTGTGGTCCTTTGTTGCCAGCGACCAAACTGCAACAAATAGTGCAAGCAGATCATATAAGTAAAATCTCTTATGGAACAAACCAGTGGGAAAAGAAGATGGTTTGTAGGCACAGTATTTAATGAGCATTCATCTGTAGTAATAAGCCACCCTGGGAATAATCTAGCCATTGAATGCAAGACCCTAAAGCCCCTGAACCCTAACAGGACTTCAAGGTTTAGCTTTAAATAGCAATGTATTATTGAAAGTTTTAGCAACTACAAATGCAGTGCTGCAAATCTATCCCAAGATGTGAATATAATATATATATATATAAAAATATATAATTCACAAGTTTAAATACAACAATTTATTTAATCCACTACTGGATAATGAAGCAATAATATATTTTTTTTAAAAAAGACTTCTTACAGCAACAAATGTGACTAAAATCTGCCTGTGCACTGGTTTATATTTGCAAACTGGGGCAAGTGTAATTACCTATATAGTAGGGAAATGCAGGATTATCTACTGGTGTACTCAAAAACAAATGGCTGAAACTATTTTTATGTCACATACATTTTCATTATCAATGTATAAACTACAGCAGTATGTGATATTTAAAGTACTCCAGAATCCAAAAAGTCCACATTTGACTCTAAGAGAGGGGACACCGAAATGTTCCAGCCAAAATCAGCACCAAAGCTTTACTTCTCTTCAGCATGAGGTCCGTAAAAAAGACTTTTGATGAGAACTACTTTCTTTTAATATCAACAGGCAATCAGAGCTGTATGCCAGACACCTGCCACTGGCAAAATTTTAGAGTGAAGGCGGGGGAACAGGTCTTTTAATTTCTAGAGGGCGTATTCCCAAATCCACGAAACTACTTTTTATTTCATAGTTATAAATGCATTATACTTTATTAGCCACTTCCTTCCTTTACATTACTGGATGTAAGCCATAAAGAGTTAGCAAAGCTTTTACAGTTAGAAAATCCAATTGTTCTGTAAGCAAAAAGTTCCTATCATTAAGGGAAACCATCACAAGAGATGCACATCTCTGTCAGCCTGCTTTTTACACTACAGCTGTATCCAGCCAGGCTGGTACTCCGGACTACTTCTACAGTCAAGGAATAGACATAATCTTTCCTAAAAGACAGTTCATCAGTCACTCCATCTTAAAAAATAAACAGTATCCAGCCTCACTGTGTTGATTGCTTAGATTACTTGGGATACATAGGCCAAAAGGAACACCTTCCTCCCTTTAATGCAACACCTCACTGAACCCATGCAAAAGCAGCATAAAAACCCTACCCCAAATCCATTTGTGAAATTAAGTTCCACATTCCTGAGGCCTTTGACTGTAAAATGTTAGAAGTAAATTGAGCTAAAGGAATTTCTAAAAAGAATCAGTCAGAACCATGTTAAAACATTGCGGAATAATTTATGGGTGACATTTGTAATGACATGATATGTCTTTTGTGAATATTACCATTTTTTTATTAGATTTTCAGAGTTAAATTCAACAAATGAATTCATGTTTAAAGCTCACTGTTCTGTACAAGATTGAGCCCTACATCTATGAAAAAAATTTGACAGCAGTAAAAGGGGTTCTGGGTTTAGTTGGTATTTTACAGCTTAAGGTGAAAGAACTAAACAAATGAGAGTTATGTTTGGATAAAATATAAAAATGGATATTCATCAGTTCGTGTGCTAAAGCTGTCTTAATTTTTCACCAATAAGACTGGCTGCCTTAAAGACTGCTATCAGAACTATATAGCTCTGAGTGGCTTCACTTCATACCCACAGTTTTTAATTGTGGGTAGCCATGTTTTTGTTTATTTTTTCTGATGTCAAATTAGAAAATAGTAATGGATAAATTTTCATCAGTATACAGATTTCACTGAAATTGAAGAGGCTGACAGTTCATTGCAAATGTGATACAAAAATTAGGAATCGGAGTGTTTAACTCCTGCGGTAGCACAATCTCCACAGCCATTTCTCTGAACCTTTTGCCTGACAAAGTAAATACTTTCCACTGAATATTAGAACTCACAGAAGCTTTTCATGAACTGGAGTTCAACTCAAAAGCATAAGGAGATTTACATTTAAGTTTCCATTTGAACTAAACGAAGACCTTCCAAACTGGAAGACTACATGCCAACATGACACCTTAATAGAGGATAGCATATTTAAACTAATGCATTGAATTTGAGAATGTCTAGATTAAGTTCTTGAATCTAACACACTTCATTTGTGTTACAGTATGTAAACACATATGTATTAAATGGACCTCTAATTAACTTCTGCAGGGGTCCATTTCCCAAGAGTAAAGTATGAATGATAGGTCTTTCTCTATTTGCCTGTCCCATGCACTAAGATTATACAATACTCGGAACTAAAGAGATCTTTGAGAATTTGTTACTAAAATGGATACTCCAGTCTCTAGTCTTCTAATATTAACTATAATTCAAATAATA
>Ga0065711_1000908_pt1 | contig 34724 bp, 20 predicted proteins | sample Hoacrofraction12_FD_59098 | JGI IMG/M metagenome (GOLD analysis project Ga0065711, IMG submission 59098) | Hoatzin crop microbial communities from Cojedes, Venezuela - Epithelial fraction 12 v2 (version 2) | ecosystem: Host-associated > Birds > Digestive system > Esophagus > Crop | place... | reverse complement strand
CNGNGNAGNNGAATGTCCTGTTGAACTGAGTTGGCATTTTATTGTTTCACTTTTGTCCTTTATTTTGTACCGCTAAAGCAGGGCCTCTTCTTTGCAAGAAGACCCAAAGGTACCGCCTGTTACCTCTGGTAGAAAGAGGGAGTCCAGATGAGATGAAGGTAGTTTAAAACCAGAGTGTAGCCTTGGTGATGCTGCCATCGCCAGACTTGCCAACGCTTCAGTGGCCAACACCCCAGGCGCTGGCTGAGGGTGAGGGTTGCCCCTGAGCTGGAGCTTCAGAGCTATGGAAACAGCTCTGGACATCAAAGACCTTGAGTAAAAACCCCAAACATTNCTGAAGTTCTAGAGAAAGAAGTGAATTGCACTGATGGCGAAGTTTGTTTTCCTGAAAGTATGAACCAAGGCTTAGTTTACTGGGGGGGAACACCCCAAAACCTGAAATACCCCATGCCCACTTTTTTGATATCTGAGAGAATGAAGCGGATCATTATCCATCAACTCCCCAAAGACTAATTTGTGGGGAAGGTGGTGCCAGAGCAGTGGCTTTTGCAGGGGAAGTGTGGGAGAGCCCATCTGTCAATATTGTTCTTGCTGCTTTTCCAATGCTTTTCCAAATTGATGGTCTGGGAGTTGTCTCTGCTGCAGGTAAAGCCGGTTTCAGGCCCTTGTGTGCTGATATTTCATTGAAGTGAGACATGAACGCTCCAGGGGAAAAAGGCATTGTGAGATAAAGGGCTCTGATACATGCGTATGGCTTAAATGTCATCTTACAAAAAAAGAGATAAAGCAGGTGTTAATTGTAAAACTGTACTTCGTGTACATTTTTTCTTATTAAAGTTATTTCATCTAATTCAGCGTATCTGAACACATACGACTGCTGTGTTTATCCATCCCAAAAATGTTTCTTTGAAACAGTTTCGTGATTATGCAAACACATAGTTTTAATAGAAGAGAGAGTAGATTTAGTAGTCCCTGATTAGAGAGAATATTTTCTGCAAGATTGAGAGTCTGAAGTAACAGTCGATTTTATCATTTGTTGTGAAGGAGAGAATTGCAGGTACACATTTTCCTCAAGCATTAGATAAGTGGTCTGACTGGACTAACAATTTTAATCTGTTTTAATGATGTTTTTCCAATATGAAAGGGGCCAAGAGATGCAGAAGTCTAAAGGTCTGCTGGTAATTGTCGAAGTGATGGGAGTTGTTCACAGAACGTACAGTGACTGGATGGTTGCCTCTCGCTGAGAGCGTATACGCGACCCTTGTTCTTGGTTTAAAGTATGATTAAGGAATACGTGCCTCTGTTTATTTAAAAACAATAAAACCATCCCATTTGCAGACTGTGAGGTATTTAGGGATGGCAGATATGGACGAAGTGTTTTGGTGAGTGCTGATGTTAACCGTTTTGTTATTTACTGATGTGGTGATGCCTTTCTCCAATACAGCTATAATGAGGTCAAATCGAATCTTTTATTAAGCGCTACTCATACGAGTGAGATAATGGCTGGTTATCTACACAGGTAAAACTCATCTTTTTTAGGTCATCTCAAAGAAAAAACTAAGAAATCCTGTCCTGGCTTGCCTTTTGCCTACTGTGCATGCCAAAGCTTTTGCTGGCTTGTTATGGAGATACTAAAAAGGCTTTGCTTTTTTCTTGATCTTCTAGTAAGGCCATGTGCCTTCAACACGTATCTATCTGTAGAAGCCTCAGAGAGCAAAAATTGTAAGCAACTTCTGAAATCCTTCAAGATTGACTCTTAATTCTTTGTATTGCTCCTTAATGCCTAATATTTCTGGGGCCGTCAGGGTGAACACTGGTCGCTTTGCGACAGACCATCTTTCTTAATCTGTTGGTTCAAAATGAAGACGTTTTTTGATGCTCCAGTGTTTGATGCTGTTTGTCTGTAGCCCTGTTTTTATGGGTGGGAAATGGAGAAAACGTGTGACACGTGGCAGTGGCAGGCTCAAAAGGAGCAGCTGGGAGTTCGGAGGTTTTGAAAGTGAGAATCTTGTGTGCTAGATGCCTTTCACCAAGCTGTGCTGTTGATCTAGGACCCAGAGGAGAGGAGAGCTTTCCCTGCGCCCAGGGCAGATGTGAGAACCGCTGGCAGGGCGCCGGGGTCCACAGGTCCCTGGTGCTCTCTGTCCTGCCAGTCTCATCCCTCTGCGTGCTGTGCCCAGCCTACTGCTGACTGCTGCCCAGAGGCAGGTTTCGCCTTTGCTGGGATGTCAGCGCTACCTCCCTTCATCCCTCTTCACTCCCTAGCAATAGCATTAAGAGCTGGGTGGATGGGTTTGATGGAGAAGGGTATTTACCACTGCTCAGGTGCTGGGGTGGTCCATGTGTGCTGCTGCTTAGGTGAGGTGGGCACGCAGGAGAATGGCCAGTGAAACATCCCCATCCTTGGCCCTGGGCTTTCCAGCGCTGTGCTGGCTCTGCAACAGCTGAACCATGGTGACCCACGGTCTGGTTGGGACAGGATTTCTTTGTCACAATTGAATTAACGTAAATATTTCTAATGATGTGTGGATGTGCATAAATGCATATTTATTTAGCAGGCGCAGTGTTTGAGCCACTAACTGCAAAGCGAGTAATAGGTTTTAAATAGAGAAGGCAAGGAAGGGAAATTTCCAAATTTAACCTCTGCTAACTAGATTGTGAAACCTGGTAAACAGCTGCCTTGGCGTATGGGAGGAAAAGGACATCACTAAATAGGGGGAAAAGACCTGAAAACAAACACCCTCTCTCAGTCCTCTTGTAGCAGAATATCAGCTGGAAAGAAACCTAAGCTCTTTATAAGAGGTTAAACAATAAAATTGTGAGGAGTGGGTATCCATACAGCCATATTGTCCATACAACCACGGTTAGCTGACGACATGAGAAAAAGCCTCTGGTATGTAAATGTGTGTTTTTTCCTTGTAAGGACGGAACTCAAGACCTGCTGCCAGCACTGTGCATTAACTGTGGTGCAAACCTCCCTTTCTAAGGGTTGGTAATAAATAGAAAATTGATGGCGTCAAGAGAATTGATTTAAGGGGAAATATTTTTTTGGTTTTTTTTAATTATGTTTTTTCCGACCCGCTTGAAGAGTAGAAAATCCATCCAGCGATCTCTCTCATATCTCTTGTTACTGCCTAAGATTAATGCCCAGACCCTTTTAAAGGCCATTAGTACGAGGAACAGAAGTTAAAAGAAAACAAAGCTTCATTTTCAGTCGCTTTTGCAGTTATTCATTTTGGATTCAGCGCATGAACGACTTGTAGTTTGCCGTGGGGCTGAGTTGCAGGATCAAGGCTACAATGGAGGCATTGTGGTCACCTTTCTCTCCCCGCCACCCTGCGCAGTCGAGTTGAAATCCTGCTTTTTGGCATCCGAGGTGTTGCTTTGGTGACCAGTTATGACTCCAGAAGTATACATTGTGGTCTCGCTGAATAGCTGAAAGAATGTAAGGAAAAAGATAAATGTGTTCAAACACAGCTCTGTTTTGCAAGCCTTCAAGGTGATTCAGAACAGTGTTGTTGGCGCACTGGATTTAACATGGTACATCAGTGTAGTGTTAAGAATTCAAATGTCAGTGTTACAAATCCAAAAACATAATTAAAGGTGATTTGACGCTCAGAATGCTGTGCCCTTTACGTATACATTATAATTACCTCTAATTTTTGGTAATATGGAGTTCTCAGTTTCACCAAGCAGCGCTGTTTCTCTGCAATTATTTAATTTTAGAAATAGTTTTGTGTTAATCACTCAAACCTTTGTTTTCCAGAAACCTAAGATGCAATCTGTAATTCTGGGTTTAGTGAACTCATCGTGTGCTCCTTGGTCTTACTGATGGCCCTGAAAGTCTTTGTGTGAACCCAGCAAGGTTGCATAGAGTATTTTTAGAACGAAGAGGGACCTTTATGCCAGTGACATGGCAGGGGTGAAAGTATGAGAAAAATGGTAAATTCTGTAAATGCTTGGATATAACAGCTCCTTCACAGTTAAAGGAAGAAAAATGTGCCATATTTGAGTGTGCAAACAGAAGAAAAACGTGTAGTTTCAGGGAAAAGAATTGCGTGTGATGGTTGAGTGGAATTTTCTCTTCCTTTGAACGCTTTCAGCAGTGGTGTTTGCAGGATTCTTCCTCTGTTTCCCGTGGCACTTTGCCTCCTCTGCTCCGCTTGGTGTGGTTGGTGAGCTCCTTGGGTCGGTGATGTCCCGGTGTGCAGACACCCCTGTCCACGCCACTCGTGCTCGCNAGTGACAACTGTAATGATTCAACCACTGTCTCTCCTGTAACATGCTGATACCACAAGTTACTAATGCCCCTCGTGGGCTAATGAGCGCGTCCGTTCTTCACGCTGGGTAGATTGCTGTGTTTGTCCTCCCCAGAGATTGATGTTTATACTCCCTTTATAAAAGAAAAAGCACTCCAAGCATGCGTTAAAAGTGAAAACTCTCGTAGATCTGGCAGGCAATACAATACCACTAATAGCAGCAGATACTTATATAGCCTCTTTTCATAATCCCACAGGTAGATGTTAAGAGCATTTTCTCCTACTGGGAGAGTATCTATCCCTCTGTTGAACTTTTTGTCAGCTATCACTATATTTATGACCTTAATGGAGTTTCCAGCAATCATACTAAGATGTAGTAACCCCTGTGTATGTCCGTGTTTCAGTGTTTTGTTTTACACCTAGTAGCACCTCATGTTGGCGTAGATGGGATACTTGGATCACATCTGTACTGGTAACACAGATCTTTCCCATGTCCTCGTAAATGTTCCTTCCTTGGTGGTTGATCTGTGCTAAATTTAGACTAGCTTTGTAGTTGCATTTTGCTTCTTTAAACAAGACGATTCTCTTGGGCTAGATGGCATCTGCTACTGAAGTAGTACCTAGGGCAGAATTAGTAAATTGTCCGTTTCAGTGCATTTACCCAAAATCTGGTGTGTAGAAGAGAGTAGATTGGCAAACCAGTAACTTCTCACTGGGGTTTATGGAGATTACTAAATCAATTATACAGTACAGGAAAGCTGTACAGTGTAGCTTGTTTTCTTTTCCTTGTATAGTTTTTAAATACATTGCGACAGTTTAGAACTGGGAATAGCGCTTTAAGAGGAGACACTTTGGTGCCGCTGTGAGCACAGATCACACAGTGCTGAAGAACTGGGTTGTATAAAGAGGATTTTGGAAGCTGGTAGTAGAGACTGTACTCATTGGTGATACAGGAATAGCAAGTATGTCGCAAGTCAGATCGCGATCTCATTATTTCAAAACAAAAGTTACCTGGGATACATATTTTTAATTTTATCAATAAGCCAGTCTAGCAACATGTTGGTATTTTTGGCCAGGAAGGACTAAGCCTTCAGAATGAAACATCTGTTGCTGAAATCTGAGCCTCTGATCCCTCTATTTAATCTCTTCATAAAGGAAGAGAGAAAGAAAGTATTCTTTGTGTTACTTATTTTACCAAATATCCTTTTCCCACAGTTGCATCATTATTTTTTTGCATGTTGACCCGTAATTTGTAGGCTCTAAGAGGTGGAATGGGGGCCCTAATTATGATGACTTTGTAGCATTCTATTAAAGCTATATAAAAAGTAGTATTTTGGTGGGGTACAGCCTTCTTGCCTGGAACACCTGTTGTCCAGGAAGCATCAGGTACAGATTGGATGCAGAACATGTGCCACCTTGTATTGTTTTCAGCAGAGTTTCCTGATGAATGTTTTGCTCTGAACCTTTTCCCAGAACAAATGGGAACATGTTTAAAGAAGTTTCAAGGATATAATCCACTCTCTGTGGGCTGTTCTCCATTGTTTTCCCTAATTGCCAGGGAATTACAGGTCCTATCTTGCCTCAGCACTGCCATCAGCTGTGATCCCCCGGTCAAAGGACGAGGCGGATGTACAGTTGTGGCACTGGCTGAGAAAGGAGACAAATGCTCAAAGGCATCGTTTCAAAGAGGGGCTGTCCTCATTAATAGATCTTCATCAGAGGTAGCAGTGCTTCTTGAAGGAACTTAGTCCAGATGAGCTTTAAATCCTAAAATCTTCAGTCTCCTTCTTCAGTACATCTCTCATAAAAGGTGAGGAAGTGTGTGGCAGTGACTCTGATCTGAAAGAGGAGTAGAAAGTCAAAAGCTGTTGAAGCACAACACTTACCAGAAGATTCTCCTTCTGAAGAGCTGGCCGAAGGCTTTAACCTTCTGGAAATTTTGATGATGGGCGAGGAGCACTGTTCTGGCTGTGGAAGAGTGCTGGTGCTTTCCTTAGAGGTTATTTTCTGCAGAGACCATAGATTTTAAGAATTTTTCCTGAGGTTACTCGAATATAACCATAGATCCTTCATGGGAGACTATTTTGCAAAAGAAAATCAATCAAAATACTGCCTTGAGATCTTCTTTTAGAGGTTAGTAAGTACTTTACAGTATGAAGTAATTGGGCTGCCATGTGCAGTTAGGACGCTTCTTCCAGAGGCGGTCTGGGCTTCACCAGTTTCTGCCCGTCTCCTGCTCGCCCCAAACCTGCTTTGTCACTAGCAGTGGGGCAATAAATCAGATCAGGAGTCTGCTTCAGGTTAAAGAGAATTGCATTTTTTTCCCCACTCCTCTTGTTTACTTTTAGCTGAGACTGGTTCCCTGTTCCAGTCCCCTGCACAGAACCGCACGGATGCGTCCCCAGCGGGGAGGTGGCGGGGCTTGGGCACAGCAACGGCTTGAGCCGTCGCTGTTGCTGAAAGATGTGCTCAGCAAATGACAGCCTCGGTTACAAGAGGTGAACATACTGCGTTGCGCTGGAGACTACTGTGAAGACTCGGACTGTGTACCCTGGGTAGCAGTGGACCCTGCTGATCTGCAAGACTCCTTTTAAAAGAACCTGCCATGGCTTTCAAAGGATTGAAGTGAAAGCCACAAGTTTTCTGCTATCTTAAAGCATATGATTGGGCTATTAAAGGTGTGGATACTAGTACTGACCTAATTTACTTAGAAATTTTGGGACTATGAAATCAGGTCTTAAAAAAAATGATCCTTAGGGTTTTTTTCCTGCTTTGTAGGCATTGGGCAGTTGGCTTTCAGTTGTGTTCTCAGTGACTTGCTAATGTTATCACTTAAAGCTTTATGGATGAAATCTAGATTTTTCTTCAAAATACTTAGCTTAAATGAGGATAACCTCAAAACAATTGGATATACTAACTCTGCAGTGAAGGCTTGTGAATAACAACAACAAAAAAATTTCAACTTGAAGAGGCTTTACAGTTACTTTTTCCACAAAACACATTCACCGGTGGCTGGGTTTAGATCCTGCTGTCAGTGTTAAGCAGGGAGAGAACTGGTCATTCCAGGAACAGTACTTTAGTGTTTTGAGATGGACTGTGAAGAGTCCATTGTTGTCCATTTCATCTCTTGGAGGACATCATCTTATTTTCTACTAAAGGGCTGGAAGATAAAGGGAGATAGCTAGTTTTTTAAACCTTTTAGTTTGAGAAATATTTTTCTTTTCATTACCAAAATTGGAATGATGACTAATGCTGAAATAATCTTTGTCCATATTAAATGGAAGCTGGCTGATGGTGCCCTGCTCTTGAAGAGGAAGTAGGGGTGTGCTTTTTGAACTTGAAGAGCTGACCTATGCTGAATCTCTGATGACTAGATGCATACACATGAAAAGCACCTGGATATAGAAGTAGTTGTCATTTTATTCTGAAGATTTCCTAGCAAAAGTAAACTTAGTCTCATAGCTACATTTTTATTTAAAAAATCAAGGAAAAAAATCCACCTTATCTTCACCAACTCCCACTCCTTCAGCACAGTCACACTGTGCTTGATGCTCCTGATGGTGAGATTTATCATTAAAAGGTGATTTTTAATTTGTTTATTGGAGAGATATCCTGCTCTGCTCTGTTACACCACTTTGCTTTTTACTTACCACCTCCCATCCAAAGATCTGAACTTGCCTTGTGAAGTACCAGTCCTGACTCTTGTTTACAGATAGCAGAGCTCAGGAATGCAGAAGTGGAGCGGCGTGTTCAGTATTAACGCTTAAAAGTCTTAAAAGAACAACAGCTAAAAATTTTTTTTAAATCCTGTCTTGTTTGGGGTTGGAGGGTTGAAACGGTGCCCGGCACAAAAGCGTGAAGGCTGCCTCACTTGGGAGGAACCTGTGGAGCCCAGCATGTCACCACCATTACCCACCCGTTGTCTTCACAGTATCGCTCTGTCCCCCTCCAAAGGAGGTTGGGCAAGAGTGTTTGCAAGTCATTATTGAAATTATCATTGGTTTTCCTATTTGTTAACTGCAGGGGAAGACTGTTAGATATTTTAGGCCGACGTTATTGTAAGCCTGCGTAATACCAAGACAGTTGCATCAGCCAAGAACTAGTAGGGGCATCAGCTGCAAATTCTGTGTGCGGGGCAGGAAGGCCAGCGAGCTTTGCAGGAGAGCGCGAGGGGCTGAGCCATCGCTCCCTGCCCTCTGAGCTGGGGCTTGGCCATGCTCTGTGCGAGCAGCCAGCGCGGAAGAGGGCTCTGCGGCCCCTTGCATTCGAGAGGGACAGCGGGATGCAGTTTCTGTGGCTCAGCTAGACACTGAACTCTAATGTCCAGGCAGTGCTGATGTTGTTGAAACAGCAGATTTTGTAGTAAGATAAAGGTACACAATTTTTTTTGTTGTTGCTACACAAAAGAGGCTGTAGCAATTCCATGTGAGACGTGTGGGAGGATGGGGGAGAATCAACATTTGCCAAACAGAAAGGGATAAAATCTGGTGGAATAACAGAAACTTTCTGTCAAGCCTTGAGAAAGGCAATAAATAAAAAATGAAAACCCCCAAACCTGAAGAAATGCGCAGGGGAAGAGGGGAGGAGAGTAGAAAGGATGCCACGGCATCCTTTTACATCTGAAGTCGGTTCGCCCAGATCGAGAACTGTGCTCCTACAGGCCAGACGAGTGCCTCTGAATATTCTGCTTACGGGGTTGCTGCTTTGTGTGTTTGTGTGCGTGTAACAGGAATTTTCCGAAAGCGCTCGGTCCCTGAGGCGTGCGGGCTGTGCCGCAGCTTGGCAGCAGGTGCCTTGGCAAGTCAGCGGGCGAGCGCTGGACTGGCATTCGAAAGTTTTCCTTCTGTCTAAGCCCTGGATATGAAAGTTGGCTGTGGGGCTCAGGCAGTGTAGAGGTGTCTACAAAGCATTATGTAAACTGTCTTTCCTTATAGCTTAGTGGGTTCATTTTTCAGTGCGTGTCAGAATATGTTTATTCTTGTAAGGCTACGTGACATCATCCGCTTAGCAGCGAGGCGTAAGGCAGCAAAATAATGCAGACAGCCGGTTCCAGCTGTCTGAGGGGTAAGCATTTTGCTGAGCAAAAGTGGAACAAAACCAGCTTTAAGGGTGGTTGGTTTTTTGTGTTTCACTGGAGGAGCTGTTAAAAGTCTAAATTATAGTTTTCCTGGTGGCTATTTGAGCAAGGGTGTAGCTGAGAAGCGTGTGTGTGTGTGTGTCAGCAGAGTTTTTGTCAGAGAGCGGCTCCAGGAGCGCAGAGGGCTCTTTAACTCTTCTCCTCTTCCATTAGCTGACGAAGCAAAACGAGTGGGAGGTCTGAAACCAGATCAGTGTTGATAAGGGAAAGTGCAGTTCCCAGTGTGAGGATTTAAAAATGCGCTTTAATATCGCAGCGAAAAGCAGAGCGAGAAGGTGTGCCTGGGTGCTGGAGCCAGCAGTGCTCGAGCTGGAAGCAAAGCACCCCTCGCTTGGGGCCTTGTGAGAGGGAGGAGAAGCAGTGTGTCCTTCCGTGTCCTTATGTCTGTCCCGGGCATCGGTCCGGATTCCTCCTGTACGGAATCCAGTTGTGCTTTAGTCAGACAGGCCTTGGGCTCAGGATCATGGTAACTGGATGAGATGTGATGTCCCTGGGGTTGCCAGAGAGACTGGGCTGATAATCCAGCTTGTCTTCCGACCTGGGATACTGTAAGTCTGAGTTGGAGGTCTTGGCAACAAGTGCAGTTACGTTTGGCTGTGTGGATCATGGCATCGCTGCCCCGGGCTTCCCTGTTATAAAACAGGCAGCTCAACAACCCGAGACTTCTGTCCATGTGTATCTGAGATAGAGCGAGCGGGCTGCGGGTGTCTCTTGTGTTGGCAACTTGTTAGAAGAATTTTCTGCAGCGGCAGTCGTGCAGGGCAGCGAGGATCTGGCTGCTGCGTGGCTCGGCGTGCGGTTTGTTTCCCTCGCCGAGATATCTTGGTTTCTGCTTAGTATTCTGTGCGCCGTGCGGAGACCGGGGTCTTGTTTAATCAGTTTGGTTCTGATTGCTTCCTTGTATCCATGGGTCGCATCTTGAATTCAGTGTTTTGCATTACAAATCTGCTCTCCAGAGATGGGCAGGATATATAGCTCCATCTGCCACGGCTAGTTTTAGCCCTTTTTCACAGAGCCCTGTTAACAGGTGACATGCACAGCCCACCGAGACTCCAGCTAATTGTTGCTGTGTAATTAGGAAGACGAGTGCTGACCGGATCCTAATCTGCAAAATGGAGGCACCGCTGCAGCGGGATGGGGAGTCTTGGCCGGACCTCCCGGCACAGCTCCCATGCTCGCTCTGTCCCGGAGCCTGCCTTGGATTTGAAGGGTGAGATGAGTCACGAGAGCTGGATTATTCCCTCCACGTGCTAGCTTCTAAATGCCAGAGGAGACGCAGGGAAGTAGATCTCTCACAGGAGTATCATTTGTTCTTTTTTGTTTTGTGACATTTGGATGACAGCGTTTTTGAAACGGTCATTTCTGCTATTACTGCGGTGAGAAAGAGGTTAGTCTAAAATCAGTATGTGAAAGTGCTAATAAATACAGTGTTTATGCACCATCAGCGGATAGATGACCATTTTGATTTCTTATCTCATTGTTCTTCTGCTAGAGCTGAGCCTCTGTTGTTACAGGGTTGTAAGAGATAACCTGTATATTTTTAGGCTTTTCTTAAGGTGGAAAAACTGGAATTCAAATGTTTTTCAAATTATCACCAAAGTGGTGGTATAAACTATCATACTACGACTAAAGGCTTAGTGGAATTTTAAGAAACGGAAGAATAAAGTTAGTCCAGAAAATGTTTGCGGGATAGATTTTTGTGTGTTTTTTATCGGAGCCTGGTAACTGGAGTAACCTTCTGATGTTTTCAAGATAGCAGTAATTAGTCTTCGTAGTTGTTTTTTTAAAAATATATTCTCAGCAAACAGTGTCAGGGAGGCAGATGAGTGCTCCCTCTGACGTGACAACAAAGTGCGATGGTGGTGCTGGGGCTGATGGAAAGAAAATTACGATGTGTTGACTATAAAATACATGCATAGTATCATTTTTATAGAGATATATGTGTAGAAATGTGAAATATGCACAAATAACAGGTGAATATGATGTGTACGTATGAAGGCCCTTTGGAAAGAAATGCTTAGCAGGTCGATATTGGAGTCAAATAGAAATGGGATGTGCTTGCTAAGTAAAATCTGGAGAGGCACAACAGCTGAGACCAGTGGCTGCAAATCGCAGTGAGGAGGATGTCTAACAAGGGCTCTTGCACTGGCCAGTCCCTGCCTTCAGGGAACCCGTTCTGGGGTTTTTCAGCCCTGTGATGCTGTCTCATAGCACGCACAAAATCTGGTCATCCAGTCTGGGAAAGCCCCAGGGAATGAGATTGTGGATTGTATTTTGAGCTCAGCGAGTAGGATTGTATCATCTACCTTTAAGTGTGCATTTTCTTTTGTGTATTTGATGACTTGGACAGTTGAAACTAAAAGCTTCCCTTGAAACAATATACTGAGAGATTAAAGTTTTGAACAAGGGCGCTGGCAGGTAGTTCTGAAACACAAATGTCATTTAAAGCTGTTCCGAAACAGCTGTAATGACAGTAACATCGTATATTGCTGTCAGAAAAACACAATTTCTTCCTCTGGGGAGAGGGAAATAGCTGGTTAACAGCTAGAGACTTACCTCTCGAGATTTACATTTTTAGATGAAGCGCTAAGGAAAAATGCATGGCTTTCTTATCGAGTATATATTGTAAGCTGTATTTATGCTGGTTGCTTTGCTGCCAGGGTTAATGAGGTGACTGGAGGCCACGTAAATTTAACGTATTCATAGGTAATGGTATTAAAAATGAAGCGTGAAAAGGCTGGCTGGCAGCCAGTCTGGGGTCCCCGTTTCTCACCGTTCAGCTGGGAGATAAGCTGTGAAGAGGAGCATCTGTGAAAGACGGGAGGCGAGGCAAAAATGTTTAAAGTTGTAGCTTAATATTTACTTTCCAAACAACACCAGGAGTGTTGGTACCTGCTTGGTAGTTTATTAGGAAGCGTGCTGCCTGTAAAGTTGTTGCGGCACAGGCAGCTGCGGTCTGTCAGGCTCGCATGTACCGCTGGCCTCCCCTGGCTTGTGGAAGCTGGTCTCTGACTGGAGCCTGTATTTCTGCTGGTCTTGAGTTGTGCACAACACTTTCCAGCAAAAATAGAAATTTATCGCAAAATTGGATATGGATTCTTACATAGAAACCTGATCCAAAAGATAGGTGGGGTGAAATTTTTTAGTATTCATGTTCATAGAAGTTCATTTTAGAGACTGTAAAGGGTGAGAAGTGCACTGTAGTGGGTTTATGGTGTTTCACAAAAAAGGTGCATGCCTCTCCATTTCGAGAAAGCCTGATGTTAAAGTGTGCGGCTTTTAAATGATTACTAAGGCTATATTGCCGCCCCCCTCCTTTCTGAGGTGATGCTTTGTGTTTTTAATGTATGTTTTTATTTTGATTCATTCTAGTTTCACCACTATGGCCTTAAGTAATCATTCTGAATAAAGCAAATCTGCTTTGGTTACAGCAGCAGGTCATTTAATGTCCACACAACTGCTAATCATTCTTCAATTAGTGCAATTAGAATAAAGCTGGGATCATAAGTGGTAGAAATATGTGAGAGTCTGAAGCTGCTGTGCAGTCGTCTGTTCTTCACTTACGTGCTGCAGAGGTGATTTTAGTCTGCTCCTGAGCTGGGGTGTATTTACTTCAGCTTAATTACACACCAGCCCTCTCTTGGCCTCCTGGTGCAGTCAGTGATCTTGATTCACTGGTTGGTCTGGAAGAAGATACAGCCATGGCATAAAGGATGGGGTGTTTTTCTTGCCGGTACGTACTCATCACTGCTAAGTGCTTCCATTGATTACGACAGTGCGAACACAGCTGAAAACAGCACGGTTGGTGGTTTCTACGAACTCTCACGCTACCATTTACTGAGCCCTTGCCTTGTTGCTTGAGGACTTTATTTTGAAACAAAAGTGGAAATGTCAGGCAAACATGTGCAAATGCTTGTTGCGATTGCTGTTTGGAGGGGCTACGCGCTGGCTCCCCACAGTGATTTCACAGCTGTACGTACCGAGCATCCCTAGCAGGTGGGCTCTGGTTGCTGTTGTACTGGAACCAGTTTGCCGAAGCAGAGCAGGTACTGGCACAGCTGGGGTGTCTGGGGTGGATATCTGGGTGACTGTGGGTGTAAACTGTGTTGCATGGGTTGTATGCGTGTCATGTCATGTTATCCCTAACTTCTAAATGGCAGGTGAAAAGCTTCAGCTAATGCTCTTTTAATAATTAATTGATGTGAACAGGCACATCTTAGAGCCATTTTAATTTTATATGGTATGATAGACTTTTGATTAATTACCCTAGCTTGTAGAGTTGTAATAGATTAGTGTCTTACTTAAGGGGAGGGAAGGCTGTACTTCTCTTGTCATTGAGCAGATACTGATGGGTCAGTTAGGGGATACAGCCAGCTGTAGTGCATGCATCCTGATGGACACACAGCTCCTCCGACGTGCGGCATGCAAAATGCGAGCCCATCTTGAGTGCATCTGTTTCTCATGTGATGTTTCTGGACTGGACACGCCATTGTAGGCACTGCTGGAATACAAATGAATTCTGCTTGCACAGATGCAGTAAACTACCTTGGAAGAGTTAGGCCCCTTCTTTCTTAACCGTATTGGCTGCCTCATGTTGTGCTGAATTCAGATTACAAATGACATCCTCTCAACTGTCTTGAAACACACTTGGACATTGGGAAATGTGTGAGGAGAGACAGCAAAGGGAGGGGAAGTGCGGATGTAGGCAGTGATGTATGGGACCTCTAGGGCTAGACTCACTGCCAGTCAAATTGCCCATGTCAGCTTTCTGAATATGCTCATTGCCTGGAGTAGGGCAGGGTGCTCTATACAAGGTCTGAAATGCAAGCAAGACCCCTTGGTTCTGCAGCAGTTTAATTCAAGTAACAAGTGTATATTTTTATTGAATTCAGTATGCAAAGGAATGATACCATGGGCTCTAGGGTACTCTTCTGATACAATTTTGTGTATAAAAATGTTTTTTCTGCCTTTTCTTGTGAATGGGCAGAGAACAGATAGTCCTTTTCAAAACGATGTTGAGCTGAGAGTGTTTGCAGTTTGATCTTGCGACTCCATCTATCTCCTCTAGACACTACTTATCTGAGATAGCTTAGCACTGCTTGGCATCCTTTCATCTACAGCCAGTCTGTAGAGCGGCCATCCCTGAGGTGCACCTGTTCCTCTGAAATGCAGCAGGGTTAAAAGAAAGCTTAAAACTGTGTTTTAAATGGATTCTTTGATTGTTTTGTAAACAGTGTCCTCCACAGGTGGGGTAAGAAAGCCTGGCCTGTACAGGGCCGTTAAAGGCTTCTGGGGCAGGAGCAATACAGGTGCTTTCAGCAGGGCGTGCGTCAGGCACCTGAGATGATCTTATGGTAGCACCATGCTGGAGCTGGTCTGCTTCTGGCCGCTGTTGCCTCTCACCACCCTCCAGCTGCGTGAGTTGAGATGAAAGGGTTCGTTATCTGATGCTTTCTCCAGAAGTTAAATAAACTTAAAGGACGTTTTTGGTTCTCTCTGCCCCCCAGTATCGATTGCTGAGCGTGGAATGGTTCAGAAGACTGTGTGTAGTTCAGGATTCAAAGCCACTTGAATAAACTCGGGGTTTAATAAACAAAAGACGGATGAGATGGTTCACTGTTTTCCCCTGCACATTTGCCTAAGGCTTTCAGCTGTCCAGAAAAATGACAAACTACATCAAACAGAACCAGTTATTGGTGGCAGGTTTTTTTTGATATTTCATTTTAAGAAAGTTGCTACTAAGGTTTTTTTCCTAGCTTCTGATACACTCTGTTGGCAAAAAAAGGGCCAAAAAATCCTGTCTGAAAATGAGCTTAAAGAGTCTGTGATGATAATCATGAATTTACAAAATCCCTTGAGATAGATATCTTTCTATATTAATACAAATTGGAAATGTTTTAAAGGTAACATTTAATAATATTTTAGCACTGTCTTCAGTAGTAGAATTTTGACCTTTTCATTGCCCCTGTGAGCCCGGGATGTTAATTGGGGAAATTGCACAAGAGACATGAGGAATGTCTGAGATAATTTACCAAATTCTGCAGGTCCTTTCTTGTGGACAAAAATACCTAAAACTTGGGCTTCTTCAACTTGTAGAGAATCTCAAATTACAAAAGTGGTACATGGTGTATGCCTTAACTCTCAGCTTGCTAACATTGCAGAGATTGCTGACTGCTCTGGAAGCTTAGGAGGATAGGGGTATGTGCGTTTACAAACTCAGAGGGGTTAAGGAGGCTTGTAGTTAATCCAAAATACAAAAATGCTGCAGCAGCAGAATTGCTTCAAGCTCTTTCAAAAGTCCTTTCAAGTTAAGATGACATTGCTTTTGGTTTAATATAATGAATTCAGTAAAGCAAGAAGGCACTAGCTGTTCTGCTTGTTCCCGCTCTCTGGTGAGGAAGTGGGGCTTATAGGATTCTCATTCGGCTAAATAAAGTTTGGCTTGCGTGTAGTGTGATAAATTCAAGTAGAACGCTTTCAAAGATAAAGAGCCAAGCATCTGCAGCTTTTGTGCCTCCAGTAACTTGCAAGAAACACTCTTGGAATGCTGATGGAAAAGGGCTTGGGGGTGGTGGGCTTTCCCAGGGCAGTTGGTCTGTCTGAAAAGAAATCATCAACTTTGCCTGGTTCGTACAACTGGCTGTCAGTAGTTATTCAGTCTTGGTCTTAACGACGGTTGCTGCCTATGAGTCTGCTGGGCCAGTCGTTTCGGTTGGCCTGGCCGGTGCCTCCTCCCTTCAGGCTGTGGTTTGATCAGCTTTTCCCTTCCTGTCCGCACAGTGAAGAAAGAAAATCCCGCTGGCTCCTCCGGCAGTGCAGGTGCTGCTCGGCAGCGAAGGCCCTCGAGGATGTTGCAGGATGGGTGCTTGCGGCTGGGTAGCGGTGCTTGCTTGGCTCTCGAAAGGTTGCCCTTCTCCCAGCCGCGTTCCAGGGTTGGGATCGATCTTGCAGCCGTTCATCCACCGTAACGCCAGAGCTCGGAGCCCAGCGTGGCTGCAGGCAGCCCTCCTGGGGAAGGCTTCCGGACAAGCATGCGGCAAGCGTTGGTCCAGCTTCTGGTGGTCAGCAGTGAACTAATAAGTAAAAGAAACTGCAGTGTATCCAGAAGCTTTGCCGTGTAGTCAGGAGACATGGTTTTCGATGTTTGCTGGTGGAGAAATGTGCAGAGGGATGTTTGTATCTCGTGAAGTCCCAACTGTCCATTTCAGCCCTCGCGGAGCTCTCCTGTTGCTTTTGCTCAGGAAGGGTTTCCGTTTTGCAGAGATGATCAGTTTACTTCAGCTAGCAATAAGAGTCGGAACGGGTTTTTGATGAACACTGTTAAGAAGGAAACATTTTATTTTATTTTGCATTTGTAAAAATTCCATTAGGCAGTGCTGACTTCCATAGGAGATGCCAGGTCACAGGATGCTCCAGTTTGGGCAAAGACAGGTTGCCTGAACTGCAATGTTTTCTGAAGCCTGTAAGTCTCAGCAGAAGAGCAAGCCCAGAGTGCTTCTGCACAGAGATCTACAGCACCGTGGCCTGTCTGGGACGAGGCTTTAGTACTTCTGCGGGTAGGACAGGACCGCAACGAGCGGTGAGGAATCTGCAGTGCCTTGAGCAGCCCTTTACTGCCAGTGCCCTCGGTGTGACGCAGAAGGTTGATCTGTCAGAAATTATCTCTGCGAGCTTGGAGGACAGAATAAGCTTTATTATGAACAGCAGTGCTTCATGAGGAATAGCTATTAAAATTCCTTCGTGTATTCTTTTTAAAAGGGCTGTAAACAAATTGTTTCGCATAAACCACCTGCATGCATAAAACACATTTTCTATTGCCAGCGTCTCCCAGAGTTGGATTGGTGATTTAGCCCTGACAGTGTCCTGAGTACTTCGTTCTTCTGCTTAAAAAGCCGATCATTGATACTTTTCCAAATGTTTCCATGTCTTTAACGTTAGTTCAGAATATCTAATGCATTGCTCCTGCAGGAAGAGAGGGTACCAGCTGCATCAGGCAAGTTCCCATTCTGTTGCATCCTCTCCTACAGTCAGGAATGGCTTGTGTTCTTCCTGGGAGAGGTTTGAGATTCATTTTCACTAGAAGACAGGGAAAAAGTGGTAAAGGGAAAAACAGAAGACAGATGCATGAGTCTGTCACAAAGCCCTTTTCAGAAACCTTCTCTTCGCTCTGAGAAAATTACCTTGTACAATGCATATGATTTAGGCTGAATTTTTTTCCTCATATTGCAACACTCAAAAAACTATTCTTTTAAAAGGATAAAATACAAAAATAAAATTTAAGCCCAACCGTCAGTAAAGGGTAATGCATTCTGAAGCAAAGCCTCTGGGCTTTGAACCTGTGCCAGCTGACCCCTAAAATGCTGCTGGTGGGGTACTTCTCTGCTATAGCTACTTTTGAAACACTCAGTAGATACTTAGCCCCCGTAGAAGGACTTCACTTACTAGCCAGGGGGTGAGGGAGCAAGATTCTTCCAAGAGATTTCTGGGACAGTATCCAGGTCAGTGGGAAATGTCCTGGAATTTCTGACCTGAAGTCTGTAGCTCTGTCTACAGTGTCAGCCTTCCTCCTACTCGTGAGTCTTGGGTAAATCTGAAGTGTTCCCCATGCCAGGATGAGCTAATTTTTTTTTATTTTTTTTTTTTTCCAAACAGTAGGTGGGCTGCCTATACTGCAGGGAGTTTTGTGGCTTCTGTGTGAAGAAGAGACTCCTTCATTGCCCTGGCCTCAACCCATCTCGTTTTGGGGTCTTTGCTGCCTGATGGGAGGGGGCATTTGCTTTTGCTGGAGCTGCTCCTGCCTTCCCCACCAGTGACATAATGTTGGCACGTTCCACTTCAAATGAGCTTGTACTGGTGGTGCGTATGGTATGGCAGGAGCAGAGCTGCCCGTTTCCGGACAGGGCTCCAGCGGTACAGCGAGTCCTGTACTTGATGGGTGATGCTCCCTACGGTTTCTAAAATGTAATGCTCTGATGCAGGGATCGGGGAACGAGTGCATTGCGAAGACGGACTGGCCTCCCTGCTGCAGGGTGCACACTAGCAGCTCCTTTTGCGAGACTTTCCTGACCTTGTTTGTTTTGGACTTAGGCACCATAAAATAGCTTGTTAATTGCTGCTCATTTAGAATTATAATTAGGTGTTACCAGATGAGTTCTGTAATACTACAATTAAAATGTTATAAAAAATTTTGTGGTTTTTTAATACTTCATAAATTGGTTAAAATTTAATTCAAAGTACACTGATTGCAGGCTCTCTGTGTATGTGCATAATTATTAAAACCCACAAGGATAAAACCAAAGCAGAGATCTCTCATAGAGAATGTACCAGTAAAAACAACTGTGTCCTTTTCATCGTGTTGCTGGGGAAGGTTTGAACGATGTAGAATCCACACACTGGCTGGGGGTCAAGCAACCAGGGGCGCGAGCTCCAGCATCGGGTCCCTTCAGTAAGCAAGGAAGGGAAGTCGGGGCTCTGGTTACTGCCCTGGGTGTGAAGAGAGAAGGGTGTCTCTGAGAGCAAGGTACGGCTGAAACCGTTTGGGCTTTGCTTAGTGCCTTTGTGAAGTGCCTTGCATTGGGAAAAGCTCTTCAGCAAGCGGCAGCAGATGCCTTGGGCCTTAGAAAATCCATTATATTCTCGGTCATGTATTACCAGATCAAGACTACCTTAGTCAATGTGATGCAGAGTGCTGTGCTAGTGCAAGCGTAGTCTGGTGATTCAATTTGATTCAAAACATTTCGAGTTTTATCCTGCCTTCCAGTAGCCAGACTTCAACATGGAGCTGGCACAAACGCAGTGTTGTGTGCTCTAGCTAATTTGGTAAAACTGCCCCTCTGCTCACGCCTGGCTCAGGTCCACTTTGGCTAATGGGCTGGGCACACGTCTAGAAGCGATGGACATAGGCGCTGTGGTCTCCAAGCAAACAAGCTTTCAGGGGGAACGTCATCAAAACCCCTTCGATGCATTAGTCTGCAGGTGAGAAAAATCTTGGACATCTGGTGGCATTGCATATCCAAAAGTAAATGCTTAAAACTTGGAGCATGTTCCTCATATGTCGCTAAGGGCCTCGGAGTCGTTGTTCGCTGGCAGCTGAGGAGTTGCTCTGTGCCGCTGGTAATTTGCTGTGTTTGGATTTGATGCACAAGGTGCTGCATCTCGTGTCATTATCCCCACGCCAACATCAGCCGTGTGGAGGAACCAGGGCTGGTTCTGTCCTTGGAGCTGTGCTCAGCCAGGTCCTGCTTAAGCTTTCCTTTGGTTTTCATCAAGCTAGGTTAACGTCTTTTCACTTTAAGATCTGTTCTGTTTTTCTGATGGAAGCTTTTTGCCCTCAGGATTTTACATTCTGGCAACTAACAAAATTAAAATAGCTTTCCTCCTAAGTACTGTAAAACGTACATTGAATCTGATTTCGATGGCTCCAAGTATGCGTTTCAGCACACTAATATACGAATGGATTGAAAAAACAGCTAGCAGTAATTTTCTTTCCTTAGGTTTTACTGAATGGTATCCCAAGAAGCTGCACATTATGTATTATCCTCTTTATGTTTTACTCAAGGTCAGGTAAAGGTGATGGTCTGGAAGGAAGAGTGGATAATTTCAATAGTAAAGCTGCAAAGTTGCTGCAGACGGCATATGGGATGTCTTGTTTTTCAAAGGTCTTTCCATCTGGTATTGGCAGAAGCCTACATTACGAAAGGGCAGTTTTGTGTGAGGTACATGGTTGGTTTTTTTTTTTAGGTTGATCTTTTGTTAGGATTTAGGTTTGTCTTGACTCAGACCATTAGCATGGGACCGTTCCCCTGGTGAAGAGAACACACAGAAGTTATAAGATCTAACTGAAGTGCGGAGGAAAAGCTCTCAAAGTTTGGGGAAGAAGGAATATTTAAGATAGAATTATAAAAATCGAAAACAAGCGGTTGTCTTATGGAAGCAGAAGTGTTATGGGGATGTTTTTTTGTTTGTTTTCCTTTGAATACCGTACTTAAGGTTGAATTGCAAAACTTGAGGCTTCTAGAGCCATAGGACGTCATGGATGAGAATGATGCTGCAGGGTGAAGAATATCCTGTATCAGTCTGCCTGTGCTGTGCTGAATGTAAGAACTGATCTCTTCTGCTGCCTTGTGAGTGTAGAAATGCCAAAGCCATTGGAATCGGCTGCGTAGCTGCCGTGCACTCAATACCCTTGGCTAGCAAAGCGTGCCTTTTCTAGTAACCAAAAAATTGCTGGGTATCAAAGCAGACACCCACCTACATGTAGCATAGATTTTATGGTGGATGAGGGTCCGTGGGAGGTACAGGATCACACAAGGTGCAAAGAGCAGTGAGAATTGTGCAGGGGTGATGATGTGCCCAGCTTACCCAAGAGGTAACGTTGTTTACGGTTGCTGTATCTTCTGGATTTCTTTCTGAGGTTGGGAGCGGCAATTGTTACAGGTTCATTAAAATGTGCAGAATATTTTTAGCTTCCCACCTTTTCTCATCTTTCTAATCTGAAGCAGATGAGGTTGCAGATACTTCATAAGGTGGCAGGCAGCACGGATCCGCAGCCACGTGGAGCTTCGCTGTCTGTTGCCTCCAAGGTTTCTGCACTTGTGTGTGCTCTGCACATGTGGGTTTACTTGCAGAGAAACGTGAGCGTGGAAGCAGGTTTTGGCCGGTTTGTCTCTGTGGACTCCTGGGATTTGCTTTGTGGTGTGAAAGATGGAAGATGGCCAGTCTGTCCAGAAAGCGTTGGATTCGCCGCAGCTGTAATGCGGCTGTTATCTCAGTCCCTCTAGCCAGGAAGTAACGCAGAAACTACTGCTTTGATCTGCCAAACAAAGAAGACTTGTAAAATATATTAATTGATTTTCTTCTATCAAACTGTTTTGAACATACAGCCTCAGATCTGAGCGAGACAAAGTCTGATGTGTAGATATTTTATGTGTCTTGGTGTACAGAATGTGATGCAAGAAATCTGAATTTAATTTTTAGCCTGAAGTGCTAGTGAAGGAGAGAAATTGTATTTTTGGACTGAATCAGAGTTAAGACTGACTTTGCCACCATTAATTTGGGATTTCTTAATTGACAGCCCTTTGGTTTCTTCACCTTCAATAAGCATTATATTACACCTAGGGCCTGATTTTTGTTTACATCCCTTTAGTGTGGCCTGGGTACTATGTCGTATATGCTACCTCCGAGGGTGTTTTCTTTTGCCAAACCAAAGCAAGGGGGCCTTAGTAGAAGGAAAAAAAAAAAGGGGGGGGGATAGTCATAAATTTAGCATCTTATTACAATAAGCTTGATTGCATCTTGGTTTCTTTATAGGTTACAGAAACAGTTTTCATTTTTCATACAGAAGGCAATTGCGTGAAACTTGTGCTTTCATAGTTCCTGCTTATTAATTGCGAAGGGAATTTCTGGGTGCTGTCTTCCATGGTAACAGCCAAATGCCTCCAGAGCCAGAGGACTGCAGGATGCTGAGGGCGTTCTGCATGGAGAGAGTTCAGTTTAATAAATGTAATAAGCCCATTTACCCTACCGGGCTATGTTAACTACCTGCTTATAAACTGAGCATACGTAATGTTTGGGCAAAGGTTAGAGAAGCAGTTTGTAGGAAAGGCTAGCTCCGGAGCACACCAAAGCAGCAGCTATTCTTATTTTAGCCCTCAGTAACACACACAATAATGGGGTTCAAGCAGTATCTGTGGTTGAGGCAGTAATAACAACTACGATATAATTAACTTCAAAACCCTTTAGGAGAGAATAATTCCAGAATCCAGCATTGAAAATGTTCATGGTTTCACAAGATGAGAATTACAGAAAGTTTAATTGGATATATAAAGCCTCCAGTAGGGCATAAGTTGTCTGCTAAATGATGGCGTTAGGAAAAGCCAGCCCCGTGGCAGCCTGCTGCTGTCTTCTCCTGCACGGTCTTTGAGGTGGCTGACGGGAGCTGGCTGGGGCTGGGGTCCGGGCTGATGCAGTGCTGCTGCTCCTGTCCTGGTGGTGACCATGTCCAGAACGGGCAGCAGCCAAGGTGTGTTTATGAGCTTGCCACTTCACAGGCACTCGGTGGACCTGTGGAGGAGGGTTGTCGTCTCTGTTAGCAGATCAAAGCAGTAAGCCCGTTTCACTCGATCGCCGCACGTGACAGCGGCTGTGAGATGGTGGGTGGAGGTTCTGTCGCCAGTGTGTGCACGCTTTCCAGAGCCCGACTTAAAATAGCTCCGGACACGAGTAGTTGCTCGGCGTTATTTAATCACCCGTGCATTTGTCAAGCTGCTGTTGAGTCAGCAAGGTTAAACTTGTTTGTAGGATCCTCGTGTGTGTCTTCGTGAGTGGACACGACTGCGGTGTGCATGGTGCATGAGTACAGTCATTGAGCTCAGAGGGGCCAAGAAGAAGATCAAAATGTGGAGAATGGTGCTAAACTTCAGAAATGACAACTAAAACGATAGTGAACAAATTACTCTGAAGCATCCCTAAAATTAAAATAGGAGAAAGTAAGAGCAGAAAAGAGAAGTGGAGGAAGGGGAGGGAGAATTGAACCAGTTCCTTCATGTGGTTTGAAACCAATAGCAGAGCGTAAGAAAGCAAGCTGGGAAAAGCAATTAAATTAGCAAAGCTGGGAATAATTCACGCTAACTAGATGGCAGGTTTGAGAAGCTGTTCGAGATGAAAACTTGGAAATCCAACTCCCGGGTGTTAGTAGTAGAGTGTATAAAGTAAAACAAGTATAAAAGGAAAATTGAAAGACCCAAGGTGGGCTTTCAAGAACTAATGCCATACATAGAAGATAAATATTTTAGGCATATCAGTGCCATTGTCTTGTGTGAAAATTGGGTTTACTGAATGATGGGAGGTTAAAGATGGCAATTAAGGAAGAGAAGGGTACTGCTAAAAAGGGAAATTATTTCATTGCATCACTTTTTAACTGCTAAAAAATGTTCTGGAAGACTTAGAACTAGTATTGTGCCCAGTCTTTCTAAATATAAAAGATAAGCAAATTTCAGATATTGAGGTCTTGGCAAAAGCAGCTTTAGAATAAGCTATTAATCTGAAAAGCATTAACTGAGCAGACCCCAATAGTATGCTATGTTATATAAAACATAACTGAACCTCCAGCAAAAGTAAGGTATTTTTCATTAAGAGCCACTTTTCCAGAGAAAATAATAGGATACCTGAAAGATCATGTTTTCATAGGGTCTGACTTCATGGATTCTGCAAAGGAAAGCTGTTGTGGTGGTTGCCTGAAGTGCCCAGGAAGCTGCCAGAGAACAAGGTTACATCCAGGAGGTCTCTGAAACATCTCTACGCTGAGGCCAGTAACGAAGCTGAGTAGGTGCGTGGATAGAGCAAAGGGGTTCCTACAAATCGGAAACTGTTTAGTTTGAGTTAGGATTGATGTAGGATTTAGTTTGATCTCAAGCCAGTAGACACCGTGCAAAAATCCTTGAGGGGAAAGAAGGACAGATCATCCCTCTTCTGGTTGATCATCTGCGTTCTTGCTGTTTTGGTGCTGCGCTTTGCCAGCTCAGTCAGTCTGAGAGATGCAGCTCTAGCAGGTTTGGCGTTGCTGGAGCCAGGTGCAGAAATAATGGTACCACAGCCGGACAGTAAATGGCAGTGGGCTGTGGTGTGTTGTAAGCAGCAAGCCCAGAAGGATGGTGTTTCTCAGCTCTCCCTCCCCTTAGTTTAAAACCTTCCATTCTGCATCCTGGATGCACGGAATTTGATGCCAAGGAGTTGGGGCTTAGAGGACCGGACCTGGTACCTTGTGATTCTAATCTTTACACTGTTTTCCATCGTGCTGACCACAAGCCTGCAATGGCATGGTCATTTCTATTGAGTATATTGTCACGTGTGTAGTAATTTGTAGAAGCAGCACAGGAATTCTTGCTTTGTGGAAGTGCCTGACGTGAGCACATTCCTCCACATTAGCAGAGTTTGCAAGTAGCTAAGGAATAGCCGAATTTCTTTTTAATTTTTATGGCATTTTCTGCCCTCCGGGATCTTTAATCCACACATCCTGTTGCACTGCTGGGCCTGTTCTGTAAATGTAAAAGACCTCTGTTGAAAGGGCGATGGGCAATAGTTTACTTCTTCTAAGGAGACTTTGCACAGGCGTGAAGAGCCGATACACTCGGGGAGGGTGATCTACAGCGATCTGTATTTAGTGCTCACTGTGAGTGATGGCTGGGCTTGTGAGGCTCAAGGCTGATCTATATTTTAAGTGGACATTTTGACTTATCACCGTAGTTATTTAACAGGGCCCTTCATAATCCCTGTTCCACTGGAAAAAATCCTCCTTTTTATCTAGGATTGTCTGCAAGCAATGACACCTTCAGAAATTAGTATCTTCAGAAGCAAATGTAGCCATTAAGGCGGACAGGTGTATCCAAGCTGTGCTTGCATCCCTCTTCAGTGCTTCTCTTTTGCTCTGCTCCGCTCCTTGGGTCGAGTTGTGATGTGTGTTCGGGATCGCAGAGATTTGTAGCTGGGCCACCTTGTTGCTGAAGTCTTCATGCTTGTTTTTTTTAATGCTTTGCCAAAATAAGGAAAATCTTTTTGAAGTACTTCTGAATTGTTCTTGCTTTTGCATATATTTCCCCATACCAATCTGCCTCTGTTCAAGTTTTTTTTTGCTAGATTATGGGATATTTTGCAGTGATTATTTTTGGTTTTTTCCACTCTGTTTTTAACTTCTATCCAAACAGATGATGAAACATTTTCCTGCTGGGATCTGTTCTCTCTTCTGGTTTGTGGTTTGGGTATTTTTTTCTTTTTTGGAGAGTTTACTGAGACTATTCAACATACACTTTCTTTTGCTCTGTCTCATTCCATTACTCACAGTTATATGCCTGTGGCTAATTATACTCCTCCACTCCTTTCTTGGTGTTTGTATCCTTCATGTACTTACAGATGGTTATCAAATCCCCATCTTGCTTAGCCAGTCTGTCTAGCACTTGCGTCTTGACAGAGATTTTTATCCTTCCCTGGTCTTGAATTGCTTTGCTCATCCCTTCTCTCCAGATGGTTTGAGAGTCTTCAAACTGGTGCTTTAGGCCTGCTCACACCTGGGTCCTGCAGGTAATACCTTTGCTTGTGTAGCAGTCGCTTTAGCTTTTGGCCATTTTACTGTGTTGCGAGTTCATATGAAGTTCCTCCCTAAATCTGTGTTAGTGTTGCCATCTTCATATATCTCCCCACTGAATCTCTCTAATACGTTCCCTGCATGTGGGAGTTTGGATTGAAATGAGACTCATTTTGTCTTTTTTGGCCATATTGCTGTACTCCCCAAGTCTCTTTATATTATATTTCTTGCAGAAAAGCACAAAGAAATCTATGCTAAAGGAATACTAATGTAGTGAAGTGAAACATTCAAAAGTCATTAACTTGCGTGTAACTGTGGTTCTACAACTTTTAATGTGTGCGATGTGATGATCTTGAATTACACGGTGTGTCGTGGTTTTCCTCCTCTTCCTTCAGAGCAAAGACGAGCTGTTATATACAGAGTGAAGCAGCTGAGCTGTAGCCAATTACTGTCCCCATTTTTAATAGAATAAATACCTGCCTCATTGCTCTGTGTGGCGTGTGCCCCCTCCTTGCTCGCTTGATTTTTTATTACCATCGTTTGTGTGACACCCCAAAGTATTGTGGTGACTGGGTCCCTCTGGAGCACTGGTTCCCCTTCAGGGTATTTGTGTGAAATACGAAGTTGTGCGTAGGTGTCCAGAAGGAAAATTTGGTTTCATTATGTGTTGCACATGGTAGAGTCAGGAGAAGCTGATGCAATTTTAGACCCTCCTTTACTATCGTCCGGGTGTGTACAGTTGGTATCTTCTGACCTTCATCTGTGGGCTCAGTTTGAGAACGTTTAAGAAGTTTCCACCTTGAAGAGCAAACACAATTGTTTCACGTTCCTTTAGGAAAAGATACTGTTATGTCTTCTAGTCAGAGAAGGACGTTGCTTATGCACTGGGCTTACCTTTCTACCCTGTAAGTTCCTAGAGAGTCTCTTAACCGTGTTTCACACACACACAACTGAACCTGGCAGTTCTGTGGACATACAGGGCTTCCTGGAGGGAGCATTTTTGTGCTGACTTGTTAGATACTTTGGGTTGCAAAGTAGCTTAAACTTAAAAAGCAGGTTTAGTGCAGTATTTTTGTCCCTGCCTTGGAACGGGCAGGCTTGCTTTGGGGATGCTTTTCTTCACTATGCTGTTCGCGGCTGGTGACCCATGTGTGACACTTGCTTTAGTTCAGTTTAGCTTCCAGAGGAGTTCATAGAGGACATGATCTATTCAGTGCTGGTTTGAAACTCCTCTCGACTCTTTAAAGTTGACTGCTTTTTCCAATCTCTTTGCCATCTCCTGTGGGACATACTCATTGCCAGAATTTCCTAGTACCGTATGAGCTGTTGGCATTCTTGGCTCTGTTTTAAATGAGTCCAGCTTTTTCTGCTTGTCTGAAAGAATCAAACCATGTAGGTTTCAAAAATGTTCTCAAGACTACCTCTTTTACATCCACCTGCCCCACGGCAAAATCAGCTATATTTAAATGAAGTTTGCTGTTTTTTTGTTCTGCTTTCCTGCTTTCTAGTTTTCTGCCAAACTAGCGCTTGATAGCTCTAACATTGGGTTTGGAGCAGAGGCAGGTTTTCAGCTTGCTAAACTGAAATCTGTTTTTACAAAGCCATCTGGAGTGTTCAGCCTCAGCCGCCTCCTGGGTTACGTGGCCTGGAGTTTATAATATTGCCAGGACCAGGCGCAGAAGTAGCAGTGAGAAACTGTTTTGAAAAAGCTGCTTGTACTATGTCTGGGCTCCTAAATGCAATAGTAGTTGTGAGATGCTAGCCAAAGCAGTGAGATTAAAGGAGGCCTTCAGATGAAGGGACTTGAGGTCATCTGGTGCACAGCAGATAATTCCAGATGCGAGAGAGAGCAGCGTGAAGAGGCATGAGGTTGTCGGGACAAAAGGAACCGTAAGTGTCTGAAGAGCATTAGTTTGTTGGTTGTGTTGGTCTTGATTTTGCCACAGGAATACTGACTCTGTATCTCTTTAGCTCGTTACCAAAATCTACCAACGTTGTGTGGTTTATAGCTACTTTCTGTCTTAGGCTGCCTTTCTGCCCCAGGAAAGGAAGTTTTCAGTGTTGGTTTGAGACGGCTGTCTCTCAAAAACTGTCAGAGGAACACTGGCCTTCCGAGGGTTAACAGCTTCAGCTAACACCCTGTCGCCTTGCGTTGAATGTTGGGTTGTCTGGTTGGCGGAGAGCACCTCGCTTCTGAAAACGAGAGAGCTGAACCGCTGGGAGAGGCTTTTTCATATTCTCAATTTCAAAAGAGAATGACAGCTACTGAGATTTATAAAATTTTAAAACATTCCAATTTAAAGGGCTTTAAATATTGAATGCAGACAACTTTTCCACAAGCAGAGGAACCATGGAAAGAGGAAGTAGCAAAGTTTGATCCTGTTCAGGGCCAAAGGTGCTCTATTAACTTTGCAGGGACAGACAGCAGTCTTGCATAAGAAAGTCTGGCTTTTCTACCAGATGGTAAATTATTATAGAGCATTAAACAGTTGCAAAAAGATCAAGTCTATAAAGCATCTGCTAGGGTAACTGATAATTCATCAGTTTTGCATGATGCACGTTGTATGTATCTCATGGGCTTGGGAGGAAAGTTATAAATCTGTCAGGCTTGAAATTGGAGAGAAGCTTGATCACATTTGCTGAAAGAAGAGAGAAATCGAGAGACAGACGTATTCTTTAGCTGAGGTTTTTGTGTTTCTGAGAGTTACTCCTGAATGAGGGCTGTGGAGGTGCCATTCACGTGACTTCTGAGCAATCTGCACTCAAGATACACCATCAGATCAGGCACTTTAGTTGTTAATGGAAGTGAATGAAAGAGGAAAAACTCTCTGAAAGCTATTCATCCCCAATCTGGTCTGATACATACCTAAGGTGTTTTCAGCACCACCTGTAAAACTTGTTCTCTGTCCTAATCTGAGAGAGTTTGACACACATCATTAGTTTTGACACAGTAATTTCAACCCTTGGTGTTTTTTTTTCACGCCCCCTGAGAAAAGTAGCCTCCTAAGATTCTGGCTGCCATTGAGCCAGATGTAATGCAGCTTACAGTGTGCTTTAGTGGGTTTGCTTCTCTGGGCTGCACAAATTAGCACTGTACACGCAGAATTTAGAGACATAATCCTCACTCTTAATCCAGGCACCACTTCTCTTTCCCGTGTGGGCCATATCTGGAGAGCTGGCTAACACCAAGCAAATGGCTGGGGAATTGAGCGGAGTTTTTCGTTGGTATAGAGCTTATGCGGCTATAAAGATACAACTATCTATCTGTCTCTGCCGTGTAAGACATGTTAATGGTGCTTTTAGTAATTCTTTGGTGAGAGATGAATGAGGATGTGGAGGTTGGAGAGCAACAAAGAGAAGTGAGTGTGTGGCTGGTACGAAGAGCCTATCTTGCAGTATTCAAAGTCTTGCTGCTGAGCTTACCTGGATTTATGCTTTCTCATTGAGATAATAAAAGCAGGATGAGATGATCAGTATTCTCTCTGCATGTAGGTTAGAAATAGGTTATTTTGTAAAGTATTTTCAGATGTCTTGGGTGTAGAAGACGTTGCATAAATAAAGATTTCTCTGTATTGTGTGATACTATAACGTGTGAAAAGATTTACTGTGCAAATACAGTAACAGAATGGAGAAGAATCATGATCTGCTGTTTGTTAGTACGATGCGATGTAAATATTTGCCTAGATAGATTCTCTTGGGGGTTCTTGTGGATTTCCCTGAGCACCATCATTCCTGGCATTCTTTGAACACTGTTTTTGTCAGATGTAAACATGTTTGTAACATGTGATACCTCCATCAAAAGCTTCATTGTTCTCAAAAAAAGAAAGTAATACATTTCCAAAACCCCAGCAAAATGCAAAAATACTTTTGTCAGAGCAGTCTGTCTGCAGCATGAATTGAGTGGTGGGTCGTGCCACGTACAGCCTGTCCACTTGCAGATACTCGGCTTCAAAGATACTCATGGGATCCAGAATCTTATGCCACTGGATAACTCATTTCACCGAGGCACTGTTGAAGTCCTGGGAAACCTTCAGGTCTCCAGTGGTTTCCTTTTGTCCTCTGCAGGCTGCTGAATCTCGGGCTGGCAGCTGCCACCGTGAGATTTTTTCACTATTAATTCTGTGTTACAAACTTTCAGTAACTCTTGCAGCTTAGTGAAGGAGAATCTCATCAACTTTTGAATGACTCTTGAGCTTGCGTTGAGATACCCAGCACTGAAAGAGTGAGCCCCTGTCCCTGCTGAGTGTTGTCACTTTGAGGGAATGGGGCTAGCTAGCTCCTTTAAAATCTGTCGTAACAGGCAGACTTTGGACTTCCAGGTGAAAGTAAAATGAGTATATTCTCATAAAAAGATAAAGAAGGCAGATATACAGAAACTGTGTTCTTTTTGAATACCTGCATGTTTTGGTTGGGTTTCAAGGAATTTTCTGTGTTTCTATAGGCAAATAGATGCCCAAGTTAAGCTTATTTCCAAGATAATTTGCTTTGTTTTAGAGAAGGAATATCCAATCCTCAGTCTTTTTAGGTAGTCCTCCTCTCCGTTTTTGGGAGGTTGAAGCTTAGGTCTTTGCGTTGGGTAAAGCTTCCCTGTATAGACACTTTTCTTAATAGTCTTCTACTGGGGCTCTGGTAGCCCTGTGAACTGACAGCTGGTTCAGTTCAGCTTCTCTTTCTCCTGCTTGGACCTGTCGAGGCTTGTCTGGCGTACACCAGCCCAGCTGGATGGACCGAGCTACGATTAACATGTAGTTGACCGCAAACCATCCTTCATATGCAGTCAAGCACGTCTGTCTTGGACAGATGGATGAGGAGGAGTTACATGAGCCTAAGACCATTTCTTGTGTGGTAACATGCAGCTGCAGAGCTATTTGTTGTGAGTAAGAACAGCTAGAGGATGCATGAATAGGCCATAATAGAGACTGGACATTAAGATAAACTGGGAGATGGGCATGCATTTATGCCTCATGACCCTTGAAAACTGTTTATTGGATTTGGGGACATCAGTGTGGAGCCCCGCTGCTCAAGCAGGAAAGATAGTTAAATTTCCCTTTAGAAATATCTGTGACTATGTCTTTACAATGTAGTTTGATATATCGGCAGGTAGTCTGTGTGTCATATTTGATCATTTTCCTTTTCTTCCTCTCTCGGTTTGCAGGAGTAAGTCTGTGTCTGTAACACTGGATGTACTGACCGCTTGCTTCAGACGGAAGAGGACTTGCTCTGCTTTGGAATATGGTGCCTAACTTCTGCGTCCCAGTACTCACTGTGCCAGCAGCCATCCTCTGCTGCTTGATGCTGCCTTTAGCGGGAGCGGACAGTAAGTAACATTGAATTTCGGAAAACTTGAGTGCCTTGCAAAATTTCTTTCAACAAATATTAAGCCTTCTTGGTTTGTACTGGAAACACTGAGGACTAAGGGATAATCTCCCCAAATACCTTATATTCCAGTGTGTGCAATGCAGAAAATAGTATGTATGTGAAGGGGCACAAGTAGAACTAAAAAGGCTGACAGAATTTATTCAATCGCAGGAAGAGCTTCTGTAGTAGCTGCAAGATCAAAACCTGACAATTTGATTTCTAACATGTACAGATGAGTAAATAAAATTGGGGGTGGAGGAAGAGAGAAGTATTGGGGTCGCAGTAATCCTGTTGCTTTATTTTCCTTGTTCTGTTACTAGCTTTTGTAATTTGTGTAGTACTAGTACTGAGACATCTCTCCTGAGTCAGCGCGTGACTGAGAGCTGTTGGGGAAAGGGTGTCAGCTTTTACCTTCTCGGGTAGCTCTCCTGCACCTGTATTTCAGCAGAATTGGAATTGGATGTTTCCTTGTGGTCGTGCTTTAAACTGTTGTGTCTGTGCCTGTTGTCCTGGTAGTCTTATAGTGCTGCTGTGCCTGGCTTTGATCAGTCCCATCCAGGCCAAGGAGAAAGCTGTGCACGGAACACTGTTGTGGACAGGCAGGAGGAGAGAAACTTGGCTGATGATGGGCTACTGAAAATACTTTAAAGTAGGAATTGCCCATCGAATGAGTTATGCAGAGTGCAGGATACCTTGTGGGTTCTTTGTGTAGTCTTGGTTTTCATAACTCATCTGTCTTTGCTATGCTATCCCCAAGTATTCGTGCAGCGCTGCTCCCCCTTTTTTTGCCAGTAACCATTTTTTCAGTGACCAGACATTTGCGTATTGATGGCAGACTCTGGCAGTTGTGAATACTCCGTGCCTTTGAAAGCACCCAGGGCTCCTGGGACACTTGAGTCACATAGAGGTGACCGTGATGCACCTCCTGAACTGCCACCAGTCATCTGCTTCTCACTCCAGCTTTTGTCACCAGGCTTACAGTTAAGATGTAATTTTGTGAAAGTTGAAGGAAATCTTGATAATGTGCTAGTAGGAGCCTGGCTGAATGGGGAAAATGGACTGGGGGTCCTAAACGTCCTTGGCTGCACAGAAAGGAATAAATTTAGAGAAGTTGGAGAGAAGAGAGAAGGGAGAATGTGAATGAATACATGTTCATTGTTTTTGTCACCACTGGGGATGACTTGCAGAGGCAGTGGATTAGCGTGTAATCTGTATAAGTCTGAGCTGCCCAGCTAAACTGGGGGTAGCAGCTGTCTCCTTCCTCAGCTTTCTTCCCTGGCTGCTGGTGCTGCTGGAAGATGCTTATTCAGATCACTTTATGACTACACATTGTAGCCCATTTTGGAGTCTGGCACAGAGAAGTATACGTTGAATGTTCTGAGGTGTATAAAAATTCCCTGAGGTTCATTAGCTTTATCCTGGCCCCTGCAAAGGCAAGAAGCATCACTCCATCAGGTATGCAGAAGCTGGTGGAGCTTGAGATGTCCTAGGATGGTTCTTGGCCTGAGGATAACTTGCAGTAGACATGGTTTCCTAATTTTGTGGAATACTTCCACATGCTTAAATTTAACAAAACTGGCTCTGTTACACAGGCCCAGATCCAAATATTGGTGTCTCAGATGTGAAACATTTCTCTGTTGAGAAGCAAGCATATCGGTATGTACGTCTTTTTCTCTGGCACAGACTGACTCTGAATTACTTTTTGCTAATCTGGAAGGCAGATCTGGAGGACAACGACCTTTTAACCGCCACAGCCACAACGGATTAGCCAAGGGTTCCCTAGGATGGAAAGTGTTGCTCTGTGTATTTTAGCAACTTACAGCTTTTCGATTATCTTACACCATTGAATCTTGCCACCGACTCTCAGTGGCAGGGAGCTATATGAAAGGGCCTGCTCTGCACATCTGCAGAGGGGAAGAAAATCATCCCCAAACCTTGCGTATTTTGTGTCCTGCCACCAGCGATGCAGACAGGCAAGACACTGTAGTGAATGCAGCACTGGGGAGTCCTGGTTCAGGACAGCACTGAAGGGCGAGGGGAAGGAATGATGATATCTGCACGCTGGAGCTTACTGCAAGAGCTGGAGAGGGATGCTGTGAAAGGAGCACCACATATGCACCCTCTTCAGTTCTGTGGTCCCCTAAGCATCCTGTTGGCTCCAGTCAAAGACCGTTTATTTACATGGATTCCTGATGTAATATGGCTGCTCCTGGGCTTTCGCTGTGTTTCTTTTCCCCATTGCAGCGCTGCTTGGAGACAGTGGAGGGATGGGTAGGCTCTGTATCTGCAAAGCATTCCTACATTTCCCCAATTGAAAGCAGTGTCATAGTGGGAGCAGGGTTATCGCTGGAATTCCTGGAGTCAGTCCCCAAAATCACTTTTTATAGGTGCAGTGAGGATCGAGGCCAGGGAAGGAGGGCTGTGCTGCATCCCTGGCAGCAGGCTGCCTGTGGCTGGGTGCTCGGGGAGCACCCACAACTCGGGCTTCCCTGCCGTCCCCCGCCTGCGCTTTGGAGCTGCCGTTGTCGCAGCACATCTCAGTGTGGCTGCCGTAGCTCCCTGACAATTAGGCAGCTGGCAGATAGCTAGACACTAACACCTGAGATAAAACAGACTGAATATGTATCGCCTAGCGGGAATTAGCACGGGGCGTGCACTGCGATGCCTCTCCTGGAGTGGAGTTCACAGCAGCTGTGAGTGAAGTCAGCGCTGAGGGATTGAAGGGGCACCCGAAGGTTAGACGAGTGGCAGCGTGTCAGGAGAAGGGGGTGACTCTGGGTGCCCCCCAGCCAGCAGCATGGGAGTGGTGGTCTCCCCGCCACTCTGGTAGGTGCTGGGAGGAGAAGGTGAGCGGGAAGGGCCCCGTGCGCCTGAGCGGTGGGTGCAGAAGTGCTAATTTGGCAGAAAGCACTTTCAAATCCTCCTCGGCTTTTACAGACTGCAGTAAGAAATTATTAAGTTTTCTCTGTGATCTGACTGTGTTCCTGTCAGGGTGACCCTAATTCCATTAGAGCAGCTCGGCGCTGATTCAGGATGGCTGTTTTACACTTTCTCCCTCAGCTTGCGTCTTGTGTGTATGGTGGGTTTTTTTTCTTTTTATGCACTCTGTGCTTCTCTGTCTGTCAGCTTTTGATTGTGCATGGGAAAAAGGGCTTTGCAGATTTCATTTAATGTTCAGTTCAATTGTCAGCTAAAAGATGCTCTTTTCTAGCTTTTGGAAATATGTCATTTACTGTAATAAAATAAAAAACAACAAAAAATCCCCTATCAAAACAAAATGCAGAGAAAACAGGGAAAAATCAATACTGTCATCAGAAATCATCGGCTATGTGTGTCGTTGTTGGCTTGTTTTTTTAAGAAATTAGGCTTTGTTTTTGAAGTCTGGGGCACAGCTTCCATTAGCCATAGGAGGAGACTAGGTGACCCATCCAAAGTAATTCTTAACCGAAATATGTCTTGGTTTGCCTTGCACAGAATTTCAAAGGACATAAGGAAGAAAATCACTTCAAAAGTGACCTTGTAGAAGGAAAGAACTGAGGCAGTATTAGGCCAACTACCTGTGAAGTGATACTTGGTAAACAAACAATTTGCACCTTTTGATTTCTAAAGATAGAACAAACTTGGCTTTTGTTTCCGGGGCTGGGGGAGGCTTGCAGCAGTGAGCTGGGGCTGGTGGAGGCAGATCTCTGGTTCTCAGCACCTCCAGTGAGCAAAGACCCGCAGTCTGAAGTGTCTCTGGACTGCCCTGCCCCAAGAGATCTTTGCTTTATATCGGAAAGGTATCTGTGTCATACAGATGTGTTGTTTGTTTTTTTTGCCCCCATCAATGATGTTTCTTGGATGCAGATAGGGTTGAGGAGACACACTGAAAAAGAAAATAGGAAGGTGAGGT